>OGCG01001182.1_pt1 | contig 13453 bp, 12 predicted proteins | sample 1570061 | NCBI WGS metagenome assembly OGCG01 (sample SAMN06268698, study PRJEB24515) | hot springs metagenome | isolation source: Joseph's Coat, Yellowstone National Park, Washington, USA | place: USA:Joseph's Coat, Yellowstone National Park, Washington, USA
CGAGAACAAAGCTAGCATAAATAGTGGTAAGACCAGATTATATACTACCTCATTTTTTATCCCCTTCCTTAAGAGCAAGTTTCCCAGACCAGAAAGTGAATGTAATATAAAGAAAAAGGAAAGAGGAGCTATTAGAATCAGGTGGAGTTCTAAACTAACCCCTCTAGTTAACAGCCCAAAAGTTAACTTGTTTATAATAGTTGAGGTTTGGGGGCCAGCTCCAAAACCCGTAATTCCCTCCACTAGTGCTAAAATAAAAAGAATTAGAGCCGTATCTCTCTGAGTTTCCGGCCTATATATCGAGTCCTTTTCCATGGGGTTAAACGCTTTCCTACTCGTCATCATTACTAATAAACCTAAGACGAAGAGAGGTAAGTTCAATAACGAAACGCCCAGTGATGTCAAGGTTATCCCGCTGTATACTTTAATCCTTTGAATACCCATAGTTTACATCTCTTAGCTCTTTTTCGCAATATCTGGGTAGCCTCTGCTCTCCCAATAACCTAAAACGTTCTTTGAAGTAACGTAGATCCTCACTAGCCATTTTGTATAACAATACCCCCACCACCTCGGCACTACTAACCTCGCTGGATAGCCATGTACTTTAGGGAGTGGTTGCCCGTCAACTTCATATGCTATAAGGGTGTCGTCTTCCATAGCCTTCCACATAGGTAAATCTGCCGTATAACCGTCTGCTCCAAAAGTGAGTACTTTGATCGCTGAGGGTGAAGGTTTCGCCATTTGCAAGACATATTTTAAGGGTACGCCAGTCCATACTACGTTCGCCTTTAGAAAATAAGGGTCTGAGACACACTGTATAGTATCACTTATTGTTACGCTCGGCATTTTCTTTAAATCATCGAAGGTTAACTGCAACGGATTTTCGACCTCACCATCAACGGTTAATATATAGTTAGTAGCTGTTGGTGTAACACCTATTTGCACTACGTACCAGTTAGAAAGAGGGGTTAACCCATTTTGTGATTGTGAAAAGGCTTGACCGAGCCTATAAAGAGTTATTATAGACGCTGAAGCTATCATTAACTTTAGGAAGTCCCTCCTCTTCACACGTTCTAATCTCTTGAAGCTATTATAAAGCTTTTTACCAAATCATAAACCGTATTGAAAATTAACTGTGAAGGCCGATTTCTTTCTGGCTGGTAACTACTAAACTAACCGTATAACATCATTATTTCTTTTACCTAAATTCTACGGAAAAATTAGCGTGAATTTAGATTAGGCATGTACAACTATAATGTTAAATTATAATAAAGAAAAACACGTCAGCTTAATGTAAGGGCTTTCGCAAAAAATGACAGTAGAGGGTGCAATAGAGAGGGCTTCTGAAAAAGTTAGGGTTCTTTATGAAAGAAGCTGTGAGTTATGAATATTCTATAGACCACATGGCTCCTTTAGACCTTATAAAAGTCAGCCTTACTACACTTATTAATATTGACTCCGAAATTACATCAGATTACTTGGATACATATGGAAAATTAATTCTTCCGTTCATATTTGGGAAGACAAGTGGTATTACAATGGCAAGAATACATAGAAAGACAACCGGAGAGCAATGGCATAGAAAGTTAAGGAAGTCACAATGAGTTAAAGAAAGGCCTTAGCTCAGTTGTTAAAGCAAGATTTCGGGGTAACAGAGTTTTAGATATTGCAGTAATCTATGAGGGGAAGTTGACGAGCGAGATAGGAGGATTTTAGTAATATTCTGCATGAAGAAGAAATATATGTCAAGGTGTCGAGCAAGAAGGACTCTTCCTCAAGTTCATAGATAAGTACATAAAAGTGTAAGCATTGTAAGGTTCAAAATACTTTTTCGTTCTCAAGCTTTTGACTTCTTATAATTAAGATTTCCTTCATAGAGATTGGAGGTTAAGGGAAAACCCTTCCCCTTCCATGGTATCAAGGTAGTATGAGAAATCCTCACTCACAGAACAAGAACTTCTTTACAACCCTCTTGACCTCATCTTCTTTCAAATTCACGTTTACGTTAATCACTTTATACTCTCCAGAAGCTGGTACTTCCCTTAAGTTTAAGCATTCCCCCTTTTGCAATATCCCTTCTATTAACGTTGAAATATTTACCTTTCTGTCTTTCGCGTACTTTTGAAGTATTTCATACCACTCCTTAGGTAATTTCACTCGCATAAAATGTATTAGGATAAGGGGAATTTAAGAACTCTCAGAAGGCCCACAACCCGTTCATCAAATCACGGGATGGGCTTATCATCACTGTGAAACCCACCTGCTGTACTTTATAGAGAGGTAATAGAATACAGTAGACTCAACTATTAACACAACTACAGATTGGTATACTAGGTTAGCGGGTAATGAAATTAACCCTGTTAACTGTTGGATTAGGAGCGAGGCTATAGTAGTAGGTATAAAATAGACTATCCTAAACACGGATTGGGGAAGTAAGTAATAAGGGTAGAACACCGGAGGTAAGATTGTTAAAAGCACGCTTAGGACTGAAGCTAAACCCCATGAGTACCTAATATGTGGTATAATACTACCTATAAAGAAACCTATACCAGAAGTGACTAAGAGTAAAAGCAACAGTACCGCTAATACGGGTATTACGTTGAAATTCAACAGCCTAAAAAGGAAACCTAAAGCTAAGTAAACCAGTATCCCGGGGAGGGAAAAAACTAGGTTCGAGAACATTAATGCTAGGACATAATCATTAACTGAGATCTCACTAGCTACTAACAAATCTTGTATCTTAACTTCTAACCTAAGGAACGCGAAATCCCCTATGAACGTTAAGCCGTTACCCGCAACTACCGTTATTAATCCTCCGATTATAGCGAAGTTCAGAAAGGCTCCCTTACTTATCATGTATATTAAGAAAAGTTCTGAAAACGGGACTACTAAATAAGAGAGAACGTAAATGTAACCCCTTTTAAGTGAGGACACACCATAAAACTTAATGAAGGCTATTATGAAGTCCTTCCTCATCACTCAACCCCTCTCCAGCGTAAACTATAAATAAGTCCTCCAAAGTTATAGGTTTTACGATATATTTACCTAAATAATTAACAGCTTCTTCCTTGTTTACATAACTTATCCTCAGTTTACCAACTTGTATATTCCCTATACCCTCAACCCTCACCTTCCCTTCAAACTTACTGAGCAACTCCTTAACACTCCCCTTAGCTATTAACCTACCCTTGTGTAACAATATCACTTCCTCAGATAGCTCCTCAGCCTCCTCCATGTAATGAGTAGTCAAAACTATCTTACTCCTCATCTCTTTTAATATACTCCAGACCTCTGTCCGAGAGTAAGGGTCTAGCCCAACAGTAGGTTCATCGAGTAAGACAACTTCAGAATTAGAAGCTAAAGCCATCGCTACAAAGATCTTCCTCTTCATTCCCCCAGAAAGTTCATCAGAAGGTTTTCCTCTAACTTCCCAGAGTCCCACCTCCTTAAGTGTTTTCCTAGTCAACTCTTTAGCTTCGTGAAGTGAAAACCCTTTAGCAGTCAAGAACATGAGTAAATGTTCTTCTGGTGACGCCATTCCTATCGGTCTTGCCTCTTGCGGTATTGAAGTGGTTATTTCTCTGACCTTTTTAGCATCCTTAACCACATGATAACCGTTTATGTAAGCTTCTCCCCTAGTTGGGAGTAATTGTGTAGAAAGTATTCTGGTAAGAGTTGTTTTGCCTGCACCGTTACGTCCTAACACAGTTAGGACTTTTGCACTACTTTTAAAGCTCACTTCATTTAACGCTAAAGTACCGTCTTTGTAAATTTTAGTAAGGTTAATAGTTTCTATCACAAATGGAAGTCTCATGTACTACTAAAAAGAGTGAGTTTATACTATCAAGACTTTTCGCACAAATGTTTATTTTTTATTAAAACAAGATGATAACATGATAATTTGTACAACTGTCGATGATAACATGAGATTTGAAGTCTTCTCAAGAGCGAAATATTTGGTATTATTAAATGATAAAGGTGAAATATTGGAGAAAAGGGTAAACCCGGCATTAAATCAGCCATTAAAAAGACCAGCCGTCGCTAAAGAATGCGTTAAACTAAATGCTAATACGGTCATAGCACCCCATGGATCGCTGTGTTATCCTTCATATAGAATATTAAAGAGGGCTAGGGTTAAGGCTTTAGTTGCAATGCCGGGAGAGGAGTTAAGGCTAAATAACCTTAAGGAAGTCGGCTTTAAAGAGGTTATTTATTCTAGCTTTCTTGCAATGAAAGAAAGAATTTTTGAGTAATTTTTATACAGCCTTCCTTGGGGGCCTTAACAGTTTGTCCTTAACTCTAATAGGGTACTGAGAACTCAAACTGCACAAGGCTCACATTTTTGCAATCACACACATTGAGGCAATCTCATGAAAGTTTATTGTAAACAAAACATATATTGTGAAACTTCACCTCATTAATCAAGAGCTACTGCAAAATTAGCACTTTTATTCAAGGGATCGAAGTTTATTATATGGACTTAGAAAAGATGAAAAGGGCTGAAGAGGAGGCTAGGGAGGTCAGAAGGAGGACAGCAAACTGGGAATTCATAAAAACACTACCACCAAAACTGAGAATAGCAATAGAATACTACATAGAAACCGGAGACTTTAGAGAGGGTGCAAGACTTGCCGGAATGGCTGTAGACGAGTTTTTATACTTTGTTAAGGACAAGGCTAACGTCTACGATATGTCATAAAACCCTTATTGCTCCTCACGAATTATAGATTATGATAGGAAAAGCTAAGGCGGAATGGGAAAAGCTTAAGGCTGTAGCCCTGCACAAACCGGGGTTAGAGGTTTACCTAGCCTTAATTGAGCCTAAAACCTTCTTATATCAAAGGAGGTTTAGCTTCTCAAAAGCTAGAAGGGAGTACGAGGAGTTAATCGAGACCTTAAAGGGTGAGGGGATAAAGATCTACAGGCTTCTTCATACTATCGCGAGAAGAGCTGAAAAAGACAAAAGGTTCTACGGGATATTAAAGGAAATCGTTGGGATCGACGGTGACCCGTGGTTCCTCTCCCGTTTTCTCTTGTTAAAGCCAGAAATAAGGAGTGAGACTGAAATTGTAATAAAAAACCCGCTAGCAAATATGTACTTTATGAGGGATCAGCAAATAACTACAGACTTTGGCATAATTATAGGTAAGATGGCAAAAGTTCAGAGAAGGAATGAAACTGAGGTAGCAAAGCTCTTCTGGCGGGCGTTAAATGTTAAATACGTTGAAGTAACGGAGGGGTTCTTAGAGGGTGGAGACTTCTTTCCCATGGGGGACTTTTACTTAGTAGGAGTAGGAAATAGGAGTGACTTGAAAGGGGCTGAAATCCTCATAAAGACTGGTAAAGAAGTAGCTGTAGTCCATGAGGAAAGGAGTGAGGAGTTCTTTCACCTCGACACTTACTTCAACGTAGCGTCTTCTAACACCGTAGTGGGAGTTAAACAGTTAATGGAGAGGAATAGGGTTGAAGTATACATAGATGGTAAAAAGGTCGAGGAGATAACTTTCCTTGAGTACATTAAGAGGAAGGGATTTAACGTTTATCCAGTGAGCGTTGAAGAAGCTAGGAATTACGCCACTAATTTCTTGACTATTGATGATGGTAAAATAATTTCCCCCGTTAATTTAAGGATTGAAGGAGTTGACGTAATAACAGTTAATATTAAAAACCTGTCTGGAGGGTTTGGTGGAATACATTGTATGACGGCAGTAGTTGAGAGAGGATAAATCGCGATGCGGAGGAAAAAATAACATACCTATTTTCTCCCTAACTTTTCCTTAATCCAATGCCTAACGTCATAAAAGAATATATTTTTATGTGGGCAAGCGTCAACGCATTCCCCTATCCCTATGCACTTTATTGACTTAAATTCGCCCTTCTTTATGAACTCTCCCCTCATGTCGGTTAAACCTACCGGGCACGCATTAGCACAATCAATAGTCTTACAGCTTACGCAAACCTGAGGGTCTTTGACTTTCAGTCTAAAAAGTCCTATTCTGCTAACAGCCTGGTTAAAAACTCCCCAATAACACCAACCTTGAGTTACACAAGCGAAAGTCCCCATAAAAGGTATAGATATAAATACAATATACCACAATATGTCAAACCATATGAAGTAGATCAGTGAAGTTATGTCGACACTTTCAACAGTAAAGGATATTATGCCTAAGTTATTAAGGTAGGAAATAATAGCGGCTATTAAAACTCCAATGGAAACTCCAACAGCTACTACTTTATACCACTTCCCCGTCTTTGAAGTAAGCGTTTTCCTACCTAACTCTGAAGTCCTATTAAATACCTTCAACGAGTCGTAAAAGTTACCTTGATACATTAATGGAGCAGTACAACTCACGGCACACAAGTTCCTTGAACCAAATAAAAAGCTAAGGACAGCATAAACTACATAACTCCCTATTAGACCGAGTAGGACTGAGTTAGTAACTCCACCCATAGTCCCTATCCCCATACTCCACATATAGGGTATGTAAGGTAATTGGGAGGAAATAGGTGAAAAGTTAGGTAAGTAAATTGAGTAAATTGCGTAAGCTAATATCATTAAACTCATCCTCACCCTCACTTCCCTAACCTTAATTTCTAGCATCTTCTTAAACGCCAGGAAACCCATTTCTATTCCCATCATTATTAAGAACCATACACTACCTAACACACTCCCCACTATATCTACTCCGTCCCACAGTACGTTTAACGGTGTATTAGGGGCTAACCATGGTAAAGTCAGGCTACTTATAAAACCGTTTACACCAGCACTAAAAACACCATTTACGAAATCTAGGACTGCCCCCATGAAGAACTCCATTACGAACGTGGAGAAAATTATCGCAAAGGCTGTTTTGGCGTCTCTTATATAGTTCCCCTTAATAGGGCTAGGCCCGACAGAAGCCCTATAGGCAAACCATACCATTGCAACGATCATTGAAAGGTCGAAGAGTAAGAGTGATGAATATAAGTAGTATAAGAATTCTCCAACCATCATTAAGGAGAAAATCCACATTAGCTCTAATACTGTAAAGGTGTCTTGCGTAGCCCTAAGCCTATCTTTATAAAGAGTTTCATAAATTACTATTGTAGCCGCTATCATTATGAAAGTTGATAACCAAAAGGCGTAAACACCGAAAATTTCCGGAAACCAAGGCATTAGTAGGAGAAGGGCTACTAAGTATTTCCTCATATTACCATTAAGCCTACTAAAGGAGAAATAGAGCGTTAAAGCCATTTCTATCATCATTACCCCAACAAACCAAGGGTTCTCGACCGAAGAGTCTATAGTTGCTGGCAATCCGGTTTGTAATGTGAATATCAAGGCTCCCATTAAAGCTTCAGAACTAACCATGAGCACCGAGAAGATTAGGTAAGCAAACTCCTTCCTAATGTTTGTAATTTGAAGGATCAAGTAGAGGGCGAAGACCATGTACCCCCCGTTGATTATAAGAAAATAAGTCACATCGTGGTATAACAAGTAGAGGTAAGCGCCTAGGTTCATTGTTAGCATCATTCCCTCTATGTAAAGGCCTACCAGTACTCTTCTATCACTTTTCCACTTTTCCACCTCATAAATTATGTAAACCATTACAGCTAACATTAGGACTGAGATCAGTAATGAGAGAATAATTGGATTCATAAAATATAATGCGTAAAGGCATTTAAAAACTTTTATTTGAATAAAAACAACAAATATAAGAGAACCGAATTATCATTCTCAGTATTCACATCCCCTCCATGTATTATGTTCACTACAAATCGTAGGTTATCAACAGTTTCTGATAAGCTATGAAGTTTAAATCATGTGACGTTATTTAATATTTCTAACAGCCGTTATGTGTAGGTGAGCCCTAAAACGAGATTGATTGTTTATAAGAGACTAGCATTTAACTGCTAACTTAGACTGTAACGCTTTTACGTAGTTATTATTATTATTTCTAATCACTTTTAAATATCATCTCGTCAATTAGTTATGTCTAATAATATTATCGACCGAAGTACTTTCTATTGATGATCGCGCAACTGATGACGAGAGTAGTGGTGTTTCCCCTAAGGACGAGTTTGTGTGGTCCCTTAGACATATGCAGAATTAGAAAAGTTACGCCACTGGCAAGCACAGAATTTAAAACTACGTTAGAACTTCATTTTTAGCTTAATCAGCCTTATCTTATGAATAATTTTATATAATTAAAAGTCGTCGATTACCCCATGGAAAAGGGGTTTATTCCACTCATATTACTGCTCATCATCCTCATTTTACCACTTACTGCTAATTCGCAGACACAATCCAAAAACATCAGTTTTTCTATTGTAGCCCCACTAATGACTTCAGTAGTTTATTACCAAGGACACTACGTCATTCCTTACATTAACTTAACCGGAGTAGTTGGCATCAAGGGTCTCTTTAATTACTCTATTTCCCTAAAACCAGAATCTTTCATTAATTATTCTGGTAAAGTGTTCAGCCTGCCTTTTGGAATTTCAAGTGTTAGTGGCGGCGTAGTAAACGGTGAAGTAGTTCTATTCGCATTAGGAACTTCACATAACATCACTCTTTATAACGTTAGTGCTTATTCACTTTTCAACCCCTATCAGTTACTCTCGTTATTTAAAAACGTATCACTTTACCTTATCACATTTAACGGAAAAACATATAACGTCAGCTTAATAGCATCAAACGTAAGCTATTTGAAGTTGATAAGTAACGGTGTTTACACTTATGCGATAGGAAATAACACAATCACAACTATTTATAATGGGAAGATAGGGAGTGTTGTTAACCTAAAAATAAAGAATTTCACGCCCTTGATGCCCTTAGCTTTAGGTAAGGACGTAGTAAGTTTAGAAGGAATAGTAAACACTAGTGAGGTAGTAAGTTTAGAAGGAATAGCGAACATTGGTGAGGAAGAAGTCCTTATAATAAATACTACTAACGGAGAGATCGTGAAAAACATAACTAATTTCATAAGTGCAACACCGGTAATGAATTCCTCAAATTCCGAATTTACAATACTTTACAACAACGATAGTATCATAGTATACAACTACTTAGGAGAGCAGATAGAAAGCATAAACATAGGTATAATTCCTCACATTATGGGTGTAGAATTATTCAGTAACTCGACCTTATTAGTTTCCTCTATATCAGCGATAGTTGGCACTTCGTTACCTAGTGTCACAATTTACACTTATGTCAATATTCAAGGTAAATGGTTGAAATACACCACATATCAAGTGCCTATTAGATCCGTTAATCAGATTATAATCCCCATAGGAATCCTGGTATATCCAAGTTACTACAAAATTGCATTTGTTACAATAACCTCATCAATAATGAGCGGAAATGTGAGCTTTACCCCGTCTTTCATGACCATACCCTTCACGAAACCCTCGCCACCTCAATTAGAAGTCTATGCAATTGAGGGAACAGGGTCTTCTACTATCGTTATCTCAGCACTTTATCCAAACTCAACATTAATAGGGGTTTATAACGTAACGTTTCTAGTAAACGGAAGTTTTGTGGGAGTTTACAATTTTGGGGAATATGCATACTATGCCGTAAAATCAAGCGGGATTTATAATGTTACAGCTATAGTTTTCAACGCATTCGGTTATACTACAGTAAGTAAATTGGTTAATGTTACGGTACAACAACCTGTGACAATAACCACAACAACTACACCACCGACGACAACATCGACCACGCAAACTGAAACAACTACTACGACATCAACAATCTCGCCTTCCACTACTAGCATGACAACTACATCAGTAACGACATCCACGTCGACTAAACCACAAGGCTTTCCTACCTTACCTATAATTGCTGGCGTAATAGTAGTTATATTAGTTATAGGAATATTTATCCTATTAAGAAGGAAATGAAATTACTAATAAAAAATGAGTAGCCTTTAAGTTAAAGCCCTTTTTACTTCATATTGTATGAACACATACCCGCAGTTAGGACACTTTTTTATAACCCTATTTCCTTCATGTATCACTTGTACCTCAACAACCTTACCACATTTCGGGCAAGTCCTCCTAGCCATGGTCTCAATCTTTTAGTAAGAATCTATAAAGAGCTTTTGGCTAATCCTCTTATTAACTGAGTTTCGCTTACACAAATATAAAAAGCACATTTTGGATTCCATTATGATCGTTGGTTTTGTTAACTCCGGTTATCTTATCTCTCGCCTAAGGTGTTTGCGTCAAATTACGCACTTTTACAGTGTGAAGAGCCTACACGCGTCGCAATAGAAAGGAGCCCCTAACCCTCTCAACTGCTCCAGTACATTTCAGAATCGGTGAGGTAAAACTCCTTAGATAGTTAAGTAAGTCAGCTATTATCGTAGAAAAAGAATTAATATAAACTAGCTTACAATTATTGAATTATTTCCGTTTAAACTTTACACTCTATCCCGTATCTTCAAATTTGCATTTTGTGCGTTTAGCTCTAAAAAAGAAAAGCTTATAAACTAGTTTTCTCAGAGAATATACAATGGTAAAGTATTGTCCAAGATGCGGGTATCCAAATGCTGATGACGCAGTATTCTGTGTTAGGTGCGGTTATCAATTACCTAATCTACCTTATTCACAACCATACCAGCAACCGCCACAGCAACCTATACCATCTCAGCAACCTCCTCAATACCCTCCTTATCAACAACCTCCCTATGGAGCACCACCAGCACAACTACCCCCATATCAGCAGCCTAAGAAGAAGTTCCCTGTTAAAGCAGTTATTGGTGCGGTAGTAGCGGTAGTAGTTGTACTAGTAGTTTTGCTAGTGGTATTACCCTTACTAACTCCTCATAGTATAACTGCAGTGGCTTCAACTGCCCAATCGCTTTTCGGTGGTAGTTGGAGTGTTGATAAGAACAAGAGTGGTACTGGTGTATATATAGGGAACGGGGAATATAAAGTTACGTTCCTTAACGGTTCTACTGAAATTATAAGCCTCTCACAGTTGAACCTAAACGGGTTTACTTCCTTCGGTAGCTCTTTCTTTGGTGGGTCAGCTTCCTTCGGTAGCTCTTTCTCAGGTGGCCTTTATTACCAGCCAGGGTTTGTTTTTACGCCACCAAGCAAGATAGCAGTAGCTGTTGCTCAAGGGAATGTTAATGGCCAACCTACTTGTGTAATAGTTGTTGGGGAGTACTGGAATACAAGCCCTAACCTTGCGTCATACCTATATAATCTGACTGAGCAGTTAGTATCTACATATGGTCAATATCTTCAGCAAATAGAGAGCCAGGCTTCTGCGAATGGTGCAACTATCCAGATAGATACCAGTGGTAGTTTAGGTTATTTCTTAATATATACCGCCAACCAAAGTATAATACAAGAGGCTGAATTCCAGAGCGGAATCAGCCTTAACTATACTATATCACAAATAGGAATTTATGCCCAATATAACTCCAATACATTTATAGGAGTTATGGCAATTAACGTACCAATGAATTCAGTGTCTGCTGGACAAGCATTAGCGGCGGACGTACAGAGTTCACTCTAAAAATCTTTTTTCTTTTTCACTCCTTTTTTGCTTATTCCTCGCTCATATAAATAATCCAATAAGGCATATTCACATTAAATTAAGGTTTATCACAATACTCTTCTGTAGTAAAGGCATAAGCACTTACCTCACGACGCTAACTGAGTTCAATAATGAATTAACCTTACACTGTACCAATAGTGATAAAGTTTGTAATAAAACCCTTGGTTTGATCTAGCTTACCCTATTTACGTTAAACTCTTTCTTAAACAAAAATAACCCCACAGCTTTACCATTCACTTACCAGAAATTATATTCCGAGCAACTGAAAAAACAATCGTATAGTACGTGTACATCGAATATAAAAGGACTAGTTCATAAATTACCGGTGTAAAGAACGTAGTTAAGAGTGCAATAGCCATAGCTACGTATAAGTAATTAAGCCTAGACCTAAAACCCAAAGCACAAAAACCGAGGGACATGAGCAGAGAGGAGTAAAACCAAACCTTGTTGTCTAAAAGTATAGGAGGAGAGGCTGTAATACCGACTATTGGGAATATCTGGGTAAGTACTTCCCGCTTAACCCCCCTCAAGTAATATATTAGATAAAGAGTGAACATTTCAGCCATCATAGAGTAGTAAAACCAATAGTTATTTATTGAAAGGGTGAAATAAGAGAGGGGATTAGAGAAAATAGACTTACCGTACTGTGCCAGTTCGAAAGTATAACCCATTATTACCTCGTTCAGTACCGCTAAAGCTGAGATGAGGCAGTCATTCTTCCCGTTATATCTCCTTAAAGCTAGCTCCCTAGCCTTAATAAAAAACGGGACTAGGAATGCCACCATTACGATTGAGTTTGTGAGGAAAGCTAAGGCTAAAGAGAGACTCGACGGTGAATTCAAATAAATTGAGGCACTTACAAACATGCTTATCATCATCACCAGGAGGAATATTATGAACCAAAAACCAGCGTAATTCCTCACTTTTTCTACTAAGTAAAGGATTATAACTATTGCTACTGCCATCAACGATGCAACTAATATGAGTAGAAAAAGTGAAACCATGTAAGAAAAGAGGAATAAAAGGATTTTAACTTATCACATATGTATTAGTACCTGTCTCGGGAATATAGTAGATGTTTGGATACTTCGAACTACCACTGGGCCAATACCATAATATGCCAGGCATTTGAAGTGGAGGTTGATTATAGGGATAAACAAAGTACCAATAAGCCACAGCATAAAGATTCCGATTATGTGCGATGGTCCAGTTTAATAAATAAGTATTATTATATAGAGGCCCGTTATGAATTGAAATATTTGAGATGTTCCAGAACGAGCTAACACCTTGCTGGTTCTTAATAGTTTCTATGAAAGCTTGATAAATTCCATTCGTTAGAGTTTTAGAGCCAAAAACGAGGACTAGTGTATAACCGTTTATCTCTGAAGGTAAACTCATTGTTAAAGAATTAAGTAATTCACCTTACTCCATTAACGACAAGATCTACAATAATATTGAATCGGTAAGCTTTTTAGGAAGCATAGTTTCCGCCATTTTATGGCAATAGCACTTGAAATTCTATTCCCACTCCGAAAACTCTTTACCGTCTCCCAAAAGGAAATATTCGTCGCCACTACTGGTTTTATTTATTTCGCTTATTAGCTTTTCGTCTGTTGGGTTTTATGCCAAATTCGCAAAGAAAATCCTTTACGTTGGCCTCCCCTTTCTTTTGGGATATATTTTATTTAACGTTACCTTTAGTAAGCTCTGTAAACTATGCTGAAGGAAAAGAATATGCGTAAGGACTTCGTAGATTAGTTCATACCTCCCGAGAGTAAAGGAGACTAACGTGCCACCTAAGAGCAACGTCGCTTTAGAATTTCTGTTAGCTAGACCGGTTACCAAGGGCATCTTATACTTTAACCGTTTGATGGCAAATCTACTGACCGTTCTCGTCTC
>OGCG01001183.1_pt1 | contig 13408 bp, 11 predicted proteins | sample 1570061 | NCBI WGS metagenome assembly OGCG01 (sample SAMN06268698, study PRJEB24515) | hot springs metagenome | isolation source: Joseph's Coat, Yellowstone National Park, Washington, USA | place: USA:Joseph's Coat, Yellowstone National Park, Washington, USA
GATTATTGGCTAAGCAAGTCAAGGCTTATTCAGTTCATGGGTAAAGATAATATTGAATTCCATACCCTTATGTGGCCGGGCATACTCATAGGCTCGAAGAAGGGTTTCGTATTGCCTTATACAATCTATGCTTATGAATACCTTCTTGCACATGGGCTTAAATTCTCAAAGAGCAAAGGAATAGGGCTTAATATAGAGAATGCACTTGAGATACTGCCTGCAGATTACTGGCGTTTTATATTAGCTGAGCTATTGCCTGAAGGGGCTGACGTTGAGCTATCAATAGAAAGGATAATGGAGATAGTAAACAATGATCTTAATAATTTGCTGGGCAATTTTATACACAGGTCACTTGTTCTTGCTGTTTCAAATTTTGGAAACGAAGTTCCGTTGCTAAATGAAGATCTGTTAGGCAGTGAGGAGAAAAAGGTAATAAAAGAAATAGAGAAGAAAGAGAAGGAATACTTTAAGAACTTCAAATCTATTAAGATAAGGGAAGCGCTTAAAAATATTTTAGAGATTGCTTCTATAGGGAATAGCTTTATAAGCAATACAGAGCCGTGGGCTCTTGCAAAGAAAGATGATGAAAAGTCAAAGCAGAAGCTCGGCAACATTGTATACATTTTGCTTGATACTGTTTTCAAGCTCGGAAACATGCTTTACCCTTTTGTTCCGGAGACAAGCTCCAAAATTCTTGCATTCTTTAACGAGAGTTCACCACATGCAAGCTGCCTGGAAAGCAATTTAAGAAGCGGTTCAAAACTAAACATAAATAAACCCCAGCCATTATTTAAAAAGATAGGTGAAGAAGAAATAGAGAAATTTAAGAAATACGGGGGCTAAGTATACTTTAAGCTTATTGCGGCTACTTCTTGTATTGTAGAGGCGTAGCCAGGTATTGTATAGTTAAGCCAAACATACCCTGTAAACACATTTCCTAGTGCACCAGAGGCTACGCCAACATTGTTGTAGCAATTTGCCTTGAAGTTATAGCCGCTACCACTATATATTGTTATTCCGTTCAGCAATGCGTTGTTGGGATATGCATTGTAAGGATAATATACTGAGTTTGCTGTTACATATATATTTCCAAAAGCGGGATTGTTGTTGCTTCCATTAATTGCTGAAGAGCAGGCAATTCCATGAACAATTATTGGCCCACCTGTTGCTTGAGATAGGTATATGGTAAGGCTTCCTGTTCTATTTATAGCAAAAAGTCCACATGCAAAACCAGGAGAAGGCACGCATACAACTGGCGCGGCTGTAGGATTAAGCACACCAACTTTATATATAACAGCAACAGCGATTATAATTATTATAAGAGCTATTCCATAAGACATTAAAAAATCAACGGCAGCTTGGAGCTTCAAGCCCATCATCTATTTAGTCTTCATCTCCACCTTTGCCTCGAAATCTGAGATCTTATAATTAAACTCATCATTAGATTTTATTATACCTTTCTCCTTTAAGAATTCCCTTGCTAGCAAATAATATACTACAGCTAGAGAGCGCCTTCCTTTGTTGTTGCATGGTATTATAAGATCGACAAACTTTATCCAATTATCAGTATCACAAAGTGCTATAACAGGTATGTTTGTCTTGCTTGCCTCTTTTACAGCCTGCTTTTCGTTTCTCGTATCGCTAACAAGCACGATAGCCGGCTCTATAAAGTCATCTCTGTTTGGATTTGTAAACACCCCAGGCATGATTCTACCTTGCAAAAGTCTTGTTTTAGTTATCTCGGCAAACTTTGAAGCTGCTGCTATAGCATAAATTCTTGATGCGGTAACAACAATTTCCTTCTCATCATATCTAGCAAGCATCTTAGCCGCAAGCCTTATTCTTCTATCTATCTCTGGCAGGTCTAGAAGATAAAGACCATCTTCCCTAATCTTGTAAATAAATCTTTTCATTCCGGGCGTCTTTACCTTTGTACCTATGTGTACCCCAGCTTCTAGATAGGTTGCTTGATCTATAAGCAATTCATCCGCCATTTATACACCTTTTTTCGGGGTCGCCGAGATTTTCATGAGACATTTTGAATTCCCGTTTAATCTCGGGTCATGTGCCCCCTAAGCACAGAGCCTAACCAGGCTAGCAGACGACCCCGACATTCAATATTTTGTCTCTATTATTTTTTATCTTTATCGCTTTTCATTTCCTACCGTAATCGATTATCTCATCTATTAGGTCAACATGCGATATTAGCATGCGCCTGCAACAATATCTCTTTACTCCGAGGTCATCTAATACCTTCTCTGGGTCTTCTCCGTTATCCACTCTTGCTTTAAATTTTTCCCATTTGTTGCCGATTACCTGACCGCATGAGAAACATCTCACTGGTATCATCATATTCTCATCTCACCTATATGATGTCTGGAATCTCGCCCTCGCCTTAGGCCCAAGGAACTTCTTAGGCTCAACCTGTCTAACATCATCGATTAGAAGTGTTCTGTCATACCTCATATAAGCCTTTCTCACAATATCACTGTTTGCTGCGGCTGCTATCGCCTTTGCTATTGCATTCCTTGCAGCCTGTGCTTGACCGCTAGCTCCACCACCCTTAACATTTACATATATATTTGAAGAGCTTGCTATCTCTTTAGTGATGTTTGAGAAATTAACAGGCTCTAGAATAAGCTCTCTTGCCTCAACGGGCTTAATAAGCTCTATGCTAACGCCGTTTATCTTTATTATGCCGTTTCCCTTTACAAGCTTGGCTCTCGCTACCGCCTCCTTCCTCTTACTCTTTACCAGAATCACCTTTTGCTTAGGTGCTTTCCTCCTAGTTTTTGCTACTTTCTTTGCTCCTTCAGCCTGTGCTTGCGGTGCAAGCGAACCGAGCTCTTTGTTTAAGTTTTCTATGTTTTGATTCTGTTCCAAGTAATCACGCTATTAAGCCTTGTATCCAAGCTTTTCAGAAAGCTCCTTAACGCTTATTACATTTTCAAACATCTTTTTAATATCTTTCTTCTCTATCTCTTCGGGCTTCTTATTTTTATAGCTTTCTGGAACACCGACATAAACTCTAAGTCGCTTGTAGGCCTTTTTTCCCTTTGCTTTTTTATAAGGGAGCATGCCCCTTATAACTCTCTTTACAAACAGATCCGGCTTTCTTGACCAGTATGGCGAATGCTCTGGATTTGCCTTATCCTTAAGATTAAGCTTATGCTTGTAGTTATCTATTATGTTCCTCTCATGCCCGCTAATAAGCATTTTCTCAGCATTAAGCAAAACAACGCTATCGCCGTTAAGCAGCATCTTGGCTATCTTGCTTGCCGCTCTTCCAAGGATTGTACCTTCTCCATCGATAATTCTCTCAGTCATAAAAATCAAACATTATATTATAATTTTAGGCTCCTTTGCCTTTAAAGCATCTTCTATGTTAATAATATTACATCCTCCCTTTTTAAGCTTTTCAGCTGCAGAGGATGAATATTCTATAGCTGCTATATTAAACTTCTTATTTGTATTGCCTACCCCAAGAACTTTGCCAGGCACAATAATATAATCACCATCTTTTGCAACCTTATCAAGCTTTCTAATGTTTACCTTTATCCTCTTCCTTCTAGGCAGACTAGAAAGCTCTTTCAAATGCTCTATAAAGCCTTTGCTCTTAGCTCCAGCAGCAAAGGCTTTGTCTATTTTTGAAAGCCACTCGTTTATTTGATCTTTCTCTATGTAACTTTTCATAAACACCACCTATGCGGGGGGTGAGATTTGAACTCACGCAAGCTCTAAAGCTACAGGAGTTCTGATAAAATCCTCAGTCCTGCGCGTTTGACCAGGCTCCGCCACCCCCGCGCATCATTTTAATTCTTTTTCCGTAGCTTTTAAATCCTCTTCTATTATCTCCAATGCTTTATTTAAAATTTCCCTTGCACTCATTTGACCAAATGTCTCAATATAAAACTCATAATTTTGCTCATCTTTCTTTTCGTATGTTGCTAGGCCGGGCTGGAATTTTGCACTTTTTGAACCGTTTCCCATAATAGCCTTGCCATCTAGTTTTATCCTTTGACCTTCTGCAAGCTTTATTATTGGTATGTCATCAAATGCAACCCTTACGTTCTTATCAGTGCTTATAAGGTCTTTTGAGTAAACTGTTCCTGGACCTTCCATATCAAGATTAAATAATATCTCGTCTTTCTCATCATAGCCCTCGGTTGGCGTTATTAATGGTATAAGGCCTATCCTGTGTGCTATATATTCGTCGAACATGGAGCTTGTATTAATATAAAAAGTAACTTTGTCAATAGCAAATGTCTTTACTCTACTTATTATAATACGCCTTAGCGTATTGACGAAATCTACATCCACGCCACTTATATTAAATCTTATCGCTGTTGGAGTATTTTCAATAAATTCTACTTTCATGTAATCCCAGGATTTGATAGATATAGGTTATTTATCCTATATTAATATATTTATTTCTTTCTTTTCCCTTCCCCTTCTTTGCATATAGCAAAGGCTTTACTTTAGCACTATAAGTCTATTACTAGCTTTCCGCATTTTATAAGGCAAACTATTTAAAATAAAACTTAAAATTTGCTTATATGCAGGGGGATATTTTTAAATTGAGTGAGAGAGAGCATTATAGGCTTTATGAGTATGGTGGGTTAGCAATAATTTATTATAAGATAGAGCCTGAGCCCGAAAGCCAAGCATTCGTTGAGATAAGCAATGCTAGCAGGATAAATCCGAAAGAAGGAGAGACCCTTCTCAAAAGAGTTATTAGAAAAAGTGATAGCTATCTAAGTAAAGAGAACCTAATTGAAAAGGCGAGACAGGCGCTTGATGAAATAGTCAATCAATTAGGCCACAACAACGTACTTGAACAGGTCCATACGCTTATAGCTATAGTTGCACCCATATGGGTTGCACTTCGTATACATGATGAGCGATTTTTAGCTTCACAAGAAAGGTCAACAAGGTACGTTGAGTTTAGCGAGCTTTATATACCAGAAAGTATTAAAGAAAACGAAGAAGCGTTGTCTACCTTTATAAGTGCAGCTAACAAACTCTTGAATATTTATAAATCAGCATTCAATGAAATGGTGGAAATATTAAAGGAGCAATACACAAAAGAGAATAAAAATGAACCCGATAGTGAATATATTAAAACAGTAATAGAGCCCACCGCAAGGGATCTTGTTCGTGGCCTTCTTCCAATGGGTATGGAAACGGTTGTTTTTCTTTCAACTAATGCAAAAACTCTTGAGAATATAACAAAGAAACTTCTAGCAGAGAATGACAGAACTTGCAACATAATGGGAAAAGGCTTAAAGCAGGTTATATCTGAAAACCTGCCTTCTATTTCAAGGCATCTTGACCCGGACCCATTCGAGACCGCGTATTTTAATAATACTAGAAAGGTAAATCAAACGTTCAGAAAGCCTATAATAAAGAGCTTTGACGAAGAGGGGGTTGAAATTTATGGCATCAACGAAGACACACTCCTTGAAGAAATAGCACATATCGCCAATATAAGCAAGGAAAATGTATTAAATTACATTGAACGTTTAACGAGCGAAAGACAAGGCAAATATGATGCTTTGAACAGCACAGTCTTTGGCATTGGTTCTATTTTATTTGATTTTGATATAAGCGTAGGTTCACTAAGGGATTTACAGAGGCACCGCGATACAATTAAAAATTACTTCATAGATGATAGTATTATTTACCTGCCGAAAGAGATAATCACAAGTAAACTGTTTGAATCTATAATGCAAACTTTAAGCGAAGTCGCAGATGCAAGAAGAAAGCTTAGCGAAATGGGTTTCATAGATGAGGCAAAACTCCTAATGCCTCTTGCAACTAGCGCAAAAATGAGAATGCACATGGGGCTTGGTGAAGCGATTTACATTATAGAGAACAGGTCTACAAAGGAAGCACATCCAGAGTATAGGCGCATTGCTCTGGCGATGCTAAATAGACTTTCTGAAAAATATCCAAATATAATAAAAATAGCAAAGATTTTTGCAAATAGAGATGAGCAAGCGTATTCAAGAGTTGAAAAAGGAAACACAGATAAGGTAAACAAAGAGCTTCTATTCTAGCCATTTTGGTTTCTTATACTGCTTTTTATATTATGTTCTTGATGGAAGCAAAAAACCATGGTGAAGAAGAGAAAAGTACCAACCGCTTAGCAAAGACAATAAAAAAGAAAAGCAATTAGCGCATGCAAAAATAAGTAAGTAAATTTGGTGGGCTCATCTCCCGTGGATCCCCCACTTTAATACTCAAATCTTTATACATTTATTGCTTTTTCTTTTTACCTTTTCCTTCGTCCATTTTGGTCACTCTTGTCATAGCTATATAACAATGTAAATTTATTTAAAGCTTTTGCAATGGATTGATACGCGTCTGAACCGGTAAAAGTTTGACGTAATGGTGGGCTTCACAACCGAACTACTCACGAGCCTGAAAGAACTTATGAAACATTGGCTATGATATGCTGAACTTCTTGAAAATTGATGGCTTGATATATTCTGTTATCAAGAAGAATGCAAGCGCAAGCATCACTACAGTAAGCACAGTATATGTATTTATGCTCGCCATTAGTATGCCATAATAGGAAAGCAGTAACCCAGCTATTATGCCGCTTGATGCTGCTAACATTAACGCATTACTTGGCCTGATACGCCACGTGGGTATATCTCTTGTTCTTATATTGAAAAGCACAAGCTTGTCTGTAATTACAAACATCAGGAATATCGCAGTCTGGAATTCGGCAACGCTCAGGTGAAGTATGCTTGTGTTTATATATGAAAGCACAAGTGCCTGAAGCACTAGAAGCACACCGAACACCGATGATGCATATGTGATTGACTTTACATTCCATTCAGCAGGCCTCTTGGAATAGCCCACATTGTCTGTTGCTATAGAGATGTTTATTAAGTCGTTTGTAAATATAAGCAGAACAAGCTGCAGTGAGAGTATTGGTAGGAAGTGGAAGACAAGATAAATTATAGCTATGAAGCCAACTATCTGCAAAACCCTAGCTATCTTCACCATAGTATATGTGAGCATCCTCTCAAATATCCTTCTGCTCTCCTTTATCGCTTCAACTATGATATCTATGCCGTTCTTTGTAAGAACAAGGTCTGCAGTGCTCTTTGCGACATCTGTGGCGTTCTCAACTGCTATACCTACTTCTGCCTGCTTTATCGCGGGCGCATCGTTTATACCATCACCTGTCATGCCAACAATATAGCCGCGCTGCTGTAGAGCCTTAACTATTTTGTATTTGTCTGAAGGATATATGCCCGCAAATACATCCGCGGTGCTGGCAACCTTAGACATCTCGCTTTCTGAAAGCTTATCAAATGATGAAGCATCTACCACTTCCTTACCCAAACCAAGCTCCGATGCAATCTGCTTTGCAACTGCTATGTTGTCACCTGTGAGCATCTTTGGTGTTATTCCTAGCGATATGATCTCTTTAATGAACTTTGGTGCATCTGGCTTTAGTTTATCTGACAGGGCAATAATCCCAATAAACTGCCATCTTCCTTTTGAAGCCTTCGCAACTGCTATGCTTCTGAACCCAGAAGATGAATACTCTTCGACCACCTTTTCAACTTCCTTTAACTTCTGTGCATTGAGCTTGCAGAGCTGTGCTATTACCTGCGGTGCGCCTTTCGCAACCGAATATTCTGCCTTACCATCACCTATTTCTGCTTCAGTCCTCTTTGTATTAGGGTCAAAAGGCATAAACTTAAGCTGCCTTCCAAGCGAAATACCAAGAGACTTCGCTTTCTCAAGTATGGCGATATCTATAGGATCTTTGTCCTCTGACCTTGATGCTTCTGCCGCAAGCTTTATGAGTTGCTTCTCATCGCCAATGAATGGGCTTGTCCGTTCAACAAATATTTTGTTTTCTGTTATCGTGCCTGTCTTATCAAGGCAAAGCACATTCATATTAGATGTTTCTTCAAGCGCCTCAAGCTTTGTTATAAGTACATGCTTGTTTGCAAGCTTCTCTGTCCCAAGAGCGGTTGCAACTGTGAATGCTGCAGGCAGTGCAACAGGCACTGATGCCAATATTACAACAAGTGAAAATGGAAGTAATATTGCTACAGCAGAATGCAGCACAAAGACTCCGTAGATAAACATTAGTGCAACTATACCAATGTCTGCTGCAACAAGGTATTTTACAATAGACATTATCGCCTCTTCAAGGTGAGACTTTGTTTTTGCTTCTTCAACGAGCTTTACAGTCTTCCCATAATATGTATTTACTCCTGTCGCGACAACAACGCATGTTGCCTCACCATGCGTTACTGATGATCCGGCATAAATTATGCTAGACTTTGATTTAGCCACTGGCATTGACTCTCCTGTGAGCATTGACTCATCAACCTCAAGTCCTTCTGCCTCTATTACTTTTGCATCTGCAGCTACTATGTCGCCGAGCCTAACACGCATTATGTCTCCAGGAACCACATATTTTGCATCGATCTCAATCCATGAGCCAGACCTTAATACCCTCGCTTTTACAACAAGTCTCTTCTTAAGAAGCTCTATAGAAGAGTCTGCTTTGTATTCCTCTGCAAAAGAAACAATGGCATTGAAAATAAGGAGCGCAAGCACAACATAAAAATCTACAATATGACCTAGCACATAAGAAATAGCTATGATAAGCCACAACATTATTGGTATGGGCCCATAAAACTTGCTTATGAAAAGTAGAAGCATGCTCTTCTTCTTTGTTGGTATCTCATTTGTGCCGTATATTTCAAGCCTTTTCTGGGCTTCGGTATTAGTCAGCCCCTCGCTGCTACAAGACAGGGCTTTCATAGCCTCTTCTACACTCATCGCCTTAAATTCCCTTGCATGCATTGTACGTCACTACAATAACATTGAAATAAAAGTTATTATCGCTTGTGTAGAATTCATTAGAAAAATACTACAAGATATTCAGATCCTTTGCAAGAAGGTTCAACCTAATAGACACGCATCAGAAACGTGCCTAGAGAAATAGCGAGATGGAAGCACATAAGCAAAGCACACTTCTGCGCTGGTCAGATGGTGGAGAGAACAGGGTTATTTTGAGGTTTTAAGCGAATAGTATAGTCTGCACAGAGTATAACCTTTTTATTTTTTTAAATAATATATATGAGTGCATGAAAACTTTTAGGAAAAGTTTTATCAAAAAGAAGCCTTTAGGAAAGGCTTCAGCCAAAGCGCAATCAGCGATGGAGTATTTAATGACGTATGGCTGGGCTATACTAATTATTAGTGTTGTTCTTGCGGCTCTTTTCCAGCTTGGTGTTTTTAATCCAATGACATTTGCACCTAAAGCGCCACCTGGCTCATGCCAGGTCTTCAGGCCTGATGGACCAGACACTACTTCTTTCATAAACCTTGAAGGAATGTGCAGTGGCGAGCTGCCACAGTATGTGGCGCAGTTCAACGGTGCAGGTGCAAATGTCACTATTAAGTCATCAAGTCCATTGCTTACCGGCAACCAAGCAACAATGGCTGTTTGGGCTTATTGGAATTCAGGTCAGCACATTGCTGGAAGTTGCTGTTGGAGCAGACAAGAAATTTTAGGCGCAGACTCCTCACCAGGATACGAAATAAACCCTATAATAGCATTTAATGATAGCGGTACAGACGAAGCTGAAACATGGGTTTGCACAACAAGCAGCTGTTGGCCAGAGGCAAAAAGTCAGGCAAATTCTATTACTCCAAGCAGATGGTACTTTTTAGTAAGCAGATACAACGGTTCTTCGCTTAGTTTGTGGATAAACGGCGTACAAGTAGCAAGCACTGGGGTAAGCGGCAATCTTGTACTTTGGGGAAATGGAAACTATGCATATATAGCGAGCAGATCAAATACTGGCAGTTACTTCAATGGAAAAGTGGCAGACGCACAGATCTACAACACGTCTCTTTCAGCAAGCGAAATTCAGGCACTTTACCAAGAAGGCATAGGCGGTGCGCCCATTGACCTGCAGCACCTCGTTGGCTGGTGGCCACTTAACGGCAACGCAAACGATTATAGCGGCAACGGCAACAACGGCCAAATAAACAATGTAAACTTTTTAAGTAACTGGTATAATGGCTATACACCGCCATAAAGATTTATATATGGCATATTTTTGAGGTAAAGCAAAAGCAAAAATTCTATAGATGGTTTGGAAATAAATGATATCTTTACACATCACATATTATATTCTTAGCAACGAAAAGTACAAAAAACAAAACTTAATCACCTCACAAACTAAAGTGCCCAAACTATAAAGTATTTAAAGTTCTAAAGTGTGAACTACCTAAACTCTAAACGTTCTCAAATGGAGTTGATATCAATCTCTTCAGCAATGCTCGGAAGTAGCTTTTCTTCTATGAGGTCTTTGACTTCTTTTGGTGCATCAACTAGAGAAAGGAGATTTGGATTTGCGTATGGGATATCGCAAGCAGCTTGCAATTGATCCTAACCTTTCATTTCCGTTAGTCTTTTTATTGCTTCTGCTTTCTCTAAACCTGATAGAGGCTCGTGGTGAATGTTCTCGATAATTTGCCTTTCTAATTTTTGCTCGAGAGTGGTAGTGGCTACCAAAGCACTTTAGAGATAGGCTGTACACATAACTTTAGAAACAATGTGTGCAAGGTGCTTTAGAATATGCCTGTGCACACACTGTATTCATGCCCATCGCGTTTATAAACTACAGAAATTAGAAAATAAGATTAAACTGAATGGAGGAGAGTATTGACGTTGATGAATTGCTGGATCTGCTGAAGGAGTTCGAAGGCAAATGGTGCCACGTCTACTTTGATAACAGGTAGCTCAGGCAGGGCATCAAGCGCACGCTCTGCAGATTTTATCTGTTCTATACCATTGCTTAGATAGCTAGATATATTTGTCAATATGCCTTGAGTTTTTCTTCTTTATATACTTGATTGAAAAGACTTCGAATCTCTTATTATCCAGCCCCAGGAGGTAAAACTGCTACGGAGTTTAGTCCCTTTTACGACCTGTTTTTGAGGTGTTTTTACCAGCAATTTTACAACTGAGTTGAGCAGAGATTCATAATTTTTCTAATAATATTACTTATTGCCCCTGTTACACCAACGATAAAACATAAATATTTGTAAAGTTATAACTTAAGTATGGCAACTAAAGATGGTTTAACTAGGTATAAAGCAAAAGAAGCGATCAAAACACTTGCACTAATTTATATGTTTATTAATTTATTAAATTAGTGATCAAATGCGGAGAGGAAACAAATTTCAAAAAGAAGGAAACAAATTTCACAAACAGATTGAAAAACTACTTAAAAAATCTGGTTTTAAAGTTACCTACTCTGACTTCTATAAAAAAGGACCAGATATCATAGCGGAATTTAACCATATAAAAATAATTTTCCAGTGTAAATATTCGCCAGAAGGTAAAAGCTATCAAGGTTTAGAAAAGCTTGTAAATGAATATTCCTCAAGAGTTAAAGATAATAACGCCAAAGTTGCAGTTCTTGCAATATATAATTATAAGTTACCTAAAATCAGCAAAGATAAATTGGAAGACTGGTTGAAAAATAAGCATGTTGCTATATGGAATGATAATATAATAAATAACTATAAGACCTTAGCTCGTAGCATAGGTAAATATGCCGGGGTTCAGATAATTTCTGATTTAGGTATAAAGAAAGACTTTATAGATAGTTCCTTGCAAGTCCCTGCAATAGAAATTAAGCAGAATGGTCGGAAATTTTATATTACAAAATTAAAACCGGATTACCTGTTGAATGCAGCAGTAGTTCTTAGAAGGACTACAGATTCTAAAAGATTATACCAAAGATATATAACTCCAAAAAGGGTGATTAGGGATATTCCTGATTATATACAAAATGGAGATGGGATCTTTCCGAATAATATAATATTAGCATCAACCACTGAATTAGCATACAAAGATAATAAATTAATCCTTCCAACTTCTTATGGTTCTTTTGTTGTAGTTGATGGTCAGCATAGATTATATTCTTTTTGCAATCTTAAAAACGAGGAACTTATTAAGGAGTACGAATTACCTGTTACTATATTCGATGGAAGTAAACTAAGTGAATTCGAGCAAAGCAAAGTTTTTATAACTATTAATAATAATGCCAAAAAGATACCTCCATCATTAGTTTTAGAAATAAAAAATCAAAGTACTAATTTACCTAGAGAGATAGTTTTACTTAACATGTTTAAAAAGACACCCTATTTTAATGGTATAATAAGGGATTATACAAGTAGGAAGGGAACAATAGATGCCGTAACATTTTGTACAACTAACGCGTTTGAAGATTTGATCAAGGACACCGGGCCAATACTCTATGGAAGGGGTAAATTATCTGAAGAAGCAAAAATTAAGCTGTGTTATAACTATCTGCATACATATTTTAAAGTCGTTTACAATAATTTTAAAAAGGAGTGGAAAAATCCGTCAAAATATGTACTTGCTACAAATAAAGGGTATAGAGCACTATTGCGTCTTTTCATAAAAATTTTAAAATACACTAAAAACAAAAATGATGAAGCAAAATATAGAGAAGTAATAAAAGCATTGAAAAAAAGTAAAGTCGAAATACAAAACAAAAATATTGGCGGCGGAGGCGGAGAGGGTGCTGCAATTAGTTTAGCTAATGAATTTGCAAAGGGCATAAACGAAAGAATCCCAAATTTTGATGAAACAATGATACTAGAAAAAGTATTAAAAACACAAAGAGTACTTAAAGGAGATAAAGAAACTGTAGAAAAGTTTTTATCTAAATACGGTGAAAAACTTAAAGGAATAGTAAGAGGAGAGCTTACTTATGTAGATGTAACTACTATTTCTTTACTTAAAAAGTATTTTCCAAATGTAAAAGAGTTTCATATAATAGCTGGAAATGTAAAAGATGAAGATAAAGTTAGAAATGAAATACAGAATTCTTTGAATAATTTATACCTGATTAAACAGAAAAAGATTCACGAGAGGTGGATTGGAGATAATAATTACTTAATAGATTTAAATACAGACTTGAAGCAAGATGCTATTGCGAACAGCGAACACGAATTAAAATTTTCTGAATTTACACAATCCAGCACAAAAATAAATGATTTTGATAAAAAATGGAAACAATTAAAAGAGGAGATAGATATGGAGATAACCCCTATCAATTTGCCGCCAGAATGAAAAATATTAGGAACATCGGAAAAGGTATCTATATAATATTATAAATTTCAACAACTTATTTTTCTTTTATTTTACTAATATCTTTTATATTTTGCTTTCCTATTTTTAGTTAGGTATTACTTCAACTTTGCTGATGTTCATGGTAGAAATAAAAATAGGCTCAAAAATAAGGGGGAAAGAGATAAAGGATCTAATTAAGTTAAGAAATGGTTGGTTACTTCTAAAAACAGAAAATGGCAAATCAGC
>OGCG01001184.1_pt1 | contig 13406 bp, 10 predicted proteins | sample 1570061 | NCBI WGS metagenome assembly OGCG01 (sample SAMN06268698, study PRJEB24515) | hot springs metagenome | isolation source: Joseph's Coat, Yellowstone National Park, Washington, USA | place: USA:Joseph's Coat, Yellowstone National Park, Washington, USA
TGTATTCTCTTTTCCGTCTTAATACCTATATAAAAATACAATAGAGAAGCTAAAATTACAAGAGTTAAAGCAATTAACGCTATAATTGTTTTACGCATAAAGTTAAGTGACTCTGGGTTTTTATAAACCTTTTCGAAAGAAGAGGAAAGGCATCACTTCATTATCTAATGAGACCTACTAATAGCATCGTAATTCTGGTTAACTATAACGTTGCCCGTAGTTTGCCAAATAAGAGCTAGGTAACCAAGAAACATGGATCTAGTTATACTTTTAGACCTTCCGCTTTATTAATCCTTCCTCTGTAAGTTTAATATTCTGCAGTTTTTTAATCTCATTGGGGGTTTTAATTTATGGAGGAGTTAATAAGGTGGACTGAGGAAAAGGGCATTGACGTCAAGGAGTTAATACTTTCAGCTTTGTCCCATGTTGACCTAAGGAGAGCACAACGTTGAGAATTGAGTAGGCTGAGAAGTATACGGCTGAAGGCTTTAAGTATTTAGATTAAGGTGATGCGGTTCAAGCTTCTGAAAAGGCTTATAAAGCAGCTGAATGGGTAGTTAAGGCCTTTTTAGAGAAGTTTAATTTACATGAGTATCAGCAAGCCTGACTGCAACCACTTTCCCATGTTTAAATCCCTCACAACCAGTAAAGTAAACCGTTAAAAACTCTAATCCTAGTCTCATCAACCGCTACACGAGGGGGGAGAAGAGTGATCAGCTAACTTCCTCCAATAATACTGGACAGGGACGTGAAACAAGGCTTCAACCCTCCTCAAAGAAAGACCCAAGTAATAAGCTGATAATGCTTTAGCAACCTCATCAATAGTGTGAAAACGTGGAGAAAGGTTTAAAGCTGAAAAAACGTAATTTAGGATTAGGGCGGTGAGGTGCCTTAATTTGGTCTTGCTAATCATGGTTCCCCAATAATACAACCTCACCGCCCTACAAATATTTTATACAAAAAACAAAAATTATTAAACACACTGTCAAAACAATATTTAGAAGTAATTAAAAATAACGAGTAGCTACATAGAAGCGTTACAGTCTCAAAAAGGGAATAGTTTTTATTGTCACCATAACTATTATATCTCATGCAGGAACCTTACAAGAGCTTATTAGAAAAGCTTACTAAGCTTCTTCAGGAGGAGTTTCAAGATAAGCTCATTTCCGTAGTACTTTATGGTAGTATTGCAAGGGGGGATAATAGGAAGGACAGCGATATAGATTTACTACTTGTTATAAAAGATTTGCCTAAAACTATAACTGAAAGGGTAATCCTCTTTGATAAGGTTGAAAGAAAGCTCGACGACGATATTATGAGGCTTATGGACGAGGGATATTACGTGACTTTCTCTCCTATTCTCAAAACTCCCGAAGAGGCTATGAGGTTTTCTCCTATTTACATGGACATGACTGAGGACGCAATAATTCTTTATGATAGAAATGGATTCTTTAGAAAGGTTCTGGAAAAAACTAAGAAGCGACTGGAGGAATTAGGCTTTGAGAGAGTTTGGCTATCTAAAAAGTCTTGGTATTGGAGGAAGAGGGATTACAAATTTGGAGAAATAATCGACTTCGGTGACGTGCTTGAATAATTACGATTTAGCTAAATCGTATATTAGACAAGCAGAGGAAAGAATTAAGCATGCTAAGGAAGCATTAAATGAAGGAAACTATCCTTATACTGTTAGGCAATGCCAAGAAGCAGTAGAACTCCTCCTTAAAGCAGCACTTAGGTATATAGGCGTAGAACCTCCGAAACTTCACGACGTAGGGCCTCTCCTTAGGAAAGAGAGGAATAAATTCCCCGCATGGTTCCAAGAGAAGATAGATGAGTTTGCATATTATTCCAGAGTTTTAAGAAGTGAAAGAGAACCAGCAATGTACGGAGACGAAGAAACTGGAACACCGCCAGAAGAATTATATTCAAAATTTGATGCTGAAAACGCAACAAAGATGTGCGATACTATTCATGAATTTGTAAAGAAATTAATAGTACAATGATATAACGATGATATTCATACAAAAGTACCTCTGGATTGAAATTATTTACCTAGAAAATATTCAGTAAAACTATGATAGAAAAAGAAGTCTAAATAGAAAATTTACAAAATATTTCCTTCTTTAAAGTATTTTGTGGACTGAGACCTAAAAGACGGTATAATAAAACCTAAGTAATTAGAGCGACTTTCAGTTCATTAAATTCGTCAGCTACTTTTAAAAAATCAGTATCCTTAGTCACTAGAGTTAAATCTCTATTGATAGCTTGGGCGGATATTAATATATCGAAATATCCTATCAACTTTCCCTTATCTCTTGTATATCCTTGAAGCAATAATGGAATCTTTTTTATTAAGACCTATTACATTAAATGCTGACAAAAAGTCGAGGATTTTATTTTCCTCAACTTTGCCGAGTAATACTTCAAAAATTGTTAATGTACTAACATAAAAATCTTCAGAATTGGAAATAATTTCCTTTACCTTTGCATTACCTTTCAAATATTCAATAATTGCTGAGCTTTCTATTAATACTTTCATCAGTTATCTTCCTCACTTCTTTGATTTCTTTCATCATCTCTTCTGCTTCCTCTTCATTAAGAATTCCGAAATACTTCTCCAATTTCCTCCTCCTCAAGGTTAGAGATTCTTCTATAAGTTCCTCAATTATTTCACTAAAGCTTTTGTCCCCTTTTATTTCTACCAATTTCTTATAGACGTCGTCCCTTATCATTATCGTTTTCATATATGATGTATACATACTATAGGTAAATAAACCTTGTGGAGAATTTGCTTACAGAAAGTCTAGCCAAGTTGCATCTGACTTCTCTTCTAAATTCTCAATAATTCCAGCTCGACTGTGAGTAAAGCTTGTTATACTTCAGCCCTTGATTGAGGAGTAATTTCTAACTAGAGGAGAAACTCAAATACATTCTATGCGTTATTAAGGAGGAAAAAATGAAAAAGATTTTCAACTACTTTTCTCCACTACAACCGCAGTTCCGTAAGCGATAATTTCGTCCATCGCCTCTGATAACTCGTTAGAGTCGAACCTAACGTTTACTACAGCATTTGCACCTAAGGCTTTTGCGTTATCTACCATTCTCTGTAAGGCTTGTAGCCTTGCTTGTTCTGCCAACTCTACGTATTCCTTAATTTCTCCTCCTACAAGGCTACGCAAAGAAGCAATTATGTTTTTACCCAATCCTCTAGACCTTACAGTAATTCCTACTACTAAACCCTTAATTTCAACAATCTTATACCCGGGCAATTGTTCGCCGTTAGTAACTAGGACATCTCCTTCTTTATAGCTCATAAGGTAGTTGACGAAATAGTAAATTTAAACTTTGCTTTCAAACATGAAAACAGCAGATAAGGACAATGCGTTCACGCTATTAGCATATTAAGATGCTCTTCAAAGATATCACCTTGCATTCGTGTTCTCGTTGAGACACTTAGACGTACGTAACCCTACCCTATTAGCTAAGATCTTGATCTTCCTATTGTCCAAAATTTACTGAACAGTCTCTTTCAAACATACATTAACGAATTAGGAAAAACGTGAAGCTTAGTAAGCATCAAAGAAAGAAAAGGAATACTGGATAAAAAAGGAGATGACTTAAATCATTCTTCTGTCTATAATTGGTAACATGGGAATGTTGAATTTAGGAGTCGCACTACTTGGACACGTAACTTTTATTACTATATATATTGACGTGCAAACGCTAACGTTATTCAACTCAACAGCAACCCAGCTTTTTAGACAACAATGAGCTTCAGTTTGACCGTGAGATATTAAAGTGAAGTATGTCGAAGGTTCTACTCCTATTAGTTCTAAGTTTTGGTTATATCTATATGCAGTAAAGCTTATGTTAATTATTGAGCCTGGTGAATAATACTTCCCTATGTAAGAGCAAAAGACACAACAAACCTTACCGCAAGGTAATTCGTATTTTATGTATACGTCTAAGACGTAAGATACTAGATGAGGAGTTAACGTTACGTTCACGTTGTCCATACAACATTTACAAGCGTAAACTAACTTTATAGGAGTCGACGAATTCGGAATTAGGAAGCTTATATAAGTACAGTATACTTCTCCAGTTGTTAAACTCGCCTGCTTTAAGTAGCAAGAAAATGGAATCAAACAGCAATCATATTTGATAGTGTAATTACCTTCATTAGTTACTAAAATGAAGTCACATTGACTTAATGTCATCTTGTAGGGACCGAAGTATTTTACTTGAATTTTGTACACTACGTATTTCATGTTGCCTTGATCATTCCTACAAGCTGAGGCGTGATCTAAAGTGTAATTTAATATATTTATTGAGATAACGTGAGCCCCAGTTATTTGTACTAATACTTTCAATTCTCCTTCATAGCTTATCCTTGGATATTGGAACGTTACTTCAAAAGTCCCGCACTTTTCTTCAGGAATTATATAATTGCTTATGTTAGAATTAATTATAGCAAAGCATTTTGGACAAACGCCTACTATCCTCGTTACGTTTATTGGGGCTAAGTAAGGATTATGTATCGAAAATGTTACTGTACACTTATTTCCAGAAAATTCAAATTCATTTATATAAATCGTTTTACAGTATATCATATTGAGCTTTGTTAAGAACTTAACTTTTACGCAAGAAATGTAGGAAATGCTTTCATTATACTCATATACCGGAACACAAGATATTATTTGGCCCAGGGAGTCTTCATAAACAATTTTTGTTGGTGTAGCATTCTCTGGAATCTTAAATAGCAATAATCCGTGAACTGAAACTCCCTTAGTCATTGATATTGAACTTAGCATATAGCTAGAAAGCTTAGAGATATATAAGGAGAAGAATATTTTATAACATGTATAGCAGTTCTGGAAATTACCATCATTAGTAACTATGTAGAAATCGTAAAGCTTTAAGTTAAACGTGTTATTAGCAAGGTAAGATAATGAAACGTTGGCTAAAACGTACTTATAACCTTGAAGATTACACAACAATGTTAACGCAGTGGAGTTGATTAAATATCCTGCTAACTTAACCGAAGCTGTTTCCTTATCAAGCAACGTGACGTAAACGTTACAGTAATAACTCAGAGTTGAGGATTTTGGTTGTATTTCTAAAGTAGTGCTTTCTGTTGAACCTGGGTTTAAACACACCGGTTTAATGTAAATATTAAAGAAGGATTGGTTGGTAGTTAACCCGAAGACTTCTACTGGTACAGATTGATGATTAGAGGAAATTGATAAAGTTATAGTCTTCTCTCCCGATATGCATAATTCTCCTATATAACCCGTATATATTTTAGAATCGTTAGAAAGAATATGAAGGTTAATTACCGATATTGCTTGATAAGGTGTTGGGAAACCAACGCAAACATGTATTGAGAGAGTTGAATTATAGAATATAATATATTCTGGAGTAGAACCTGCTGGAATAACAAAAGGTACGGTGATATTCAATGTTTTACCAGGCAATAAAATATATGAAAAAATAGGAAAATATTTTCCGAAGCCTTTAGGAGAGCATAATAAATTAGACGTTTTTAGAGCAAATTCGCCATTATCCACTACTAGTGGCTTTGAAAGATAATTTGTAATCGATACATTTACTAGATAAGCTTGTCCACTAACTCCGTAACTTTCTGCTAATCCCGTTGCGTTAATGTCAGAAACGGATAGCGCAACACTCGTAGAAACTACTTTAGAAGTAGTTGTAGAAGTAGTGTAAGTAGTTGATGAGGTATGTGAGCTTTCTGTAGGAGTAGATGACGTAGGTGACGAAGTTGTTGATGGGTGTATCATTATTATTCCTACTATTGCAACTATAATGATAATTGCTATAACACCTATAATAATAGGTAACTTATTCATATCCTGCTTTAAGAGAAATTCTTTAAAAAGTTATCTCTTATTAATTATAACTTTTCCTTATAATTAACTAATATAAAGTCCTTAGTACTTTGCATCCGTTAATTATATTTGACCGTAACGTTTATAGCTGAAGTTAATATGGTGTTTACCCGTGGCGTAACTTATTAATAGGGTATTTTGATGTATTAATTTCTGCCCAGGCTATTAATAGGGATTTAACTTTAGTGACTAAAGATACAGATTTTTTGAAAGTAAAGGATGAGTTTAATGAACTGAAAGTCGTTCTAATTACCTAACGCTCTCCAGGCATAAGTTTACAAATACTCCAACAAAGTAAATATTTTGTAAATTTTTATCTAAACTTTTTTTGGTTACCGAATTATTTTCTAAGTTAATAATTTCAACTCTGAGATACTTCCATGTGATCTACCATATGTATTGGCTAGGCTTTCCGTCCTTTTCTGTAAGCCCAATGGCTATTATTTTTCCTAACCTTTCTTTATTTGAGAATGGTAATAGCCGAACTTAGATATTTCCGGCTTATAAAGTAAGAAATGACGACGAACGTTATTCACTTGTAAATAAATATGTTTCCTCTTATTATAATAAGCGAGTTTTCTCTCATACTAGACTATAAATATCCTACTATAAACCGAGTCTAAACTTTCCTTATCCCACAAATTATCAAGTCCAACAGTTAAATTCTGTGCTAAAAAATTTTTAAACTCTTCTTCTCTAACCCAAAAAGGGACTTTAGGCGAATAGTTTTTATCCCTCCCGAGATAGTAATATAGAATAGAAAGCTTTTCCTGATTCTTTATTGGACAATTACTCACGTACCGAGGTAATTCGTCTATAATATATTCCAATTCCTCCCATATTATGTCAATTATTTCCCTATTAATAAAACCAGGGAGAGTAATTCCTAGAGTGTAAAATTTATCGCCTAAAGTGGACATATGGCAAATAATTTCGTTCGGAAATTCTTTATCTTCGCCCACGATTAGATTAGGACGTAAGTATACTATGTTGAATTTGTCTATAATCGCTTCTGTTAGAGTAAAGGCTGTATATTCGCACAAGTTCTCATCTTCTTTATTATAAGTAAATACTCCATCAGTTGAAACTCTCCAGTCCTCTATTACGTGGTGAGTTAATTCGTGGAGGAGAATTAAAGACAAGTAAGCCATACCAAATGAGGCTTTGAATTCCTTGTCCAAGAACTTTATTTCCTGCATTACTTCTCCTTTCTTTATATAAATCCCCCACCTTTTCTTGTCAACCGAGTATGGAATGTAATAGGCTATTATCTTCTCGTCGTCGCCGATTTTCTTTTTCTCAACAATCTTTCCACCTTCGTAAGCGCTTTCCCAAGTCCAAGGGGCTGCATTGTAATTAACTAATAAAGGAACCCAAGTATTGCCTGGAGAAAAACTTAGCGAATTTTTCATGTCCTTTAGTGCTTTTTGAGTTGCAAATTATTAAGTTTTATGGATTATTCTCTAGTAGTGTATAATAGCCTACCAAGACTTTTAATCAAGGCTGATAATTTTAATCTTTATATTTTTTAGGTCATAATTAATTAACAGTTTTAAGGATAATATTAAAAACCCACATTTTACAAACTCACTTTATGGTAGAATAGAGAGCTATATGAATTCGTTTAATCATAAACTTTTGTGATGATAAAATGTTTCTATTTAAATTTTAAACTCAATAAAAAGTTTCTCAAAAGAAACCACCAGTTAATTAAAGCTATAGCACGTGACATTAATTTCGGAATTAAAAGGTAAAGAGAGGAAATATTTTACCTTTTTCTATTCCTTAGGTCACATTTTCGTAATGTTTCTTTTTATTCCGTTATTATTACCAGAAATGGAGAATTGACATTCCTTACGCCAGAGATGCATTAATAGCAGCAGGAGAAGCTTTTAATTGGTGAGGAATGTTTACTTTAGGTAAAGTATTTTTGCTGATCATAAATATTTACAAGGGGCCTAGCTGGGATGAACTGCCCTTGTTATAATTTGTGACATCTCTAGCTAGACTGTGGAAAGTGTAACTATGGACTAAAGCTAATAATCCTCCTTGGGCTCACTGGTTGCTCGGCCTCAAAGTGGGAAAGATTACCTTTGCTGACGGAGAGAGTTCTAATAATTTCGCTAACAGTTTACACGATGAGACTTTTACTTGCAATTTACATTTCACTATATGCAACAATACAAGTTATGGAATATCTTTAAGCTCCTCATTTTCTCGTTAAAAAAGATTATATTTAAATAAAATCTAATAAGGTATTAGTAAACTGTCAGACTAAAAAATAATTTAAAAAACTTATTTCTTTCTTATTGTCAATACCAGAGATATTAGTGCTAATACAATTGCTACTACTATTAACGCAGTATAATCTGTGCTCATACTACTTATTCTATTATTTTCGCTACTAATCTTACTTGAGTAGCAACTTAAATTATGAACTATTGTAGATATTTCACTACTAACGTTTGAACATATGGAAGAAGTCTTCTGTTCAATCTCTGCCAACTTATTGTACACGTTTATTACCACTGATTTTGTAACGTTAAGCCCGTCGTATTGTTCTACGATCAGCTTTATTATATAGGTACCGTCTGGCAACTTCTCGGAATTAAAGGAATAGTTGTAGATAGTACAGCCTTTTGCTCCATTTTGCGTAACTTCCTTTACGCTAAGATTGTATATGCTTTCTATTTGGCATAAAGGTATTCCGTTAATACAAATTGTAACTCCCTTAATGCAAGTGCCCATTACCTTGGAGCTTATTGTAACTTCTCCAGTAACGTTTGAGAATTGAGATGGAGTAACGATGTAAACTTTAGGCAACGATGGGGTAATGTTACACAAGCTGGAGTCTTCGTTAATTAACGTTGAGTGGTTCAAATTAATTCCATCTACTTTAGAGTTAATCAATCTAATGCTTCCGTTAATAACCTTGATGTTTTCAGCGTTTGAGGATATTAAAGTTACGTTACCTTTAACGTTAACATTTGTCAAGTTAGAGTAAGCTATTGTCAAGTCACCGCATATTGTAACGTTGTCGAGTATCGAGTCAGTAATCGTAATTCCATTAAGCTTTAACAAGTCGTTGTGTAAATATACATTAAATGGTTGTACGCTGGTTAAGACCTGGTTACAGATTTTAGTATAAGGTAGGACGTATATAATGTCTTGGTCTGTGTATGTAACGTTGGTTGGGTAACCGTTGTATGCATTGCCGAATATTAATATGCCCAACGGACCTCCGTAGTATTGAGTGCCTAAGTAAGTTAAATTTCCTTCACTTTCCGAAGACGGTACCGTGAATTTTCCTACCCATAGGTTTAACGTCGAATTATAGTATAATGGTATATTAAACGAGTAGTCCAGCTCTATAGTCGTTGCCTGGCGTTGATAAATAATTGGATAAACTACAGCTGAGAATATTCCGTACTTTACCTCCGTGCCGTTGGAATAAGTTATGTTAGCGTAAATAGTCACGTTTGAACCTTCAAACACGTATTTACAAATCTTTGCTGAAACTGTAGCGGGAGACTGGGATACATAAATTTCTCCGTAGAAGTATCCTACCTCTACATTACCTTTAGGAGTTGATAACGTTGAGAATAATAATACGTAATACAACCCTGGAGTTGCATTTGATGGTACTTTAAGGAATGACATCCACGTTATAAATCTTTCATCAACTATGGTTGGCGTTATTGATACTTTGCTCACTACTACGCCTTGAGGATTAACCAACTCTGCCGTAACATTAGCGCAGAAATCGAATGGAACCCCATCAATGTATATTGTTTGTCCAGGCGCTACGACACCGGGCATTGAAACCACGTGGGACAATATGAGCCAAAAGCCTTGTTCTAAGTCACTTCTGATTCCTATATGGTATCCGTAAAATTCGTCGGGTTTCATTAGGTAAACTCCTACTGGTAATGTTACGTTTCCCTTATAATATGTAACTGGAACACTTTTAATAATAACGCCACATTTGCATATTATTATCTTGCAAATGAATCCTCTAGTCATGTTAAACGTGAAAGTGCCTATTTTAGTATACTCATTATTTGTTATATTGTACGAATAAACGCTAATGTTTAGCGTAGGCGTTACATTAACTATCTCTCCATATATATTATAAATGTATGCAGCATATGTAGTAGCAGAAGAAGAAATTCTTAGGGGGAAGAAGCACTGCCTTTCTATCTCAACTATATATCCCGTGAAAGTCAGAGTAAATCCTATTTTACCGTCACCGTAGACTATGACATATGTTACACCGCTTGAGTTATCTGGAATTACTACTTTTCCCTCCCATAATTTTACAGTGGAGTTATAGAACATCTTTACGAACGAAACGTTACCTGCTACGGTCTCAAGTACCGCGTACATGTTACTTGACTGATTACTAGCGTTAGCCCATATGTACATTGTTTGACCTGGGCAGAATTCTCTTGGAGTTAATCCTGAGGAGTTAGTAACATTTACTTCGATTACTTGAACCAAGCTGACGTTGTTAATTTTCTCCAACTGTGAGGCAAATTCACCCGCATTTATAGTTCCCCAACCAGTAACTAAATTATAGCCGTAATTTGCAACCCATGGTATGTTATAACCAAAAGTTATTGGTTCTATTGCTTCTCCGTAATAATGAGTTGCAACGTAATATAATAACGGATTAAGTAAGCCGAACTTATGGTGAACGAATTGCATTTCTACTACTAATAATCCAGCCGTTAATGGTGATGCCTCGCTAGTACCACCTATGAGCAGGCAACAATATGAAGGACCTATTATGTATATCCCCGGGTAAATGTTAGCGTTTGCAGCAATATCTGGGGTCATTCTACCATTAGGAAATGTAGGAGGATTCTTTAAGCCCCACTGGTACCAGGGTTTAGGCATTATTACGCTAACTCCTCCTGTGGAGCCTCCATCATTTGTAAAGCCCGGAATAAAGCCGTAAGAGGACCAGGCAGTTTGGTAAGACCCGTTGGGGAAGTCTACGTAAGTTGTAGTACCTCCTACAGCTGTAACAAATGGCGAGTCCGATGGGAAGGGTATATCTCCTAGAGGACCGAAACTGTACCCAGAACCTCCGCCATCGCCGCTACTAGCTAAGAAAGTTATTCCCTCCGCAGAACCTAAGGCATAGTATAAATTTCCTAATATTATACAATTGTATAAGAAAGTAGGGGAATTGGATAGTAACTTGCATAGTATATAGTACTCGGGAATGCCGAAGCTCTGCGATAGAACGTCTACTTTGTCCTGTTGATCTATGTATGCTATTATTGAAGGCAAATCGAAGAAGCAGTTTCCTATATATAATATTATGTTAGCCTTAGGAGCCATTACGTGAGAAATTTCTACGTCCAGGCTTATTTCGTAAGCCCAACCGTTCAATATGCCGTTGTTAGGGTTATATGGACCTATGGGGATAATGGTCAAATTAGGATTGGGTAAATCGTGAATCTTGTCAAAGTATTGTAATTGTTCGACTATGTTAGGATCTCCAGAAAAGTCCAAGATGCCTATAGTGTAATTTTGGCCTTCATAACCTTTATTGTACAACCAGGTCATGTTATAGACTCTCTGCATTACTATTGGGTTATAACCTACAAAAGGCTCAGTCAAGTTTCTGCTGGTTTGAGCCATTTGTTTTAGCAAGTTTTGCGTTAATAGGAAAGTTGGATGAGAGAAGAATATTGCTGTGAAGTTCGATGAATATATGTAAAAGGGAAGCTTTGGCTTACCGTAGGCCGTATAATAATAAACGCTCCCATTAGTGAAAACCGAATAATTTAAACCCAAGTACTTTTCAACTTGGTATGCAGACCCTTCTGCAACTATTACCGAATCTAAAGCACACATAATAACGCTGAAACCGTGATCCTTAAGATAAGATAATGTAAAGTTAAATTCTTTTACGGGATAGAATAGTTTTTCGACCTCCTTTTTAGTAAGGAAGTGATGATATAATGGTGATGATGGGTTTGATGTGGCACAGGCATAATAATATACAAGGTTTTCATTTTTTAATGGTATAAATATTGTAATTAGTACTTCACAGTTAGGCGGTAAACTGCCTACACAATGAAAGCCTTTTAAAATAATGGGTTCTATGCAGCTGGTCTTAGACGTTGTTGGGAGAACACTTAAAGATGGAATAAATATTAAAAATACAATAAATAATGCTATTAAACTCTTTTTAGGCTTCATTGATATAAAGAAAGAGACCCTGATTAAAAATTTTTAGGTTTAATAGTAATCTTTTGAAAAGGTTTATAAGCTAGAAGCGAATGTAGTAAAAAATAAAATAATGTGAAAGTTATTGCAATTTTACATTAATAAGGTTTATATCTTAGTTAACTCCTTTTATGCTAACCGTACCATAAAAGCAAAATTATAGAAGAAGTTATTTGTTAGGATCTTAACTACTTACAATCTTCAAACTCATCTTTCGATTCAGTGTTAGTCGTATGATTTATACTCCCGTAGTTACAATCTGCGTAATAAGATCGAATTCGTGCTGACTCACTTATATAACTTTCAATTCCTTTTGAGATGCTACGTAAAATCATGGTAGAAAAGAAATCAGTTAAAGAAGAATTCTTTCAATCCCTTTTGGGATGCAACTTATTTCTATCCTATGCCATTCGATCAAATTAAGTCATACTTTCAATCCCTTCTTGGGATGCAACGTTGAAATTGTTTTTGATGAACAATTAGATCAATTATTACTTTTAATCCCTTCTTGGGATGCAACACGTTTGAGAAGTATGTTGTTGGTGTTAGAGAGAACGATGAGGAATTATTAACAGCACTCCCAACTGTTAGCAACAAGATAGTATCACCGTATCCTAATAGTGTTACGGCAATTGACCAGCTAAGTGTTAACGGATACATTGTACAAATAACTAGAGAATTCATATCATTTAGTACAACGGAAGGCGTATACGTGATACCGTACGCGAAGTTACAAATAACTAAAGCAAGCGAGGAAGACACCGTAGACGTGAATTTCGCAGGAGGAGTAAGCATACAGACCTACTTACTGGGGATACCGATATGCTTACCACCTGCAACTAATGCACCTACCAGTAACATTAGCGGTGCAATAAATGAGGGTATCGAAAGTAATGTACAAGTATGTCTGGAGATAGAGAACGTTATGGGAGATTCTTTATCAACGTCAACATCAATATTCAGTAACCCGTATATACCATCACAAAACATGCAATCCGATACTGTGTCTGCATCACCATCAGTATTCAGTAACCCATATATACCGTCACAGAATATACAATCTGATACCGTAACTGTGTCACCATCAATATTTAATAATGTATATATACCAGCACAATACATACAACAAGATACCACAACTGCATCAGTATCAATATATTCCAGTTCATCTGCACCATAATCCTGGCATAACCTTAATAAACTTACTGATAAAAATAATGATATGCAGTGTAATAAATCAAACGGTAAGTTCCT
>OGCG01001191.1_pt1 | contig 13349 bp, 17 predicted proteins | sample 1570061 | NCBI WGS metagenome assembly OGCG01 (sample SAMN06268698, study PRJEB24515) | hot springs metagenome | isolation source: Joseph's Coat, Yellowstone National Park, Washington, USA | place: USA:Joseph's Coat, Yellowstone National Park, Washington, USA
GCTCTACCTAGCTGAGCTACGAGCCCACTAGGTACATTAAAAGATTCAATAAGCACTATTATTAAAATTTTCTAAGGCATCTCATTAACTTAAACATCAAGTTGTAGAAAATGCTATTGCCACTTAGTAAAGCAAAAGCTTTTTATTTAATTAGTAATTTTTAAATTAACTTTAATAAATATTTTTTTAAAATAATAGTAACATAATTTTTGTAAACAAAAATGGTAACTAAATTTGTTTATATTATAGTTTATTTTAGCATTACCGAAATTGTTAAAATTTGTAAAATTTAACCAAATTATCTCAAAGATCTATCTTTTAGATTTTCTAGATTTATTATGTTATCGCATATTCCTATGAGATCATCATCATGTGTAGCAATTATTATTCCCCTATCCTCCTCTTTTAATGTCTTGATCATATCATAAAAGGAAAGCAAAGAATAACCGTCCATTCCTGCACTGGGCTCATCTAAAGCTATTATCTTACTCTTAGATGAGAATGCAGATGCAATAAGAACTCTCATCTTTTCTCCGTAACTTAATGCATAAGGACTTTTATCGGCTTTATCTTTTAACCTAAATAATTTTAACGCATAATCGCTTTTTACTTCATCCTTTACGGTAGTATAGAAAAATTGTAAGTCTGGATTTTGAAATATCACATAAGCTTTACCTATGAGTTTTTTTAAGAGTGTAGTTTTACCTATTCCGTTTCGACCTACTATACATAAGACTTCCTTTTCTCTAAGTTTTATATTTACATTATCAATTATCGTATCTAATATTATGTTTCCTAGCTTTTCATTATCTTCTTTCTCTAGTTTGAAACCTCTTAGACCATTTTCCCTAAGAAAATTCTCGTCAAAGAGTTTTTCTTTATCTACTTCCTTTATATTATTGTTAGATATTAGATAAATTCTATCAACGAAATCTCTTACTTCCTTAGTTCTATGTTCTGCTATTAGTGAGCCTAAAGGTAATATTTCCTTAACAATCTCTAACGAATTTTTATCTAAATTTGCAAATGGTTCATCTAACAATATGTATTCTGGATTTGAAACTAGAATACTAGAAATTACATATCTTTTTTTGTATCCATCAGATAACTGCATAAATTTCTTATCAAAATAACTATTCATTAATTTTTTAGCTATTTCAAGATTTACTCTATGGTATCTCCTTATAATTGCTATTTCTTCCGAAAAAGTCTCAGCTAATATTTGTGTATATGGTTCTTGCAATACAGCAGATAACTTAGAGTAGTCTTTACTCATACAAAAATCATTATCATCAATAATTATTTTGGAATTTCCATCACATAAAATAGATCTTATGATTGTAGTCTTTCCACTACCATTTTTACCTAGTAGTGCTATTCTTTCATTCTTCTCTAATTCTATCTTACCAGAAATAAATGAAGGAAAAATGACAAGCATAGAGTAATAACACCTATCATTGTTATAATAATATCATCTTTAGAAGGCATAAAGTTTCTTTTAGATGAATACTTTCCAAAGAGCTTGATAGTATATGCGAGATATAAGTTTTCAGCAACTTTAAGCATTTCAACTATAATTGGTCTCGATATTTTTATTGGATTAAATTGTTCTTTCCTAGATCTCATGTTAAGAAGTACTTGTGTTGCTAGATCGTAAAAATAGGGATAATACGATAATGCTATAACTATAGGTATTCCTTTTTCTCCAAATATATCTATTATACTAGGTTTATTAACTATATCACTCAATATTATAAATAAATTTAAGTAAGTTAGAGCTCTTAAAGTATATACGTATAAATATATATGATGGAAATATAACAGAATAAGAAAAGATAATATCGATATTGTAATATCAACAACAATAATTGCTTTTCTTCTAACAAGAATAATAGTAGTAAGAAAAGGAACAAAGGAAAAATAAAATAACGAAGATATTATCACTAATAGTAAAAACGAGGAAGAATATAGAAAACTCGCTTTCAATGTAGTACTCCCGATTTTATTAGATAAGATCCTAAGTAATAAGATAGCAATCCCATAATTCCACTTTCTACAAAGTATAACACAGTAAATCCTCCTAAGTAAAGTGCTAGATTAGAAATGTGGGGAACTCCAAGAAGCATGAAGCCGAAAATTACACTTAAAGTTCCTACTAGTCCGCCAGCCAAAGTAGTATTAATCATTACTGCTCTAAAACTTCTGTATCCCACTAGTCTTGAAACACCCTCTACTACTGGCCCTGCTACTAAAAACGTTATTGCTAAAAAAGGTAATATGATATATAATACTGCACTTATTAGTGAAATAAGTAATGGACCAAATTTTTTATTTATAGCTTGAATTCCAACTGAAATTATAATTAGTGGAACAGTAAGAGTTACTACTGGGTCTAAAAAATATCCAAGAATTCCTATTACATAAGCACCTATACCTAAAGCTAATGAAGCGGCTACAGCATAAGAAGCTACAGCAAATATTGCTGCATATATCAATGTTTTCCTATCTATTTTACTTGATTTATTCTCTTTGCTCATAAAGAAGAAGTTATTTCTTGTAGATAAAAATTTTTCTCAAAATATTTAGTCTTTAGCATGAAATGCCATTATATATCCGACATATGCTACAAAACTTAGAAATACCGCTATTATAATGAAATTTATAATCTTAACTATTATAGGAGATATATTAAAATTCCCAAAATCTATAGATAATCCTAAAAACATGATAGAGAAAGATAGAGAAAGGAGAAACAACGCAGAAATTATTAATAAAAACCCTATTATTTTAAATTTTATTCCCATATAATATATCCCTCACTGCTTTTCTAATTGCTTGTGAAGATGATAAAGAAGGATTCCATCCATATCCTCTAATCTTTGAAATATCTAATAGCATAAACCTTACATCACCTTTCCAGCCTCTTCCTTCTCCTTGATCTTCATAAATATGCTTAGGAGATAAATTCATTTCTTCTTCTATTATCTTTGCTATATCATTAACAGTTATCCAGTCATCATTACCTATATTAAAATAGTCATACTTAGACTTAAAATATCTATCCAAAACGAATATTGCAGAGATTAAATCTGAGATATAAAGATAACTCTTTCTCTGTTTACCATTACCTAAAATCTTAAGTTCGTTAGAATTCTGCCTTAATTTTTTAATAAAATCTATTACAACTCCATGAGATACCCTGCCTCCTGTAATATTGGCTAATCTTAGAGATATACCTTGAATTCCATAATTTCGAGAATAATATTCTACTATATCTTCGCCCATTAGTTTAAAAAGACCATAATTTGAAATAGGAAGTTTATTGTCAAATTCCGGAGTAGGAAATCTTATAGTCTCCCCATAAACTGTAGAAGAAGAAGCAAAGAATACTTTATCTGCATCATATATACGTGCCATTTCCATAACATTTAGTGTAGTTAAAATGTCTCTTTCAAAATGTTCATATATACTTTCCATAGACGTCCTTACATCTGGATTAGCTGCTAAATGATATATAGTACTATTTTTTTCTATTTTTGGATATTCTCGCCTAAGATCTATTTTCAATATATTCGATTTTGGATTTACATAATTCCCATTTGAAAAATCGTCTATCACAGTCACATTCTCTCCTGATTCTACTAACGCATCAACTAAATGTCCGCCTATATATCCAGCACCACCAGTTACAATAGATACCATAGTAGGTATTATTTGGGATAGAAATAAGAATTTAATGTTTATGATAATGAAGATTTTCTATAGATTTATAGAAATTATTTCAAATAATAAAATTTTCATTATTTTGGGTGTGGCGGGCCCGCCGGGATTCGAACCCGGGACCTACGGGTACCTCCCAAGGTTAAGAGCCCGTCGCTCTACCTGGCTAAGCTACGAGCCCTCAAACAACATTTTATATTCAAATAATATATAAAGTAATCTACGGACTAAAAAACTAAAAATAGAGGTCTAATATCTAAACTGTAACATTCTTTTTAGATTTTGAATTTATATATTCCATTATTTTCCTTATAGTAGCATATTTTGTACCCAACTTTTTTACCATTATAACTCCCTTTATTCTACTAGCTGGATGAATTTTATCAAAAAATTCTGGTTCTAACCCTAACGCGTTTGCTGCAGACATAATATCCTCTGTACTTAATCTTGTTTTTCTGAATTTTCTTCCTTTCTTTCTACTTTCAGCGTTAAAATATGCCAACCAGATAGATATTTTCTTGCCTTGATAATCTCTATTAGTCATTGTTGAACCAAGATCGCATTTATTACTCCGTCCTGACCTGGCCTAGAAGTAACTATTGCAATCCCTAATTCGGTTCTTATCTTAGAACCTTTTACTATAATGCCTCTTCTAGCATATTCCCTATTAGCAGGCGTTTCTAGAACTGATAATATCTTAGCTTTCTTGGCTACATTGTTCCTTTTGTCAAATACGTTAGCATAAAGGGCATACTTTAATTTTAATTTATAATCTCCACCAAGTGTTCTCTCTTTTTCCCTAATATCGCTATCAGCTAATCTAGTTTCAGTTGGAGGACTTCCCATCTCATATTTTCTTTTATCCCTATAAGTTCCCTTTAGTCCCCCAGTTATTTTTCTTGTATCGCTACCTTGGTAAACTCCCATTTTATTATCAGAACTATTTTGAATATAAGAGTAAATAAGATTAAGCTCCAAATTTTCTTCTTCTGCGCTGATAGGATCTTATTGCCCTCCAAAGATCTATTTTCCTAAATTCTGGCCAATATGCATCACAGAAAAACAATTCTGAATATGCCATATGCCATAAAAGGAAATTACTTATGCGCATTTCACCAGAAGTTCGTATTACTAGATCAATATCTTCTAGTTCTTCATCATAAAAATACTTTTTAAATACAGTTTCATCTAACACGTTACTATCTAACAGACCTTTTTTGTAGTCTACAACTAACTTAGAAACTGCATCCAAGATCTCCTGCCTTCCACCATAGCATATTGCTAATGTTAGCTTTCTATCTTTGAAATTTGAGGAACTTTCAACTACTTTAGAAATACTAAGCTTAAGATCATCTGGTAATTTCTCAGTTTTTCCTATAGTCCTTACTCTAACTTTATATTTTGGAACAAAATCTTCATATAATAAATCATCTATTCCCATCTTTATATACTTTAAAATAGTATTTAATTCTGTTTGGCTTCTCTTATCACAATTTTCAGTAGATAACGCGAAAACAGTAACATTCTTTACACCTAATTCTAGAAGCCAAATAAGAACCTCTCTTAATTTCTTATATCCGGCTAGATATGCTTCTTGAATGCTAGAATTAGTTTGCCTAGCCCATCTTCTATTACCGTCAGGAATTATGCCGACATGTGCTGGTATAGGACCTTCTTTAATCTGATTCCAAAGCATTTTTTCATAAAATATATAAGCCGGCTTAAGTAGGCTATTTAGCATAACTCTTCTATCGCATTTAGATAAGTTTGTATACCTATATATATTTCATCAAGAGTTATTTTTTCTAACTCAGTATGTTCTAATTTAGAATCTCCAGGACCATATGTAACTATACTCTGAGTTATATTTTTTAGAATATTCATATCACTAGTGCCGGCTTTTCTAACAATAAATGGCTTGATACCTTGCTTTATAAGACCTTTCATTACTGCTTTTACTGCAGGACTATTTACACTAACTTTTACTGGATCTACAGATTCTATTATTTTAATTTCACAGTCTTTGAATTGCTCATAAATAGGAGATAGTATATTGGACTTATCCGTATTATAAGGATATCTAACATCTAAATGCAAGTAAGCGTCTGAAGGTGTAACATTCATGTATTCTCCAGACCTTATAATTGTAGGAACTATGGATGGTTTATCATACGTAGAGGGTAATAAAGATATTTCATTAATTTTTCTAGACATATCAATAATTATATTTTGAGTAGCGGAAGATGAGTGTTCGCTTTTAGCTTTGCAAATAATATCTAAATGCATTAATCCTCTATATTCAGTAACTACATTCTTAGTATTTGTAGGTTCACCAACTATTATATGTTCAAAATTTATACCTTCATTAAGAAGTTCTCTAGCTCCTGCACTTTTATTTTCCTCGTCAGATAAAGCAATAAATGAAACTTTTTTTCCATTTTCTAATGCTATCCAAGTGGCTAATAACATAGCTATTAACGGACCTTTATCATCTACCGCACCTCTGCCAAATACAATATCATTTTCAATATGTGGCTCAATAAAACCTGGTACTGTATCTACGTGAGGAGCTAAAAGAATTTTTCCTCCAGGACTCAAAAAATAGGAATTAGATTTAGTTATTTTCAAAGGTAAGTTAAACTCCTTCGAAACATTAATAAAAAAAGATTCAGCATTTTTTTCATTTCCAGAGGGAGTATAAATGGAAAGTATACTAAGAAGTAACTGCTTTGCTTTCTGTTTCAGAAATTCCTTTTCTTGCAGCATTTACTACCATCTCCATATCTTCTTGAGTAATCATATATGGTGATAAGAATCTTATAACAGTCAATCCAGCTTTTAATGACAGTATTTTACTATCTTGAAGTACTTTTATAGCATGAGCTGGATTAAGCCTTAAATCTATACCTATCATCAGACCTAATCCTCTAATCTCTCTAACAGATTTAAAGTCACCAAGAGAGTCTTTAAGCATTCTCATAAATATTTCTCCTTTTTCCTTAGCTTGTTCTGCAACATTTTCCTCAACTAAGACCTTTGTAGCTGCAGTAACAGCGGCTGCTGCCATAGGATTTCCACCGTATGTTGTTCCGTGATCTCCTTCTCCTAATTTTTCGGCTATCCAATCTGGCATGAATACGGCACTTACTGGAAAACCTCCTCCTATAGCTTTTCCAGCAGTCATTATATCTGGAACAATACCGAAATGCTGATGAGCCCATACTCTTCCAGTTCTTCCAAATCCTGATTGAACTTCGTCCACTATTAATAATGCTCCTTTATCCTGACTCACTTCTTTGAGAGCTTTCATAAAATCTTCTTTAGCTGGAATTACTCCACCTTCTCCCTGAACTGGCTCTACTATAATAGCTGCAGTATTCTCGTCTATTTTCTTTAATTCGTCTATATTATTGAAATCTAGAAAATCTACCGGACCTAGTAATGGTTCAAATGGCTCTCTATATCTTTTCGTCCATGTTACTGATAATGAACCAGACGTTCTTCCATGGAAAGAGTTCTTAAATGCTATAAATTTCTTTCTACCAGTAATTTTTCTTGCAGATTTCATTGCAAGCTCTACTGCTTCGCTACCACTATTAAGAAGAAATACATTATCTAAATTTCCTGTTTTTACTTTGTCTAATTCTTTTAACATTTCTTCTCTAATTGGAGTATTGAAGGCCGTAGTTAATGTCATAATCTCTGACATTTGCTTCTCTAGATACCTAACTATTGTCTTATTGTTATGACCTAGAAATGCAACGCCATGACCAGCATGTAAGTCTAAGTATTTATTCCCTTTATCGTCCCAAACGTATTGGTTCTCTCCCTTTACAATATTTATACCTCTTCCAGAGTAAAATGTAACTAATTTCATTTTCTAATCCACTCCTCAATTTTTTTAATTAAAAACTCAGATAAATTAAAATTATTTACTCTAACGGTGTTCTTATATTCAGGAACACCATTCACTTCATCAACTAAATATCCTCTTTCTTTATCTTCAAAAATATCTATTCCTAAGAAAAAGCCTCCTATTACTTCCTTTACTTTTATCGCTAACTCACTTAATTCGTCATCAATCTTTAATGGCTTAGCTATAGCACCTAATGCAGTATTTGTTCTCCAATTATTTGAATTGATCCTATATATTCCAACGGGTGTTTCGTCTCCTACTACAAATATTCTTATATCTCTATCTGGCTTTTTAACAAATTCTTGAATATAATATATATTCTTATATTGTAACATTGAATAATCCTGATATTCCAAGAAGCTTCTCAAAGAATCTTCGTTATCTGCTTTGGCAACCATCCTCCCCCAACTTCCTTCAATAGGTTTAATCACGGTAGGATATCCTAGCTTGCTTGCTAGACTAAATGCATTTTCCTTGGAAAAGGCAATTCCTGTCTTGGGCACTGGAATTCCATGTTTAGACAAAAGAGACGTTGTTACTAACTTATTTTCGCACCTAAGCAAGGTATATGAATCGTTTATAATTTTATAATTAGCATTTTCAAGAATCAAGGAAGTTGCAAATGCTCTACTATGTGCAACATTTCTTTGTAAAACTACATCCATGTTAGGTATTGTATACGCTTCGGAAAAAAGTAAATAAAAATCCTTAGAAAATAGAGGTATAACTTTGTGACCTAATCTTTGCCCTTCATGTATTAAATTTTTTTCTTCCCATCTAACTAGGTCATAAGATATTCCTAAAATCACTCTCCCCAATCCTCACCTACTTGTTCTGCTAATCTAAGGGCTAATCTGCCATTATCATTATACACTTCTAATTGTGCTCCGCATTCATGTTCTATTATTTCTCCAGGTAATGCATCGTCTTCTAAATTTATATTTCCTCCACATACGGGACATTTTAGAGTTACCATGATTGGTCAAGTATCAACTATACTAGTTAAGTGTTCAAAAGCTTATATGAAAATGAACGGTTCGAAATTAGAACCATGTACGCAATATAATAGTACTATTTGTACCTATAACGCCTTGAATACTTCTAATCTCATCTATTGTTTTATTAATCGACGAGATATTAATTCCTCTTACAACAACTATTATATCATAATCGCCAGTAGTTTCATAAACGGTCTCAACTCCAGAGATCTTTACTAACTTCTTAGAAATCTCTGGAGTAGGTATTTGCGGAGTAGATTTTACCATAACTATTGCTTTTACTTCGTTTTCTAGCTCATACTCTATTGTAAATCTTTTTATTACACCTAGACGGATTAGTTTTTCTATTCTCTTCCTAACTGCAGCTTCGCTAACCTTCAAATCTTTAGCTATAATAGTATAAGGAGTCCTAGCATTCTTTTTTAGAAAATCTAATATTTTTAAATCATTTTCGTCTATTTTACTACTCAACTTATCACCGTTCCATTCCCGTTTAAAGCGTTATTTATAGAATCTTCAATCTTGCCTTGAGCTATTATTACTTTTTTTACACCAGAACTAATGGCTTCAGAAGCCATTAGAAGTTTTCTATTCATCCCAGCTCCTACTTTACGTGAAAGATCTCTGGCATCTTCGGCACTTATGTTGTTTATAATTTTACCTTCCATCATCACACCATTTACGTCTGTTAAGAGGATTAATGTATCGGCTTTTATAGCCTTAGCTATACTAAAGGCCATTTGATCTCCATCCACATTTAGCAAAGTATTCTCATCAATATCAATAGCTAAAGGAGCTATTATTATGTCATCAAAAATGTTAAGAAGCGAAAATATATAATTTGAATTAACTTGAGTAATTTTCCCAGTATATCCTCCGTCTATTATTCGTTTTTTTCCCCTTTCATCAATAATCATGATTCTTTTTTTTCGCTCTGCTATAGCTATAGGCCCATCAGCTCCTGTTAATCCAATACATTTCTTTCCATTACTAGCTAGTGATTTTACTATATTTTTATTTATAAGATTCATTGCCATTATATAAACCTCTAATTCTTCTTTAGAAGTATACCTACTTCTTATGCCTTCAGGAGATGTAACAAATACTGGTTCTATACCCATTTTCTTTGAATACTCAGTTACTATATCTCCCCCTCCATGTATAAGAACGATTTTGTTATCATATTTAAGAACGCTTCTAATCAATGAATCAAAAGAATCTTTAATTACCCTACCTCCAGTCTTTACTACTATCATTATGCTGGCCTCAATGGTGGCGTTTTTAATCCTTCTTCTTCTTCAAATTTATTTGAGATGTTAAAGCTTTGAATAGCTTGGCCTGCGGCGCCTTTCATTAAATTATCAATAGCAGAGAACATTGTTAATCTGTTTAAGCGTTCTTCTATAGCAAATCCTATATCGGCAAAATTGCTCCCTATAACATATTTAGGATCAGGATATGGATGAACATTACCTCTTATTATCCTTATGAATTTTTTGCCTCTATAAAATTCCGCTACTTTTTTCCATATATCCATCTCGCTATATGATTGCGACATCCATAAATGGGCTGAGGATAATGCACCTCTTATACTACTTACAGCATGAGGAACTATACTAACTTTAATTTGCTTTCCTGCGATTATACTTAACTCTTGTTCAGCTTCTGCTGCATGCCTATGTCCAGTAGCCTCATAAGGTCTTATGGCATTAGCTCTTTCTGAGTGCTGAGATCCTTCTTTAGGTTTAGCTCCTCCTTCACTACTTGATACTTTAACGTCACTTATAAACCTATTATCGTCGGTAATATTAGAAGATACTATTGGTGCTAATGCTAGAATAGTGGCTGTAGCATTGCAACCAGGCGAAGCGATTAATTTGGCATTTTTAAGCTCCTCATAGTGAAGTTCTGGCATACCGTATACTGATTTTTTAAGTAAATCAGGATATGGATGTTCTATTCCATACCATTTTTTGTACACTTCTGGATCTTTCAATCTAAAGTCTGCACTTAAATCTATAACTTGCATCCCCATTTCTAATAGCTTTGGCGCATAATTCATTGAGACTTTATGAGGTAATGACAAAAATACAGTATCTGCCTTGTTACCAATTTTATCTATAGAAAAATCTGAGAAGTTTATGTTATAAAATCCTTTTAGATTTGGATGTACTAAGGATATTGGTTTACCTGCATATTCCCTAGAGGTAACTAGTGTTACTTCTACATCTCTATGTATTGCCAATAATCTTAGTAGCTCTCCTCCAGTATAACCCGAACCGCCTATAACTGCTACTTTAACCATTATGTTCAAAAACAACACTTCACTTATAAATAATAATGAATTCTACTAGTTTAAAATGATGGAAGCAAACACTGATGAGTTAAAGAAATTTTTAGAAAACAAAATTTCGTCCTTAAAAAAGGAAATAGAGTACTATGAATATTTACTAAGTTTATTGGAGTCTGGTTATGCCCCAATTAAAGGAAATAAAGGAAGTTTAGATTCAATAAAAAATCGTAAAGGAGAGATAATAGCCGAAGTATACTTTACGCCTCCCATTGCTAAAATAATAATAAGGAAAAAAATATCTCTTCAAAGGGCATATATAAATGCACTAAGTAAAATCCTAGAAGAATCAAAAGATAATGATAAAATAGATTATAACATAGTTTTTGATAATGATGCAATTAAAGAAATAAGCATAAATAACATAAAAGATGATTTTATTTATAATAAGATTAAAAGTGCTATTCAAGCTATATTAGAGAGAGCTACTAGTTAATACATGCGTCTTAATAAGCATTGGTCTAGGATCTCCTATAAATCTAATAAGTGCTTCCCCTCTTCCTAAGAACGACAACCTATTAACTATCTCCTCATTACTTATGTTTACAAATCTTTTTACAGTTTCTGACCAAAATCTTTTATCACCATTATTCATTACCATTAATAAACCAACATTATCTAAATATATATCAGATAATTCTCCCAGATCCTCAATATTTTGAGTTGCCATAAGTATAGAAATGCCATATCCCCTTCCTCTTTTTACAATATCAGTTACTATTGGATATTCGTCCTTCTCGCTTCTAAGTATTGTCCAGGCTTCATCTATCACTAAAGAAATTTTTAAACCTTCGTCCACATTTGACGAATACTTATTATATAAATCTGTTATAATTGAAAAAATGACTAATTTACGTAGGATTTCTGATTTGATCAGACTTAAGTCTATTACATTAATTCCATCATGTATCTGATCAACAATGGATGAATTCTCGTGATCTACTATTTTGATAGTACCAAATATTTTTGATAATACTACATATGTAATTTCATCAAATTCTAAACGAGCTTTTTCATCAATATAATCCCAGTTTATATTATTTATCTTTCCTGATTTTACGTTTTCCAGAGCAGTATTTACTAAATTAAAAACTATTGAACTATATACTCTATCCAAGTTGAAAGAATTTGAAATTATTTTCTCAATTTGGATAGATCTAATATTAGAATATACATATTGAGATCTTAAAAGAGATATACTATAAATTAATGGGTTCAATAATCTGAAGCTTAAACCATATTTTCTTAATCGAGACTTAATGTCTCCTTTGATATCAAAGAAAACTGTTGGAACGTTTTCTTGTAAAGATAATTTAGCTCCTAAAGATATTAAGAATTCGGTCTTACCGGAACCAGTAGGACCTACAATAAGTACATGAGGATTCTCAGCTTTACTAACATTCCAAAATACCGGCATGTTCTTTTCAATGTCCTTACCCAAGAATATTCCGTCTGTTCTTATTTCAACACTAGGTAATTTCTCTAACGAAAACGGTGTTAAGAATGGAACTTGAAATGATAAAGCTGTTTTATTTGATTTCGACTCTTCCAAAAATATTGTGTCCAAAATATCGTTCTTACTTGCAATCTTAGATTTAATATTTAATCCCTCAAGTCCTCTCATAACTACCTTAGCTAACTGTAGAACTTCTTCCTTAGATGATCCGTATATTAGTAAAAAAATCTCATATTTAAAAGGAATTTCGCCTTCACTAATTTTTTTCAAAATAGAATTAATTAAATCTAGCTCCTTTCTAGCTTTGGCATTAGATGGATCAGAATCTACCATTATTCTTAAATTTTGCGCCTTATTTAGAAGATTTTCCTTATATTTTACAGAATCTATATATTTCTTGCGAAATATAATATCTACTTGCGTACCAAGATTAATAATTTTATGAAAAGCTATTATTGAGTTTTTTATTTCGTTGTCTGAGAAATCTCTATAGTCATATGGTATATCGTCTATTTCTACAACAGCAATATAATCATTCCCTTTACATATTACGCCGTTTTCTACTTGTAAAGAAGCTTCCACACGTTGCTTAACTAAAAAAGATTTTATTGAGTTAATATTCAATATTTTCCATCTAGTTAAAACGAATATAGACAATACCAAAATTATTAGGAAAAACGGATTTCTATATACTATTGCAAGAAATATTGGCATCAATATTAACAATATTAAAGCTAATCTATTGTCCATCATAATTGTAAATCAGTATTTATATAATCTCACAGTTCTCTGAAACAATCACAAGCAGAAAAATGGATAATTTATCATGATCAGGGGCGTTCAGTAATAAATATTTCGGTTGAACTTCAAGCATAATGTCAACTAAGATTGCCACGTGTACCTTTCAAT
>OGCG01001193.1_pt1 | contig 13343 bp, 25 predicted proteins | sample 1570061 | NCBI WGS metagenome assembly OGCG01 (sample SAMN06268698, study PRJEB24515) | hot springs metagenome | isolation source: Joseph's Coat, Yellowstone National Park, Washington, USA | place: USA:Joseph's Coat, Yellowstone National Park, Washington, USA
GCGGCGTACTCCAACGCGTTGGGAACATGCCCCAAGAGGGAGGGGGTGAGGAGGGTGCATCCAGTGTAGGTGGGAATAGTGCAGAAAATCATTCCGCGCGCCTGGGGTTACTCAACCCCCATCACGACATCCTTAATGAACCTCATCAAGATTAATTCATCCCCCGACTTGAACTCGGCCAGGGGGGAATCCATCATTAACAAGAATTCTGACCGCCTCCTCCAATTCGCTCTCCTCTCATATGGCTTCGCCCACCCCAATTGGGTGATTCGCCTAAGAATATAGGCGCCAACGCTTAATTGAGCCACGGGGGCATCCTCCCCCGCAGCATCAAAGATCTTCTTGGGCGAGACCATGACCACTCGCCCCTTGGCCCTCCGCATTATATTTATGAGGCCCGTGGCGAAGCGAAGCAGGATCCAATCAAAATTCGTATCGCTTAGTCCTTGCCACCCCTCATGTTTGATCTGATCGAGGAGGTCGGGGTAATCCCTTAACTCCTCCATCGCCTTTTCCCGTAATTCTTGAAAGGCTTCAAGCGTGGGGGCGGCATGGAGGGCCGCAAGCATGACTAGGCGCCCGGACTCATAGCGCCCAGCCCTCAGAAACAGGGAAGTTAATTTAATTGCCCGCGTTATCCATTCATTTTCGTTTATTTGCATTTTTGGTCGTTTTACTCCTCATTCGCAGGTTTTTAAGTATTTCCTTTTCGAAATGCTTAAATATTACTGTATAACTACCTAAACATGGCGCACATAAATAAAGAGGGAATGATACAAATAAACCTGAAAATACCCAAACCACTCCTGGAGGAAGTGGATAAATTAGTTGAGAGGGGCATAGCCCCCTCCAGGAGCGAGGCGGTGAGGTACCTAATCCGCCTCGGGTTAATGGAGGAAAGAAGGCAAATCCCGCTTTTTTAGCCGGCGCTCTCAATTATTAGGTCGCCGAGTTGCCCCTCTTCAGCAGCCTCCTTTGCACCCCTCCAATCAAGTTGGAGGCCAGTGCTTTGATTAATTACTTCAAGCACGATTTTTCGACTGGCGTCCCTAATCGCGGGCTCCTCCACGGAATCAATGCACTCAAGGAAGGAGGAGACGCCGCCGCTATTGTGAGCACATGCCTTAACATGTTTAGCAGCAATGGCGTAAATCCTATTCACGCTATTCTTGAGGAGGCCCTGCGTCTCCCTCGCCGCCTCCTGAACCTCCTCCGTCTCCTGAGCCTCACTCATAAGGGTAGATGCGAGAAAAGAAATATAACCTTTTCGGTACAATAGACCTCAATTCGTGATGATTTTCTCCACCGACTCAAGCCCTAACACGCGCCTCACTACCTCAAGCGCCTTCTCCCTCTCCCAATTGCTGTACTCAATATATATGTAATGCACACCCCTATTACTAATATAGTGCTCAACAATCGCTATTGGCCTCGTCACTGAGACAATGTATCCCTTTTTCACGCCCCTATAGCACCTCATTGCGGGAATGGTTTGCAATATTTCCCCATCCTCAAGCGATACTACATACTTAGTCCTCACGCGGCACTCCCTCTCGCTCCAGCAACAAGGCGCCTCAACGATTCGCTTTTCAGTCTCACTCGTCGCCATCACCCATCACTGTTTCTATTGTATGTAATAAAATGCTCCGTAAATATGAATTTTTCATATATGATACAACCGCAATTAAAAACAATATTTTCTCGCTTCCCAATATATCACCGCTTCCCCGCTTTCTTTCTATCAATTCTTTAGCCCAATAAAGATAATCAAACACAAAACCTTTCTTTTCATCCACCCACTCTAACGCTAAATTCAGCATGTCCTCAGTCTTAAATGACACAGTTTTATCCCATTCCACGCCCTTCCCTTCATTCATCAATCATCACCATATGTTAATCCACGCTTCCTATGTTTATAAAATCTCCTCATTACAGAAGAAAAGAAAGAAAAAGGATTTGTTTTTAGGTGTTTTTAGGGAAGGGGGGCTAGAGTTCTGATTCCTTTGGCGCGTTTATTAGCAGCCTTATCATTATAACTATGAAGAATATGAGTATTGTTATGCCGATTATGTTTCCAATGCTTCCGAACAGCGAGGTCACGGGCGACAAGAGGTTTGCCTGCGCTGGGACAGTTATTCCACCATTATTTAGGGCACCGATTATGTAGTAACCGATGGCGGCGACTATCGTTATTATCAGTACCATTACGACTAGGTCAACCACGTCCCTAGTCCCCGATTTTACTCCACTGAATCCCATGATTCTTTCATATCCTCATCCCTTTAAAAATTTTTCACATAGATTTCCCCACGTATTTATAAAACGAGGCACGAGGATTTCCCCACGTATTTATAAAGCCCCCCATAACCAAGGGAACCATCATTACCTTCTTGAGCCGAAGCCCAGGAGCACGGCGCCGAGGAATACGGCTATAATGGTTACTTGTGATATTTGGACTAGGCTGAGGCCTAGGAGATTCATGACCCAGACCCCGAATACTGCAACCGCGAGGAGCCCCAGACCCGCATCCCTCGGCTTGTGCCTCCCCGCCACTCCAATCATTACTGCCACGAAGATGAGGGGGGCCGCCGCCAAGAGGGAGGCAGGGGGAGTAATTATCGGCATCGTCACGGGCGTAACGAGGTACTGATTATACCCGGGAATCCATTGGTTCTCGCTTGGGTAGTATGCGTCCCACGTGATTGAGTTAGCCATGGGGCTCCACAGTATTACTTGGCTCGCGGTGGGGGCGTTAGTGGTGTTTATCCAGGTAACCGTTAATTTATCTATGACGCCCGTCGTCGAGTTATAATTCGTCTCAATTACTTGGAAATCCATTGGCGCCGCGCTCCCATTAAGGTACCTGCTAATGACCGTCACATTAACGTAACTCGAGTTAATGGGCCTAGCGATTAAATTCACGATTAGGTTGCCCAGCATAATGGCGTGGAATCCATTAGTTACATTGATCTTAATCGTGGTATTCGCGGTGAGTATTTGGGCCTGAATTGGGTGGGGAATCATGAGTATAATTAAGCCAATAACGAGTAGGGGAATCAATCCCACATGTATTGACTCATGCATGGGTAGTAATCACGCGGTTGAATTTAATGTTTTCGTTAACGCCTCTCGCTGTACATCAATATGGCTATTACGATGACTATGATTATGGGAACCGCGAGGGATAGGAATGAGGAGAGGAGGTTAATGCCGCCAGTGAACGTGCTTGGCCCAATCCCATCTATTTGACTGGGATTCGTCACTATGGAGGCGGGCAAGCCATCATTCATCATTGAGTTGGCGATGCCTTGAGTCGCGGCATATAGCTCATTATTAATGACTTGCGCAAAGATTAGGATAATGGTTATAACAATGCTTACCGCCATAAACATGATTATGTAGGCCAGCCTGGTTCCCCAATTCACTACTCCTCACCCCTAATCGCGGTGAAAATGTAATAAATCGTGCCTATTATGAGGACTGCGGCCATTGCGTAAATGCCTAGGTAGAGGTACTTGCCGAGGTCTGCGACGGGGGCCGGCGGGGCACCAGTCACTTGGAAAAGCATGCCAATGCTTAGGTTAGCGATGTAGACTAGGTAATTAAGCACAATGAGGAATAAAAGCATCACTGCATCCAAGATGAGGATGCTGCTGACCCTCATCACTCGCCCGCCTCTCCATGCATTGTCCTCCCAATGAATAACCAACCAATCAGGGAATCAATCAGGTAAACCCAAGTCAGTGACTGGAATGCAATGGCCATGGATAGGAATGCAACGGTGTCCGGCAGGGGAGCATTGAGGAGGTTAGCGATGTTCCACACCATGATGGGGAAGCCGGCGAGGACGCCGAAAACCAGGTTACTAATGGCGAATAATAGGCCGGATGGGATGACGTAGAAGAAGAAGTAAATAACATCTATACTAATATAATTATTGCTGCTCTCCGCAGCGAACTTAGTCAAGGCATTCATGAAGGAGTTGCCGGCTATATTCGGCGCAAAGTAGAGCTGGGGAGGTATATTAATCCCCGCCCCAATCAAGACAATGACGAGGGCTAAATCAGCTATGCTTAAGACAATGCTGAACTTCATTATGAATAATGCCCAATCCCTCCACATGCATATAAATTCATTACTGGATTTTTAACCCTATCGGAGCTTAGCCTGGTTGCCCATAATTCCTGGCGAGGCCGAACTCCGTGCCCGCGCTATGGGCGCAAGTCAGTGCAGGCACTAGGCACTCATTGACTAGGGTTTGGTATAGGGAGGCGGTTTCCGCGAGCGTGACTGGGTCGCGCTTAGGTAATTTACCGTTCACGCAGCTCTTAACAGCCATTAACGCATCATCGCTCGCATTCAAGCCCCTCCTCCTCATGCATTGAATCAACACCTTCTCATAAAACTCCCTCAACAGGATGGTGTGGGGCTCCATGAGTGCCATGCATTTACTCGCGAGGGGGAGCAGGTAGAAATTAACGAACTCCCCCACGGAGTGATTAATCGGGGAGTCCCGGCCCCTAGTCGTGCTCAATAATTGGAAGGCCTCATTAATGCACTCCTCATAATGAACATCAATCATTGAACCGCTTCTCCTCTCCGCCATGAATCAATGCGGGGATTCCCCCATAAAAACCCTACCCTAGGGCTGGGGAGGCGAGCGCCTTCTCCACCCTCTCCTCCCCGATCTTGACTAGGCGCATTATTGTCTCCACGCCCGGCCTCCGCACTAGGATTAGGCTCCCAACATCAATAGCGTCAGCGGCCCCAGTCGCTGCGAAGCGAAGCGCATGGATCCTCCACCCACTCCCATCCATGATGTTCAGGAGGCGGCGGAGGTCTTGCCCGCTCAAGACCCCATTCCTAAGCAATTCCTCCCTCGCTCCCCTAATCTCCTCGGGGGGAGGGGCAGGGGGCACGCGGGTCAGCATTAATTTCTCCGCCACGAACCTCCCCCAGTCCCCCCCATGCGCCGCGTTCCAGGCCTCGCTCCCCCTCCTGAATATGAAGTGGATCCTATTCCCGCTCGTCGTTGATGCCCCGAGGAGTTGGAGGGCGGCGTTGAAGAGTTGATGGCCGCCAACCCAATCCCGCTCCATGTACTTGGCGACTATTGTGAAGGTGGTGGAGAAGGAGGTGCCCCTCGCCCTCCGCATGAGTGCCCCCACTCCCCCCAACGCAATCACTTGATTCCTAGCATTCATTTCCTGCCCCACCCCATGACTAGGTGAACCCCCTCATCCGGGACATATATAATGATGTCCCCACTCCCCAGGTACGCGCTCAGCATGGCTGTATTGTGGTGGATCTCAATGAAGTGGGGAATCCGTGGATGGGGGAGGCCCCACTCGCATCCCTCGCAATCCATCACGAGCAAATCATAATCATTAATCATACCCGCATCCCTCAATGAGTGGAATTCCTTAATAATCATTTCATCGCAGGCCGGCTCCCCATCCAGCAACGCAGTGCTTCGATGAGTATCGACGCAATGAGTCTCGTAGCCAAGCATTTTAAGGATGGCGGCGCTAACCCCGGCCCCGCTCCCAACGTGGAGAACCCTGCCCTTGCCGGGGCTCGGCCATAAATTCCTCACCGCGCCCCACTCAACCCACTCCCCCCCAAACTCGCCCCACTCCCCCTCAATGATGTGGCCACTCAACTCAAGCATTGGGGGGTCACCCCTCACTAATTGCGCCCCACTCCTAGTCATTGGGTTCCCGCTCCAATCGATTAGGGGAGTCTCGGCGTTAATCATTGCTGCCCTAATTAGGTTCCAATCCCTGGTCTTTGGGAGGGGGGCCCCGCGGGCATCAATTAATTCCCCGCCCCGCTCATGGATTGGGAAGCCGAAGAGGTTCCCAAGCGCGGCGAGGAGCCCCAGCCTCCCCAACCTAAGTAAGTGGGGGTACTTAATTCCAGCCTCAACCATGGTGAGCGCGGCGCGCGGCTTATTCCCCCTATAATCCTTCACGAATCTAAGCATTCTACTCGAGTACATTCATTTCCCCCAGTTTCTGAAGCGTTTGAGCCGCCTCCCACAGCCGCTTGCTCTTCAATTGGATCCGGGCCTCCTCCAGCACAATCGCCATGGGGGAATCAATGGCGCGCCACTTGGCCTCCACCTCATGAATCGCCTCCCACAGCGCCCTCATCAATGCTTGTTTCACCTCAGTCATTCCAGCGGCCTCCGCCGCGGTGATGCTCCTCATGAGTGTCAGGAGGAGTTGGGCCTCGGGATTCCCCTCGCTTGGTTTAGGCACCCTCCGCACAGTCATGTATGCCGCCATCCTAATTATTTGCTGCACCTCCTCCTCGCTCCTCTTATTGAGGGGTGAGTCGGGGGGCATATAGTAACTCTTGCTGTTGGTCGCCGGCTCCCTTAAGTACCCAATAATGGCGAGCCTATGAAGGGTTCCACCAATGAAGCTGCTCATTCCCTGGTATTGATGCGGCAACGCGTTTCTTATGGATGCTATATTAATCTTGAGGCCGTGCCTCCCGTCCCTATGCGTGGTGATGTATTTAGCTATTGTTTTTATGATGTACTCCCGCCTCTCCCTCACTGTTTTTTGAGTGAGCACGTTCAAACCCCTCGTGAGCAGATTAATAAATTCATCGTTGAGGCGAGCCGGGCGCCGGCTCCATGTTATTTTTCTCGTGAAAATGACGTGGATTTACAGGGGGAACCAGACCCCAGCATTTTTAAGGGCGGGGCCTTTTCTTAACATATGTCCTATAATGAGTGGCCGGCCCCAATGAAGTGGTTACATAGAGATAACTTCGTTAATGATCTTGAGCAAATAGCTAGGAGGGGACCGCTTAACTTGGCCTTCATTGGTGCCCCGGGCTCCGGGAAAACAACGCTGGCCTACTACGTCTCAGCGCTCCTCATCATAAGCAGGTTAAGGGTTTCATATGGGGAGGCACAAGAGTTAATTCTGAGGAACCACCCTACTGCCTTCCATGAGTTGCTGCACATGTTTTACTCCGCGATTAATTGTGGGGAGAGGAGGCCCATCCTCTTCCTGGATGATGCCATTCCATCCTACTTCTCCCTCTATAAGTCATCAATGGGGCAAGCATTCTGGAGCAACTTAACGCGCTACCATAGATCCCTCAGCGACCTAATCGTCATAACCCTGCAAAAGCCGTTAACCGGGATTAGGCCGGAGCATTCCCTCATGGTGCGGAAGCATGTCAGTAATGGTAGGGTAGTGACTAGGGCATGTGAGAGGGGTACATATATTGATAAGGGGGGGAATATTAAGCATAGGGAGAGGTGCATAATCTTCCCTTGGAGGGTGGATTATACCCTCCCCCCGAGGGTTGAGGAGGCGGTTGAGGAGGCTAAGAAGAATGTGGCCGCGATGCTTCTCCCCCCGAGGGAATTAGATAGATTAATTAGGAGGGCTATGCGGGAATCATGTGGGCATGAGGGTGGTGAGGCGTGACTAAGAGGGCGAGCCTCAGCATAACAATGGTTAGGGGCGTGTTCGGGGACTTAATGAGCAGCATTAGGAACATGGATCTAAACATGGCGGACGTGGCTAGGATTATAGCGGTTTTTGAGCCCACCGCCATTAATATTGCGTCAGTCGTGGATAATGACCCGTTCTGGAGCAAGTTCGTTAAGGATATTTTGAGGCAGGGCATCATTTATAATAATCCAATTCTTGGGATTAGGGTTGACCTGCATGGGGATTCGGCGAGGGAAGCCTTCCTCAACTGCATTAATGGGGGGGAGGATGACTTGGCGAGGGGGGCGTGGATCCATATCTCATGCATAACCGCGCTCCTAAGCCTAATCAGCAGCCAGGAGGAGGCGAGGACGGAGTAGGCTTTTTATGCCTCAATCCCCCTCCCACTCATGCATGAGAAGGCTAGGGCAATGCTTGGCGTCCTACTCCTCGAGAAGGGGATGTGGGGGAGAATCAATGAGTGCTTCGTGACTGTCACGGAGGCTCGCCTCGGCGAGGTGAGGCCTAAGGTGCCTCCCCTACCCACGCATCACCTCCTCATGTTATCGGCGGCGATTAATGCTAGGCGATTCATGCGGCCCGATACGCATATGAGGGTCGCAACCATTACCTGCACAATGGAGGCGGTGAGGGACGCGGCGCCGGGCCCCGGCATTCTTCAACCGGTGCCGGGCACGCTCGTTATGCAGGTGGATGGGGAGGCGCGGGAAGTGGGGATGGAGGAGTTAGAGGTTAGGCTCAGGAGCGCGGTGCTGAACATGACTAGTTACGCGGCCGTGAGCATCATTGATGTTGGCGACGTGGTGAGGGGCACAGCCGCATTAATAGCCCCATTCCCAGACAGGCTGAGGCTGAAGGAGAAAAAACGATTATCATTACCGCTGCCCTTGAGGCGCCTCATCCCTCATCAATGATGATGGATACAGAGATTTTTTAAAGGATATTATACTATTTTTATTATGAGCACAGAAACAAAGAAAGAGGGGGAGGAGGAAAGGAAAAAAATCATGGATATGGTTAGTAACCTGGCTAAAAACCTGTGTTCAAATGATGAGTTAGAGGATTTGGTGAAGTGCATAAATAATGCATCGACGTGGAGTGATGAGGAAATAACCAAGTACATTGCGAATTCATTACCTGACCCAGAAAAATCAATTTATCTAAGTAATACCGAGCCTTTCAATACAGAATTTAAGCTCACATTAAAAATATCAGGCATATTTGCCAACCTGATTAATGCCTTTACCGCTGCACTCGATTATCATATAAAACAAGCGGATCGCTTTTTGAACTCCACTAATTCAAAAACGACTAAATCTAATAAAAACAAAAAATTTAAAAACTAGTAATTACATAGTTTTCTCGACCCACATGCAGGAAAATCAAGAGTGCGTAAATAAGTTGGAGGAATTAACCCGCATATGGTTCGACCCCATTACTGGGGAGGCCAATCCTGCCCCCATTACGGGGAGGGAGGTGGCCTTCAAAAAGCAGGTGATTATATTGAATGCGCTCCCCGTGAATGCGTTCGCGGGGAGAAACGCCACAATTAGAGTAATGCATTGCGGCAATCTCGATAAAATAATTGACTTAGTGAAGGCAGTGATCAACAATAATGCTGCAATAAATTATATCTCTCATGACTCCACCGCCAAAGCATTGGGGCTTACCCCCAATAAAGGGCTATACGCCTACAGGGATGGCGACGTATTGCTGATATTTACCTTGAATAAGCCATTAAGGAATGCCCCAGATGTTCAAGTCGCCACGAGCGACCTAGATGTTTACCTAGTCATCCCCGCGGAGTAAAAAATACTTTAAAATTCTTTTTTATTTTTTAATCATTCTTCTAGGATCTCTTCCTCGTCTTCTTCCTCGTCTTTGTCTTTCTTCTTCTTTGCTAATTTGAGGGTGAAGGGGGTTAGGGTGAGGGTTAGGGCGCTTACCTCCTCATCCCCCATCTTCACTTTAGTAATGCTTACCTGTACGGCGACTCCTGCATCCTCCCCCTCAATGAGGAGCGCGGCATCCTTGCCTGGACTCCACTCAATGTTTAGGTCACCCATCATGAATTTCTCGGGGTTCGCAATCAACACAATCCTCCCACTGCTAATGGCTAGCCCCCGAGCAATCGCCTCATGAAGGGCATCGAGGGCACTCATCGCATCGCTCTCCCCCGCCATCACGGTACTGAGATCCCCCAAATCCCTGCCCCCATGCTGCAGCGAACGTGCGAGCAACTGCATGAGGACTAAATCACTCCTCTGTACTAAATCATTCCTCTCACTCATACCAATAAAGAGAGGGAGGGGGAATAAAAAACTATTTAGAGAATTATTCTTAATCATTCCAGAAGTCATAGGTTAAGTTATACTTATTGTTTATCATTATCGAGATTATGGCTACCTCTATACTGATTAATGACGAGCCGTAACTCAGAATACTAATTATAAGTGCGGCATACAGGGAGCGAGTATAGGATTGAGCAAATTGCGTGGGGACTAGTATTGGTGGATGCCATTGAATCATTATTGTTAGGAATATTCCCACTAGACTGAAACTAACTAGAAACAGGATTAGGTATAATAGGAAGTTGAAGTTATTCTTCGCGATCTTCTTTTTTATAATAGCCAATACATTAGCCGCAAGAATTAATGAGGCGAGTGATAATGGAAGAATAAATACTCCAGTATATAGAATTGTTAGGCTGTTTGAATCCCCTCCCACTACATGCGAGGCTGCGTTACCTAGATTAATTATGGTGGAGCATGTTATTAAGAATGAAATGAAAATGGTGATGCCTATCCCATAAGCTAGGGCCTTATTAGATTTATTCATATCGCGAACGCCTCACCTCATGAAGCATCAAAACAATAATCGCTATCATCTTCACATATGATGAGTCCATATCCCTTTCCCTCTAGTTCTTGAATCATTTTCCTCAACTCCAACGCCTTCCCCTCCAATTCCTTCTCTTTTTCCTCAGCCTCCCTCTCAAATTCTTGGATTTTCCCCAACTCACTTGAATCAATGTCAATGATGTGCTTAATCTCATCCTTTAACTCCAAGCCCCCCACCTCAACACTTACATCATACTCCAACATGAGCGATTTATTATCAAATAACACGCAGTACTTCTTTATCATACCTATCTTATTGCTTACTGATTTTTAAGGTTCTCGTTTATATTAAAGAATTAAATTATTAATAATTCATGTTGTTAGTGTGGGGAGGGAGGCGTTGAACCACTTCCTCATCTTGGGTGGGGTGTAGATCAGTAACTTCTCCTTGGCCCTCGTAATAGCCACGTAGAGGAGGCGGCGCTCGGCGTCGTGATTAACATTCCTAATCCTTGAGGATGTGGCGTTAATTATGATCACGCTATCTGCCTCCCTGCCCTTGAATTGATGAACCGTGTCCACAATGATGGGGGCAGTAATTACGCCGCGGCCCAGCACCTCCTCCTCCCTCCTCTCCCTCACCGTGTTAATGATTCTCCGCAGCATCGCCTTATTCCTCCTCCCCATGACCCTGGCCTCCCCATTAGCGATGTACTCCCTAACGGCTCGGAGGATCGGGGGCTCCGGCCTCTTCATCACTCCCGGAATCACTCCACGCATTAGGAAGGCGTGTAGGGCCAGGAGAACCACCTCATTCGTCCTCGCCACGACGAATACCTTCCTCCCCAGCCCCACCTCACGCATCGCGCCATCAACTAAGCCATTAATGACCTCCACCTCCCCCTCCACAGGCCGCGGCCTCCACGTCTTTGGGAGGAGCCGGGTTGGGGCAATCACTCTCTCCGCTATGCTGGCGACTCGCCTCGGCACCCTCCTACTCTCCTGGAGGACGCTCACCTCCGCGTACTTCGATACCTCCCCCAAAATGCTGGGGTCAGCGGCGTGGAGCTCATGATAAATGGTTTGATCATCATCCCCAGCAATGATGACCTCCTCGGGATCAAATGACTCAATAATGAAGCGCCACATGGCTGGACTCAAGTCCTGAGCCTCATCCACCAAGAGCCGGGAGGCATTATGGAGGAATCCCCTCGCGTGGAGGAAGGCCGTGGTGAAATCAATAGTGTTATCCCTCTCCAGCCTCTCCAGGTACTCCAGCATGATGGCCCGGGGAGCCGGCTTCACGTGATCCAGCCCCGAGCGCCCCCACCTGTGAATAACGTAATCAAAATAATGAAATAACTTGTTCCCCTTCCTCACATAGAAGGGATTCAAGCTGTATGGGAGGCCATGCCTCCTCGCAATCCTCGCCCTCAACACGTTAATCATGACGTCGGCGTTCCCCGTTCCAGGGAGGGTGTAACCCTCACTCCTCGCTGCCTGCACGGCGAGGCTATGAATCGTGGAGGCAATTGCCCCCCTACTCTTCGCCTCCTCCACCGCACTCACGTTAAACGTTATGAGGAGGGAATTGGGGGAGACCCATTGAACCAGGGAATGAGTCTTCCCAGTCCCCGGGGGCCCGAGAATCAAGCGAACGCTCCTCCTCCTAAACCAATCCCAATCCAACTCCATCACGTGATCACCTCATCATCCAACTCCTCCGGCGTCATGCTATCACAAAACATTTTAGCGCTAATACCCAGCAATTCCTCAATGAGGCGGGAAGGGATTTTAATGCACCTCTCCTCCCCATCCCTGCAGCGGGCATACCACGCACCCCCCCTTCTACTAATGAGCTTCTTAAGCGCCGCAGTCTTTGCCCCCCCAATGGCTAAAGCCATCTTCGCTCTAACAATGGGGGGAAGAATCAGGAAATCCCCATCCAGAATAATCATATTATCGTCCCCGCTCGCCGCCTTCTCGATGGGGACGCAGCCGCCCCCGCTCTTCAACATGGTGTAGAGATTCGCCTTCATCCTCTCCGCCTCCTCATCAACCACATCCTCCACCGCCCTATTCTCAACCATTGAAGTGAAGGCCGCTAAATCATTATCATCACTGATGATGTGAACCCTGCTGGGCAATAAAACAGTCCTCAACGGCTTAATATTTAGCCACCTCTTCCTATACTTGAGGGCCACCGTTACGGGGCCGCTGTGGAGGGGGGCATTCTCAACATCCACAGTAACCTTGAAGAGGACGCCATCAGACTTACGAATCATGGTGACATCAGTCACATTTAGCTCGCTGAGCCTCATGTTCAGCTCCATGCATTCCCTCGCCTCCCTATCAATAATTGGCTTAACCCTCCCCCTCAACTCCTCTGGAAGCGCCCCCAAGTAGAGCTTGAGCCTCGCCTCGCCCGGCGGCACCCCATCCGCCAACTGCGTAATGAGGGTAGTGGAGAGCGCTTGATTGATTCGCTGCATGGCCTCACTAACCATGGGGAGCTTCGCTGCATCCCTTGCCGCATCCCCCAGCAGCGATACTACGCCGTAAACCCCAAATGAGAGCTCAATTAAGTAAGCAGCAATGAGTAGAGTATCCACTGGCTCCTGATAATAGTTTTGGAAGTGCGCCGCATCACATATGTACCTGTACTCCATGGCGGCTCCTCTCAACTAGTAAGAATAATAAGTAGTCCTCCATGGAGTAATTATCGAGGCCATCCGCGTGCCTGGCCTCCTTCAACCTCGCCAGCGTCTCATAACTAACGCGAATGGTTGTTACCTTCTTCCTTGTGTGGATCTGCATATACTCCCCATATTTAAGTTGTATTTATACCTAACGAGAAAAAATAAAGAAAACATTCTGCAAAAAATGGTGGGAGCAAAAATATTTAATTGAATTGTGGCGGGGAAAATTTAACTTTGTCCATAAAAATTGGATATTAAATGGAATCATACATCCCGGTATGGGCTAAAGCATGTGGTATGGGGTACCCACCCCCCCGCGCCTG
>OGCG01001194.1_pt1 | contig 13338 bp, 10 predicted proteins | sample 1570061 | NCBI WGS metagenome assembly OGCG01 (sample SAMN06268698, study PRJEB24515) | hot springs metagenome | isolation source: Joseph's Coat, Yellowstone National Park, Washington, USA | place: USA:Joseph's Coat, Yellowstone National Park, Washington, USA
GGGGGGGATCGTGGTCGGCCTACTCGACCCCCTCGGAATCGAAAGAGCAAGTCTTTGCGGTATCTCCCTTGGGGGCATGGTGTCTATGTGGGTGGCGAGCCGCCACGCGAGCCGGGTGAACCGGCTCGTCCTCGTGGCAACTGCTCCATCTCTTCCACCTTCTAAATCCTGGCTCGAGCGAGCGGCACAGGTGAGGTCCGAGGGGACCTCCAGCCTGCTCAGTGCGCTCTCCGAAAGGTGGTTCACCCCAGAGCAGCGAGAGAGCCAGCCCGATCTCGTCAGAGCCATACTGGCCTCAGTCGAGCAGGTGGATGCAGAGGGTTACGCCGGCTGTTGCGAGGCCATAGCCAACACCGATCTTCAAGGCGAGCTCGTCCGAGTCAGCGCTCCCAGCTTGGTGCTAGCAGGCACCAACGACCCTGTTGTGCCACCCCAGACGGCCTTGGCCTGGTCAGCGTCGATCGGGGACTGCTCCACCTTGGTGCTGCCGAGAACGGCTCATTTGGCCAACCTCGCTCATCCCGAGCTGTTCTCCGAAGCGGTCCTGGCGCATGTGCTGGGCCCCCGCGGCCTAAGGGCTGCCCAAAGCCAAGCCCAAGTCGAGGGAACAGCCAAGCCACCCTGGAACGCGCCTGATTCCGCCTCGGAGGTCTCCGAGCCGCTCAGGATGGTGGCTTCACAATATCTCTGGGGCGAGATCTGGTCCCGCCCGCAGCTCGATCGCCGGATAAGAGCGGCGGTTGCACTGGGCCTGCTAGCGGCTACAGGCCAGCCGGGCCAAGCAGCAGAATTCGCCCGGTCGGTAGCAGGCCGCCTGCTGAGCCCAGCAGAGATCGGCGAGATCCTCCTCCAAGTGGCCGGATATTTGGGCCTTGCCCGGGCCGAGGCGGTATCCCAGGCGATATCGGAAGCGCTCGAGTGCTAGGGGACCTCCGCTATTGCAACTGCTGGACCAGCCAGAGCCTGCTCCAGGCCCAGCCCCGCCAGGTGGGGTGCTCGTCCGAGTGCCAGGATCCTGCCAGTGGAGCTCAAAGCCTCCAGTCCCAAACCAGATGGAGTTGCGGCGAGGCCAACTACGCTTTCTCCGCCAGACAGGCGTCCCACCAAGTTGCCCAGGTATCTGGCGTTGCCGTAAGCCTCGATCTGGCCGTCTTGGAGCGTCAGCCAGAAACCTCCCCCAGCGGGGTCGGCCGCCAGCGCCACGGCCGGCGAGGACTGAGGCGTCGTAGCACCTAGCCGGTCCGATCCATATCCCACTACGACTCCGTCCGCCCAGGCCAGCCAGAATCCCCATCTGGTTGGATCGGAAGCTATGGCAACTGCGACTGATCCGCTCGGCACGGCGGAGTTAGCTTGAAGGCTCCTAGCGTCGCCCAACCCCACCACGGTACCGTCACTTAGCGCAACCCAATATCCTTCGCCATCTGGGCTCGATGCGATTCCGACCGCGCGTATCCCAGCTGAGACCGAGACAGAGCCAAAGTAGCTCGCTCCATCGACACCAAAGACCCTGCCGTCGGCACCCAAGAGCCAGTAGCCGCCCTTCGGATCTCGAGCCATCGCCGTTATCTGGTTCCCTAGGCGGTCTGGGTCAAAGCTTCCAAGCTCAGTCGCTCCCAGATACCCACTCACTCTCCCCGATGCGGATGCGACCAGGAACCCTTCTTGGCTAGAAGCCGCCCTCGAAGACTCCGGCACAAGTGTTGGTGGTGCCTTGGCAACAGAGCCCCTTCCCGGAGGGGCAGCTTCTGCCGGAGCGGTCAGCGTGAACCAGTCGGAAGGCAGCCCAAGAGCACCGGCGAAGGCCGCCCCCGAAACCGTAAGAGTGGTATTGCTTCCCACCAGCTCTAGGCTGAGGACTCTTCCGCCCCAAGCATCGGGGGCAGATCCGCCAGATCCGTCTCGGGCGAGGACGTCTAGCTCCTCTAGAGTTCCAAGATAAGGCCAGGCCGCCTGTATCTGTGCAGTTGAGACCACTCTCGTCCAATCGTGGTACTGATTGCACACCACCCCAGCAATGCATATGGAATCGCCCGGATCGGGGACGGAGCCAAAGGTCCCAGGCGCCGTCCAGCCCCCTGTGGAAGCTGAATACTGGGTCTCCGCCACTTCACCGGCGACCTCCTCCACCACGCCAAAGGTGTCTGAGACGGCCAGGTTGCTTGTGGCATTCTCGGCGCCTTGGCCTTGATAGACCTGGCAGTAGTCCGTATCGCAGATGTCGGCGAAACCAAGACTGCCCAAATTGGCTAGCGCGTAGGAGCGCGCCGCCACCGCTTGAGCCTCGAGAGCCTGGAAGCCCTTGGGCTCGCCCCCAAGCCCCGGCCCCCCAAGCTCTCCCCAAGAGGCTGGCATTTCCGAGGGGACAACCCCCTCCAGGTAGTCCTGGAGGTCCACCACGTTCATGGTCTCCTCGGTCCCCTCCCAACTCCCGACTACAAAGCTCCCTGCGTAAGGGCGCGGCCTCCCTCCGATGCAGGCCTCCAGGCCGGAACCGGCCAAGGGATTTACGGTGATCGGCGATAGATCGATCTGGCGAGGACTTGCCCAAGGTCCACGACAAGAAGGCCCCTCGGCGACAACGCTTCCGCCCGACGAGGAAACTATGCGAACAAAGACCCCCGCGGGAGCGCCCACTCCTCCGACCTCCAGGCCTGCCGTAGAGCTCAAGACCGCAGCCGAGCCCGAAAGCTCGGAGATCAGCACTCTTATATCTGGATTGGCATCCGGTCCCGAAAGCCGAGCCAAGACGGCTCCTGGATAGTAATGAGCGAGGATCTCGCCATAGCTCTTTGCGTCCAGGGCCAAAGCAAGAGCCCCGTATTGACCCATGCCCCGTCCGTGCCCGAAACCGTGACCCAAGATGACCAGGCTCTCCGGGCCAGCCAGCACTACCCGGTTCACTGGCACCACATAGGGAAAATGGCGGGCCGGACCGGCGAAGATACCTGTTAGAGCCAGTGGAACCATGCTCGCCGCAAAGCCAACCCAGCTGGCCAATTGCCCAACTAGCGAGTGCGCGCGCCGAGCTTTGGATCTTATCCAGCCCACCTAGTTATCCTCGGCCGCCATCCAAAGCAGCTAAAAGCATCCGCTCCCCTCAGAGTCCCAAGGCCTCCGCCACCAGCTTGGAATAGCCAGCAACCACCGTTGGCCACCTGAAGCGCCGAGCATATTCCAACCCATTCCGTGCCATCTCTGCCCTAAGGGCCGGATCGGAGGCAAGCCTCTTGGCAGCGGCCACGAAGCTCGCCAGATCGAAAAACCTAAGGCCTGCCCCGGACGCAGAAACGTGCTCCGAGGTCGCGCCGCAGGCCGCATTCACCAGCACCGGTACCCCGACCGCCATGGCCTCCACCACCACCTGGCAGAAGGCCTCGAGAGCCGAAGCGCACACAAACGCCACCGCGCCCGCCAAAAAACCCCATTTCAGGTCCTCGGGGATGGGACCAGTCACCACCACCCGAGGATGGGCTGGCACCTCCTCTGCGACAGGACCCGCCAGGACCAATATCTCATCACCCAATTGGGCGTCCGCGTAGGCACCAAAGCAACGAGCAAGCAGGTGGGCCCCCTTCAGCCGGTCGACTCGGCCCAGGTAGGCAAAATAAGGGTGATCTCCCAAGCCCAGCTCTTCTCGAGCACGCAAGATGTCTGCTTCCAAAACCGCCTCGGGCCCATCTATGCCCAGTCCCAGCACTTGTTGGCGGCTAGCCCCCACGCCAAAGCGCCTGGCCACCAATCGCGCCTCTGCATGAGTCTGGAGACAAAGCGCAGTTGCGGACCGAAAGACCCTGTCGAAGCAGGAAAGCTGGAGCATGGGCTCGTCATGAGCTGCCGGATGAAGTATCGCCCGCTCTGCCACGAGCGGGACCCCTGCCAAGCTGGGATGATAAAGGTAGGGGTAGAAGGCGATCGCGTCCGCATCGCTGGATGCCACGGCATCTATCAGCTCAGGACAATAAGGCCCCTGGAGTCGCACCAGACGGGCCCCCTCTTCCTCGTTCAGTGCCCAGGGGGCCACAAAACAGGCGCTGGCAATGCGATCGAAGTCGGGATGACGACCTGACCTCACCGGATAGCGGACTACTCTGACCCCCCCGAGACGCTCTTCCCCTGCTGGGTAGTAGTTGGCCCAGCTCAAGTGGTCCCGAGCGGTACTCGTGGCTACCTCGACCTCCCAGTCTGCCAGCGCGACAAGCCGCTCGGCCAGCCGCCTTGCGGCCTGTTCTGCCCCGCCGAAGACTTCGGCCCCGTATCTCGGAGTCACCATGAGCAGCTTCATACGATCCCGAGCAGTCGACAAAGGCGTTCTTCGTCCTCCGAGGCGCCCACACCGGCCAGCCTTTCGCGCCCCCTTGCCACTAGCGTTTCGCGAAGACAAGCATCCCTTGTGACTCTGGAGGCCGCCACAGCCAGTTCTGCGGCCCCCCCTTTTACTGCGAGCCCCGCCCCAGCAATGGTCTCTTTGACTGCTGAGGTATCGAGTGCCACCACGGGAAGGCCTGCTGCCATGGCCTCGAGCAGGGGCAGGCAGAAACCCTCGTGGGCGGACGCGCAGACAAAGCAGTCGGCCCCCAGATACCGCCGCCAAAGCTCTTCTCGAGACAAGCCCGATGAGATCAAGACTCGCTCGCCTACGCCCAGCTTCTCGGCGAGCCTCACTATGGCATCTAGGTAGGAAGGGGGCTCCGAGCGACCGACCAGCTCCAAGCGAGCCCGAACGCCTAGGCTGCGCTCGGCCACCACAAGCGCCTCTATAAGTAGATGCTGGCGCTTGTGAGGGGAGATTCGCCCGACAAAGAGCCAGACTGGTAGATCCCGGCGCGCTGGCACCTCTATGTCGTCGAGCGGCGGAGCATGCCAGCCGATCAAGGGCGCCAGATGGCTTCGCCGAAATCCCACCCCCTCCAATTCGTCCAGGCTGTAGCGGGAGGGGGCCAAGCCAAGCAGCGCTCTCTTCGCCAGGCGCCGCAGCTGAAAGCGCGCCCAGCTCGCAGCCCAGGCTGCATTGGGCACCCAGGGAGCAAGCAGCTCGGACGGGGTGACGTTGTGGTAGTAGACCACGAGCTGCCCTGGCATGTGCATCAGGAACTCGGCCAGCTCGGATGACCCGGTCAGGTGGTAGACACAGACATCGGTGGACTGAGCGAGGCTCGGATAGGAGCTGAAATGGCAAGCCTGGCCCTCTTGGCCCGCCTGCAGCCTCTCCACGAAGATCTCTGATCTGACTCCCCTCGCCCTGAGCACTCTCTGGGTGGCCTTGGCGTGCTCGCCGACCGCGTCCCCATCTATCAGATCGGCCACAAACTGATGCACGGCCGAAGGGCGCTCTTTCATTCCTAGCGACGCCACCTCGCTCAGCTGGGTCTCTTCGCGACGCTTCGAAGCCTTCATGGCCGCCCGAGCTCCGCCATGATCAGCTCGGCCAACAGGTGGCGAGTCACCGAGGGATGGAACTGCCAGGCCCTCAAGGGGCCCCTCCGTGCAAGCTCGGCCCGGAGCGGGCCCTCATGCGCGACTTTGGCCACCGCTGCTGCAAGGGTCGCCGGCCTGGAGTCCGCCACGAGGAGTCCCGCGTCTCCCACCGTCTCTGGAAGCGCGCCCTTGGCCAGGGCCACTACAGGAAGAGAGTTCCAAAGTGCCTCGACGACCGGCACGCAGAACCCCTCGTGCTCAGAGGCACATACAAAGCAATCCGCCTCCTTGTAGTAGGCGACCAAAGCCTCCTCAGACACTGAACCGGCAAACACGACGGCATCGCCAAGACCGAGCTCTGCCGCATATCGCCTGAGCGCCGCCTCATATCCCACCGAGGCAACGCTGCCGACCAGCCAGAGCCGCGCCCCCGGGTCGTATGCCCGCCTGAAGAGAGCCAAGGCCGCAATCAGGCGATGTTGGGCCTTGTGGGGAGATAGCCGACCGACGAACAGCCATACAAGCCCGCCCGAAGCTTTCTTTTCCTGGAGAGCCTCTAGCACCTCGGGATCCGGCTCTGTCGAAAAGAACGACTCTTGAAGCAAAAGCGGTGCCACGACCAGGCGCCGATATCCCATCCCTCGGAGATCGTCAGCATTGAAGCGGCTGACTGCCATCGCCAAAGTTACGTGGGGAGCAAGCCTTGCTATCTGCTGGCGCCCAAAGACCACTGCCTTTGCGAGCCCCTCTTCCCACCCTGCCACCAGCTCGTATGGGGTGATGTTGTGATAGTTCAAGACCTTGGGCTCCGACCTGGCCGCCAGAAAGTCCGCGATGGGGCTAGCGATGGAACCCTGATACCACAACCAAACAGTCGCCTTGCCCCTCGGCTTGCGGTAGCCCTGCCAGGGCCTGGCAACGCTGGCCAGGTTGTCCTTGGCTTCCCAGGCGTAGATCTCCGACTCCCATCCCAGGTCCCGAAGCAGCTCGCGGAGCGCGAGAGTGTGCGCCCCGATCGCGTCCTTTGGCGCCAACGTCGGGATGAATTGATGGATGGCCGACAAAGCTAGCTAGTTGCGTCTTGCGGTAACGACAAAGCCCTCTTGATCCCCCTGGCCCTCTACCCGCATACCCTCCGAGCTAAGTAGCCACTCCCAAGTCTCCCGGTGAAGCGGCCTCCCGGGTGCGAGGTCCGCGGCAACAGCGTCAGGTCCTTGGCGATAGAGCCAAGAGGTCGGGGTCTCGCCAACCACTACCACCACGCCCCCCCGGACTACTGCCGAGGCTGCCTTGCGTGCCAGCTCCAGCTGGCCCGAGCGGTCAAGTCGGTCCACTGCGCCCGAGAGCACGAGTCCCCCGAGGCTTTCTGGCTCAAGTTCCCGGAGGTGGCTAAGCGCGTCCTCCCAACGAACCTCATGTCCCTGCTCCCGCGAACCGTCCACCAGTTCTGCCCTCGGATCAACCCCGTAGGCGTCGAACCCGGCCCCGGCGAGCAAATCTAGCAATCCCCCGCTCCCAGACTCCGCATGGCATATTCTGCCCTGGACCGAAGCAAGAGACGCGACTACGGCGTCTGCCCACCGCTCGACCAAAGCCTCGGAGGCCTGGGAGTAGAGGGCAAAGCTGTGGGATTCGGGGGAGCGTGCCTCCAAGAGGGCCAGTCGATGATCGAGGGAGTGGAGACAGCGAACCACCGACGCTGCGAACGCCGATACCTGATTGGCCAGGTATCCGAGATACCAGGACATGAGGCTGCGAAGCAAAGTTTTGACCAGCCTCCCAGCGGGCTTGCGAGAGGCCACCGGAACTGCTGTGTCTATAAAGGAAGCTTCGTCAGCGGCCAAGAGCAGACCCTTGGTGTCTGCTATGCGTGCCCCCTCGGGCAGCAAGCTCGCAAAAGCGTCCTCTAGGTCTCGCTCCAGCGCCGCCGGCAGAACACCGGAGCTGCGCAGCCGGCGCGCCTCGGCAGCGACCTCCTCAGCCACCCTCTCCAAGGAGAACCCCTCCGCCGACATGCCCCCGCCCTTCAGATAGCCTGGTCGGCCACCAGCCGGGAGGATGCCGCCTCGACTTCGATTGACGGAGCCATGGCAATGCTTCCCTGTTCCCTCCCGGGATTCATCACCTCGAAGCGACAGCGCTGGTCGCTTAGGTCGTAGACGATACCCCCCTCAGCCGAGGTCGCCGAGAACGAGACGTCATATGCGCCATCGAGGAGCGGTATTGACTCAAACCGGAACTTGACCCTGCCCTCCCCTCTGGCATCAACCACGCCAGGGTTGGAGATCTTGGTGTCGGTTGCGTAGACCAGGCGACCCTCCCGGTCCCGAATGGAAATCGCAAAGACCACAGCCCTTGCGGCCTCACTACCCCGGTAGGGGAGGGTGATCTCAAGCCACTCCCCGGGCAAGAGATAAGGCCGGCTTCCAGCATCGGGGTAGGAGACCTCGGGGTCCCCCAGCTTCACCACCCCTCCACCGCCAGGAACCTGGGCGTGAGCACCACCTGCAGCCTGGTCCATCTGGAAGAGGTGCTCCCTGAAGATCCGCACTACGTCTGCGACCGGGCCTCCTGCTATCTGGCGTCCATTCTCCAAGACAAAGGCACGGTCGCAGACCTGGCGAAGCAGGTCGGGAGCGTGCGAGACGATGATGATGGTCCGGCCGTCCGCCTGGAACTGAGCTATCTTGTCCAGGCACTTGCGCTGGAAGCGCTCATCTCCCACCGCCAGCACCTCATCCACCAATAGCACATCGGGCTCGAAGCTCACTGCAACTGCAAAGCCGAGCTTCGCATACATGCCCGAGGAGTAGAACTTGACCTGATTATCTATGAAGTGCTCGAGCTCCGAGAAGGCGACTATCTCATCGAATCGGCGGTCGATCTCGCGCTTTGGCATACCAAGAAGCGTCGCGTTGAGATAAATGTTGTCCCGCCCGGACAGCTCGGGATTGAAGCCCGCCCCCAACTCGAGCATCGCCGCCAACTGGCCCCGCACCCGGATCTTGCCCTTGGTCGGCCTGAGAATCCCGGCAATGCACTTGAGAAGGGTGGACTTGCCGGAGCCGTTGTGGCCCAAAAGCCCCACCGTCTCGCCCTGGTAGATCTCCATCGAGACGTCCTGGAGGGCCCAATGCTCCTCGAAGGGAAGGTTGCCAAAATGGATAACCCTTTCCTTCAAGGTCTGGTACTTCTCGTGGTAGAGGCGGAACCTCTTCGAGACGTGCTCGACCGAAACTGCTACCCCAGACGCCATATCAGAGCTCCTGGCCTGGCCTATTGTGGCGCAGATAGCCCACGGCGCCGCCCCTGCTACAGCTCCTCAGCAAAGTTCCCCTCCAAGCGGATGAACACTGCCAAGGAAGCCACGTAGACCACGACAGAGAAGATGATCACCCCGAGCAAAGGCCAGAAATACCAGAGGGGGCCGGCGTGGGCCGGCAGGACGTGAACTGCCGTGGAAACCTTCACTAGGACTGGAGCTCCGTTTGAGTTGAACACCTGCTTGCCGTTGACTATGAGGGCGATCTTCTGGTGGATCACCGGGGCCGCCTTGCCATAGATCGCCCGCTGGAAAGCCATGATTATCGGAGTGAGCGGGTTCAACTGGAGCACCCAAAGCGGTATGTGCCAACGGCTAAGCGTAGGGACCACCGTCTCGTAGGCATAGACAATCGGACAGGCCCAAAACCACGCCATTAGCAAGATCTCGAGGAGGTGCTTGGTGTCCCGAAGATACACATTGATCGCCGAGAGCAAAATGGAAAGCCCTGCGGTGAAGACGATTAGGGCTAGAAGAGCCGGAATCAGGAGGGGTAGGTAGGAGACTGCTGGGGCCACCCTGAATATCGCAAGCGCGATAGCCAGCACCACCGCCTGGAGCAGGAAGAAAAAGAGCGAGGCCCCAAGGGGTGCAAGTGCCAGGATCTCCCTAGGAAAGGCAACCTTTTTTACAATGCCGGCGTTCGCCACCACGGATTCACACGCCGGAAGCAGGGAGTTTTGAAAGACGTTGTATGCGAGCAGGCCACACATCAAAAAGACGGGAAAGAGCGGGATCGGGCTACCCAACACCTTCTGGAAGACAAACCAGTAGATGACGAGGGTAAGCGCCGGGTTCAGCATCGACCACAGAAACCCGAGCACGCTGTTTTTGTACTTGACCTTTAGTTCCTTGCGGACCAAAGACAAAAGAAGCTCTCGATAGCGCCAGACATCCCACAGGCGGTTGAGCAGGCTAACTTGATCAGAAACCACCCGCTCAGGCAGGTTTCCCCGCCCAGGCGTGCCCTGGAGTCCGAGTCGCTCCAGCTCGCCTTGAATCAGTGCCGCTTCACTCACGCCTTGACCCGCGCCCGAGAGCGCTCGATTACCGCGTCAATGAAGCCGTACTCCTTCGCCTCCTCCGCTGTGAACCAGCGATCCCGATCGAAGTCGGCCTCAATTCTCTCCACGGTCTGACCTGTGTGAAAAGCGATTCGCTCAGCCATCATCCGCTTCAGGTAGATGATCTGTTCCGCCTGGATTGCTATGTCGGCCGCATGTCCCTGCATCTGTCCAGATGGCTGGTGCATAAGGATCCTTGAGTGCGGCAGCGCATAGCGCTTGCCCTTTGTGCCCGCGCAGAGGAGAAACTGTCCCATGGACGCAGCCAGCCCCAAGCAGATCGTCGACACGTCGCAACTCACATACTGCATGGTGTCGTAGATTGCGAGACCGTCTGTCACCGATCCCCCGGGAGAGTTGATGTAAAGAGCGATGTCGCGCTCGGGATCCTCAGCCTCGAGCAGGAGTAGCTGAGCGCAGACCAAATTGGCCGTCTCCTGGTTCACCTCGCTGCCCAAGAAGATGATCCTCTCGCGAAGCAGCCTGTCGTATACATCGCCTCGACGATCAGGCACCTCAGCCCTAGAGAGGAACTCCGCCCAGGCGGCTATTTCGTCCGGGCCCTTCATGTCACCAAAGGTAGTTGGCAACAAGACCCCTCGACGCGCTAAAGCCCCGCAGAAGGCGGGAGCTGTCCGTAGCTCACCACAAATCCTTGGCCCGATAGAGGCCCAGGAGTCGAGACCTGGATCCCGCCTTGGACCATGTTGATGACGTCCACAGAGGCCTCCTCTCCTGCCAGCTTGAGGGCAGAGAACGAGACGGGGGGGGAGTAGTTCCCCAGGTTGTCGACCCCGCCTGCCCCCTCTGTGCTCGGCGCCTCCACTACGAAGTCTGCAGTGGAGGTATCCCCGGTGTATGCCTCGACGATCCCAAAGCTCGCTCCGGTGGTGTCGTCAGTTAGCTCGATCAGCCACTCGCCCGGGGTCTCTTCCGCTAGGCTCACGCTCACCCTGTCACCGGGCTCCACCCGAAGCGAGATGGGGTTCTGGGGCAAAGGCAACACTTCCCACCACGGCTCCACCACTACCGCCCCAGTGTTCGGATCGGCCACCTCGAGCACTCCTGCCTGGATGAGCCCAGAGCCCCTCACGCCTCCCAAACCCACCCACTCCGAAGTGGCAGTAAGACTGCTCGAGGCCTCAAGGTGAGGCACTACGAACGTGCCGCTTACGCCACGGAAACTTCCGTTTAGCACATAGCCAGACCAGTTGTATGAGCTGAGGCTCCTGGCGGGCGGCTCAGGCGTGATTGGCTGGAGGAGAGCCGGAGGGGGGTCTACGACTATCAAGAGCGCCTCATAAACCGAAAGCTGCGGCGTAGAAGCGTCATCCACCTCTACCAAGGCTCGAAAAAGCCCTGACTGGCTCGGCACTCCCGAAATCGCCCCGGAGGAAGAGAGCTGGAGCCCTGCGGGAAGGCTTCCCCCAACAAGGCGCCAATAATAAGGAGGAGTTCCCCCGGTGGCCTGGAGCTGGGCACCGTATGGCACGCTAACTACAGCCTGGCGAAGAGAGGGCCCTATTGCAGCAAGGCTGCCCCCCTCGTCGATGCGGATGGCCGCCCTTGATACCGGCTGGGCAGGGTTGGCAGCAGAAGCTAAAAGCGAGATCGCCTCGGGGATGGAAGAGAGGTTCTGAGGCACCCTGATTGCGACCTTGACCAGGCCGTCTCGGCACCCGAACACTTGGGTCGTCACCACCACGCCCCCAGTTCCGCTGAACCAACAACGCGTGGCATCCTGCACCCTCATGGCGACCACCGCAACGCCCCCGGTCCACGAAAAAGCTTGCTTGGTCACGCCAATGGCGAGGATCTTGGGGGGTAGAGTCCTGGGGGCCGTGGCAGTGGGAGCCAGGGATCCCCCGGCCATGGCCAACCCAAACAAAACAGCCGCCTTGTTCACCGGGTCGCTCCCTCTGGGGTCAGAGCCGACCTCTTCTGCCGCAACTGGTGCGGGCGAGAGGACTCGAACCTCCACCCCCGAAGGGACCGGGACCTAAACCCGGCGCGTCTGCCAATTTCGCCACGCCCGCCCACGCCTAATCTAGATCAGCCCGGCCGCAAAGGCGCCCCCTCGACCGAGAAGGCCCCGGAAGCCTGCGCCACCTGGCCCGCCGGGCCCTCTCGGTCGCAAGAGAACCCGCCCACATGAACCTCAGATGCGACCAAACAAGATGCTGGCGCACCAAGATGAAGAAAACGTCAGCCAACTCATATGAGTTGTATGGGCTTGGCTCATCGGGCTTCGAGCTCTAAGCCTCAACTGCCCTGAACAGCTCCGCCATGGCCCGGAATGCCCTCCCCCGATGGGAGATCGCGTTCTTTTCCTCCATGCTCAGCTGGCTGAAAGTGCGGTCCAGGCCAGCGGGGACAAAGATCGGGTCGTAGCCGAACCCCCCTTTCCCGGCGGGCTGGCGAGCAATTGCGCCCCTCGCGACCCCCTCCACCCATCTCTCCCTTCCGTCGGGGAGATGCAAGAAAGCCACCGTTCGGAACTCCGCAGCGCGCTCCTCAGAGTCACCTAAAGCCTCGAGAAGGGCCGCCACGTTGTCTTCGTAGCTAGAGCCCTCACCGGCAAAGCGAGAACTCCGCACCCCAGGAAGCCCCCCAAGTGAGGCCACAAATAGTCCTGTGTCGTCGGCCAAGGCTGCAAGGCCAGTCGCCGCAGAGATTGCCCGGGCCTTGGCTGCGGCATTCGAGACCAGGTCGGGGCCATCTTCAGGGACCTCGGGGATGTGGCCTGGGCGACTTAGTAACTCCAGCGAAGCGAGGGGGGCGAGAATCCGGCGGATCTCATGCACCTTGTCTTCGTTCGCCGTAGCGAGCACAAGTTTCACGCGGCCTCCTTCGGGCTTACAACCTAGCCTTGGGCCAAATTTTCAACGAGATTCGGGCCTCCCGGCATGAATGTCGGCAGACCGGACCTGCGCCACTCGGGGCTGACATGGGCGGAGGCAACCGGAGCTTCGACGCGCGAGCTCATGGCAAGAGGAGGCCACGCCACCCCGCAGCGGCGTTACGCTTCCAGCACGCAACACGGGGCCGTGATGCGCCGTTGCCGACGCCATGGCCGAGCTGGCCCGCCCGGCGCCCCCGGCGCACCGGCTCCGGCGAATAGTACAGTACCCACTACCCAGCCTCGTGGCCCCCGAGGTCGTGACTCAAACGTGCCTTTCACGTGGCTCAAACAGGGCCGGGGCACGGTTGCTCGCGGTCGGTCTTACCGGGCCGCCCACCTAGCGTGACCTGGGGTTTTGCTGTTCGGAGCACCGTTGGGCACACTCGACGCAGGCCGCGGTGCCCAACCACAAGTTTGCTGCCAGTTGCCTCAGCTGAATGTAGCCTGGTGAAAATTGTCGAATTCGTTATAACTAGATTCCTCAGACTAAAGGGCACAAAGCACGGTCTGGGCGAGGCAAGGCTAAGGGAGGCAAATTAAGACTACATCGCCGAGCCGTTCCGAAATCTGTCTCATCTGTAACTGACGAGAACAGGCTTCGGAGCCACCCGTTGCCGGGTGGCGGTGGCGGT
>OGCG01001196.1_pt1 | contig 13316 bp, 13 predicted proteins | sample 1570061 | NCBI WGS metagenome assembly OGCG01 (sample SAMN06268698, study PRJEB24515) | hot springs metagenome | isolation source: Joseph's Coat, Yellowstone National Park, Washington, USA | place: USA:Joseph's Coat, Yellowstone National Park, Washington, USA
GCTTTTGCTAGCGCAAATGGAATTGCTTCAGTATATATGATAAGAAATAATGAATCTAATTATGGATTACAATTATCCCCAGCATATTTAGCGATAGAATGCAATAATGGTTATCCAAAGGCTCCATATTATTGTGATAACAATTTTGGTTGTAATGGTGGCGATCCATACTATGGTATATATTATGCATCTCAATATGGAATTCCACCAGATCCAAGATGGAGCTATTATGAATCTACTTTAGGAAATTATTGTCAACAAGAAGAATATCAGATCTATGAAAGCTATCCAGGTGATGTATGTAATTTTAATTATAATAGACCTACTTCTTCCTTATATTATCCAAAAGGTGTTACTGAATTAGTCAGTCTTTTATTAGGTAATGGACCACTATCTAATCAACAAATAATTCAAGATTTACTATGTTATGGACCATTAGTAGTTAGTGGATGGATGGGAGGAACGGGTGGATCTAATCCAAATATATCTCCTGAAGAATATGTAGTTTCGGGACATGCTATGCTATTAGTTGGCTATACCACAAATTCTCAACTTCAACTATGTCAGGAAATGTATGGAACTCATAAATGTTGGATATTTGAAAACCAATGGGGAAAAGGATCAGGATGCATAATTATTGCTCAAAATGGTGAAATTGGTGTAAGTTACCTATGTAATGCTTCTACATGTCCTGTTACTGCATGCGGCGAATATTATTTTAATTATCAACTTTGTAATCAGGAACTGGAGCAAGAATATCATTTATCATCAGAATGGTCGTGTGGAGGTGTTTATTGGATGCAAAATGGATATGTATACGTACCATTTGATCAATCTCCTTTTGGCTTATCATTTCCTCAAGTTGAGATTGTAGCAATACAAAATGTTACTCTCACACAATAGAAAAATATTAATATTATTTGCAATCATTTTTATAGCTTTACTTTATAGTATACATTCTATGAAAAATCCATTAGCAGTTTATTGTGAATATGGTGGAGGAACATATTATACAAATAGTACAGGTTCTTATTGTATTGTAAATGGTACATATTTTGATGCTATACAATATTATGAAAATGAGGTATCTCCTCAATATTCTTTTTGTGCTCATTATGGATTAAAACTAGTAAATAATAGTTATTGTGAATATCCAAATGGAACATTAGTTAGCCCATATACATTAATTCCTCCATCAGCATATCAAGATATAATTATACCAATACAGAACCAAATATTATGTAATAGTCTATTAAATTGTTCAAACACTCCTTGGTATTATCAAAAATGTTCTAATCAGATTTATCCATGTTTTAATCCACCATATATACCACCTTCTTATTTAATAAATAATGCTTCATATCAGACAGTATTAAATGTATATAAAACAGAATATATATGTGGATATTGTCCAGAAAACTTATCATTTGAAGGAGATTGGTTCAGATGCCCATATAATTATTCATTAAATAAACTATATCAAGAATTTTTACAACAATGTCCATCACCAAATATTGTTTATATATCATGTACAGGAGTATTTGAATGCATAAATCAAACCGAAGTAAATTTAACAAATAATCTAACAAATAATAGCCAACAATTAATTTATCCACAACCAAATGTAAGTAATAATATTAACAATAATGTTAATCTAATTTTACCAGCAGCAATAGTTATAGTAATTATTATAATAGGCCTATTTATACTCTTATATTATCTAAAATGAAAAATCAGATTAATACATTATCATTTGTTATCATTATTTCAATAATAATTTTATTAATTCTTTTAGTTTATCTATTATCAACCAGTTCTAGTTCTAAAATAACACAAACATATAATGTAGAAAATCAATATACATTAACAATTCAAAATAGCATTGATTTATTACCATACATTTATGATAATAATGTTAATTTATCCTATGCATTTTTATTATCTTATTTTTCATCTTCTGGAAATGATACATATTGTATAAATCAAAATACATGTACAAATATATCAGAAGATTTAATAAATTACTTTGATAGTATATATGGAAATAGATGGAATTTAACGGTATATTTTGTCCCACCAGTAACTGGATGGATTGTTCAGATGTTTATAATGGGTGGTAATATTGGAAATTGGGATCCATGTTCAATGAATCCCCCTCCAGATCCTGATGGTACACAATGGTATGAATGGAATTATACATATTTCTTTGTGAATAATTATACAGAAAATATTAATATACCAGTAACTCAAACTTTATATGGAGCAGGATGGGTAAATGCAACGGCACCATTTCATCAATCTCAATCAACAGGTTTGTGGGGATTACCAACATTATACAATGGAATGAATCAATCTCTAGCTGTACAAACTGGTTTCTGTACACCATTAACAAAAATATTTCCAAATTATAATTTTACAAAAGCTTCTGTATATTGCCCACAAGGTGAATGGAATTTATTTCCAAATTATATAGGTGGAGATGGTACGCCAGCACAACCTGCATCTTATTTACCTTATTTCTTTTCTGGATATTTATGCCATTATATAGAAGGCTCATGTCCTGTGACTGATAATTCATATCTAACATCTATACCATATTATTATCAAGCTCCCCCCACCTATAAAAGTGCTACTGATATAAATAGATTAGCGGAATTTATAATCTCAAAACAATATTTAAATGAAATATGCCAAAAAGAATTTTATACAAGCTATTCAGGTCTTTCTCAGCAATGTGGAGGTCAAGAAATGATTGTTGGGGCATTTTATAGAGGTATAGTAAATATACCACCAAATTGCCAACAAGTATTTATAGATTATCCATGGCATGAGGTAATAAGATTATATATTTCATTTTTGAATAAAAGTGGAGATCCAGATTATGTATTCTTAGCAGCCGATCCTTTATGTGAATATAATTTAAACGGAGAAACAATAGATTGCCCAACTGGTGTATTTGATGATATAAAAAATTTAAATGGAATTATTGTTGGAAAAGAATGTCCTTTGGTTTACTTAGGAAATGAAAATTCAAACAGTGAAGGATTTTATAGATTTAATATTACTAAATGGGTAATAAATGATAGAGCGCAAAATACATCTCAATTTATAATTTCTGCAGTATATTATGATCCTCATCCCGGAGGAAATGGTATTGCAATGGCAAGAGCATATTGTATTACAAATACAGGAAATACTGAAGAACTAAATGCATATATATATCAAGGTAACCAAAATAGTATAAGTTTGGGATATTCAATACCACCAAATACAAATACATATGTTTATTATATATATTTACCAGTAGATACACCATTCCTAGGCGGATATCTTGTTTCTGAATTAACAGTATGGTAAAAAAAGAAGATAAAATTTTATTTCTTACATATTTAATATTGTTTTTACTTTTTATTTATATTAGCAACTTTAATATTAATATAATTATTTTTGGTGCAATATATTTATTCTTATTGTCCTTTATATTAAAAAACTCAAAGAATACATCTTTAATATATAAATTAATATTTCCATTATATATACCGCTTGGAATTTTTGGAATTTATACTAATCTACCTCTACCTTTCCCATTTCCATCAATATTTACTTATATAGTAAATTATTGGGTATTTTATTTTATAGCATTTTCTATGGGATATTATTTATTTGAAAACAACCTGTATATTTCAAAGAAATCATTAATATTTTATATAATCTCAATAATATTATTTATAATACAATTTTTCCTTGAACTTATTTATAATTCTGTAACTACAGATCTTGATGTAAAAATAAACTATATAATATCCATGTTCCTTAATTATGCAGGTTTACATCTTTATACTTTTGAGATAATTTATACCTTATTATTTATTATACTTACAATTTTCTTATTCTTAGTTATGTATTTTAATGGAAATGAAATATTATTATCAAGAACAAAAATATTTAAAAGAATCTTTGAAATCTATAAATATAAAAAATACATATTTTTATTAATATTTTTTATTATTATAATTCAAATCTTTCTTTCATTAAATCAATTATTAATATATAAAAATTTAGTTATAAATAGCTTAACTGGAAAATATTATTTATATGAATATGAATCCTTAATATTTTTATCTATATATGAACTTATCATTTACTTTTTAGTTTATAGAAATTTAAAATATAATGTACCAACAAATTATTTTTTACTTATAACGATGGTCTTAATAATATTTTTTGGAGAATTATATTTGTTATATACAGATTTTACTCCTACAGCATTACATACTAGATACCTAATTGCCTTATTATTTTTCTTTGTAGGTATACATTATAAATTATATAGAAATAGTAAAAAAGCAATTACAAAAGCATTGGGTATGTCTATTGGTATTTTAGTTTTGTTACAAAATATAACTGGAGAACTCCTTGAATCAGTATTATTTGGAGGCCCAAGCAGTATAAATCTAATATCTATACCAAATATATTAATGGCACTTGGTATTATACATGGTTTAGTAACACCAATTCTTATATTAACATTTATATACCTACATGTTAAATTAAAAATATGAGAAATCAAATAGAAAGTGTCTATGTGGTTTTATTTTTAACAGTTGCTATATTAATAATCCTTTTATCTTTTTATGCATTAACATACAATTATAATCAAAACATTGTTTTTAACAGATTTACCTCTTTATCTACATTATCAAATTATTTTTTAGGATATTTACAAACAGTATTAACACAAGAGGGTTATTCAGAATCATATGTGGCTGGAACAAATGGTTGGGGAAATGAAATTTGGGCTTCTTTTCCTCCTGAATGTAATTTCTTTCCACAATCATGTCAAAATGCACTTCAATACTATAATAATTTGCTAACTTCTGGAATTGGAAGCTTAATAAGCTATGGAGAACAATATTTATCTGCGTATCAATATTATTATCCATATAATATATCTTTTAATTTTTCAAATAACTATCAAGCAGGAATTATTGGAGATTGCAGTAATATAACTTCTGGAGAATACAATTACAATTTTCCAGTTTATGTTCAAGGTATATATATAAATATTACTGGCCCTTCTTCTGGTTCGATAATTCCTTATGCAGTTACCTCAAATATAACAAATAATCCAGCATTTTATCTATATAATCTAGCATATCAATTTTCCCAAAATGGAGATTTTTCGGGATGTTCTTATCAAGACTGTTCAAATATGGTGAATAATGATCAGACAACATATACATGTGCACAATATTTTGAACAATTTTCAAATGATCCAAACATCCAATGCAATGAAACAATAATTCCATATCAATGTACAAATATTCCATCATGCGAAGCATGTTTATATCCACAGGGAATTGCATGTAGAGTAATATTAAAATGTTCTGATAATCAATATAATGTATATTATAATGGAAACACTTATCCTCAAACTATAGCTATTACTTCTATAGTTTTTTATGAAAATGTAACATATTATTATTATTTAAATTGTACATATAGTTGTACTGAAACATATAATACAACAAGTAATCAAGTAATATCTCAAAGTTGTACATTAGAAAATCAACAATATTCTTGTTCTCCCTTTCAGAATGAGTGTGGTAGTGTAAGTACAACTCAACAAAATTCGGAAGAAATATTTACATTTCCATATTATACTTCAACCCCGGTTGAATGCTATACGTGTATAGTTGGTGGACAACAATGTCCTGTCTGTTTACCTGGAAAATGTCCTGCTCAATGCCCAGCAACAATATCATTTCCATCTGAATGTGTACAACAGAATACTCAACAATGAAAAATAAAAACAAAAAATATATTTATTATATAAAATTACTATAAAATGAAAGAACAACTATCTATTATATTTATAACAATATTAACAGTATTATTTTTGGTTGGAATGATACTTTTGTTAGCTATATTTTCCAATATAAATTTAACAAATTATAAAGAACAAACTTCTTTTTCATATGAACAAGAAATAATATATGATCTATTTTCTCCAAATTGTATAGGATATCCAAACTATCCAATATATTTTACAACAGTAAATAATATAGAACAATTTAATCAAACATATTATAATGAACTTCCAAATTGTACAATATTTCCTTATACATTTAGAGCAGAAATAGATAATTATAGTTTTGGAATCATAAATTTTAATGGAAATTGTAATACATATACATATCCAATTTCTTTATATTATTCTTTAGATTATATTAAACTAACTATATGTAAAAATTATTATTCAGATTTCTATTATTTTTTATATAGTTTCTGTCTAAGTAATGAAAATAGTTCTAATCAAACTTTTGTATTTCTATTTCCAACAAATTTATCTGGAAATATAACATGTACAGAAAATACAAATGGAAATATTATATGTAATTATATACCATGTTATTCGATAAATAATATTACATTTTATCAACTCACAACAGTATATTTAGAGAGAATTAATCAAACATATTTTAGAATTGCATAAAAGTTTTAATGAATTTCTATATATAATGGGTGAAACTATCATAGATAGATTAATTGACGAAAACAAAAATATCAATAAACATATATTTATATTATATTTAATAATATTCCCAATATCTATAATATTTTTTACAAATTTATATTATATCTTATTTGGAATATTTTACTCCTTTGTTTTATATTATTTCTTGAAAAATACGAAATTCAATATGATAAAAATTTTATATTTATTAATTTTTTTATTGCCTATATTAAATATTTTTAATAATATTTTACTTAAATATTTTGTTTATGTATTTTTTTCATTTATTTTATTTTATTTCTTTGGAAATTTTGTCGCAGAGAATAAATTATCTATAAATAGAAAACAAATAATAATATTAATAATTTCTCTAATATATGTTTTATTTATAACATTATATAATATTATAAATATTTATTCTCTATTTTTTATATCCCTTCTAGGATTTTTATTCAATTTGGATGATAGAAAAATATATCATTTAAGTTCATTAAATTTTTTAAACAAATATAAACAAATTATCTTCTCCATAATTTCTCTTTTTTTATCTATACAGTTAATACTTTCTTTAATTGTTCAAAATATTTTAATATTATTTATTATATCCTTATTCTCAATATTAGAATTTATTTTAATGCTGATGATTAAAAGAATATTTGATAATAAGCCGGAGGGGTTCACAATGTATATTTTAATATTAATAATATTTCTATTTATCTTCTTTACAATTCTATTTTTCTTAACAAAAATCAATATAATTTACATTATTCAAAATATTATAATTATGTTTTTATTTTTCTTTACCGCAATTCACGCGTATTTATATCATAGGTTTCCAGACAGTAAAAAAATAATTTTGGGAATTGTTTCAGGAATACCATTTATATTAATGAATTTAGTAAATTATTTCTACTATCAAGGAACTTTAATTAATTTTCCTTTATTCATAATTTTATTTTCAATAAACTTACTAATATTAGCAATTATAGGATTAGTAATAATTTATATACATTCCATATATAAAAATCATATTTAAATTTTTCAAAGATTAATTATAATTTATCTTTATTGTTGAACATTGCAATAGTTTCCACTACTATTTTTGATGCTAAATTATCACATACTTCGTTTGAAAATAATTCTACTAAATCAAAACCAATTAAATTAATATTTCTTAATTCTCTTATAATCTTAAAATAATGATATGGCCTAATTCCAATACCTTCCAACCAATGTCCACATCCAGTATCGAATACATCTACATCAATTGAAATATATAAATTTTTATTTTCTAATGTATTTGATATCTCTTTTGAAATCTCTTTTATATTATCCCAAACATCTAGAGGATTATAATACTTTATTCCCCATTCCTTTATTATATTCTTTTCTTCAAATGATAGATTTGATATTCCGACAAAGATAATTTTTTCAGGTTCAATATAATTTTCCTTTATTAAATGATAAATAAAACTTTGATAATTTGGGTATGGGTCTGGATGAATATCTGGATGTGCATCAAAATATAATAAATGAAAATCTTCCCAATTTTCTTTAACAATTTTTAATATTGGATATGTTATTGAATGATCTCCCCCTAAAAATATATATTTTTTATCTTTTCTATATATCTTTTTAATTTCATTATATATTTTTTCATACAATTTATCCAGATCTTTTATATCTTCTAAATCTATATCACCATAATCATATATATCTTCCATATTTATTTCTCCAAATATTGGGGAAAATATTCTATATGATGCATCCCTAATAGATTCTGGTCCTTCAATATAATTTTTTATATGAGATAAACTACCAATTTCAGATGGAATTCCAGTTATTATCCATTTTGATTTATTATATTCACCCTGAGCATGTGCAAACATTAAACTAAAATAATTATCATACTTATATTTTTAATGGATAAGGAAAAAATGATTGAAGAGGTAAATAATCAAATATTGAAATGTACAAGATGTCCTTTATATAAATTTAAAACAAATTATGTTCCTGGAGATGGTAATCCAAATTCAAATATATTATTTATAGGGGAAGCACCAGGTAGAGAAGAGGATAAACAGGGAAAACCTTTTGTCGGAAAAGCTGGACAAGTACTGACTGAAAATATAAAAAATATATTAAATATGGATAGAAATAATGTATATATTACTAATGTTGTTAAATGCAGGCCTCCAGAAAATAGAGAACCGGAAGAAGAAGAAATAAAAGCGTGTTCTTTTTGGTTAGAAAAACAATTAGAAATAATCCAACCAGATATAATAGTAACTTTAGGTCATTATTCAACAAAATGGATTTTTGATTATTTTAAATTAAAATTTTCTTCAATAACAAAATTAAGAGGAAAAATATTTAAAGTAAATAAATGGGGAAAAAATATTACAATAATCCCAACATTACATCCGGCATCTACATTATATCATAAAGAATGGAGAGAATATTTCGACCAAGATTTTAAAACAATAAAAGAAATATTAAATAGAGATAAAAAGGAAGGAATATTAAAATTTATATGATGATGTTGCGCGCGCCTGAATAAATGATGAATACACCTCCTCCCTGAAAAAATATAAAATAGTTAAAATATTAATTAATTATGGATAATATTCAGGATTTAGAAAATCAATTATTAACTCAAATCAGAAATTTATTATCACAAATAAATAACAATATTTTGCAATTAGAAAGTTTAAATGAATATGAAAAACATATTAATGAAAACCCCTACTATTTATATAATTATCAAATGCAAGAAATTAATAGTTTAATAAATTCAATGAAATTATTAATAAGTATTTTAGAGAGCATAAAAGATTATATAACACTATATTATAAAGAAATAAATGGAAATCCATATGTAACACCAAATATAAAAATAGAAATTATTGGACAAATAAATAATGGAATAAAAGAAGTAAAGGGCATGATTGATAAATTATTTGTGGAGATAGAAATATTAACCAATAATTTACAAAGATTTTAAATATTTTATTGAATATCTTAACATATCATCATTTATATCCAAACCTTCAATTATATATCTAAATTTTTTCTTTGGAACCAAAATTTTAAATGGTTTTAATTTTTTAGAATATTGAACCAATTCAAAATTTGAATCATATAGATAAATATCTAATGGTTTTAAACAGAAAAATGTATGAACAAACCCATCTTCAACATCTTTTTTTAGATCTAAAATGTATATTGTATCTTTTTTTGGTAATTGAAACATTAAACCAATAAAAGATCTAATAGGACCAAAATATTTTATATTATACTTGTATTCCAATTTCTTTTATATATCTTTTTTCTATATTTTGCTTAAATTCTGTATATCCACAATATCCACAATGATACCTATCCTCATGCTCTGCCATAAATCTTCCACATTTTGGACATATCTTTTTTAATCTAACTACTTTATTATCCTCAACCTTATATAATTTTAATATTCTCAAATCTTTCTTTTCGCTCATTCTATGATTTTATTCCTTTTTAATATATGTTTTAGCTCTAATTTTTTCATATCTTCTTCATTCTGATATACATTTACAAATGCTTTTGATCTTTGTTTCCCAAATTCTGTCAATATTTTTTCTACTACAATTAAATTTTTGTCTTTTCCAATCATTGCAGAAACTTTTTCTCTTATATCATCTCTCTTTGGTGTTACTTCATTTTTATGATCTATCAAAACAATAATTTCTTCTCTATTTAATAATTGATTATTTTCCCTACTTATTATTTTTAGATCCATGTAATTAATTTATATGATATAATTTTTTAAAATAATGAATGACATTATTATAAAATGATCGATATTACTATAATGACCTATAGTTTATCATTCTTAGTAGGATATTTCTCAGCAGATTATATAATTAGAAAATTTTCACCAGAATTCTTTATTGAAATTAAAACAAATACAAAAAAATATAGGGCAAAAATACATCATGCATATCTATCAGTATTTGGTATAATACCAGTAATAATTGGAATGATTACATACTTATATGAATTATATATATTAACAACGCTATTTTTAGGTGCTGCAATTCATGATGCAATATTGGAAATAAGAAAAAGATTAAAAAAATTAGATTATATTAAGCAAAGCAAATAATCCCAATATTAAACCTCCAATTCCAATTAAATTTGTTGGAGATACTTCCTCAGATACTATTATTTGAGCTTGTGTATAGTTTGCTATTATATTATTTGGTCCAAATACATATACTGGAATTTGAGTACTAAATGATGAAGAACCATATGTAGACTTACATATTATACCATAAAGTAATTTACTTACACCGCTAGAAGCTCCTAAAATATTTATATCTAATTCTGCAGATCCATAAGGACTTATAGTAGATTCATTACTATTTATTCCATTTATACTATAACTAGTAACAATAGCATTATCATTTATGGTTGATGGAATTGGTATTAGAGAACATTGAATATTTGTTGGTACTAAATTCTTTATTAAGACTGTATATTTATATTCTTGTCCAACATATAAACTTATTACATTTGTTGCAACCGCTATTCCCATTATTGATGACTGATTTGTTAAATAGTTATAATAGGTATAATTTTCATAGAATTTTGCATAATTATTTATTGATTGAATTTGTGTATTGCATAATGATCCTGCACACATATATTGTTGATATGCAAAATCTGAATTACAATTTCTAGAGAATGATGCTCCATTAAATATTATATAACATGTTTGTGCATTATCATCTGTTATATTAAATGTTGTTATTGATTGCAATTGAGCCCCATTTGGTGGGGAAATTATATAACTTATTGGTAATATTATTGAATAATTATATATGTATGTATTCCATCCATAAACTGTAAATGTTATATTATAATCTTGTGGAGAACAATATAGATTTGTTATATTAATTTCTACATTTAAGTAACCTGTTTGACTTGTATTTAATGAATCTATTTGACTACCAGTATTTAATACCTGTATACAATTTGGATCATAATATACATTTTGTACAGATATATTTTCAGCAGGTACTGGTCCTGTATTTTGTACCGCTAAGGTTATATTTGAAGGTTGTCCATATGTTATTTGAGTTAATGATGGATTAGTATATATATTTAATGTATCCCAGCTAATATTTACATATCCATAATATGTTACAGGACTATATACTGTTAATCCATATGCATTTTGATATGCTACACTATAATTTATTGTACAATTTTGATGTGGACACAGATTTGTTGGGAAATAAATATATAATGGTGAATATTGCTGTTGTTGTAATAAGAAACTAGTTGAATTGTTTGGGAGATTCCAATTTGTAATTACTGTAAGATTTCCAATTCCAACATTTGTTATATTACCAATATAAATTGCATCACCCGGATTTGTATTGTAAATATATGGATAGTAAGTTAAATTTTGCAAATATACAGTAGCATTTGGATTTATTATTAATAAATAATATCCTGGTTCTGAAGATATATTTAACCATCCTTGTGCCTCTCCTTTTATATGACCAATATTACATAAATTTCCATCTGCATCACATATATAATCTGCCGGATTATCACATACTGTTTTTATATAATCTTGATATATTGCATAATAACCTGCATTATTACTAAAATTATATAAAGTAAAGTAAGAATTTCCTGAAGGGAGATGTTCTGGAGGAATTAATAATCCTTCATTTTGATATATATTATAAACAGCATTTCTACCTATATTATATTGTGTAAAGTTAAATGGTAGATTTGATATACCCTGTACATATTGGAATGAATTTTGGTTATAATATTGATTTGAACTATATAACCAAGCAGCAACTGACGGTGTAACAGTACCTGTAGCACCATCGCTACATAACCAATTATATCCACCACTTACATTAAATCCTACAGAAGTATTTTGTGCTATAACATATATTCCATTATAGTATATATAATATGACCCTGAATATGGTCCATAATATGAGAAATATATAGATAAAGGATTTGAATTAGTATTTGTTATTGTTCTTGCATGAGAACATGACTGTGTAGTAAATTCTCCAGAACTAGCTACTAATACTTGTAATGGATTGTTAATAAATGATTGATTAAATAAAATATTATTATAATAATATTCTCCATAATATGTATAATTTCCAGTATTAATATCATAATTACTTACATATAAATCACATAAATTCTGACCCCAATCTGGATCTCCAGATCCTGGACAATTTGTTCTAGTAACTACACTTGTTCCATTTGGTAAAATTAATGTAAAATTAAAGTATGTATTATTTAATAAATTATTTGAAGAGGGACAACCTGGAATTATTTGTCCTGCATTATCAGCTCCTTGATATATTGGATTTATATAATATTCAAAATAATATGGATAATTTAAATATATTGATCCATTATAATTATATTGATTACATTTAATTACTGTACAATTCTGAACAGTTATATTATAATCTATTATTGTAGAATTTATATTATTTGACAAATTTAATGGCAAATTATTGAAGTATACTGTATAATTATAAATAGATGTATTATCTCCTAAATAATTATAATTACCACTTGCATAAACCTGCAAAAGATTCGATGAATTATAAAATTCATAAGAAACTGTTACATATCCATTAAATCCTTGTGTTGTTATATTTAATGAATCTAAAGGTGTACATATCTGGCCCGAGCTTAGATATAGTTCTTGAGAATGTACATTAAATAATATAGGTAATAAAAATAATGCAAAGATAAATAATCTTTT
>OGCG01001202.1_pt1 | contig 13299 bp, 21 predicted proteins | sample 1570061 | NCBI WGS metagenome assembly OGCG01 (sample SAMN06268698, study PRJEB24515) | hot springs metagenome | isolation source: Joseph's Coat, Yellowstone National Park, Washington, USA | place: USA:Joseph's Coat, Yellowstone National Park, Washington, USA
GAAAATGCTTCTCATTATAACTTACTTGTATCAGTACAAGCTTTACTAGGTGTAAGTGGAACAGTATTAGGATTTGCACATCCTAACTGTTTCCCAAAGATACAATGCTTTAATAAGACTTATTAAAATCTAGAGGAGATAGATATGATTGATTATAAAAATTTATTATATGAAGATTATAAAAAATTACAATATGAGATTGAGATATATAATAAATACTTCTTATCTAAACCTCCATTAGAGGAAATTAGATTAGAATATAACACATTTAGTCGTAATATAGGAAGTAAAGATTTAGCTATAAAGACTGCTAACAATGAACTTTTAACTAAAATTATTAGAATAAGTAACATGCCTCCTATGGAAATAAAATATGACGTTATTATTGGTTTAGCATTATTAGATTCTGAAAAAATTACAGATTGTATATATGATAATCAATTTAAACATACCCCTAAAGAATATACCTCCGAGGTTAAAAAGGCTATATTAGAAGAAATAGAGGACACCGAAGACTCTGAATAAACCAAGCACTACAAGCTAAATAAATAAGATACTTGATACAGTAGTACTCTAGAGGAGATAGATATGATTGATTATAATAATATGCTATATGAAGATTATAAAAAATTACTAGATCAGATAGAAAAATATACTAAATACTTCTTATCTAAACCTCCATTCTTATCTATACCTCCATTAGAGCAAATTAGCTTAAGATATTACGCATCTATTCGTAATATAGGAAGGAAAGATTTAGGCATAATTGCTAACAATAAACGTTTCAATAAAATTATTAGAATAAGTAACATGCCTCCTACAGAAATAAAAAAAGACGTTATTTATGGTTTAGCATTTTTATTTTCGGATTCTGAAGAAATGGCAGATTATATATATGATAAGCAATTTAAAAATACACCTAAAGAATATACCTCCGAGGTTAAAAAGGCTATATTAGAAGAAATAGAGGACATCAAGAGGTATGAACGCACCAAAAGCTAAATAAATAAGATACTTGATACAGTAGTACTCTAGAGGAGATATATATGATTGATTATAATAATATGCTATATGAAGATTATAAAAAATTACTAGATCAGATAGAAAAATATAATAAACAGTTCTTATATAAATCTCCATTAGAGGAAATTAGATTAAGATATAGTGGTAATATAGGAAGTAAAGATTTATCTATAATTATTGCTCACAACGAAATTTTAACTAAAACTATTAGAATAAGTAACATTCCTCCTATAGAAATAAAAAGAGATGCTATTATTGGTTTAGCATTATTAGATTATAAAGAAATGGCAGATTATATATATAATAAGAAATTTAAAGATACCCCTAAAGAACATACCTCCCAAGTTAAAAAGACTATATTAGAAGAAATAAAGGGCATGATAGACTTTGAATCCTTCAAGCACTACAAGCAACCACAACTTAAAAAGGCTATATTAGAAGCAAGAAATGACATGATAAAAGGCTATATTAGAAGCAAGAAATGACATGATAGACTCTGAATAAACCAAGCACTACTAGCTAAATAAATAAGATACTTGATACAGTAGTCTAAAAAGCGCTATTATTTTGGAACGGAGCTATAGGGAGTATATAAAATGGCGATGAGTACTAGTATTGGAATTAACCTAGAACTAAAACCTAATGAAGTACGAAGCTTTCTAAGGGAATTATTTAAAACACAACCATCTTGTGTTAGTAGAAGTTATTATCATCTAAAAGCAGAAAAAACATCTAAAGAAGAACTATCTAAACTAAAGGTATGCCCACCAACTATAATGCTATGGGGACCACCAGGTATTGGTAAATCTGCAGTAGTTCAAGAAGCTGCTGTAGATGCTGGTATACCTCTAGAAAACTATGCTGATATTAGACTAAGCACATTAGAACCTGTAGATTTGAGAGGAGTTCCATCCGTTGTAAATGGTAGAACAATATATAATCCTCCTTCATTCTTTCCAATAGGACAGAACGAGATAGATGAACTACTTAGAAAATATAATATAACTATTACCGAAGATAGAGAACAAAACTTAAGAGAACTATCACATGTATTAACTAGGCAAAAAGTTGAAAGCGCCATACTAGATAAAATTCAAAATGCTATAAAACAAGATAAAGGTGTTATATTATTCGATGAATTACCATCAGCAGCACATGATATACAAGTAGCAGCATACGAAATTATACTAGATAGAAGGATAGGTAGTTATACACTACCTATAGGTTGGGCTATAGTAGCAGCTGGAAATAGATCTAAAGAAGTTGGTGCTGAAACATCTTCTTACTTACCAGTACCTCTAGCAAATCGTATGGTACACATAGGAGTTGATTTAAACACAAAAGATTGGCAAGAATGGGCCGTAGATCATGGTTTCAATAATACTGTAGTAGCTTTTGGTTTGCAAGAATTAAAAACTGATGCTACAAAAGAGAAAAAAGGATTTGGACCTGGAGAACAAGAAAATGAAAAAGGCGTTCCAGCATTTCTAACACCACGTTCACTTGAATGGCTAGATTATATAGATAAACAAATTGAACAAGGTATACTTAACAACCTTGGCTTAGATAATGATGAAGAAGAAAAAGAAAGAGTTGGAATAGCTCTTTATAGAGGAGCTATTGGAGCTGGAGAAGCTGTAAAGTTCAACTATCTTAAAAAAACATTATTATATCTTCTAACAGCTAAAGAAATGTATGATCATCCAGACATTGCTAAAGAGTTTAATAGTATTCTATTAAAGAAAGATGATTTAACTGACAACGATATAGAAACTCTAGCTAAATTAAAAGCTAGAGCTAGCGGAGAAAGCGAAAGTAAGGTAATTTCTAACTATAAGAATAATTTCAGAACTGTATACGATAACTTTTATAAAACAGCTATAGTTGCTAGGACATATTTACCAGTTTTTAACTTAATAGAAGAAGATATAGTTAGATTATCAAATAATAGTGCAGACAAAGATAAATTCATTAATGCTGTATCTTCTATTGTATCTAATAGTACTAGAGAATCAGATCGTAGCGTACTAGGTTTAATAGAAGCTTTAGGTTATAAATTAGGAAAATATAGCGTAGGTAATATAGAAGCACAAAAGCACGCTGCATCTTTTCAAGTTGCAATAGAAAACGCAAGAAAAAAGAGGAAATAATATGGCTGATGACGATCTAGGTAACGTTATTACAGATAGTTTAGCTGCTTATTTACTAGGAAGGTGTACAGATGTGCATCCTAATAAACAGGAATGTAAAACATTACAAGAAAATTATATTAATTGTAACATTTGTATTGATGAACTAATTGAAAACATATATCCATACTTAACTATTGAAGAACAACAAAGCATAGAAAAAATAGGTTCTTATGGGCCCCCATTATGTGCTAATAAAGCTTGTAAAGTAAGAAGCAAAAATGGCAGAAGCTAATTTAATAGATAGAATAAATCGCGCAGTACAAACACTATCTTATAAAGATCCTGTATTTGGATTATATTTTACACTTTTAAACTTAACAGAAAGAGAAGAAGGTATTAGTACACTAGCAACAGATTGTGATAAACTATATTTCAATCCGAAATATGTTTCTAAATTAACAGATGATGAATTACGAGCTGTGTTATCACATGAAGTTATGCACTGCTTAAGTTTAACTGCTGGTGATGTAATGAACAGATTACAAGATTTTATAGACCGTGGTGATGACAGATATCCAGATACAAAAAAAGTTAGTAAAATGGCAAGGTCAACGATAGCTAACTGGGCATCAGATTATCAAATAAATTCAATTATACAACAAACTATTGACCATTTACCAAAAGGTGTACTAGTATCTAATGAAATGAACAATAAAAGTTTAGAAACAATACTAAAAGAAGTCCTAGATTCAATTGAATTCATAAAATCTCCTCGCCCTATACTAAAACCACCTAAATTCTAAAAGGTAAAACTATGGTATTAGAAAAAGGCATAGTGAGTATACCAACAGATGGAGAAGGTCCTGAAACACCTGAAGAAGAACATAGTATAGAACATGGTAATGATTTCTTACCAATAGATGAAGAGATAAGGAAGAAATGGGAAAAATTTACAAGAGATAATATTCTTCCAATACTAGAAAACTTACCTAAAAGTGGCGGTGCAGGAGACCCTGTAGGTGCCTTTCTCAGAAGTATAATAGAAATAGTTTATGAACCAAAAGTAGATTGGAAACATATATTGCAAGAAGCTGTTGAAAAAGCTTGTGGACCTGTACATTATACTTTCAATAGACCTAGTCGCAGATTTGTATCATCTGGAGTATATATACCAGCTAGAGTTAAAGAAAAAGCTCCATGTGAAATAGCTATAGGTGTAGATACTAGCGGTAGTATAAGCAATGAAGAACTATCAATAGCATTAAAAGAAATAGATGAAATAATATCATCATATCCTCAAATAAATAGAGAACTAAGCTGGATTAGTACTGAACTGGATGGGCCTCATATACTAGATAAAGAGGAGAAATACGAAGATAATCCAATACCAATAAGAACTACAGGTGGTACATATTTAGCACCATTCTTTAAATATTATGCAGAACATGATGGCCAAAGAAGTAAAGATAGAGTTATAGCAATATTTAGTGATATAGATCTCACACCGGATGATAAACAAGATATTACAAATATTGTTAATGAAAGTGGATTAGAAAATATTTACTGGATAACAACTAGGCCTGAAGCTACAGCTCCAGTAGGAAAAACTATAAAGCTCAAATAAGGAGAAATATGGTAAGCAAAAAATGCGCCGAAGCTATAAGAGATTTTGTATATATAGTAAACCCAACACTAACACCTGAAGAAATAACAAAACTAGCCGATACCACAGTAAAAGAAGGATGTAAAACAGAATTCAAAGATATATTTATAGATGAAAAATTCATAAAAAGATTCGAACCAGGTATAAAAGAAGTTGTATCCGCAATGGTAGAGAGCCCTGATATACTTAGACCAAACTCATACATAGAATTTGCAGACAATGTTATTATAATGGCAGATGCCGAAGGATCTCGAAGCGACGCTAGTCGTATAGTACACGCAGTTGTTACTACTACCGAAGAAGATCCATTATCACCATCGTGTGGTAGAGTGGATACAAATCAATCAACTATTGATGAAGTTGTACAATATAAGTTAAACACAGACACTAGTCAATGTATAAAATATCTAAAAGATATATTATAGGGTAGTCTATGTCTTTTAACGTATCAAACTACGAAATAATAGGTACAGGTGTAAGCTGGTCTCAAGTACTTAGAAATGGCAAACCATATGTAACTGTATCTCCTGTTGTAACTTCAATTAGTGGAGCTGATTATGGACCAGATACACCCGGTACAACTACATCAGGTATTCAAGAAGCTATATATAGTGGTTATAATGTAAAACTACTACAGGGAATATTCGTTGTAAGTTCAACTATAAACTTAGTTCCAAATATAGAAGTATGCGGAACTGGACTACAAAGGATAATTGGAGGAGCAGGAGATACTATACCTAGTAATACATTCTCTCAAGTTAAAAATGCTAGTGGATTTACTGGATCTATATGGTCAACAAATGCTCCAACAACTGGTACAAGTGTTAACCAAATGAACATATATTTACATGATATTACATCATCTACTAGTTCAACCACAGCTCCTGTATATAATTTAAATAATTCAGATACATGTGTTTATGAAAGATTATTTGCAAATGGTGGTAGTATAGGTTTTCAACTGGGATATAACAATACATCCACTGCTCCAAGTGATGTACAAGTTCCTGGTGCTAGCTGGTTATCACACTGCAAATCAAGTAATGCTACTCAATACGGATTTTATTTCCAATCTTTAACACAAATGAAAATTGATAGTTTATACGTTGCGGGTCCAATTACAAAGCCAGCTGTAGGATTTGGACTTGAAGGTATTAATACATCTCAACTTAACAATCTGTTAGCCCAAGAATATAGTCAAACTGGTATGGACATTAATCATTTCTTGTATCCTGACGGTACAAAATCTAGTACATTTGGTGTATATATAGGTGGAGCACATCTAATAGGTGGTAGTGGTATAACTGGTTTAAACGGCAATAATATTAATCCAGCCCAAGCTGTATTAATAAACGGTTTACACGTATCGACGAATGGATTCCCAGTTGTTAACGCAACTAATCTGAAAATATTTGCTCAAGCATAGGTGAAAAAATGAGTATTTTTGCAAATTATGAAGTAGGTGTAAATTGGTCACAAATTAGTAGAACTAGCAAGCCATTTGTAACAGTATCACCACAACCAACTAGTATAAGTGGTGCCGATTATGGACCTGACACTCCTGGAACAACTACATCTGGTATACAAGAAGCTATTAATGCAACAATATCTGTTTATGGTATGCCTCAAGTATTTCTACTTCCTGGAACCTTTATAGTAAGTTCTAGAATAGATCCAAGTAATGGTGGTGCTGCATTAGTTGGAGGTGTTATTAAAGGTAGTGGTAAACACCTAAGTATTATAAAATGGGCATCTGGACTATCTGGAACTATATTTGGTTGGAACTTATCAACATCAACACTTACAGACTGGACTTTCACCGATTTTGCTGTTGAAGGAGGTTCAGCAACTAGCGCACCACTAGTACAATTTATTCAAGCTGAAGGAGGAGCTAGGCACTTCCTAGCTAGATTTTATATAAACGATACAGCTGGATTAGCAGAAGCATTTTATTTTCAAGGAGCAGAAGATTGTGTAGTTGAATCTTTCCAAACTTCTACAGCTGCTTCACTAACAGGACCTCCTGCTTTTCATTGGTTGTGTCCTGGAGGAGTTTTACTTCTAATAGAACCAGTACTACACACATCAGAAGTACAAGCAGCAGAATGTATAATAATAGGTGGAGCTTGCTTAGCCGTGTCTTTCGATACAGCTGGAATTCCTAGTAACATTACTATATTTGGTCTATTTTGGAATGGTTCAGTAGCTGCTCCAATAACACTTAATAAGGTTGGATCTAATCCTGCTTTCTATTTAACATTAATAAATCCGTACTTATCTGGTGAAAACTCTAGCAACCCAATGATACATGGAACATCATCAACTCTTCAATTAGTATTAACTATAATAGGTCCATCAACACTTCATAATACTTTCAGTACTGGACCACAACCTCTTACAGATATAACCAATACTGTTTATTACAGACAATCGCCTACATTTTTCACAAATTATGCTGAACCAAATATAGATAATCGTCATGGAGTAACTGCTGCTGATGCTAGCGCTAAAGTTCTTGGAACAATTAATACTTCTCTACAATCACTATACAGATTAACAGGTCGTATAATGGCAACAGCTGGTACAACGCCATCTGCATCATATGTACTTACATGGACTGAAGGAGGAACAGCTATAAGCCAAACATTGAGCGTTTCCGCACTAAACACTCCAAGTTTTGCAGATATCCTAATACAACCAGATAATGGAACAACTGTAACAGCTCAAATTACAACTATATCTGGTTCAGGTGTTACAATAAATGTGGCTTCAGAATTGCTACCAGTAGCTCAGTAGAGTGATATATATGGATTGGTTAGAAGAAATAAACAAAGTAATGTGTGACAATTGTAAAACAAACATAAAACCAATAATAAGAAAAAGAGTAATTGAGGATGCTGTATCAAACTTAGTTGGAGAGTTGGATGATTATGTGCCGCTACAACCAAGAGAAATATTTAACTTACTTTGTAATGACGATAAAAGTAACCTAAAGAAAATTATGGAAGAAATTGTTAGCCAGCAAGCGAGGATAGTATGACAAAACTAATTGTACTCGAATCAAATATAATTAATGATAATACTGGAACAATAGTTACTATAATAAATTCTGATAGTAGTGTAAGCACTATAGTAAATTCTAAAATATCTGGCCTAGTAAATTTAGGAACTAATGTATTTAGTGCTTATCCACTAGTACCAGGAATAGATGTTCAACACGATTTTCTCAAAAATCTACAAGATGTTAGTATAGTAAGTCCCAGTAATAATCAGGTATTAACTTATAACAGCACTACTGGTAAATGGGTTCCTGGATCAACAAGCGGTACAGGAATTATACAGAGTGTATTACAACAATCTGTACCTGCAAATACAACTACTACAGTATTAACATATACACCTTCTGTTTCAACTAACCTAATAGCTAGAGTATCTGTTTCATTATCACCAGCAAGTGTTAGTGGTTTACTATCACAGTTGAATCTTAATTGGACAGACCCGCAAGCTGGTAATCAAACATTCCTATGGGCAGGATTTAGTGGTCTAGCTATACATCCAGGAAATACCTATATATTCCCTACAGTATTCTTCAGTGCTGCTGGTACTTCTGGATTAAGTATTACAACAACTAGTACATCTCCGATATACGTCAGTACGGACCTAGCACAAGGTTAAAATGAGTTCTCCTCAAACTTTACAATATACGACTATATATCTAGCACCTGGTCTACCGCCAATAACAATACCTCTACCTATACCTATAATAGAAGGTATAAGCACAGCTCCTACAGGTACTCAAGGTCCTCCTGGACCACCAGGTCCATCTGGAGGAGCAAATTTAGCTAACTCAGGAACAGCACCTACACTAATTTCAACAACATCTCCAACAAATCTATTTAGTTATACACCTAGTGGTAATCAAAGTATGGTGGCATACGCTTATGTAGTAGTACAAAATAACACAACATCAGTTACACTTTCACTAACTTGGACTGATGTAGTTACAAATAGTGTTCAAACGTTAAATATAATTAATGGTCAATCTCTAGCTCCTGGAGTATATACACTAACACCAGCTTTTATAAACGCATCAGGTGGTAACGCAGTAACTATGAGTGTAACAGTATCTCTAGCAAATAATGTATCAGTATTAGGTTCGCTAGATACCGCATGAGGTAATATGGTTGGTGTAAACGTAAATGTATTCTCACCAATAACTTATCTTAATACAATAAATGTTTCAAGTGGTATAGAGACATTCGTAGTAAAAGTACCTCCGGTTGTTGTTCAATATGCTGATACGACAACAGCTATTATAGGATGTATATCATATACTGGCAATGCGCCTTTAAGAATAATATCAGTAAATGATAATCAATTTAATTCTTATGATACAAGCTTAACATTACTAAATCCTCAACCAGCTGAAGTTAATGTAGGATTTTTCGGAGGCATGGCTACATTACAACCTGGAACTGATTACGTTTTAAGAGTTGATTTTAAAAATGTAAACGAAGTAGCTCTTACTGTTACCATTGCTATAACTGTATGGGCTATAACAGGAGTATCATCAGCAGTAAGTAATAGTCCAACTATAACAACATCATACTATCCAGTTATTAATTTTACAGCACCAAATCAATCATTCGCCTGTGCTGTTACTGCACAAAGTGATCCACCAATGGTTATAAGACCAAACATAAATTATGACTATAACATATATCAATTTGTACCTACCGATCTAGATCACTTTATGACAGCAATAGCGGTGCTATCATATATTTCTAGTTCAGCAGGACCTCAACCTATACTACAGACTTCTTCTCCAAGCGGCGTACCAACTGTTATTGGTTTTCCTTTTAACTTAGTTGTCCCTCCACCTCCTATACCACCAGGAGGAGGTGGTAGTAGTCCAGGAACAGGAGGTACTGTTAATGTACCTCCTATAAATCAAGTACCTACACCACCTATAGCACCACCTAGTATTGGTCCTAGTACAGCACCTAATACATCTGATTCAACTACAGCTACAACAAATCCTCAACAACCTCCTACAGTTAACAGAAATGTTAAACAATTAGGTGCTCAATCAGCTCTATCTTGTGCTACAAGAGCATTAAAAAATATAAAATTATTACAAAAGAAAAGTGGATTACTACAAGCATCTGGAGCATCGATAATTATACCTCAAAGAGAACCAGATGAAGGATATTACTCTATAACACCACTATCAGGTATAGATAATATTAACTCAATAGTTATAAGTGGTAGTTATGGTCCAAACGCAGTAAATATAGATGAAAACGGCAAACCTATACCACAACCAGCTGGTAGTGCTGTAGCACCACTATTTAATGGTGTATTACATATAGTCCAAGTAACATATCAAAACAATACTAGTAGTTTTCAAGTATCTGACAGCGATATATCCACTATACAAGGATTTATGATTAAAGCAGCAAAAGTAATTATCCCATATACAAGTCAATATGGTACATGTAGTTTAACTATAGACCCAAATATAATACAAGCAACTTTACAATTACCAGGTAACTCTACTAATTTTAACGACCAAACACTTTCTGGAACTTCTAGTGTACAAGGGTTTGTAGACCAACTAGCAAGTTCTCTAGGTCTAGCAAATACAAATAACGCATTCATGATTGTAGGAGCTCCTGGAGTAACTAATACTGATGCAGACCCAACACAAGGAGTATTAGGATATCATAACGCTACAAATACAATGAATGGTGTAGCAGTTAATGTAGGTATACCATACATATACTTTGGATTAACATCTGGAGGATTAACACCAAATGATTCAACAGACCAATATCAAGTAGTTGCTAGTCACGAAACAGCCGAAATGACTGTAGACCCAGCTGCTAATTTATCTAACCCAGAAGTATGTGACCCATGCGGTCCCAACTGTCAAGCGGTAATAAGAGACTTTTTCGATAACGAAGGAAACTACCTATTTAGTAGTTCTTTCTTCCCACCACTATTTACATACTCTTTCATGATAAATGCTATAGTACAACCACAATATAGTTCCAATTGTCCAGCACCAACATTCTCGTGTGCATACTCTGTACAACCACAAAACCAACAAAGTATTATAACAAACATTATAACTCAAGCGCCAATACCAATACCAATAACATTACCGAACATAACACTACCAGTGCCATATCAGGTACCATCTGGACTATATATATTAAACTTCCCAAATGGAACAGATTTGATACAACAAGTTAACACACCTATACCAAACTTACAAGTTATACAACTACCACTAAACGGTAATGGCCTATGAAAAAGATATATGTATCTGATTGGAGTTGTAATATAATAAACCAAAATATAAACGTAAACAATGAACTAATTTTAACATATCGTTGTTACAATGAAGATACAGGTTTAGAAACAGATACAGAAGCATTTTTAGAAATAAGCGACGACCAAATACAATATGTAAGGAACCAACTAAAAAGAAAACTAGAGGAGTGAAATATGTTTCTGCCGGGATTGCCAGGAAGTCTATATCCATTTGTACTACCTAGTGGATCTACAATAGGCCCATTCGGAGCGATTACATTTGCAGCAGAAGGGTTTGCACTAATACCGCTATCTGCTCTAAATGTCTTCGCTGTAAGTCTAGACCAATTAGTTAGCCCACTATTCCCTAGCGGAGTTTTTAGCGCACAAAATGTGGGCACTAGATACCTAGTATGACAGCTACAGAAGTAGTTAACTCGCAAACTAAGCTCCTAACCGAGGAGCAAAAAAAGCAAAGGATAAGTGAACTAGTACGTCTAAGGTCAGCAATACAAAAGTGGATTGAAACAACAGATAACACAGATAAGAAATCAGCTCTAATAGGAGTTAGTATGTATATACAGGGGAGGATTAAGATGCTTTCGTACCACACTTAGGACAAAAATTAACAACCTCAACCTTACATTTAATACAATACTTTTTACCTATATACTCGATATATTTTATCCTATCAACTATGTGTTTCAATATACCATGATATAATTTCTTTCTTTCTTCAATTGTTTCATTAGCAGAAACTACTTCTATCCATCTCTTCAATCTATTTAGTTCTGCTATTCTATGTGTTCTCACTTCTTCCGACCATAGGTTCAACATATATACTCACCCATATCTTTCAAGCCTCTTCTCTCGGTTGTCTAAAATAGTGTATTTCATTTCTATCTAACTTACTCCCATACTTATCATAGCAATAAATACAGAAATCTATATGTGGTATAATTTTTGAACCATTAACACATATGAATGCCTTTTGTAAACAAACAGCACAATTTCCTTCATTATGTTTCATGGTATATCCCTCAGCAATTGAACATACTTTTCTTCACCATTATCTATATGTTTTTTAATATAAAACTTAATAGCTTTTATCATATCATCAAGATTAACAGGAACCCAATTACCACTATCACTAGCTGAAACCTGAGTAAGACTGAGTATAACTTTACCATCAAATAACCTATTAATTTCCTGTTCTCCATTAAGGAAATACCTCTTTAAATCTATATAAACTCTATCACGATCATCACATAAAGCCGCTCTTATAATAAAATGGTCAAAAACACTAATATCATTATCAAAAACAAGCTTATAGTGGGTATTACCACTACTAGACTTCCTTTTAAATATAGAAACACTGCCATATTTAGAAATAATTTTAGATATTCTAGCAGCAAATCTAGCTGCTATAATACTATCTAAGTGGCTATCATATCTCAAATCATAATCTAAGTATATCTCTTTCATAAGTTAATAACCTCCCCTTTACTAGGTCTTGTTGATTTTTTTGGCCTACCATATTTACGTCTATAATAACTACCTGAATGCGGTTCTTGTAAATTATCTATACATTGCTTAATAGTGTTTTCTATTTCAACCTGCCACGATGGAACAATCTTACTATCAGGTGATGGTAGATAATATCTATAGCTAACAAATATTCTATCTTCACCTGCTACTTGCTGTGGATAAGTCCTAGTGAAGATGAATCCTTCAGGTTTTAGTATAGCATTTATAAAATTTAATATCTGCTCAGCGGTAACTTGCTCTTCTACATAAAAATAATCTTCTATCTCGCAATATTCTCTAGTGTCTTTAAACTTAATCAATCCGTATATAACTATTTCAGTATAAATAACTCACCTCCTCTAAAGGAAAAAATAGGTCCTAGGTATGACGCCTTAAAATATGTACGTTAACAGGTCTGTAGACATTTTGGCCTTCCTTGTCCTTTCCATCTTCTCTATTAGTCTTGGTCTGTATCGAGGCGGCCTGTTAGATTTTTGTGTTTGCACACTACCTGTTGATTTATAGAAGGAAAGAATGTAGATGTGGACATTCATAGCTTGATATGGCGCCTTTCCAAATGGGCGGAAATCCCCGCTACGATAGTAACGCCAGATGTATATATCGAAAAGCTCGAAG
>OGCG01001203.1_pt1 | contig 13295 bp, 12 predicted proteins | sample 1570061 | NCBI WGS metagenome assembly OGCG01 (sample SAMN06268698, study PRJEB24515) | hot springs metagenome | isolation source: Joseph's Coat, Yellowstone National Park, Washington, USA | place: USA:Joseph's Coat, Yellowstone National Park, Washington, USA
GGAACCCAGTGGCTCTTTTCAAGTGCTCCCGGCGCATAAACCTGAGAGGACCTGTATAAGTGCAAGTTTTGAGCCAACCATACTCATCAGGGCCACGGCTGCGAAGAGTCGTTCAGCGTGCCTCCCGTTGTAGCCGCTCAGCCCCCAGACCCGTCTTGAGGACCTAACTCCTCGATCAGCCAGTGGGCCCACTCCACCTCCGCCGCCTGAGCAAACTAGCTGACCTCCTGGTCGCTCAGCCCCCACTCCCACCCCCTCCGGAGAGCTCTGTTCCCACACGCGCAGCGCAGTGCAGGCTCAGCGTGACCTGGCCGCTGGGAGGCGATCAGACCCTCAGGGTGCTCACCTGGAGCCGGGCCACCCAGATTGCCAAGCCTTGGCCCAGCTCCCGGCACTGCGTCAGCAGTTCGTCGAGATCTGCCTCCATACCCAGCGCACCCGGGGGGTTGGAAGGCGGGCTGCTTCGTCGGTCCTCGGTGGATCCAGTCCTCGCTCTCCCGAGGCCGGTGCTTGCGCCGGGTGGACGATTCCTTTTCGTCTCCGTTTTCCGCCAGCAGCTATGCCACACGAAACCCTTGAAGCCCAACCTCCCGACAAGCTGGTGCTCGGGAGATGCATGAAGAGCTGGGGTAGGCTCTCCCCCAGGGCCCAGAGCAGAGCCACCGGATGCAGTTCCATCGTCTCAAACCATACGAGGCTGAGATGTGGGTAATGACAAGTTCTTCAGAACGGGGAGTCGTCACGAAGATGATGGGGGTCTTTGTCCTGCCTCACGACGCGAGCGGGTTGATGGCCCACTACGCCGTACTGGTGAGCAGCGCGAGCGAAGGGGCGGTGCTCAGATATCCCGAACCTGAGCCGCCAGCTCCTCCAAGTAGCTAAAGAACGAAGGCCCATAGTGGGCTAGGGCGTCACCCCGGGTGACGACGACGGGCCAGGGCCAGCCTCGCTCCCGGATCAGGGCTTCGGCTCGCTCGCGGGCTCGCTTGCGGCCCGGTTTGGGCTCGTAGATGATGAGCTCGGGATGGCGGAGGGGCACCTCTTCGAGGCGAGGAGCAAAGTAGCTCTGGGGAACCTCTTCGAAGATGTTGATGAGCCCGAGGTGGCGGAGAGCCGCGTCGACGTAGCTGCCTCGCCCCACGGTGATGGGCCCTCCGAGGTCGAATTCGAGGTAGACCCTGAGCGGTGGGAGGCTTTGACGGAGCGCCAGGTAGCGCGCGGCGAGCTCGCTGCTGAGGGTGTGCGCTTCTTGGCCAGCTTCGAGCAGGGCTCCTAAGAGCTCGAGGTTCTCCAAGATTCCCCAGGGGCTTTGGGGAAGAGGTAGAGGGAAGATAGGGTAAGCGGCTTCCCTGAGGGCTTGGAGGATCTCCCTCTGGACTCCCGTGCTGAGCAGGATCAGGTCAGGTTGCAGCTCGGCCAGGAGGCGCCAGCGGATCTTGGTGTAGCTGGCCAACACTGGGAGCTGTTCGACCTCCTGGGGTCGGTAGCAGAAGGCGCTGCGCCCGACGAGGCGCTCGCCCAAACCCAAAGCGTAGAGGCTTTCAGTGGCGTTGGGAGCTAAGGAGACGATCCTTTGAGGCCGAAGGGGCAGCTCAAGGGGGCCTAACCAGTCGTGGACGATGCGAATCCGATCTTCTGAAGCCATGCTTCCACCTCCCGCCGAAGCGCTGCGAGATCACCAGCATTGTGGATGACCCACTGGGCCCGCCGGAGCTTCTCCGCTTCGGGGAGCTGGGCTGCCTCGCGGGCTGCAACCTCTTCGGCAGAGAGACCGCTGCGCTGGAAAAGACGGGCAAGACGGGCTTCGCGGGGAGCAGTGACGACGAGGACCCCCTCGACGCGCTGATCCCAGCCTCCTTCAAAGAGGAGCGGAATTTCGAGGACGACAAGGGGATAACCCTGCGCTTGGAGGCGCTCGACGTCTTGAAGAATCCGCTCACGGATCAAGGGGTGGAGGAGCCCTTCCAGCCGGGCTCGGCGCTCGGCGTCGTGAAAGACCAAAGTGCCCAAAGCGCGCCGATCGAGATGCCCTGCCGAGCAGGCCTCGGGAAACTCTTGGCACAAAAGGCCCTCGAGTTCCTCGGCGACTTGGTGGGCGAGGCGATCGGCATCGACCACCGGGATGCCTCGCTCGTTGAGCAAAGCCCCTACGGTACTCTTCCCACTGCCGATACTGCCCGTGAGCCCGATAATACGAGTATGCGCTGCTTGGGCCATCTCTCCCATGACCTTCCCTTTCCCTCCCAAGGATATCTGGTGGGAGGAGCAGTGCGGGATTGGCTCTTGGGGAGGCGGCCACGGGACCTCGATTTTGTGGTGCCTCACCCTGCTGCTGAGGCTCAGGCTCTGGCTGACCGCTTGGGGGGGCGGAGCTTCCTTTGGGATCCGGAGCGGAGTTACTGGCGGGTGGTGGCCCCTGGCTGGACCGTCGACGTTGCCCCCCTGCGGGGTTCCTTGGCCGAGGAGTTGGCCCGTCGGGACTATACGGTCAACGCCCTAGCGCTGAGCGCCCGGGGCGCCTTGCTGGGCAGCCCGCTGGCCCTGGCTGACCTGGCTAGCTTCCGCCTGCGCCTGCAGGGTCGGGAGCGCCTCATCGAGGATCCTTTAAGGGCGCTCAGGGGGCCTCGCCTGGCCGTGGAGCTCAGGTTTCGCCTGGAGCCCCAGACCCTGAAGCTCCTGAGCGAAGAGCTCTTGACCTTCAAGGCCCATCTCCCGGCCTGGGAGCGGATCGGGACTGAGCTGGCCGCGCTCATGAGGACTCGCGGGGCGCCTCGCGGTTGGCGCCTCTTGGCCGAGCTGGGGTATCTGAGGGTCGTCCTGCCCGAGCTGGCAGCGACTCAAGGCGTGCTTCAGGGAGGAAGGCACCACCTCGAGGTCTTTGAGCATTCCTTGGCGTGTCTGGCTGAGCTCCTCGAGCTCGACCCTCAAGCGCCGGAGCCCCTCCGTTGGGCCGCTCTGCTCCACGATGTGGGCAAGCCGATGACGCAAAGCCGCGATGAGCGGGGCATCCATTTTTACGGCCACGCCCGCCTGGGGGCTCAGCTGGTTCGCGAAGCCCTTGGCCGCTTGCGGATGGGCCACGATCTAGCCGAGCGGGTTGCTGAGCTCATCGCCCGCCATATGGACCCCTTTCCGGAAGGGGAGCGCCTCCAGCGGCGCTGGTTTTTGCGGCACCGCGACCTCTTGCCGGATCTCCTCTACCTCGAGTGGGCCGATGTGCGGGCCCAGCGGGGCCAGGAAGCTCAGGCCATGGAGGAGCGCCTTCGCGAGGGACTCAAGCGCTGGCAGGCCCAAGCTGCCCCTTCCCCTCGTCTCCTGAACGGCCATGAGGTCATGGCTCTCTTAGGGCTTCCCCCGGGCCCCGAGGTCGGGCGGGCGCTTCGCCTCCTCGAGGAGGCCCAGGCTTTGGGAGAGCTCAACGATCCTATGGAGGCCAGGAGCTTTCTTCTTGCGAAGTATCGCCCGAGGGAGCCTTCCTGATCGTTTGCTAACCTATGAGGGTGAACCGCCAGCTAGTCCTCGCCTTGCTTGTCCTTGTTTCCCTGAGCGCTTGTACTGCACCTTCGGCCCCCTTCCATTCCCAAGCTCTTGCGGCGATCAACGCAATCCGCGCTCAGGGAGCCAATTGCGCTGGGACCACCTTTCCACCTGCCCCTCCGGTCTCCTGGAGCCAGCGCCTGGCGCAGGCGGCGCTCAGCCATAGCGCCTATATGGCAGCTTCCGGTATCTTCAGCCACATCGGCCCTAACGGCCTCACCCCCGTTGAGCGAATGAACCAGGCTGGTTACTACGGCAGCCTCTACGGGGAGAACCTGGCTGTAGGCTCGAGCCTCACAGCCGAGGGAGCGATTGCCGTGTGGATGCAAGACGAGGGCCACTGTGCGAACTTGATGAATCCGGGATTCTCTCAGATCGGCCTCGAAGGGGCTTCGGGGAACTTCCAGGGGGTTCCTGCGGTCTACTGGACGCTCGACCTTGCCCATCCTTGAAGCGAGGAGTCCTTTTGCTATAATGCCTCAAATACCTGCATGATCTTGCAGGTCATCCCCCGATCCAACCTGGAGGCCCAAAGTGATCCAAGACCATTCAGAGCACGATGCCTGCGGCATCATCGCAGTTGCCCAGAAGGATGCTCGCCCGAGCCACGCCAATGTACAGCGGGTTCTGGAGAGCCTCTATCGTATGGCCCACCGGGCTGGCTTAGCCCTAGGTGAGGGGGATGGAACGGGGATCCTCAGCGATCTTCCTCGCGAACTCTGGGCGCTCTATTTGGAAGAGGCTGGCTACGATGGAGCGCTCGCTCAAAATCCCCGCTTCTTCGTGGGCCATTTTTTCATCGCGAAGGAGGCAGTGGGAAGGGCCCAGGAGTTTCTCGATCTTCTTCGCTACGAGGCGAGCCAGCGGGGGATCAGGATTCTTCTAGAGCGCAAGGGTGAGACCCAGCGAGCGGTGTTGGGGCCGATGGGGCAGAAGGAAGAGCCCCTTTTCCTCCAGGTCGCGGGGATCTCGCCGGATGGCGATGGCCCGCTCTGGGAGCTCGGCTTGGTCCTTGAAGCGCGCTTTCCCGTTCACGTGGTCTCCCTCTCCACCGCCACGGTGGTCTACAAGGTGCGGGGCTCAGCCGAGATCCTCAAGCGCTACTATCCCGAGCTCTCGCGGCCTGAGTTTAAATCCTCCCTCACCCTGGGGCATAACCGCTACTCGACGAATACCTTGTCGACCTTTCCACAGGTCCAGCCCTTCGGCCTTCTCGGCCACAACGGGGAGATCAATACCGTGGAGCGGATGCGGCGGGAGATGGTCTTCCTCGGCATCCCGCTCACCCAAGGCTCGGACTCCCAGGATCTCAACCGCCTCCTCGAGGGCCTGATCTACCGCTATGGCCTGAGCTTGCCGGAGGCGATGGATCTCGTCTTTCCTCCCGTTTTGGGCGAGATCAAGGGCTACAGCCCGGTCCTCCAGGACCTCTACATCGAGCTCCGCCAGCGCTTTGGCCCGCTCGCCCAGGGCCCTGCGGCCCTGGTGACCCGCCACCGGGATGAGGCGGTCTTTTCGGCGGACGCCATGGGCCTGCGGCCCCTGTGGTTCGTGGAGACCGAGGAGGCCTACGTCGTCTCCTCGGAACGGGGAGTCTATACCGCCGAGGAGTTCCTCGCCGATCCCAAGCCCTTGGCTCCGGGTGAGAAGCTCTACCTCCGCCTGAGCCCCGAAGGAACGAAGGTACAGCCCTTTGAGCGCCTTCAGCGCATGATCCTGGAGCGCATTCTGGCCAAGCACCCTGAGTTTCGGGGACGCTCGGTCTTTCTCCAGGGTCCTCGCCCTGCCCCACCCCCGATCGCCGGAGGTTCGGGCGTCGAGGCCCTGGACCGCCCTCCGCCACCCCCCCTTCAGCTCGAGCGCTTCTTCGGCTGGGACCGCTGGGATGGCGGTTATCTGGAGGCTTTGGTCAAGACGGGCAATGAACCCATCGGTAGTCTGGGCTATGACGGCCCTCTGGCGCTCCTCATGCCAGAAAAGCCCAACCTGGCTGAGTTCTTCAAAGAGACCGTTGCGGTGGTCACCAATCCGGCCCTCGACCGCGAGCGGGAAGTCGAGCACTTCTCGACCCGCACGATTTTAGGTCGCCGTCCTCTGCCAGATGGACGGGGGCGGGGAGAGGTCGAGGAGCTCATCGTTCCTCTGGTCCCCGAAGAGCGAGGCCCCGAGCTCGCGATGCTGGCCGGGGAGCTGGGAACCCTCACCCTGGACGAGCTTCGTCGCCGCTTCCGCCCACCCCTTCTTGAGCTCTCCTTTAGCCCTGAAGAGGGGCTTGCAGCGGGGCTGCGCCGCCTTGGGGAGGAGGCGATCGAGGCGGTGCGCCGCGGGGCTGCTTTGCTCATTCTCTCCGATCGCCACCTTGAGGGGTTGTGGATCGATAGCCTCCTGGCCCTCGCCGCAGTGGAGCGGGCCTTAGAAGAGGCCCGTGACGAGGAGGGAATCTCGCTGCGCCGCCGGACCTCGATCCTTCTCCACTCAGGAGGGCTCAGGAACCTCCACGACCTTGTCTTGAGCCTAGCTCTGGGGGCTGATGCGCTCAGTCCCTGGCTCATGCAGGACAAAGCCCTCGCGCTGGAGGGGATCGCTGGTCTCAGGCGCCTCTTTGAGGGGCTCCGTAAGGGGCTCGAAAAGGTGATCAGCACCATGGGGGTGCACGAGCTGAGAGGCTATGGAAAAAGCTTCAGCGCTCTAGGGCTCAAGCCTGAGCTCGCCTCCTTCTTCGGCGTTCCTTCCTACTGGGCCTCTGAGGAGCGAGGCTATGGTTTGAGCGACCTTGAACGGACCCTCCTTGAACGGGAAGCCCTGAAGCAGAGTGAGAAGGTCTTGCCTGCGCGGGATTTTCGCTTCAATTCGCGCATCTACAAAGCGGCCCTCGAAGTGGTGGGTGGCCAGGCTCCTTACGAGCACTATCAGGAGCGGGTCCGCGCATTAGAGCGGGAGTCTCCTGTGGCGGTGCGCCAACTCTTGGAGGTGCGCCTTCCCGAGCAGAGCTCCGTCGCTCCTGAGGAGGTCGATCTGGCGGTTGGGGGACACTCCCTTCCCTTTGTCATCACCGCGATGAGCTTTGGCTCTCAAGGGGAGGTGGCTTTCCGCGCTTACCTCGAAGCTGCCCAGCGCCTCAACATGCTCTGCATCAACGGAGAAGGGGGAGAGATCCCCGATCTGATGGGGCGCTATACTCACTGGCGGGGAGAGCAAGTGGCCTCCGGTCGTTTTGGGGTCCACGCTCAGATGCTCAACTCCGGCTCGATCATCGAGATCAAGATTGGCCAGGGGGCCAAGCCGGGGGAGGGAGGGCATCTGCCAGGCAAGAAGGTCTCCCCGAAAGTGGCTGCGGCGCGCAATGCGGTGCCCGGGGTGGACCTCATCAGCCCCTCAAACAACCACGATCTTTACTCGATCGAGGACCTGGCCCAGCTCATCGAGGAGCTCCGTACCGTTAACCCTAAGGCCAAGATCTCGGTCAAGGTGCCGGTCATTCCGGGGATCGGCACCATCGCGGTAGGGATCGCGAAGGCAGGGGCGGACATCGTCGCCCTTTCGGGCTTTGAGGGGGGGACCGGAGCGGCTCGTTGGCACGCCCTCAAGTATGCTGGCTTGCCAGTCGAGCTGGGGGTGCGAGAGGTTCATCGGGCTCTGGTTCGCGCCGGGCTTCGGGATCGGGTTGAGCTATGGGCCGATGGAGGGCTCAAAACCGCCTACGACGCGCTTCGGATGATCTTGCTGGGGGCGAACCGGGTGGGCTTCGCGACCTTGGCGATGGTCGCTTTGGGCTGCACGATCTGCCGGGGCTGTCAGCTCGATACCTGCCATGTGGGGATCACCACCCAGATTGAGACGTTGGAGGAAGCGCAGGCGCACGGCCTCAAACACTTCGTACCTCAGGATAAAGATCGGGCTGTAGAGGCTTTGGTCCGCTTCTTCTCGCTCAAAGGAGAGGCGCTGCGCGGCTTGGTGGCCGCTTTGGGTGCGCGCTCGCTGGGCGAGCTGGTGGGGCGGAGCGAGCTCTTGACGGCTCCCGAGTACCTCGCACTCGATGAGTTTCTCGCCCCCATCGAGGTGCCCGAGTGGCTCCACAAGCAAGAACGCAGGCTCCTTCGTAAGCCTCTCAACGGCCTCACCCGCACGATCACCGAGGTGGTGGGTCAGGCTTATGCTGAAGGGGCCCGCTGGCTCACCTTCCAGGAGGGTCCGGTCGGCTCCAGTGACCGGGCTCTGGGCACCCACCTGGCCGGGGAGCTCGCCCGGCGGACTTTGCAGCGCCAGCCGCTGAACGCCCAGATCACCCTCCGCTTCGATGCCGGCTCAGTAGCTGGCAATGGTCTGGCGGCCTTCAACGTAGAGGGGCTGAGGGTTATGGTGGAAGGAGGGGCTCAAGATGGGGTCGCCAAGGGGGCCAGCGGGGGAGAGGTGGTGATCCTTAAGGGCAAAAACCCCTATGGTCGCTACGTGGACGGCTCGGTGGGCAAATCGTTTGCCTATGGCGCGACGGGAGGGCTTTTGATCGTCGAGGGGCAGGCCGATAGCCGTTTCGGGATCCGCCTCTCAGGGGCTGATCTGATCCTGGGCGGTGAGCCGGAGCGCCCCTTGCAGGACGAGCTCGGCAACCTGGCCAGCCGGGCCCAGGCCAAGGGGTTTGCCTTTGAGTACATGACTCGAGGCCGAGCTCTGGTCCTCGGCGATCCTGGGCCTTGGATCTGCTCGGGAATGACCGGAGGTCGGGTCTACCTCCGCTTCTGGCCGGAGATGGGACTCGACCTAGCGGCCCTCAAGCGGAGGCTCGCCAAAGGCGCCAAGGTGGTCTTGGCACCTCTCGATGAACGGGGGGTGCGGGATGTCCAGGAGCTCCTCATGGCCTATCTTCAGGTACTCAAGGAGGCTGAGCGAACTGAGAAGCTCTCCCGCCTCGAGATCCTCCTCCAGGATCCTGCCCGCTCTTTCCGCATGGTCCTTCCTGAGAGCCAACAGATGGTTCAGGAGTTGAGCACCGAGTAAAGCTCGCGGAGACTCGTCATGCGCGGGACGCCTAGAGGAGCCTCTGCTGGGAAGCCTCGATCGACCCAGACCGCACGCATCCCTGCGGCATGAGCGCCGGCGATATCCCGCTCGGGGCGGTCGCCGACCATGAGGCAGGCCGAAGCCTCCACCCCCAGGGCACGCGCGGCTTGGAGGAAGGGTTCTGGATGGGGTTTTCCAAGGCCGAGGGCCCCAGAGATGATCACCACCTGGAAGTAAGGGGCAAGCCCCGAGCCTTCCAGCTTGGTTCGCTGGAGGCTGGCCACACCGTTGGTGACGAGGCCTAGAGGGAGATCGAGGCCCCGGAGAACCTCGAGGGTCTCGGGATAGAGGGGGTAGCGTCGGCGCAGCTGGGCGAACTCGTGGGCGAGCTCGCTCGCGAGTCCAAGATCACGAAGGTCCTGCGCTTTGAGGGCTTCAGTCCAGACGGCCTCGCGGTAGCTCGCGGCGTGGCGGGCATAGGCCTCCTCACCGCTTCCATATGGAGCCCAGAGCCCTTCCAGGGCGCTGTGGCCGATCCGCTCGGAGTGGGCGGCGAGGGGATGGGCCCGCCAGAGTCGGCGGGCTTGGGCCTCAGCCTCCTTGGCGAGCCTGAGAGGATCGAGCGCTCGTCCCTCTGCGGCCCGATAAGAAGCTCCCTGGAGTGCCCAGCGGCTGACCGGGAGGTCGAGGATCAGGGTCTCGTCGAGATCGAAGAGGAGTGCTTTGGGTCTCATCGGAGGATGCGCAAGGCCAGCTTGACGAGCTCTTGTGCGCTAGCTTGGGGGTGTTCGGGAAGCAGGCTCGCGAGGGCGCTGCGCACCGCACCTTCCCGAAAGCCAAGAGCCAAAAGGGCTAGCTCAGCCTCTTCGACCTGAGGAGGATGGAAGGGAAGCTCCCCAAGCAAGACCTGAGGAATCTTGCCCCGTAGCTCGAGGGAGATCCGCTCCGCGAGCTTGCGTCCGACCCCAGGGGCTCGCTGGAGAGCTGTGAGATCTCCTTCCTGTAGGGCGCGGGCGAGGAGGGGAGCGGGCTGGCTTGCGAGGAGGTTGAGGGCGACCCGGGGGCCTACTCCGTTCACACTGAGCAAAAGCTCGAAGAGGGCGCGAGCGATCTGGTCGCGGAAGCCGAAGAGCAACGGCCCTTCCTCCCGGAAGAGGAAGTGGATTTGGAGCTCAACTTCTTCCCCCTCCTTGAGCTCAGCCAGCAGCGGGGCGGGGCAGAAGATCTGAAAGCCGATACCCCCTACCATGAGCAGAATCGAGCCCTCCTCTTTGGCGACCAAGCGGCCGCGAAGCAGGCGGATCATCGGCCCTGGAAGCGGGGTGGGCGCTTCTCGCGGAACGCCCTGAGACCTTCTTGGTGGTCCTCCGTGCGGCCAGCCTGCTCCTGAAATTCAGCCTCCCGCTCGAGGGCGCTCTCCAGGTTCGGGCTCGGTTCCTGGAGGAGTTGTTTGATCCAGCCCAGGCTGCGAGGGCCCTGAGCGAGCTCGCGGGCGGTGGCCTCAGCCTCAGCGATGAGATGGGCGGCCGGCACCACCCGGTTGACCAGGCCGAGGCGCAGCGCTTCTTCGGCGTTGAGGCGGGGAGAGAAGGCGAGCAGCTCAAAGGCCTTGGCTGGTCCTACCAGGCGGGGGAGGGTGTAGCTCATCCCGGAGTCGGGAACCAGGCCGATACGGCTAAAACCGGTCGTGAGCATCACATCCTCCGAAGCGATCCGCAGATCGCAGGCCAGGGCTAAGGAGAGACCGGCTCCCGCGACTGCCCCGTGGAGGGCGGCGATCACGGGGCGGTCGAGTCGGCTGAGGGCCCGGATGACCCGGTTGTAGTGGGTGAGGTGGCTTCGGTAGGAGCGGGGAGCCTCGTTGAGGTCCTGACCCGCCGAAAAAGCCCTGCCAGATCCTTGCACGAGGACCGCGCGGGCCGAGAGGGGCACGTCTTCGAGGGCCTGGGCGAGCGCCTCGAGGAGCTCCTCGTTGAAGGCGTTGAGGACCTCCGGCCGGTTCAAGGTGAGGTAGAGGACCCCTTCGTCTTGGTGGCGAAGCAGGACGTCAGCCATGAGCGAGCTCAGGGAAGCGGACCCCCTCCCAGACGTCGATGAAGGCGGTGCCAGGATGGATCCGGGCGCGGTGGGGGATCCCGGCTGGGATCGAATAGCTCTCGCCTTTGCGGTAGACGTGATGCTCGCCTTGGATCCAAAGCTCGAGAGTTCCCTCGAGGACCACCCCCCACTGCCCGGCGTGGGCGTGCTCAGGGACCTCAACCTCCTCGCTGCAGGTGAAAAAGCCGATTTGGCCCCCCTGGCCATGGAGGACCCGCGCGTGGGCGCCGGGCCAGACGGGGACTTCGTGAAATGCGCTGAACCACTGAGGAAACTCCACGACGAACCTCCTGGCTTTCAGTATAGGCCTGGCTGCAGAGAGAGCTTCTTAGGACGAAGCGCGCTCTTCGTTGTTGAGAAAGCCGTGAAGGAGGAGATCTGCAAACGTGTCGGCCACCTCTTCGGCGCTGAGCCGACCTTCAGGTTGGAACCACTGATAGGTCCAGTTGGCCGCGGAGAGGAGGAGGATGGTGGCTAGGGAGAGGTCGAGATCGGAGCGGAACCAACCCTGCTGGACCCCTTCCCGGAGGAGATCCTGATAGATGCGCTCGACCTTCCGGCGCCGCTCGAGGATCTCCTCGTAGTGCGAAGGGGAGAGATGTTTCCACTCGTCAAAGAAGACCTTTGCCCAGGCTCGATTGCGGGCGACCACTCCGAGGTGGGCGCGCAGGGCTTCGCGGAGGCGTTGAGGTGGAGGAGCCTTGGAAAGGGCAATGGGTTCCAGGGCCGCATCGAACTGATCAGCAGCTTCAAGGACGATGCGCCGGAGGAGCTCCTCTTTGCTCTCAATGTGGTTGTAGAGGCTTCCTCCTTGCAGGTGGACGGCCTGGGCAAGCTCCCGCATCGAGGTAGCGTGGTAACCGCGTTGGCTGAAGAGGAGGGCAGCCTGAAGGAGGATGTCTTGAAGTCGTGCCACTCTGCTCCTTAGGTCGCGAGCTCTGCTGGGCTCGCGAAGGTGACCACCTCGAGCCTACACCATGGAGGCGAAGCCTCGAGGTCTGGGCACTTTGATCTAAGTCATGGCCGAAGAGCGGGAAAGCTTGGAAACTCGTGGAGGAGGGTTGCGATGGAACGACCTCATCATCGTGCAGGTTTGCCGTCAAGCTTGGCTGCGCTGCCTCAAGGAGGCTGGCGATGCCCCACGTGATCGCTGAGCCGTGCATCGGGGTCAAAGACCGCAGCTGCCAGGAGGTCTGCCCGGTCGAATGCATCTACGATGGGGGTGATCAGCTCTACATTCACCCCGATGAGTGCATCGACTGTGGCGCTTGTGTGCCGGTCTGCCCTGTAGCCGCGATTTACCCCGAAGAAGATCTTCCGGAGCGATGGGTGGACTTTATCGAGAAGAATCGCCGACTTGCCCAGGGCCCAAACCGCCACTGCCTCGATTGAGGCGATGGCGGCGGGCTCAGTCTGGCTCTGCGCTCGACGCTAGGCAGCTACCTTAGGGAGGGTGCGGTCGAGCCAGCTCCTCGGAGGCGCCGGTAGGCCTCCTTGAAGCTGACCAGCTTGCCTTCTTCCTCATCATAGAGGTGAAGGTCAGCAAAAGCGATCCGGAAGGCATCCATGAGCGTCACGGTGGGGGCCACCCTGACGAGCTCCACATGTTCTTGGACCTGGGGCAGAAGATAACTTGGAACCTTGGGGGCGAGGTGGTGGATGTGGTGGAAGCCGATATTTCCCGTCAACCACTGAAGGAGCTTGGGGAGCTTGAGGTAAGTGCTTCCCTCCATGGCCGCTTTGAGGTATTCCCAACGAGGGTCGTGCTCCCAGTAGGCATCTTCGAACTGATGCTGCACGTAGAAGAGGAAGATGCCGATGACCCCGGCGAAGTACTCGATGGGCAGATAGACCAAGAGGAGCGTCTTGAGGCCGAGGCTCAGGGCGAGGCCGACCAAGAGAAGGGTAAGGAGCAGGTTGGTCCAGGCCACGCTGTTGCGCACCGAAGGCCGTTCGGAGCCGTAGCCTAAAGGGATCCGGTAGGAGAGCATGAAGACGTAGATGGGACCCAAAAGGAACATGATCCAGGGATTGCGGTAGCCTCGGTATCGGAGCCGCTCCCATGGTGTGGCCTTCAGGAATTCCTCGAGGGTCATCGTGTGGACATCGCCGACCCCACGTTTATCCAAATTGCCGCTGGTGGCGTGGTGGCGCGCATGGGCCAGCTGCCAGTGGTGGTAGGGGACTAAGGTGAGGACCCCACTGAAGACGCCCACCAGGTCGTTAGCCCACTTTTTGGTAAAGAGCGAGCCGTGGCCGGCGTCGTGCTGGAGGATGAAGAGCCGTACCAGGAAAAGAGCGGCCAGAAGATCGAGGCCGAGGGTGAGGGGCAAGGAGACGGAAAGGGCGAGGTGGGCGAGGTAGAAGAGGGCGCCGAGGGGGATGAGGGTGGCGGCGAGCTGGGCGAGGCTTTGACTTGTTTGGGGACGGGTGAACGGCTTGATGAGGGGGATCCAGTCGTGAGGCTTCAGCTGCTTATCCATGTAGAGCTCCCTTAGAGGGAACTCCTTACGATAGCGAAACCAAGGTGAGAGGTGTGAAGGCTGTGGGGGCTCCTCTTGCAAGGAGCTGAGCGGCTTTTAGAATCAGCTCAAAACTTGCACCTCCCGCATATTCTGCATAAACACGCGCTCCCTGCTCCCCCACCCGGGGGCCACTGGCCC
>OGCG01001204.1_pt1 | contig 13288 bp, 13 predicted proteins | sample 1570061 | NCBI WGS metagenome assembly OGCG01 (sample SAMN06268698, study PRJEB24515) | hot springs metagenome | isolation source: Joseph's Coat, Yellowstone National Park, Washington, USA | place: USA:Joseph's Coat, Yellowstone National Park, Washington, USA
GAAGAAAGCAAAGGTTACCACATTTTTGGTTACATTCCATTTAACGAAATGGAGGTCGTAAACATGAGAACAGGAGAAAAAATTAACTTCGACCCTCCACAAACTATTAAAGGCCTGCCTAATGATAACGAATTATCAACTACAGCAACTGATGCGTTAATAAATATTTACAGTCTTCTAGGAAAAGTTACAATAGAAAACCACTATAGAGAGATCCAAGAATTTGAAATCTCGGATCCTAAAGACGAGAACGAAGAATTATGCCTATTAAGATCAGGGTTCTTAAGATACAAAGAAGAGGATGAAATAAAGAACGAAGCCCAAAAAGGTTCATTCTTCATAGCTGATACAAACACCTACATAAAAATAGGGCCTAGATTAAAGTTTCTGACATACTCAAAAATAGGTTACAGATTATTAGCCTCAAGGGCTACATATAACGAACTACAGAACAAGACATCTAGCACACAAAAAGACGAGAAACTTTACCGCTTTTATATGGGAATGGAAAGTTACAGATCATCGCACACGCCTCCAATTTCAGAAGATAGAAGATTTGGTGACACAAACTTATTAGAAGAAAGTAAAAGACTGAAAAGTGAATTACCTGACAAATTAGTATTAATAACCGCTGATGTGATGTTAGCTAACTCAGCAAGATCTAAAGGAGTTTCAACTATACTTTTAAGAAACGTAAATAAAGGAAAAGGAGATATAGGAGTTTATTTAAATTGCGTGAAATACTTCACTCAAAATTCTATAATGGTAGAAGGTAAAAAAGTTGCGGAAATTCCAAAAGTCAGAGAATATGAGGAAAAAATAAGAGTAAAAACCATCAAGGAAGAATTAAACTACCCCTTCTTACTTTCGATTACTGAGAACTTCCTGAAGTCTTAGCTTCCTCCTTTTTCTCTCCTTCCTCTTTCTTAGGCCTCTTAAACCTCACAACGTTAGCCTCAAAAGATATTTTAGCCTTCTCACTCTCACACTGCACAGTTATCTTACCGTTAGCTTCATTCAAAGGAGTACACTTAGCCTCATACTTCTGAGCAAGCTCATCAACAAAATTCCATAACCCAATGCGTTTCCTGAACCTTATTCAAGAAAGTTCAATAGTATGGACAGTTACTGTTAACTTAGGCTCCTCCTTATCCTCACCCTTCTTTTTCTTTGAGAATCTCTTAAATAGACCTTCTAATTTAGCCTTCTCAGAATCAACGTTTTTACCTTCTTTCAATTCCACTTTAACATCAACGTAATATTTAACAACCTTCATATCATTCAACAAAAGGTAAAGAAACTATTAAATCTAACTAAAGAGACCTTGCTCACGTTAGAATAGAAGTTACATCCTCAATGAGATTAGAACAAATAACGAAACCCCTATGTCCTTCAACCATCTTTAAATCTACGTTACTAAAGAAGATCTTACACAAACCAATAAGCTCGCCGAAATCCCAATACTTCAACTCGATTTCTGCCTTCCTTCCAGAAATCAAATCTATATAAAGCCTCTTAAACATACCACGATATTCGTCGTAACCCTCATGAATAGATAACAAAATCTTATCCTTCCTAACTCTTTCAGGAAGAATTTCCTTATACCCTGAGGTAATGATATAATCATAAAACATGTTATGCCCTTGAATTATTAGACTTCCTCCAGAATTTAGGGAAAGCTTAGAAGATAATATAAACTTAGCCATATCAAAAGTTGAGAAGGTCGCATGAGAATTACCATACATTAAAATTATATCAGCCTTTATACCAAGCTTATGTATTTCCCTTGCATCAATAACGTAAGTTTCTGCCTCAAAACCTAATTCGTCTCTAGAAAACTCCTTAGCTTTCTCTAAAGCCTTAGGCCTTAAATCAGTAATTATAAGCCTAACTTTAAAACCTTTAGACAAAAGATTCTTAGAAAGGGCTATCCCACCAATTCCGGTACCTCCAGCCACCTCTAATATCGTCAAACTACTCTTACTTACCTCTATTGACAGTCCACTAAACTCCTTTAATGCCCTGTCATATCTATTCCTCGATTTATTAATATCCTCTTCCCACTCAACGAGCTCTAGAACTTCGGAAAGTTCGCTCATATACAGAATTATTACAATAGAATATTAAAACCTTCAAGCGTAAAATTATGTCCATCTTCCCCGGCTTAACTACTATTCATTATATTATTTTTGTTAATATAATTGTAATTAAAGTAGCAATTATTCCGCCCATGAATCCAAAGAAGTACATCCTCATATCATTCCTTAAATCATCAATACGTTTGTTCAAGGCATCAATCTTAGCATCCACATAACCCTTTAGCTCATTTTCTAGTGAGTTAAGCCTTCAACTCCTTCCTTAGGTTATCCACTTCTTTCCTTACATTATCTATATCATTCTTCGTAGCTACATCCTTAATTACGCTATTTAGAACTAGAATTTTAATCTCGTCGTCCTGAGCAATACCAACAGCTATCCTTTTAACAAATTCCTTATACGCATTCTCATCCTTATCAAACTCTTCTAGCATTTGCTTTGTTAAACTCACATTAATAATATATTATCCCAGAATTTAAAAACACTAGAGAGCAAAACAAAGTGCAAATTCTCTTAAATTTATTACTTCTGGGGCAGAAGTTAAATTCTGGGGCAGAAGTTGTTATTTGACGAAAGACCAAAAGACAGGAAAGAAGACCTATTTGACAGAGAAAGAGAAGTTGAGGAAATAATAAACAATATAAAAAGACCCCTACTACTCATCTCAGGGGTTAGAAGGATAGGCAAAACCTCAGTACTCCTAGTTTCACTGAACGAAGCTAAAGAAAATTACATACTCATCGACTGCAGGAAACTAAAAGAAAACTACGGTAGAAAAGAACTATACTCACTATTCTCTGAAGCATTATCCTCAAAAATTTCCTATTTGAAAGACGTCCTAGAGAAAGTCAAAGGGATAAGTATAGCAGGAAATTACGTTGAAATAAAATGGGGTGGAAAGAACTACATATCATTATCAAGCCTCTTCGACGAGCTAAATAAAAAAAGATTAATCATAGCAATAGACGAAGCACAGAGACTAAGAGGGCCATTAAGCAAAGAAATAAAAGATGCCATAGCTCACGCTTACGACTACGATAGAAACTTAACTTTCATTCTTACCGGTTCAGAAGTAGGTTTATTGCACGAATTAATAGATGTGGAAAACGAAAACTCCCCGGTTTACGGAAGATATTACCTAGAAATAACTCTGGACAGATTTAACAAGGAAAGGAGCAGAGAATTCCTACAGAGAGGATTCCAAGAGATTTCAATAAAGGTTGAGGATAAAATTATTGAAGAAATAGTAAATTATTTCGACGGAATACCAGGCTGGCTAACATTTGCAGGTAACGAATACGCAACAAAGGGAAAAATTGAAGAAGTAAAGAAAACTGCAGTAAAAGTTGCAAAAGGAGAACTAGAAAACCTAATCGAAGAAAAAACAAAAAAGGTATCTTACATAACGGGGAAAAGATATAGGAATGCATTAAAATGTATTGCAAAAGGAGAAAACTCTTGGTCTAAACTACTCTCTTGCATGGAAAAAGAAGAAGGTTCAACAATCTCCACAAGCGTATTAGATAATATAATACAAAACTTGGAAAAAATGAGCATAATAAAAGATTACGAGTTCCTAGATCCAGTATATAAAGAAGCGTCAAAATTATTATGAAAATCTAATAATAAATGTGTAGGATATTTTATTAGCTATATATTCTATATATTTTACGCTTTTTACTTTATCTATATTAGTTATACTTAAATTCCGTTTTCCTCATTATCTCACAAATGAAATTAACAGATGCGTTCAAACCCTTGGACGACAAAAAATTCGACATGTTCCACATAAAGAGCTTACTAACTACGGGTATGGGAGTATTTACAGACGGCTATCTATTATCTTCAATAAGCTTAGTAATTCTAGACGTGATGTCAACATTCGGAATAACAAAATCAAATCCATCATACACTTTCTGGCTAGGAGTATTGGACGGAACAGTATTCATAGGAGCAGCACTTGGAGCAATCATCTTCGGAATATTAGCTAACAAAGGAAGAAAAACCTTTTACGGAGTAGACGTTGCCCTAATGACGATAGGTGCACTACTGCAAGCATTCGTTACTTCACCCACAGAATTAGCAATAGTGAGATTCTTGGTTGGAATAGGCACGGGGGCAGACTACGTGTTGTCTCCGTTAATAATGGCAGAACACTCTAACGCAAAAGACAGAGGAAAATTAATTGCCTTAGGTTTCGGCCTAATGTGGTCATTAGGTGCAATAACTGCATCATTACTTTACTTAGGAATATCACCTTTCGTTACGCCGTCGACGCTCTGGAGAATAATATTAGCAGCAGGAGCAATTCCGGCAGCATCAGTAATTTACTTAAGAAGAAAAGTACCAGAAACAACTAGGTACCTACTAAGAATAAAAGGAGACGTAAAACACTTTGAGACTGTAGTAAAGCAAATAGCAGGAAAAACAGTAAACGTAAATGAAGATTTAAAGGACAAAAATCCCTTACTCATATACTTCAAAACCTCGGGAAGAATATTTGCAGTAGCTGCGATATTATGGTTCCTTTACGACCTAACGGGTTATGCTAACGGACTATTCGGGCCAACTTTAATAGCAAGGTCAATAGGAATTTACAACCCAGCAATATTCTCCCTCATAGTATCAGCAGTTTTCGGCTTCCCTGGTAAATTCACTGGAATTTCATTAATTGACAAAGTAGGAAGAAAACCATTACAAGCTTTAGGCTCATTGGGAGAAGGAATATTCTTAGTAGCTTTCGCTTTGCTACTGCCGAAGGAGGCATTTCTTCCCGCAGGATTACTACTAGTAATTTACGGACTCCATGATTTCACGGGAAGTGTCGGACCCGGAATAATAAGCACTGCAGGTATGCTAGGAGTAGAATTGGCACCGACAAAAGTAAGGAGCATAGTACAGGCTATAACGGTAGCCTCAGGAAGAACTGGAGCAGCAATAGCGTCATTCTTATTCCCAGTGCTCTTCATATCAGTAAGCAAAGAGGTAGCAATGATGTTCTTTGCAATACTAATGCTAATTGCTGCAGCACTAACCTGGTTCGGAGTACCAGAAACCAAAGGAAAATCCCTAGAATTAGCAAGCCAAGAAGAAGGAATTAAGGAAAACATTACAATAAAAAGGGAATAAAAAAGAAGAAGGAAGAAAAAGTTAGTAATGTGTTTTTATTATTTTTCTTCTCTTTGTATTATAATACTAGATAAATATATCCCTCTTGTATCCTCTTTATTATCTCCTTTAAAGATGCTGGCACGTAAATTACTCCCGGCGCTAGTTCCTCTTTAGTTATATTCCTAGCCTCCATTGACGTTCCGCAAGCTACTACCTTAACTTTCTCATTCTTCAACAGAGGAGCAATCCTATTCCTCTGAGTAACTGCCGCAATTCCACCGTTCAAATAAACAACTTCAACTTCTTCAGTCTCAGGCATTTCAGATAAGTGAGACGCTGCAGTTATTGACATTGGTATCTTTTCCTCAGAATCAACCGACAGGACTATTTTCATTTTCTCACTAAATAATAAAAACTCGTATGACATTTTTAAATCTATTCTGAAAAAATCAAATTGAATTCTTTTCTTAACATTAAGAGAAAAGAGATATTAATAAGAGGAAATATTTTAGTATAGTTATTTTTCTTCCTTTCTACATAAAAGAAAGAGTGAATTTTCCTAAAAGAAACCCTTCCTAAACTTGTATATAAAAAACCCAGTAATTATTAATAATACAGCAAAACCTACACCTATTGGAATTTCTGACTTACAAGGGATTATAGAAGTATTTAAGTAAAAAGTACACAAAAGAGTCACTAATAATTGATATAAAGCCCATTATGACTGAAAGACTTAAATTAATTTTTAACTTAGATACCATTAAGCCAGCTTTATTTTCTTTGGTAATAAAGTTTATGAAAATAACCTTAATCGGTCTGATTATGAATTTTTGAGAATTTGCATTGCCTTTATGTTAGTTGTGAAGAACGTTAAAAAATACTACATTGGCCCTATCCGTTTTTAAAGCTAAGAGTAAAAGTTCGTAATTCCTGGTATCGTAATTTTCTCAAAGAATTCCTCTTTATATCAGCCAGAATACATTGTGATAGTCTTACATCATGAGTTCTTTAGAATGCTAGAAATGGTGAAGGATAAAGCTTGTTCTTCCCTAAAACCTTTCCATCCTCCAGCAACTATCTTCTAGAGACGTTGATTGCAAAAACCCAAATGCTAAACTAGAAACTTTTGTAAAACTGCAGCACCTTTGAGAAGCGAAGGTAAAAATACTATCATATATTCAATACGTAATGGATTTATTACTTCATATAAGGGCTTGAGACCTTAGTTTGTTAGAATTTTCTTGGCCTCGCTTAACATCTCCTTTACTCTATATAAGAAGTTATATCTCCAGTTGTTAACTTGGCTTCATGAAAGCCCCATACGTGGAGGAAGTATGCACTACTCCAGCCATCTAATACCCAATTGCCTACCTTGCCCGCTAAGGTATTAGAAGCTTTGCCCAATAAGTAAGTATACCATCTCCTTCTTTTAATGATTGCTGATATTCTTGAGTATTATACTTCTCTGCTAGAGCTTTAACAACCTCTTCCGCGACCTTATAAGCCTTTTCTGAGGATTGCATCACCCTTATTCTAATGCTTAGGCCATATATTTCTCTGCTAACTCCATCCTTATTCCTTCTTGAGGATCTTCCTTGCTAAGATTATCAAATCCTCCACATCAATCCCCTTCTCCTCAGCTTTTCTTATTAGCTCCTCCATAGGTTAAAATTCTATTTCTGAAGAAGCTAGACAGAAGTCTCTGCCAAATAATTGTAAAATTTCTCTCACAGCAATGAGTGTATTACTTCAATTAGCTAAATTTCGTTACTTATGCTAATTGTATTCCTCCAACTTCCTGTCATTATGTCAATCTAATAATGATAATCTGCTAATTAGAAATCATTGAAAATTTCCAAAAGTGGAGAAGATTTAAAAACGTAAACAAGTCTATCGGCATAATTACGATAACTTGCACTTTAACTAAAATAAGAGAGTTATATTCTGCATTAGCTATATCTTCAATTGTAGCTGACTCCTCCCCGCCAGCGAGGGTTCCCTCCTCATCGTTCCCACCATCGATTCGGCAGTCGGGGTAGAGCCCCCAAGAGGGATCATAGCCGAGCTCTAGAGAGATACTGCTTGCTCCTCCCACAGTCTAGGAACGTCATTAGCATCACTAAAAGAGAAAAAGAAGTATAAGGAGCTATCCATCCCCTAGCGAGGCTTTCCGCTCCCTTTTCTGTAAACTTAGGATATACACTTAAGTATCTTACTCTTCTTATTATTCCAATACTAATTATCTTTTATTAATTTATTTTACTTTTCTTATTTCAATAATATATCATGAATTTATATTAAAATAAAAATAATTTCTAAGTTAAAATGTATGTGTTTTGGCCTACTTCAGGGATGCACGTCTTGCAAAGATTACCATGACTATAGTACCATAAAATTCCGTTTATATATGGAGGAGTAGACGATGAACTGCATACAAAGTACCAGTAACCTACTGCATATAAATTATCACAATTCTTAATTATCTCACATATGCATGATGTATCGTTATAGAGAAAACCGTGATTATATATAGTTTTCTCTATTTCGTCAAATCCGGTTAAACTTGATGAAGTACTTTTCAAAACTTCAAAGAATGATTGGCTTATACTGTTTACTAAATTTTTGCAACCGAATTTTACAATTAATGTGTATCCGTTTATTTCACTAGGTAATTGTATTATAATATCACTAGCTATAATTCCTTTAGTATTATATAGCGTAATAGATAATTGTTCAGTATTACCTGTTTGTGCACCACTTACAAAATCTAGGAAATAGCAACATCCCTCTTTTATTTCACCAATTGATTCACGTGCGTATATACATTTATCACTGACTATGCACACATAGAGTTTACTACTACACTCATAAAATATTATTGAAAACTCTTTTTCTGTGTTACCGGTAGGCACTAATGTATCGTTTAGAAGAATTGACTTTTGTGTGGAAGTAGAAATTTCCTTAAACCATAATCCCATTTGAAAACCAGTTTGACTTATTGTGACATGAGGAGCTTTAACGTTAGTGGATTTACTATAGCTACTATAACTACCGCTGGAAGTTATTATGTAGACTCCTAAGCCTTCTCCAGAAGGGTTTGCATATGTGAAGTCTAACCTATACCACTTCCCCTGATAATAATAAAGTATCCAAATTACTACGATCTGACCAGGTTTTACTTTTGCTAAAAGTTCATAAGTTTCGTTAGAAGTAATGTTGAAAGCATGTACTGAAGCTTTGCCTAAAAGTTTACATTGTTGTGGTAAGTATATATTACAATTTATAATAAAGCTCTTAATTTGTGAATAACAATTTTTGCCAGACGAAAGTATTACTGCGTTTTGTTGAGAATTAGGTATATAAAGGCAAATGCTTTTCTGCGGGCATGTAACAAAAGGTACTAAAGTAATCTTAGGAGTTATGGATTTTATCCAAATTAAATAGCTTACATTAAAACATTCATAACTAGGTGGAATTCCCTTAAAAGCCTCCTCAGATATTGAGGCGGAAATTACTTTAGATAAGGAAATTAAGTACTCCTGTTTAGCAACTTGTGGAGAATAAACAGAAGTATAAGCAAAGTAAATTCCAAGTACTGACAAAGCTGCTACAATAGTAACAATTAACAAGATAAAGCCGGTAACAGAATTCTGCATGAGAATTTTTTACTCAAATTTTATATATAAGTTTTTCCAAACTAAATTTGATAAGAATGGCTGATTCAGTTATTGATGATTTCATATTACTTATAGCAGTTGTTGTTATAGGCTTAGTTATCTTGGGTTTTACTTTCTCTTATTTTGCACCCCGCGAGGCATTTAGCATTGCTGAACAGTCCGCAAGCTCATTATCTTCGTCCTCTACTATTTCTACAGGGCCATTATTAATTTCTAGCTCTGGGGGAAGTGCAGTTATTGAAATTTATAATCCTTCTTATAATGGTAATTATTCCATATTCGTATTTCCTATAAGCTCAACTTATGAGCAGGATGTAGGAATTATTACTCCTTCATCTACTCCCTCTTTCACGGTATATATGCCGAACGGAAAGTTAGCTAAGCAAATTAATATAGACTCTCAAATTTATTGTGTGAATGGAAAAATTCTCTATGATTCGCCAATTACCGCTTATTCTGTTCCATCTAACACTCCAGTTACTATAAACGTTGGAGGAATAAGTTCTTCATCTTGTATCGTTGTAATTTGGATTCTTTATTGTTCCAGCGGATATTGGTTCAGAATAGGCTATACTTTTACGGGGGTGCCTAGCACATGAAAGGCATATCAACTGTAGTATTCCTCGTTATGCTTCTAATAATCATAATGAGTGTACTAGTACCAGCTTTTATAATATTTAATTCCCAACCAGTTTATTCCGATCAAGGTGATGTGCAAAGAATACTTTATAATCAGCTACAATGTTACCAAAAGCAACAAGTATTTAGGGGAGAACCTAACATTTATTATAATGCTTCACCTAGAGATCCTAGCTTAGATTTCTTATTTACTACAACATCTAGCCCATTTAATATTACTCAAATTTATTACTTTAATGGTAACACATGGTGTCCATTACTTAATAATTTCATTGTAATCGCAGGCGACACTAATATACAATTACCTAGTAAAGTATCTTCTTCCCCCATATTAATTTTGACTGGAGAGGCAAACTTCTTCTTATTAAATCCAAATACTTCAGTTAACACTGTAACAGTATCTGGTCCAGCAGGAAAGATACCAGTTTACGTTACCGCCTTTGCACTAAATGGAACAAAGGCCATACCAATTAGTCTAAAGGTCACATTACAAGGAGTATGCAGCACTCTAACTCCTAAAATTTTCTACTTGAACCCAGGGACTTATACAATATCTGACGATAACTCATCCACTATTTTCCTAAGTTCTTACGGTCTTACAGCAGTATTTCAAAACTGGACCATGGTAGGACAAGGCTCTGTTTCTACGCCTAATGTACCTACTACACAAGTAACAATAACCGGGCCCACAGTTTTAACTATAATATATAAGGCATATACTCAAACATATCAAGTAACAGTAAAACCAGAAGGAATCCCTCTAGGTTACGTAGGTAGACATTGTAATAATGCCTTTATAACTCCATGTAACCACTCTATTCCCGTGATAATAGATGGTAAAGAGTACGTAATTGGTTGTTCTGGAATAACGTTGACTTTGACTTACGGTTATCATATAGTTGAATTCCCAGCTTACTATAATGTTACTTTCTGTTATACTGGAGGATGGATTTCCAAGATGAAAGGTGGACAAATAAACTGTTATATATTGGAAGGACTAGAAAGTAGCACTACTAAAATAAAAGTTATATGCAAGTACGAAATATTCGTTAATGGTAGTGGAATAGTATACGGCTACTTTAATAAATACTCCACTTACTATTTGGTATGCACTAAAAATGATTTCTACTTCCCGAGTAATGTTGAACTTATATGCAATAGTACTCCGGCTTGTGGAGATTTAGCAGGCCAACTCTACTGCGTTCACGTTTCAACTACCGGACAAAATATAGTGTTGGGTCCTACAAAGAATTTTGTCCCTGAAAAGATTTATTTTAAAGCGGGAACAATTTTACAAAATAGAACCTTTTATATTACTAGTATTCAAGGCAAATTTAAGCTTCTAGTTTGTTGTCAGATCGAATGTTATAAAGGACTACTTAGCTTTAATACACACGCAAGTTATACGTCTTCTAGTGTATACTGTTGCCGTTATACTAGCCGTATTACAGTGTGCTCTCCAATTAAATTAATAATATATGAGGAGTGGTGTTATGGTGCAAGATGTTAGGAGGTGGGAAAATGATGTATAATAAAAAAGTTGTAAATAAAGGTTTATCAAACGCAATATCTGTTATGTTCATATTAATTATACTCATTTCACTTGCAGTTCCATTCTTTATTTTATTTAGTAACATTCAACAAGCCAATACGGAAGAGAAACCAGTAATTCAAAATTACGCTTACTTAAGATCTCTTCAAGTGAATCAAGTGAAATCTGGACACCCAGCATTTTACTATAATGGGAGTTACATTTATGTGGAATATTCTAACGGAACGTTTGTACCACCTTCCAATGTAACAATAGTTGGTATATTATACTTGGATAGTAATGGAATTTGGTATAATATTACTTCATTAAAATATCCTATAATACTTAGTAAGGATGAGGCTATTCAGATTCCTCAATGTGCGTCTGGAAGACCTATTATTATAATTACTAGCATTGGAAACATATTCTTCCTCAAGTCAGGGTGTATAATAGGACCTTATTCCTCAGTTAGTAAGAAAGCAGGGGTGGAAATATTAACTCAAATATACGAATCTTCTGGAGCTATCTCCGTTTCCACAAATGTTACTACAAATATTTATGGAAAATGTGAGAACTTTACTACTCCAGCTGCTTTTCCGAATCAGACGGGAACCTTTGAGGCTAAAGTACCTAAGTATGTATATTATCAGAATTCTAAGGGACAAATTATTACAGGAGTATTTCATAATTGGATAGTCTTAGGAAAAGGAAACGTCAATTCTACTTCCACTCAAGGAATAGAGGTTACTTTGGTAGGCTGTCCTTTAATATTAATTGCTAATTATACCGCAATAGTGAGTAAGATTCATCTAAAGGTAATTACTAAAGTTAGCTGTCCGGTTTGTATTGGTATAGACGGTCAAAAGTATAAAATAACGAATAACTGCGTAATTTGTATTTATGCCGGATATTTTAACGTTACTGTTATCACTACATGTTTTACTGATACTCAAGATAGTTCTCAAGGCGTTAGATATCATTATTGTTATAATCATATAACATATAATAATAATGAATACAAGCAGTATTCCGTAATATTATTCGCTCCTCTTAATTGTAAATGTGCCATAGTATATGTATGTTATTACAATAATTATAACTGCTATAAGATTCATTTATACAAATACAACTGCAACTGCAACGTTTATCTTATACTTAATGGCACTACGTATTGTTATGGTAACTGTTATTGGATAAAGGGTGGTAAATATTGTATGGTACCAACTGGAATATTTAACGGCTATTATTCAACTGGGGCATGTGAAATACGTATTATTAATTCTACTGGAACGCATGTATATTATTATAACCATGAGCCTTATATACCTCAGTATATTTATATCTGTAGTCCAACTACTATTAAAGTATATTATGGCATAACTGAGTACTGGTGTCATCTATGAAGGCCCAATCTGAATATATAGGCTTTATTATTGCAATAATACTAATAGTAATTGTTGTAATCCCTCTCTTCTTTCTTCTAAATAATTATAGCGAACCTTCTGCCAAAACTTATAATTATTGTACAGTAATAGAGAATAAAATAAATGGAAACGGGATAATAATTTACTTTAACGCATCTCCATCAAAGCCTGAGCTTGTAATCTACAGAGGTTGCTCAAGTTATTATTTATATGGTGTTTACTATGAAAATAACGGTATATGGTATAATATTACCTCCTGCATCTCATACAATGGTAAAAAATTACCTTTGCCTCTAATTTATAATTTAACGTTACCAACTCAAGTCTGGAAATATCCTTTAACTCTACAAATAGAGGCTTATAATGATACAGTATTTGCCATAGTTTATCCTAACCAAACCGCCTTTGCCCCTTAATCGACTTTTACAAAAGATTGAAAAGGGCGGGGATGACGAATGCTTAAATATCTCTTTTAGTGACGCTAACGAGGCTCCTTGCTGAATGGGACTGAGGAAGGAGCAACTGCTATCTACCTTCAAGGGACTAGACTTAGATGAAATCCCCCTCTTGGAGGATACACGTTTTATAATTGTCTTAGATTAAGGTTAGAAGAAGGGATATATAATTTAACTTTCTTAAACTGCTCATCTATAAACCGTGCATAAATAATGAGGTGATAAATCTAAATTGTAACAAAACATTAACTGTAAAATACATAGGAATTCCGGAGGAACTGAGTGTAATACTCGAAGGCTTAAATAATGGGAGTAGATACATCCTAAGTTTTCATTAGACGGAATTACCAAGGG
>OGCG01001207.1_pt1 | contig 13271 bp, 9 predicted proteins | sample 1570061 | NCBI WGS metagenome assembly OGCG01 (sample SAMN06268698, study PRJEB24515) | hot springs metagenome | isolation source: Joseph's Coat, Yellowstone National Park, Washington, USA | place: USA:Joseph's Coat, Yellowstone National Park, Washington, USA
CACCAGGTCGCATCCGTCATCCATCGTGAGGTGCGGAAGAAAGTCGAGAACAGCATCTATATGCGACCAGTAGCGCTCGGAGGACTCCCCCTTTACGGCGAAGACGCTTATACCGTGGTCGGCCACCAGGCTCGCTGCCACGTCGTCTTGCGTGGAGAGAGGATTGGACGCACAAGCTACCACCTCCGCGCCCCCAGCGGCCAAAGTGAGGAGCAGATTGGCGGTCTCAGTGGTTATGTGGAGGCAGGCGGCGACCCGGAGACCCCTAAGCGGCTGTGATGCCTCGAAACGCTTGCGCACCTGTTCGAGGGCTGGCATGTGGGCCCTAGCCCATGCGATCCGTCGCCTTCCGAGCTCAGCCAGGCCGAGATCGGCCACGTCGTGCGGGGGAATGGCTGTGGTTTTGGTGTCTGATTCCATGACCTTGCCCAAACTAACCATCCATCGGCGGCCCACTGGCAGGATTGCCGAGCACTATCAGATCAAAAGGGGGCAGTCTGAGCTAGGCCCCTTGCCGAAGGCGCTGCTTCAGCCGTTCCAGCACCGACACTGGACCCGGATCAAGCGAGTCCCGACGCGCCAGATGCAAGGAGACAAAGTCTCCAATGGTCACCAAGTCGAGCAGCTGGGCAAGCTCCCCCTCGCCCTTGGCCGCCACCTCGACCACATCGGCTACGTGAGCCATCGCCAGCTCTCGCACCAACTCGAAGCGCCTAGATACCTGGGGATGTTCCATGTCGTGGCGGAGATTGACCAATACCAAGCCCTTAGTGAGCTCATCATGAGGCCCCCATGCCACGATCTCGTTGTGACAGAGCTCTGGGTATGCGGAGAAGAAGGCGGGCCGCTTCGCGTTCTCGTTGACCTGCGTCTTCCAACGCTTCGCGGCAGCCAGCCCCACTGGGTGCGAACTCTCGACGATGGGAATCGCCCTGCCTATGCGCTCGGCCACGGAGTCGGCGAGTCCCCCCGGGTTGACCAGCTCCTCCCGACGTTCCCGGAGCTGCTCTACCGCCAGTTCAATCCATCGGGTCGCACCGGGGAAGAGGCCCATGGCTTGGAGAACTACCAAGGGTGGCGTGGCCATTGCCCCAATCGCTGCCCGCGGAGCAGGGATGTCAGACGCCACCGGGAAGTGGAGCAGGCTGTGCTCCCTTGCCAGCGCCTCCAGCTCTCCACCACTGCTCACCGCAACCACCACTGCGCCAACCGCCACTGCCTGTCCGGCTGCCTCCAGAGTCTCTTCGGTGTCCCCAGAAAACGAGACTGCAAAGACAAGCGAGTCACGTGAGACAAAGGCAGGTAGCTCGTAAGAGTTGACCACCACTACCGGGACCGACAGGTATGGGCTGGCTGCCGCGACCAACACATCGCCGGCTATGCCGCTTCCCCCCATGCCCACCACCACAATGTTCTCGAAGCGCTCCCTCGAGGGGAGCTGCTCGCCGAGAAGTTGTTCCGAGGCGGCCTCTGCCGCCTTCATGACCTGCTCGGCCAGCCCCCAACTGGCCTGCCACATCCCAAGCGAGTCCAGGGTTCCCTGAGGCGCCTGCAATCTAGCGCCCTTCCGCTGAGCCGGCCCCGCTTCGGCCCGCCGCCGTAAGCCGGGCCTTGCCCTGACCGATTGCTGCCATCAGGCGCTCGTGCTCTGTCTCATCCACGGTCTCTGCCTCCTCTACAAGCATCACTACGATCCCGTCCCGGACTGGATACTTGCGCCTGAGCCTGGGGTTGTAGAAAAACCCCTCGGTCTCGAAGTAATAAAGGCTCCCTTTGTCCTCTGGACAGACCAGCACCTCTAAGAGAAACTCGGGGACGCTCACGGCTTCCCCTTCGCCGAGGAATCCGAGGCGAGTTGCCTCACCAGCCCCACAATCTCTGCCGTCCGCCGGCTACAGTCCTCGGGATCGGCAGCTTCCAGATTGCAGCGGAGCAACGGCTCGGTGTTCGAGGGCCTCAGATTGAACCACCAATCCTCCGTCTCCACGGTTAGGCCGTCGGTCCAGTCCAAGCGGAACTCCGGAGCCGAGAAACGGCTTGCTACCTGCTCTAAAACCCGAGCAGGATCGTCGACGTCCACGTTTATCTCGCCCGAGGAAGCGTAGCGCTCCACCGGGCGGCGCAGCTCTGAGAGCGGGAGGTTCGTCTTGGACATACGCTCCAGGACAACCAAGGCTGCTATCAAGCCGGAGTCTGCCCTGTAGTTGTCTCGGAAGTAGTAATGACCCGAGTGCTCCCCGCCGAATACTGCGCCAGTCTCGGCCATGACCGCCTTGATAAAGGAGTGGCCCACCCTGGTGCGAACCGGGACGCCACCTGCTTCTCTGATCACCTCCGGTACCGCCCGCGAACAGATCAAGTTGTAAAGAATGGTCGCGCCTGGGTAGCGCTCGAGCATCGCCTGGGCTACGAGCGCAGTAGTAGTGGATCCGGAAAGCCCCTCGGCCTTTTCGTCCACCAGGAAGACGCGATCCGCGTCGCCGTCGAAGGCCAGACCCGCGTCCGCGCCCACCTCCAGCACCCGTCTTCTCAACCATGCTGTATTTTGGGGCTGTATGGGGTCTGCTGGGTGGTTGGGGAAAGTACCGTCCAGCTCACCAAAAATGACCTCGAGCTCGAACGGCAGGCCCTGGAACACTTTAGGCACCACCAAGCCGCCCATCCCATTGGCGGTATCCGCCACGACCTTGAGAGGCCTGAGCGCCCCCAAGTCGACAAAGGAACGCACGTGATTGGCGAAGTCATCGAGCATGTCTCTGCGGATATGACTGCCCCTCCTGGCCGCTGGCGCAAGCTCGTCCTCGCAGAGGCGAGCAAGCTCGGCTAGCCCACTGTCTTGGCCAACGGGGGCAGCCCCTGCCCTACAGAGCTTGATCCCGTTGTACTGCGGAGGGTTGTGCGATGCCGTAAACATCGCTCCAGGCAGGTTGAGCCGACCCGATGCGAAATAGAGCATGTCTGTGGAGCACAGACCAATCTCTACTACATCTACCCCTTGCGAGGTGACCCCTTCGATAAACGCAGCAGACAGCTCCTCGCCGCTCGGCCGAGCATCCCTTCCCACTACCACTCCGGGCCCGCCGCTCCAATAGGCAAAAGCTGCTCCAAGCCGCCTGGAAAAGCGGGCGTCGAGTTCATCCGGCACCACGCCCCTTATGTCATAGGCCTTGAATATGGAACTGGCCACGGACGAAGGAGCCTAGTTGGCCTGCAACCTCCGCTCAATGCTGAGCCGCATGCCCGCCATCGCCTCGACTGCACGAAAACGATGCCCGAGGGGCTTTGCAAAGATCCGACTCGGAGATCTCTTCATGGAGAGCTCTTCATAGGGAGCGAGCCAGAGGCCCTGAGAGCCCCTCTGGACTTGCGAACCTCCTAGCAAGGGGGCCCAAGGACGCGACCAGCTCGCCGTCTTCGGGACCTTGCTTGGAGCGCCGACGTCTGGCCTTCCAGTCCCCGTAGGCGAGCAGGACCACGCCTATTATCCCCGCTCCGCTCAGCCCTTCACCAGCGATCTCGGCCACGCTGTGGCCGTAGTAGAGGACTACGTGGCGAGCAGTGGGCACGACCACCATGGTGTTCGGGGTGGCTCTGTAGGGGCCTTCAGCTCCTCGTGCCCTCCAGTCGGGGAAGTAGGAGATCTTCACAAGAACCGGTACCCCGGGGTTGGTCACGTCAAAGCTGACCTTGGTATTGGTGATCACCAGGTGGGTCACCTCGTCTGCCGGCTCTCGCACCAGGGGGGGGCTTTTGTCTTGCCAAGGAAGCCGGGGCCACTGCGGTGGGCCAGCTGCCACATACTCCACCGGAAACACCATCGGGTCCACATACCAGCTCATCGCTGCATCGAGCCACCCCTTGGCCCCCGGGGTCACGCCCATCATCACCACTGGCTCATAGCGGAGCGGGACCACCTTTGCAGACCCCCGCACTAGGTAGATGTGCCAGGTGCGATAGACAATGGAGCCGTTTACCGAGGTGGGCCACGGCCCGCTCTCGGCAATCAACTTGAGAGATGGGTCTGCGTTCGCCTGCTGGATTACCTCGGGCGTAAAGGCCATGAAGTAGCGGACGCCCAGCATCTGGAGGTGCTCCACGCCGAGCAGAACGTCCACCGCGCCGTAGGGCAGACCACCTTCGGGCTCGGATGGGTTGGAGGATAGCTCCGCTTGGTTTATGAAGTGGTAGGGAGTCGTAGCAGAGGACTCGGTGAGCAGGCCCTCCATGGAGTCAATGCAGTTGTTGGTCCAATATGGCAAAAGGGCCAGCGCCCAAGTGGTCCCGAAGTCGTTGAGCTCGGGGGCGTACTCCCACATGGCGTCGCCGCACCCATATCGCTTTCCGAGAGAGCCCATCAAGCTCACCAGTGTGTGGTACTCCACCCACGACTCGCCCTTGCCTTGATAACCGCTGTAGTTCCAAGAGATCCAGCTCGGGAGGTAGCTCGGGGCCACCCCCGCCGCCGCCCAGCCGTCCCAGGCCACCAGCTGAGCTGCAGTGAGGGAACCAATGAGGATGACAGTCGGGAAGAAGGCCCCCGCAATCAACCTCTTGGCTGCAGCCGCCCTGCCGGCCAAATCCCCATCGACGCCCGGACTGGGCTGCCCCCCGGTCGCGCCCTTGGCGGCGCGGGCCGCCAGCTTGTTGCGGACCAGGGACCCGAGTAGGTCTCCAGCCTCCCCCACTGCCACGCCGGCCAAGAGATAGACGGAGATCACGTAGAGGGGAACGAGCCTGTAGTTGTAGAGAGCAGTGAAGTTGGGGTTGTCGATCACCGTGCCAAAAGCGAAAGCCGTCGCTAGCAGCCCAAGCATCCAACCGAGCCTCCGCCGGCGAACCAAGGACGCCAAGAACCCAAGCACCGCTAGACCGAACGCCCAAAGCCGGCTCGAAGGCAGCAGCAAAGAGAAGTAGTCAGTCGCCTTGGAATAGCCCATGTTGGTCTCAAAGCTCCTGAAGACGCCTAAAGGCAGAACCCAAAATGAGACCAGCAACACCGCCACCAAGGCGGTCGGCCAGGCCCATCTGAGCCTTTCTTTTAGATCGAGGCCTCCTTCGCCTACGCCGAAGGCGATCAGCGCAAGGGCGCCAACCCCGGCGAACAGCGCTGGGACTATGTGACTGAGCAGACAGGCCGCGAAGAGAACGGCTGCTGTGGCGCGCCTCCTTCCGGTGCGCAATCCAGAAAAGACAGCTGCCAGGAAGAACACGCCGAACGCCAGACTCAAGGAGTAGTCGAACTCCCCTGCCAGGGTGGAAGCTATGTTTCCGCCGTAGATGCTGTAGTTGGTCTCGAACAAGAACGGGACCGTGGCGATGGCCATGCACTCTGGCACCGGCCTCGGTGCCCTGGCGGCCTTCCCAAGCGTCCAGGCGGCCGCTGGAAGAAGCAGCGTCCCAAGCACCGTGACCACCTTGAAGGCCAGGTTGTAGGCATAGCCCGTGGCTATAGCCGCTCCCAAGTGCCCGCTTACGACGTTGAAGACCAGGTTCAAAAGGAGGATCAAGAGAGAAGGCAAAGGGAAGTAGAAAGTGAGTAGGGGGAATCCGTCATACCAGGCGGAGCTCCACCCCTCTAGGCGGTGCTGCGGAAGCACCTGGCGGGCCAGTTCCCAGGGGACCAGTACGTGCGCACCCGTGTCCCCCCCATTGTCGGTGGTGTTGGCGAAGAACAGGCTGCGGTCGAACTTGGAGGCAAGATAGATCGTGACAGCCGCCACTACGGCAAACGACACCAATCCGACCGCAAAGCGCTCGAAGCGTCCCGGCCCCGGCCCCTCCTCGCCGACTTTTAGATCTGGCTCGCTTGCCTCGAGGAACACTGCCGAGCTCGAAGCCGGCTTCCAGTCTCGTGTGCCCCAGCCGTGCTCCCAATCGTCTTGGTCACTGCCGAGCTCGGAGGAAGACGCCTGAGGGGCAACCAAGCCACCGGCTTCGGCCTCGGCCGGGCTCGAGACCTCGATTTCGTGGACTTCTTGCTCCACCTCTTCGTCATCTTCGAGGGAACCGCCCACGACCTCGAAGGCCTCGTCCCAGTCGTCCCAGCCGCGAGCCTTCTTCGGGGTGTCCTCCGGATTCTCCGTTCCAAACCAACTCGAATCTCTCACCGAGGTTCTCCTCGTCTCGGGAGGAACTTGTACCCGGACCCTTGGCCCGCGTGGACTCGGCGAAAGGCTACCTTACCCCCCAGCATTGGTGGCCAGCATAGACCGCCCCGACTGGATTGGCCGGCTAGCGGCGAGATGATGCAGCAAGAGCCAAGACGTCGGTCAATGCGGCTGCCTGCCCGTCGGTACGCCACCAACGACTATCGCAGGCAGAGCAAGAGACTAGGCGGACTTCCCTTCCCCCCAATCTGAGTGCGATCTCCACGGTACGACCGTGCTTGCATGCCGGACAACGGTGAGGTTCCCTCACATCCATGTTCAACCTCCTCTAGACCGTCCGACTTACGACCTACAAGGGCCGCCTAATACCCAAGCAGGTCCGCTGAAGGGCCCGCCAGGCGCAACTGCGCACTGATCAGATCGGCATTGACACCTTTCAACTTGAGACGGCGAAGAAGAAGCCGACGACCCCAGCAGCCAGGTCCCCTCAACGAGATGCCACCAGTACCACCACGGCGACCGTGTTGAAGGCAGCGTGAGCAACCGTACAGGCTCCAAGACGCCCAGTTGTCTCTGCCAGGATCCCAAGGACCACTCCCAATAACACAAGGCCCGCCAACTGGAGCAGCTCGAAGTGAGCCAGTCCAAACACAACTGCTGAACCGACCACCGCGAAAGGCCTTGCCAGCCCAGGCCCAAGCCTGCCAAAGGCCCTCTCGAGCGAGCGGAGCAGCAGCCCCCGAAAGAAAAGCTCCTCGACAAGGGGGGCTCCTAGCGCAACCAGCACACCCCCCACGACAAGTCCTGCCCCGTGAGACCCCCCTGTGATCTGCCTGGCGGGCGCCCCAAGAGCCCGTTCTAGTTTCTGATTCGAAGAAACGAAAGGAAAGTAGAGGGCGGGCACCACGACGAGCTGAAATCCCGCCCCCACCAGCAGGCCTAGGGGGATGTCGGGCCAGAGGCGGATTCTCCAGCCGAACATCTCCCGAATGCTCCTATGAAGCCTCCTTGAGGCCGCCATCACAGAGCCCACCAGACCGACCCATAGGCCGCCGAGCGACGCCGCAACCTGGACTGCAGACAGAACATGCTGTCCGCCAGCAGAAACTCCCACCCCTGCGGAGGCAACCGAGCCGAGCAGATATCCGCCAAAAAGTCCGGCTGCCGCATAGCCGAGCATCCAATAGGGAGAGCCGGGGAGGGCTTTTTGGGGGGACGAGGGGTCCTCGTTCACAGCTCTCCGCTATAGCAGCCTCTAGGGAAAGCCCGGCAGATGTCCCATCCGACACTTTGCCCCGAGATGCCGCCTAACATTGGTGGTATGAGTCGCCAGCCTCCCGAAATGCGCCGGCAAGGGCCAGGCCTCCCGGGAACGCCTGAGCAAAGCTGGCGCTGGGCGATTGTCCTGCTTCTCGGACTCATCGTATTGGCATTCGTGCTCTCGTCATACTTCTCAAAGAGCCAGAGCGAGTCAATCAGCTACTCCGACTACCTAAGGGACGTAGCAGCGCATCAAGTAGCCACGGCCACAATAAACAACACCACGGGCCAGATCACAGGGTCGCTTACCAACGGGACCCCCTATACGGTGAACGGTCCTGCTCCGGCCTTCCCCGGAGACGTGAGCACCATGCGCAGAGACGGTGTAGCGGTGTCGTTCGCGCCTCCCCCCAATGACTTCTTGAGCACTCTCGTCGTTTACGCGTTGCCGGTGATCCTCCTCATCGCCTTCTTCGTGTGGATGAGCCGCCGAGCGCAAGGACAGATGACTGGGATCATGTCGATTGGGAGATCCCGGGCCAAGCTGTTTACAACCGACAGACCTCGCACCACGTTCGCTGACGTGGCTGGATACGGCGGAGTAAAGCAAGAGATCAGCGAAGTGGTGGAGTTTCTCCGCAACCCGGGCCGGTTCAAGGAGGTTGGGGCGCGAATCCCCAAGGGCATCTTGCTGGTTGGTCCACCAGGCACTGGCAAGACCCTTTTGGCCAGGGCTGTCGCGGGCGAAGCTGGAGTCCCATTTCTATCTGTGTCGGGATCGGACTTCATGGAGATGTTTGTCGGGGTCGGCGCCAGCCGGGTGCGAGACTTGTTCCAGACAGCTCGGAAGCAGGCCCCCGCAATCATCTTCGTGGACGAGATCGACTCGATAGGCCGCAAGCGGGGTGCTGGTCTCGGAGGTGGCCACGATGAGCGTGAGCAGACGCTCAACCAGATGCTCTCCGAGATGGACGGCTTCGAGACCACTGAGGGAATCGTCATGATGGCCGCTACGAACCGGCCTGACATTCTCGACCCCGCCCTCCTCAGACCGGGACGTTTCGACCGCCAGATAGTAGTGCCGCTCCCCGATCTAGAAGAGCGGATTCCGATCCTGAAAGTCCACTGCCGGGACAAGCGGCTCGGTCCGGACGTAGATCTCGAGCTGATCGCTCGTGGCACGCCGGGCATGAGCGGCGCGGAACTTGCCAACCTCGTGAACGAAGCGGCTCTCCATGCAGTGAGGAGAGGAAGTTCTCGTATCGAGATGCGCGACTTCGAGGCCGCCAGAGACCGAGTCCTCATGGGTCAGCGCCGAGAGTCCCTGGTCCTCTCGGATGAGGAGAAGGAGCGGGTTGCCTATCACGAGGCTGGCCACGCAGTGCTTGCATATGCGTTGCCTAACGCGGATCCCCTGCACAAGGTGACGATCCTCCCCACGGGCATGGCACTTGGGGTAACCCAGCAGCTGCCCATGGAGGAGCGTCACATTTACCGCAAGGACTACATCGAAGACACGCTTTGCGTCAGGCTTGGTGGCAGGGTGGCTGAGCTGCTCAAATATGGGGACCTCTCGACAGGCCAGCACGACGACTTGGTGGGAAACACCGAGCTAGCCCGAAAGATGGTACGGGAGTTCGGAATGAGCGAGCGAGTTGGCCCAATGGCTTGGGGCTCGCAGGGGATGGTCTTTTTGGGCGAGGACCTCATGCACACCCGGGACTACTCCGAGGACATGAGCCGGGTCATAGACGAAGAGGTATCGCGAATCCTCCGTGAACAAGAAGAGCGAGCCAAGGAGTACCTGACCCATCTCATGCCTGGCCTCGAGGCCGTAGCCAGGGCCCTCCTCGAAAAAGAGACCATCTCCGGAGACGAAGTTGCTCAACTGGTAGATGCCGCTCAGGGATACCACGCGGGCCGCATTGACCTCTCCGAAGTGACTTCTGGGCAAGCCCGCTAACGCCAATCCCGCCAAAGCACTGCCTTCGCCAAAGAGCCCCCTGGAACTTGAGGAATCAGTCCCAAGCCGTACGACCGGGCCTAGGAAGTCGCCCGCACCAACTCACTTAGCTGGTTGAAGGTGCGGCGCCAAGTGAGCGTCTCGGCCCTCTTGCGAGCTCGTCGTCCCAGCTCCTGGCGCAGACTGTCATTCCGGATCAACTCCGATAGGACCTCGGCCAGCCCCTTGGGTTCGGAGGCGTACAAGACCGCATCGCCTCCCTCTTCTCTCATCCCTCCTCTCCCAGAACAGACCACCGCCAAGCCCGACGCCATCGCCTCTAAGATGACCAAGCTGCAGGGGTCCTCCATAACCGAAGGCGCTACGAGAATGTCGTATCGGCGGTACTCATCGGGCATATCCTCGCTTTTGACGAGACCCCTAAATACCACCTTCTCGGAAATGGAAGAGAGGCTTTTGCGGACCTCCCTTTCGTAGGCAGAAAGCGCCTCGCCAGGCACAAGTCCGGAACTTCCTACAAAGCCCGCCTCGAAAGGAAGATCCCTTATTGCCAAAAGGGCTTTGGCCAAGAGCAAAGGCCCCTTTTCAGGGATCATTCTTCCCGCAAATGCAATTCTGATCGGTCCCTCTGGTCTTTCAGCTGCTGGGTAGAACGTGTCCGTGTCTACGCCGTTCAGCACGGCCTTCAATTTGTCTTCGAAGCGGGGTAAACGGAGGGAGCTTGCCACCTCTTCCCTCATGTATTCACTTACGCAGATGACAGCCGCAACCTGCTCCAAGACGGCAATCTTCTCCCTTCTCGTATAGGAGCGGGAGAGAGAGTTGTGGACGTAGACAAAGGTCGGAACGCGTGGAATCGCAGAAGCCACCGCCCCCGCCACATACATGCCGTAGTATCCGTCGTGAACAAACGCCGCAGTGAAACCAAACCCTGAGGCAGCCAAGGCCTCGGCTGCAGGACGCACCCTTCTAGCCATATACCGCCTAGAGACACCAAGACGAGCCAAAGCAGCGTCTATCCATAGCTCCCTAGGCAGCATGTACTCCCGCTCCAAGTAACGACAGTAGTCAACTGGGATCTGCCCAGCTACTCCGAAGTCGCACTCCCGCCTGTTCGAAGCTGCCACCCAGGAGGAGATCCCAGCCTGAGCTGCCTCCCGTGAGATCTCCCGAATAACTCTGTTGATGGGATTGTTGTGGACAGAAAAGATGGTATTCACATGGGCCCACACTTCGGTCTTATCTGCCGGGCGTAGCGGGCCAATCACCTCACCCATGGCCAATGATTGTACCGCCCAAGAATTATTTTGGTCGGAGGCTTTTATCGAAATTGGCGACAAGGATCCTCTAGGGAACCGCGACTGCCGGCACCAGCCCCGTTGCAATCCCTCCTACCGCCATGCCTCCAACCACAAATTTGACCGAGCTCGAAAGCTCGGCACCTAGCGGATCTCTTCGAATAAAAATCGATGTTGGCCCTCCGTCCGACAAATTACCTCGCAAACGAGCCAAGTCCGAGAGCCAGTTTCCGACGATCAAGCTTCCCCGAGCGCTGCCAGTGGCCGATAGATAAAGGCTCGCGTTGGATCCCCAGGCATCGGTCGGTGGAAGCACCCAGCGTCCGGCCCCACTACCCACCATGCCGCCAGTGACCGCGCCTCGCTCAAGCCCAACCCCGCCGACCCGAAGAACCGACTCGACCACTACTGGGCCCCCGCGTGAGGAGATCCGTGCCACTCCTATCGAGATCCCTGGCAAACCAGGCGCAACCAGCTCTTTTACCTCCCCTGGGCCAAACACCATCGCCTGGCGGTAGCGACGGCCTTCTCCGAGCAGAAGCTCCAAGGAGACATGGACGCTCGCATCCGAAGGGTTGTATATGAGATCCGCACTCTGTATCGCCTGGTTTGCCAGCTGAAGGGGCAGCACCCAATGAGTCGAGGCATCAGGAAGTGCCGTTATAAGAGAGGCGAAGTGGCCCTGGAGTGCCCATCCAGCAGAGACGACCTCGCCGACCACAGCTTGGACAGAAGCCGCCAACAGGGGTATGTCCAAGGCACGCAATCCGAGATCGATGACCAACAAGTGCTTGCTTTTTACAACGAGCCCTTGGTAGTCAGCTATCACCTGAGAGCCACCGGGGGTGCCAAGTATTACGTTGACTACGGCGTCCTCGGGCATGGGGTCGTATATGAGCAGATCGAAATCATGACCCTGGGCAGTTGAACCCCCCGCCTGGTACCACTCAGACGCCACGGCCCGGCTACAGGCAACCACCCCCGATCCGTCAGGGCCTGCCAACCACACTGCCCCAGGTCCCTTCGTGACAACGGTGGCAGCCCCAGCACCGGTCCCACCCAAGCTTCCCAGTTCTACTACTGCGGTGTGACCGGCCGGAACGTTGACGGTGGCGCTGCCGAGGGGCCCCGAAGTACCCGATACCGAGACATTCGCGCTAAGAGGGCGAGAGCCGTTGTCACCCAGGATCAGGCGCTCCTTGGAGTCGGGCGGGCCTACGCAGTACCACGCGGCGGAGGTTGCCTGAACGCCAGCCTCAGTGGGTCCCGGGCTTGGCGCCCAACTCAAGCCGCCCCCAGCTGGATGCACCGGAGGGAGGCTCACCAAGCAGCCAAAACCCACGACAACTGCGAGCGCCACAAGAGCAGCCCTCCGAGAGGTCAACGAAGCTAGAGCCACAGGACCTCACCCCGGAGGCGGCGAACCTTCGGCGTTGGCACTCTCTTCTCACCCGCTCTCACATAGAGACGAACTCACAAGATCTCCCTCGTCAAGGCATCCCTAGCCCCCTTCCAGCGGGCTAGCACCGCACCACATACCACCGCCCAAATGCCAGCCTCTGCCCACAGGGCCAGCGCCATTCCAACAGGCAGACCCGAGGAACCACCTGACCTAGCTAACGCCGCCTCGCTCTCGAAGGCATAGAGACGAGAGCCCCCAGGGCCCAGCTCCCGCAAGTCCAGCTGTTGCCGCAGCTCCTCTACAAGCCTTTTCTCCAAAGCATCCAGCCCACCTCGGCAGTAGAGCGCCAGGTAACCGATGTGGTAGCCAGCCAACAGAGATCCGGCCTCCACCGTATCCCCTTCGAGGACAGAGTCCAAAGCAGCTCCGACCCGAGCGCTCTCAACCGAAGGGGGACCAGGCCAAAGCTCATCGAAGCTTGGCGGACCTTCTGAAACAATGAAGCTCAAGCCATCCCGCCAAGGCCATCCAACCCCCGGGAGGCTTTGGTAATCGGAGACCAAGAGAAGCTTCTTCCCAGAGTCATCCTTCGGGACCCAGCTCAAAAGCTGGCCCGGGCCGTTTGCAGGCAGACGCCAGCTTCCGCCTCCCGCAGCCCAGATCACCGGGAGAGCGCCAAGGACCAATCCTGCAGTAGCCAATGCCAACGCTCCATGACGCCAACCCAATTGAAAGGCGGGCAAGTCCTGACGGAAAGCCGCCCAGGAAATCGCGAGATTGGCTACTAGCGCCGCAGCTGCCCAAGAAGCGAAGGCTCCTGGGGGAGCGCCGATCTGAAACCTCCCAGCAAGCCAAGCAGCCAATCCACTCGTGATGTAGACAAGCCACAGGGCGACTGCCCAGCGCCGCCTCCAGTCCCTTCCAACAACCAGAGCGAAACCGGCTGCAATGACGAGCCCCCACGAAAGAGGACCCGAACCGATCGGTCCCAACGCCAGCCGTGCAATCGAGGCACCGGAGAACCCCGGGGACGGCCCAGACACTAGACCCAAAACCTGCCTCAAGCTACCCGGTCTAGCTGCCAGCTCGCCGAGATCGGAGACCAAGGAGAACCCCGCTGCGGCCATGGCCTTAGCTGGTTTTGGCTTGTCCTCGGCACTTGTTCTTGCCGGCGTCGAGCGTCGAAGGGGATGGGCAGCCTTCTTTGCAGCAATGGCCGCAGCGGGGTTCTCCTTGGTCTC
>OGCG01001209.1_pt1 | contig 13259 bp, 14 predicted proteins | sample 1570061 | NCBI WGS metagenome assembly OGCG01 (sample SAMN06268698, study PRJEB24515) | hot springs metagenome | isolation source: Joseph's Coat, Yellowstone National Park, Washington, USA | place: USA:Joseph's Coat, Yellowstone National Park, Washington, USA
GGCCTCAAGGAGTAACATATGATCCTGCTAATAATTATCTGTATGTTGCAAATCAGGGAACATATTCAAATAGTGTAACAGTAATCAATGGTGCTACAAATGGTGTTGTAACAACAATCGGTGTTGGGGAATATCCTTATGATTCCGTAGTTGGTTTATTTAGATTAGCTATTCAAATACCATATACTCAATATGGTATTAATAGTAATTTTTCTAATGTTCGTATAGCTTATCCAAATGGCTTAGAAGTGCCATTTTCAATATCAAGTGAAAATTCAACAACTGCAGATATTGTATTACAAAATTTAACAATTCAATCTGGGAATAGCCAGAAATTTGTGTTATGGATAGGAGCAAGTTCACTCAAGCCTGATGCTGATATTATAGCACCATCATATGGGCCTTATATAGTAAGCACTACTTTCTCATCTGTACAAACATCTACATCTCAATATCCAACTACATATTTGCAACTTTTATTTAAGAATACACAAACTATTGCCACTGCACCGAATCTTCCCGTTAAATTCAATATCAATTATACATGGACAATAGCATCAGGTGTAGAAATCGAGCCATATCTATGGAATGTACGCTTTTATCTATCCAATGGTCAGCCATTATATGCCTGGGTACAGTATGGTACAATGCAGGGTTACTGGCAAGATATAGTTTGGCTTAATCTTTCAGCCAGTATTCCAGCAAATACAGAAGTACCAATCATTATGCAAATTAACCCACCAACATCTATTCCTGCAGCATCACAGAACATTTATACAGGCTTGGATGCTAACCTGACATCATGGAATCCAGCTGGATATGATAATGGTATTCATGTCTTCACAGTAGAGGATGCATTTGATGAATCATCATTATCATCTCAGTGGGTATATATAGGTGGCATAACATATTCAGTAGGAAATGGCTTATCTGCACCATCAGCATCAAATACGGCTGATTTTGCAACGAGCCAGGAATTTAATATTTCAAAATACACATTTGATATATTTTATTCAACCTCATCATCGAGCAGTACAGTTGCGATAGGCATAGCATCAGCAGTATCATATCAATACAATTACGGTGTGACTAATGGTGTAATTGGTGTAACAAATACAACTTATGTATCAATTTATTCAGCCAGTTCAGGAACGGATACGCTTCTTAATCATGCATCAATCTCAAGCAGTGCTGGGAAATTAGCAATACAGTATGTTTATTCGGCAAATCCTATTGTGAAAGTCAATTATTCAGCAAATATGAATAGTGCAGTATCAACTGTAAGTGCAAGCGAGTCTATTCAGTTCGATGGTGTATTCACTATTGCATTGCAAAATGCAGTCATTCATGAAGCAATTGTTAGGGAAAACGGGCCTAATAATGTTGTTCCATCGTTTGTATCATATTCATTAGAAAGCTCATCATATACATTGCCTCAGTGGTCATCTTCATCATCAACAACAACAAGCTCACCAACATATTATACAGTTTCAGGGACTGTGACAAACACTAATAATCAAATAATATCAGGAGCAATGATTTCATTCGGCTCAGCATATTCAACAAGCACATCTTCATCAGGGACTTATTCAATTTCAGTGATTGGTGGCACATATAAGGTTACGGTCACGGCAAATGGTTATCAGACATACAATACCACATTGGTTGTAAGTACGAACATGACAGAAAACTTTGTGCTTAGCCCTGTAACCACTTCTGGTGGAACAACATCGAATAGTGGCATAACATATCAAGTTGTATTGCAATATGTCACTAATAACTATGTCATATTTGTGCCTTTGATATTATTGATTGCATTTATTTTGGCAATACTAATCCTGGTTGTGGATATTAAGAAAACAAAACCAAAAAATAAGAAGGGGGCAAGAAAATGAGAAGAGCAATTGCCCTTTTGCTTTTTTCTATTTTTTTAGTTTCACTATTACCATTAGCATCGGCTAATACTTCGCTAGTTCAAATTAACAATGTTGATTTTGCGAATTTATCAACTAACCAGGTTGAATCATATTTTCATATCCAAGAATCTAATTCCCAGTACCAGGTTGCATCAGGCTCGGATTTTGGCTTATCATCAAATATGTTATGGGTGCAGGGTAATCCTGTTACCACTCAAAATACGATTAAAGAATTGTTTACGTATGCTCCTCCCTCTGGAATAGGGACGTTCACACCTAATAAACAAAGTACGCTGTTTTTTACAACACAGATAACTCCTTTGGACACAGCATGGCAATACCAGGGATCAACAATCCAGAACTATAAGACTGAAGATGCAAATGTATACACCTCATTTGCATTGGTTGGTGAGGGAGGGACAGCAGTTGTAGAATTAACAGTATATACTCAGGTCTTAGGTGCTGCATCTGCAACCGTTGGTAACCAGATAATTCATACTTATGTTAATTTTTATTATAACAGCCAGCTCGTTTATAATCAAACAGGTGATAGTTCACCATTTATTTTTACAGTAGCTACAAATGGCTCGAGCCTATATTTATTCGCTGGTAATAATATAGATACCACACCATTATATCAATCAACAAACGTTCAAATAGGTCAGATCACACCAGCATTCATTTATCAGGCTACATTTTTTAGTAATTCATGGCTAGGTTCAGTAATAGACCCACCGAGCATGATCGGGTTTTTGCAGATTCAGCAATCAAAGATTTCAGTAAGCATTTCAGGCCCTGCAACAGTTAAGGCAAACACATTTAATACTTATACGGCTAGTGTGAATAATATTCCAGGCTGGGGCAGTGTGAATTATTCATGGTCAGTTCTTGGGACAACCATATCAGGTTATGGGCAATCATTCAATTTTGAGTTTCCGAATGGTGGCAGTTATGTTCTTGAGGTAGTTGTATCTACAGTTTATAATGTTGCATCAGCAGAATTTGGCATAACCGTTTCAGGAGCATCAGGCCCAACATACATGCTTTCAGGGAAGGTTATTGCAACTAACTCTACACCCATATCTGGGGCTACGGTAACATTAGGGACATATACTGCAACCACTTCATCAAGTGGAACGTTCCAAATATCAGCACAATCAGGCACTTATATATTAACAATTCAAAAAACTGGCTATAATACATACCAGACAACGATAACATTAAACTCAAACTTATCCCAGACATATACATTAAGTGTTAACACTACTACAACAAGTTCGGGTGGTGGATTTCTATCAGGTGGTTCATCAGGTTCATTTTATTGGCAAGAAGTTGGCATTCTCGCTTTTATTCTTATTGCGGGAGTTGTTGCATTCCCAGCACTATTAATGAAGAATGGAGATAAGAAAAAGGCATTTGGCGTGGCATTAGGCTCAGTTGTGGCAATGTTTGCAGTTATTACGATTATTGATCAAATATGGTATCTTGCTGGAATAATTGTTACGGTTGATATATTCATTTACAGTGTTGTGTTCGGGGTGAATTTTGAATGAAAAAGAACAAGAGGTTAATTGGCAGTCCCTCACAAGACCCGTTCTCTTGGATACTCATTGCTGGATTTTCTCTGCTATTCATAGGATTTATTCTGCCAGTTATGATGCAATACCCTCTTGATGCATTAGGCATAATTTTTATTGGCATCGGTGCAGCATATATTCTTGGCATTGATGTATCCTTCAAAAGCGAATTTTCAAAGTATGCATTATTATTAATGTTGATAGGTGCAATATTGATAGTCGTGGGTGCATTTCAGTCATCAGTTTCAACATTCTTTAATGTATATGTGTATGGTATTCCAATATTTGCAATATTCATCGGGCTATTCCTTATTTTTGTTATACCTGCATTTTTCAGGAGCAATAAGCCTAAATCATCAAAACAGCCAACCACTATCATTTATGATACAAATCAGTATGGCAGAAGTGGAAGTAGCACACACTGGCTAATAGTAATCGTTATAATAGGCATTGCAATTCTGCTGTTTTTTTACTTTGGTGGCTCATTTTCAAATAACACAATTACAATGCCAGGCACTACTACAACTTCAGCAAGTTCCTCATCATCAGGCTTTTCATTATTAGGTGCAGGAATAGGTGCAGGCGTATTGCCACTTGCACTAATAGGGCTTGATATGATTCCAGGAGTGGATTTTGTAACTATACCGATTACTATTGCAGCAGTTGTGGGTGGTGGTTTATTAGGAGGGATTATTGGTGCACACTTATAAATTATTATCCATTATTTTACTTCTAATTGTAATAGCCGTATCAGGCTATTATACGTATGAATATTCTGATCCGATTGCTAGTGCAATCTTAATTATTTTTATAATTGCTCTAATTTTTATAATATTTTTTTATTATAAAAGGAGGTTGAAATAAATGAAAAAAATATGGGAAAGGATTTTAGCGATTTCAGTAATATTCGTAGGAATACTATTGTTAGGTTCTGCAATCAATTCAGCGAATGCAATGACAATGCCATCTAAAATTAAGATTGAAGGAAAGATCGTTCCAGCTGGTGCATATGTAGGATCGGGCTGGATGCAGGTACAGAGCAATAAGACCACAGGAACGTACAACTTTACAGTTTATGCAATAAACACGGTCATAGTATATGCATTTGCCCCTGGCTATGCAGCATATTTCGGGAATTTTACAATATCAAGTTCACAAACAGTATTATGGGATAATATTACATTAACACAACAAACACCAATTGCGATAAATACAACACAGTGCATAGGCTCAATGAAAAATAATACTGGCAATTTTGTGAAAGTGAATACAACAACAGTCCCAGTTAGTCAGTTTGTTTCTAATAATATCACATGGAACAATACCAAAGTACAGGTAAAAATCATTAAAGAAAAAGTGAATGAATATCTAATAAACACAAATAAAAGCATAAAAATGCCAATAGTAATACCGTTTTATGGGTTAATCAAAGGTCATTACTATAGAATTATTGTCTTAACAAACATATCAAAATACTATTATAATATCACAGCAAATGGCAGTGAATATAACTTTACATGGTCAAACTGGACTGTTGACCCGTTGTTTTCAATTCAAAACGTTACGATTTCAGGTGGGATTCTTGGAACGGTTTCATTCGGCAGTTACAGTATTCCAGTATTATATATTGCAGTAATCCTAGCAGTTGCAGTAATATTTGCAGTAATATATATCATAGATGAAGAAAAGCATAAAAAACATAAAAAGAAGGCAAAAAAGCACCATAAAAGGAGATGAGATAATGATAATGAAAAAAGAAAAGGGCAGTACAGCGATTAATGCTTTGATATTCATTATATTACTTATCATTTTTATTTTAATTCTTGATAAAATGGGCATAACACTGACCACAATAATCAATGCGTTTGAGAAATTTTTTAGTGGTTTAATAATTAAAGGAGGTGTATAAATATGGCTAAGAGAGTAGTTCATAGGAAAAGAACTACAAAAAGGAGAAAAATAAAACATAAAAGGAGGTAGATAAAATATGGCAAATAGAATAAAAGGGTTTTATACAGATCGATATGGAAGGAAAAGACCCATCACTAGGCCTAAAATAGTGCATGTGACATATACAGTGCCTTCAACAACAGATACTAGGCACATAAAAGAATGGGTGACTAAAGGGCATTACATAGTGAGAAACGGCAAGAAGATATGGATACCCAGGCACACTGATAAAGAACATGTAAAACACTATAAAGTTCATAAGCACAACGTTAAAAGGGATGAACTTAGGTACAGTGGACATTTTAATGAAGTTGCAGAAAAAATAGCAAGAGAATATGAAAAAAAAGGCTATTCTAAAAAAGATGCAGAATACATAGGTAGAGCCACTGCTGCGGATATTTATCGGCATAAGCTAGCAAAGAATTATCGTTGAAAAGTGTTGGAGAGAAAAAAGGAGAATAAAATGGAGAGATAAAATGAAAAAAGATAATTCATATTCATTTCATTACACAATAGTTGATAATGGTTCAAAAACCATTATTGACCAGAAAAATATTTTAATTGAGAAAAAGAAGGGTGTTAAAGAAAAGCTGGATAATATCTATGAATTTTTAACAAACTTTTTTTGGAGGAGAAAATGACAGAAAATAACTTGGATATTGAAAATATTGAACCATCATCCAGGGAAATGTACTGGAGGAAAAGAAAAGCATACAAAAAAATTGCTCAAATGGAATCTGAATATTCCAGAAAGGAAAATGAATTGTTTGAAATGATTGCAAAAGTAATGTATCACACAAAAGATCAGAATTATATTTCTGAAATTAAAAATGTGTTAGGGGATCTAACACTTACTGAACTTGAGGACTTTTATACGAAAATTTCACAGATTATTTCAGACCTGCCTGAAAGAAAGGAAATTGTCCATGCTGATCAAATTTTATCAAGGACTATAGGATTTTTTTTAATAGCATTTGAAGCAGTAATTGTTATGGATGCTTTTTCAATCATTATTTGGTTACATAAAACACAGGGAATTTCTTATCAGGTTTTTGAATTGGGAGGGATAATGGGGGCAATTATTGCTGTTGCAACTGCAATTCCAATATATTTATTCAGGAGGAGAAAATATGCTAAAAAAGAAGAGTGAAAAAGTAATTGATGAAGAGGATGAAGAAGGTGCTGACATAGATAAAGCATTAGGCTCACCACATAAAAGAGTAGAACCAACACTGGATGTTTTTGATTATGCAATCATCCTTGTTGGAGTCATAGCCCTTATTTCAGTACTGTTTCTTTTTGGTTCGGTCTGGCCTGAGTTGGGATGGGTAACGTATCATGAGTTTGTGGTATATATGTGGAAGCCAATGAGCTGGATGCCATTATGGATTGGCATTGTTTTAGCACTGCTCATTTTTGCATTTGCAGATTTCCTGAAGCCTGTGGTCATCTTTGGAAATGATAAAAAATGGTATATACGCAAATACGAACTGAATGGATTAATACATTTCAAATTACTACGATCATTAGGCAGGTCAGAACTAATTGTTTACAGAAAAAGGGTACATTCAAGGGGGATGATGAATATTATTACACATTCTGATCTTGTCACAATAAATTCAGAAAAAGATATTCATGTTGAAGGCTCGGATAGGCTTGAGGTTGAAGAAATTATTACGCTTGAAAAAGAAATTGCATTGCTTTCAGCCAAACTAAACAGTATTTACAGGACACATGTAGCCGAAACGGGCAGGAATTTCCATGAGTACAAGGAACTTGAAAGGCTTAGGTCACAGGGAGGTAATGAAAAATGAAAGCATTAAAATTATTCATTATTTTTATGCTAATATTAGCATCATTTATGCCAGTATTAACTATTTCAACAGCTTCTTCAATCAATAATGGTGTGATATTTAGAGCTAACGTAAATGAAATGTATATTGAAAATCAGCCAATGCCTGTTCAAATTCAAGCTTTATATTTCCAAAATAGTATTCCACAAATGACAAGCGTAGAAATCAGTATTACATTAACGAATTTAAGTTCTAACCAGCAGGTTCAACAGAATTTTAATGTATCTTCAGGGGTTATGCAAACAATTTATATGCAGGGATTGCCACCTGGCGAATATTCATTCACAGCAGAGGCTACGGCAATGGGGTATAGCTCTCCTGAATTCTCGGAACAATTTCTTGTTGCCCCACCACCTGTCCCATATTCTGCAGTCTTTGAAAATGGAGGTTATTTCAGTTTCCACTCAGATGTTTTAAATGCTACTGGACATTATAATAAGAATTATACATTTACTATTTTGGTATATTATGAATATGTTGGTGGTCAGGCACAGCTAATGAATGAATATACAAATGTTACGAATATTTCATTATCCTTCCCGAATGATGGGCAGATCGTTGTAATCAATATTATAGATAGATATGGCTGGATCAATGGCATGAATATCAACCCAGCTCAAGGGATTTTTGTTGGAACACCATACATTTACAACTTTAACGTTCAGGGGCAACAGCCATTTGCATCAATATATGTATCAAACTTTATATATGATGCTATTGTAATACTAATTATAATGATATTATTAATAGTTGTAGTGAGGCGTATTAGAAGATGATGCCTGGTTATCCTTCCAGCGAAACAGCTTTTAAGCGATATCAAGAGCAATTGCATCAACAGATTCAGGATCCTATAAGGAGCAAAATTGAATTTTTCATGACCCAAACAGGGCAGATTACAAGAATGATCACAGAAGAAGATATTGCAGACTTATATGAAATGGCAGCCTTGTTTGATCCCTATGGCGATAGAAAAATTGTTGAAAGGATTAATGAATTAAACAACTTAAGCTCAAAATCACTGTACGATAGGGAAACGTTTGCTATTGCTAAAGGGATCATTGAGGGCTATATTCGAGAGGAATGGTATAGTGAAAATAGGCCAACCAACACTACTGCAGACGCAATTCAAGAAGCTGTTAATAAAATACTTGAAACATCACATACTGAATATTTGAAAGAACATCCTGAAGTTGTTGAAAAGCTTATGCCAATCAGAGATCTAGAACTATTACAGCAAGAGATAGAAAACCTTACAAAACAGCTAAGCGAAATGGAAGAAAATTATGATAAGTTAAAGAAAATATTAGATGAACAAACTAAGGTAGTGAGACCTGAACCTAAAACACTAGAGAAACAAGAAGAAAAAGATGAGAAAATCAAACAAGAAATTAAGCAAGAAACTAAAGAAAAAAATGTTGAGATTGAAAATATCAAGGATAAAACTAAAACTTTAAAATTTAAAACAGAAAGAATCTGGCAAATTGGATTGAATGAAATAACTGAAGAACCTGATATTGAATTTGAAATCAAGTACCCAGAAAACTATTCAAATTATTTGCCTTTAATTATTGCTATCAGGGATGAAGAACATAACAGAACTTTTGTACAAGTAGAATTCCAAGTAATGATTAAGGATAAGGAAAGTTTTGATATGTTTATTAACAGGCTCAAGAAAATTACTCTTGATTTTCTGTTAACTGGTGAAATTAATACACCTGATATAGTACATAATACATTTACTGAAAATATGAGATGGTATCCTAAAACGTATAACGGCAAAATAGCAATTTTTCAAATTGGCAAGATAGAAACAATGTTCATGAAAGAAGAACAAGAATTAATCATTTCAATCGGGAAATCGTATATAAAATATTACATTTTCTTAACTAAAAAGACCTTTGAACCATTCATTAAGGCATTCGTAGATGTTATAGAAATGATTACTGCATCAGCAGAAGAGTTAGAGGTGAAAAAGGCATAATGGTACAGAGCGAATATATTTCAGAAAAAGAAAAAGAATATGAATTTGAGGCATATGGTTATAGAAAAATTTGGAGTGGCGGCTTTCAAAACTATTCACCAATAGCTTTGTTTAGGGCCCTTGAAGACTTCCTAAAAAATCAACAAATTACACCATATTATGCACAGGTAATAATTGATGCATTTCATATGCGTTTTCCAAATATGGGTTATAATGCTAAAGTCATTGATGTTTATAATCACAGCATAATTGTGCCTTATTCTAATGGCATTGAAAAAGCATTCTTTGCTTACCCACAGTCAGTAACGATTTTTGGCGAAAGGAACTCAGGGAAAACAGTTACGAGCTGGACATTAGCATGGAAATTATGGAATCACTTAAACCAGGATGCTGAAATCCATACATATGGCGATATTGATAACATTACTGGAGCATTGCTTGATATTTCAAAAAGTTCAAAAATCTCATCAGAGCTATCCAAGTTCATAAACAGCATAATTAACCATAATGAATATGAAACTCCTGGCATTTCTGAAAAACCACAGATAATTATATATAATGAAATGGGCGAGGCATTGCTTTCAAAATATGCTAATCGAACTGAAAACATTATGCTCAATCTCCAGGCATTCAGGCAGAGGCATACCAAAAGATGGATTATATACAACGTAATACGAATGACATCATTAGAGGCAGCGTTAAGAGAAGCATCTGAAATAAAAATTTTTAAGCCACTATATGGAATGCTTCTTGAAAATGTCCTTAAAAATGCACCTAGAGCATGGGTACCAATTATCAGGCAGGTAGTAAATCTAAAAATCAATGAAGCACTCGTAATATATCCATTAATGGTTTTTGGTGGTGGAGAGGCAATTGAATTATATGAAGTAACTCCACCTTCATGGTACTGGGATGTTAAAGCAATTGCTGAAACAAACAAGAGAATTGCATATGGTAATGAAACTGTACCACTTAAAGTTATTAAGGAGGCTGCAGAATTGTATAAACATGAAGAAATAGGCTGGAAAAAATTGGCTGAGGTAATGAAAGAAAAATACGGATATAATAAACATCCTCTATGGTGGCGTAAAGCAATTATATCGGAAGATCCTTCATTCCAACCAAATAAAAAAGGCAGGCCTAAAAAGAAAGAAGAAGAGGAAAAAGAATGAGGGCAGCAATATATATTCGAGTAAGCTCACCTGCAAAAGAAGGAGTAAGCGAACAGGATAAAAGGCAAACTACAGAAAATCAAAAACTCAAAATTAATGAATGGCTAAAATACCAGAGAGATATTACGGAAATACAGTGGTTCAAGGATGAACAGACTGCCAGAACTGATGCCAGGCCTGCGTTTAAAAAATTAATTGAACAAATAGAAAACCACAATATAGATGTGGTAATAAGCCTTAGAGTGGATAGGTTATTCCGAAGCATGAAAGATCTGGCTAATTATGCTCAATTCTTTCAGAAAAATCATGTTGGCATGATAATAATAGACCAGGGTATTAATATCGATCCAAACTGGAGCAATCCAACATCTCAATTGCTTCTGAATATCCTGGGGGCAATTGCTGAATTTGAGGATGTACTAATTTCAAATAGAACAAAGGATGGCTTAGAACGGGTTAAAAAAGAAAATAGAAAAATTGGAAGGCCACCATTTGGATTTTTACCAACAGATAAAAAAGGCGAGTTTATCCCTGACCCTAATAAAATTAAAGTTGCTCAATCCATAATTAGAATGCATAGCCAACAAAAAACTGGATATAATGAACTTGCTGAAAAATATAATGTAAATAGAGAAACAGTTAGGTATATTATCAAGAACAAGGATATTTACTCTAAAATTGAAATTTAGATATTCCTTTTTAAAAATATGATAATTTATTTATCTCTATTTTTAGAGTAGCCTTAAAAGATTTTTACAAACAATAAAAATAAAATTGTTTTAATTTTTGAACATTGCAATTTTTATTATCGCAAAATAAAAAGTAGACCCCGTAGTATACGAGGGAAATTTGATCCGCAGTTTAAAATTTCCTTGTGTGGAAACCGTCCGGTTTCCACATACCTGTGTTTTTAAAAAATCAATCAAATAAACGATTACAATAATATATTTTTGAAAAATTTTAATTTTCACGCCCACTCAGGGGAAAGGGAAAAAATTGCAAACTTTACATGTATACTAATATATATTTACAGTATAAGGGCAGTTTTGAATTAAGGTAATTAACATAAAAAATATTGTAAATTAAGAGATATATTTATATAGAAGGATTCTAATAACTAATTGAAAAAAATAGGGAGGTATAATAGAACATGAAAATTTTATATGGAAAGAAAGAAAAGGGTGTTTCACCAGTGATAGCAACGATATTAATGGTGGCAATTACAGTGGTTCTTGCATCTGCAGTATATTTAATGGTCTCTGGCTACATAGGAAGTGCTCCAAGCAAGCCTGTGGCAATGTCATTTAATATTGTACCTACAAGTAGTAGTGATGTGTTTAGCGTAATAAACGGCAATATATCGATAACAGCATCATCACCATTAATAATAACAATTACAAATTCATCAGGAACGACAACTATTACTCTTACAAGTAATCAAAATGGTCTAACTGGTACAAAAGCTTGGGTAGGGTCATCGTCTGGTGTTGGAGGATATTATGTCTATGCTCAATGGACCTCAGTAACTGGCTCTTATTTAGCAGCCGGAGGATCAATTACTTTAACAGTGTCTTCAAGTCCTCCTTCTACTGTTCCAGTATACCCATTATCGCCTGGCACAACAGTTACATTTACTTATCATGGAACATCGTTCTATAGTTATTCATTCTAAACTTCTTTTTTATTTTTCTTTTCCCAGTATCTTTTTCTTGCCTTTTCCAAAAATATTTTTTTATATTTTTCAGGATTTGTCTCTTTTAATTTTTGCCTATACCTCCTTGCGTATTCAGTATTCTTTTTCTTCATTAATTCAGCCTTTTCAGGATTATGATACCTTTTTTTTATATACTCCCTTCTTTTTTGCAAATGTTCTTGATATTTTATTGGATCACTTTTAATTTTATAATAACTCTTTTTACTCCTTTCAGAAGCTTTTTCCAAATATTTTTTGTATTTTTCTGGGTCTTCCTTTAATTTTTGTCTGTATATTCTTGCCTGTTCGATCTTTCTTCTTCTTATTTGTTCTTTTTTTTCAGGATCATTCATTATACTTTTTTTTAGTTTTTTTGTTTTGAGTTCATAATGCTCTTTATAATATTTTTTCTTTTTTTCTAAAAGAGTTCTATATTTTTCGGGGTCTGATTTTAATTTTTCATAATACTTTTTCCCATATTCCCTTCTTTTTCGCAAATGTTCTTGATATCTTTCTGGATCCGATTTTAGCTTTTGATAATATCTTCTATGATATTCCCTCATTTTTTCAGGATTAGACCTTAATTTTTGATAGTATCTTTTTCGATATTCCCTTATTTTTTCTGGATCCGATTTTAATTTTTGATAATATCTTTTTCGGTGTTCCCTCATTTTTTCAGGATTTTTTTCTTTATATTTATTATATATTTCTTTACGGTGAGCTTTGATATATTCTCTATTATGCTCTCTAATTTTCAATACATCATTAAGTTCCTTTTCACTCTGTACTGAGAAATACCAATCTAAAAATTCTGGATCATAATCTAGTACTTGAGCAAGCTCTTCTTTTTTTAATGCCTTTCTCACAAATAATGTTAATATATGAAAAGATAATAAATTTTTCAGTCTTTATTCATTTCTTTGTAAGGAGATAAAGTTTGTAATTCTAGAGCAACCTTTTCTGCATTGGCCGTACAAATCATATATTTTTCGTGATTTGATATCATATATGATTTTGTAGGGGAGGTAATATTTTTCCATTCATTTTCCAATAATATTAAAGCATTATGAAGAGTGGCAATATTGTTATTTCCACGGGCATAAATAATTACATTATT
>OGCG01001210.1_pt1 | contig 13257 bp, 11 predicted proteins | sample 1570061 | NCBI WGS metagenome assembly OGCG01 (sample SAMN06268698, study PRJEB24515) | hot springs metagenome | isolation source: Joseph's Coat, Yellowstone National Park, Washington, USA | place: USA:Joseph's Coat, Yellowstone National Park, Washington, USA
CCTGAACAGCGACCTCGGCGCCCGCCCCACTCAGACCCAGGACTGGGAAGAGGTAGGCGATCGGATAGAACCCCCAAGAACCAAGGAGGAGGAGCCTGAGGTTACGCAGCAGGAGGCTGACTCGGGGTGGCTGCTGCTCGCTGCTCAAAACTCTGGAGAGCTCCACCCAGAGGACATACAGGATGTAGACAAAGGGGATCGTGCTGAGGGTGCCCCAGAGCAGGCGGGTCCCAGTGTCATGGCTAATTTGACCTGGATAGCCGAGGACGAGCATGAGGATCGCGGCCACGCTGAGCTTGAAGATCAGATTGTTGGTCTTCTCCCGACTCAGGCCGAGCACCAGGATGAGCTCGGTGAGGAGTAGAGGTACGGTGACCAGCCAGTCGGCGTAACGGTAGGCTTCGTTGAACGGTGATCCGGTAGGTTTGTAGATCCCATTGGTCAGAGCGTAGGCAGCTCCCCAGCTGTTGAAGATGCGTATGTAGTTGTATGCGGCGATGAAGACGACGAGGGCTGAGATATAGAGCGCGACGTGGTACCGAGGGGCGACGTAGCTGCGGGCGAGCAGGAAGAAGATGCCAGCTGCGCCCATAACCGCGATGGTCAAGGAGAGGAGATTGTAGACAAGTTGGTATTGCCCAAAGCTGAGCTCTGGAAGGTCCATCGAGCACCTCCGTGATCTTGCGATGGCTGAGATTTAGTCTAGCGGCCAGGCAGCTTGGGGATTAGGTCCTCCACAACACTTAAACAAAAGTTATACAAGGCCTCACCAATAGGATGGCAGGCGGGCTCGTCTGCTGGCCGGTCACCGGACGAGGGGATGGGAGCTCTAGATGGGCCCGCGTGAGCGAAGGGGCCGGTTGCGTCCAGGCTCGTTGCTGCTTCGCTTGTCCTGCTTGGCGACGACAGCGGTGCCGTAGGCAAGCACCTCGACGATGCCTGGCTCGATCTCGGAGGAGTCAAAGCGGACCGCGAGGATCGCGTTAGCTCCCAGCCGCTGGGCTTCTTTGGCCATAAGCTCGTTGGCCTCTTGATAGGCCTTGGCGGCGAGGGTGACGTAGAGGCTCACCCGGCCTCCCCAAGAAGCCTCTCCACGGGCAAAGCTCGCAGCGATCGAGCTGCGCGAGCGAACAGTGATCCCGTAAACGGTGCCCAGGATGGATTCGATCGTGTAGCCGGGGAGAGTATCAGTCGTGACGATGAGCATCGGACTCAGGATTGGAAGGTGGTCGTTGCTGGGAGGCGTTCTGCTCGATGGCCGGCTGCCGAAGGGGAAGTGGAGTCACGCTGGGCTCAGAGCTCCTCATGGTCAGGGACTGAGGCCCAGGGGTCATCCTCGCGCTTCTTGAGCTCATTCCGTAGGAGATCCTCGATACGGGCCAGCGCCTCGGCCAGGCCATTCACGGTCTGCGAGAGAGCCGCAAGCTGCCGGGAAACGTCCTCGAGGGTCGGCCTGAGCGCCTTGGATCCATCAGCGAGGCCCTTGAAGATCTCGGTGTAGCTGGCCCCGGGGTTGTGCCGGGCGAGCCGATAGGCCTGTTCGATGGTCTGGAGCGCCTCGGGAGGGATGAGGTATCCGCGGCCGCTCACCGGAAGAGGGCCATGGACGTGGGCATAGCTCTGAAGGATCCGGTAGGCAGTCACTCGGTGGCAGCCGAGACGCTGAGCGAGCTGGCTCGTGGTGAGGGGAGCTGCTTGAATGGGTGGGCGGGGCATGGTGTTCTTTGAGGAAAGTCTAGCACACCCGCTGGCCTAGGCCCATCTATCCCTGGCGCTCGGCTTGGTCTGGGCCATGAGGAGGGCGCGCCGCAGACGAGTCTTGGTCTTTCGCGGCGGGTGACGCCCAGGTTCGAGCCGCTCCACAGGGGGCTGGCGGAACTGTTGAGGGCCGAGCAGCCCCACCGAGGGCACTTCGACGCCCTACTGGGCGTTGTGACCTTGAGCCTGGAGGAGGCTTGGGGTTTAAAGTTAAGCCTATGCGTCTCATGGCCGTCTTTGCCCATCCTGACGATGAGATTGGGGTTGCAGGTACCCTCGCAAAACACGCTCGGCGCGGCGATGCGATCAAGCTGATCTGGCTGACCTATGGGGAGCTCGCCAGCCACTTCGGGCAGATGCCGGAACCTGAGGTCGCCGCCATTCGACAAGAGCACGGACGTAAGGTGGCCGAGCTGATCGGAGCTGAGTACGCTTTCCTCGGTCTACCCGATGCGGGGCTTTCTGCCTCGCGGGACGAGGCCTTGAAGGTAGCCCACGAGATTGCCCAGTGGAGGCCCGACGTCGTCTTTACCTGGGATCCTTACGATGTCCACCCGGACCACCGGGCTGCCTACTGGGATGTCCTTTCAGCGCTCAAGCTCTGCCGCATTCCCAAGCTGGTTGGGGAGGCCCATCGAGCTCCCGTCCGGCTGCTCCACTACTTCCGGGAGGACCTCCCCCGGCCAGCCATCTTCATCGATATCGAGGAGACTCTCGAGGTGGCCGTGGAGGTCTTCAGGGTTTATCAGGAGTTTTACGGTTGGGATCGGGGGCCTGAGGAGTTTCGGGAGAGCCGGGCTCGCCTTGGCGCTTTGGCTGGTGTTCGCTATGCGGAGCGCTTCCAGTCGGAGCGGCCTCTCGCCCATTCATACCTCTGACAGTGTCGAGGCCAGCGAGCCCCTGAGTGAGCGCGTACATGAAGAAAGCAGCTGGCAGGATCAAGGGGAGGAGCTGGTAGCCCCCCACCTCGCTCACCAAGACGACCGCGGCAAAAGGAGCCGGGCCGACGCCGGCGAGCAGGCTGCCCATCCCGAGCAGAGCGGCGGTGGCGGGATCGGGGGCTAAGCCGGGCAGGAGGCGGCCAGCGATGAGCCCCGCGAGGCCGCCCAGGGTGAGGGCGGGGGTGAAGTAGCCGCCATAGCCGCGGGTGATGCTGGCCAGGAGGACGAGCAGGAAGTGAGCGAGGAAGAGGGTGATCAGAACATCCAGGCTGAGGATCGGGGAGGTTCCGAGCTGGACCCAAGAGAGCCCGCCGAAGAGGGCTTCGGGCAAGAAGAGGAGCGAGAGGGCGAGGCCAAAACCCAAAAGGGCGTGCCTCCGGTAGGGGGCAAGCCGGGCGAGGGGAGGGCGGAGCCGCTGGGTCGCGGTGCTCCAGAGATAGTAGAGACCGGCCAAGAGACCGCTGAGGAGGAAGCTGAAGACGAGCGAGCTCAGGTTGAAACGGCCTGCCTTGAGCTCGAGGAGCGGCCCATAGCCCAGGAAGGCCCCGTAGACGGTGAAGCCGGCCAGGGAGCCGATGAGGGCGGGAGCCAGCCCCTCGACCTCCAGGCTGAGCCCGGGGGTCGCGATCTCGGTGGCCAAAAGAGCCCCGGCCAGGGGGGCGTGAAAGGCGGAGGCGAGCCCGGCAGCCAGGCCGGCAAAGGTGAGATAGCGCCCTCCGCCGAGGGGGAATCTCCGCCCGATGAGGTTGCCCAGCCAAAGCCCCAGGGTCCCAAGGGGCCCCTCGCGGCCCAGCGGAGAGCCCCCGCTGAGCTGGAGCAGCGAAGCTGCAAGGGAGCGGAGGGCGCCTAGGCTACGGATCGGCTGGGCGCTCCGGTAAGCCTGGAGGTAGTAGCCGAGCCCGCGGCCGGTCCCGATCCAGCTGCCGAGGGCCAAGAGCAGGGGGATCAGGAAGGCCAGAGGCCAGAAGAAAGGCCCGGTGAAGACCTGGAGAATTCCCCCCTCGCCCGGCAGACCGAGTGGCAAATAGCCCAGGAGCTGGCCCATGAAGAGGCTTTGCACGAGCCTGAGAAGGCGGACGAAGAGGGCCGCTCCAAGGCCGGTGAAGGCGCCGACCGCAGCGCTATAGAGGATCAGGGGTCCGACCTGAGGCCTGCGTTCGGTCACCGCTGCTCCTTTCGCACGAGGAGGTAGCGGTTGGGATGGCGGACTAGCTCGACAGCCTGATAGCCTCGCTCAAAGTAGTGCTGAAAGACGGCCCTTGTGTGTTCCCGCCAGCGGAGGGCTAAGGCGGGATCGCCCTGGAGGATACCCCCCCAGTCTTCGGGGATCTGGACGAAGAGCTGGGCCTCCTCCCGCTCGTCAAAGCCAAGGGGGACCTCGTCGACGACCCGGTTGACCAGCGGGGCTGGAGGTGGGGGGGGAGGAGAGGACCAAAGCCGCTCCAGGGTGCGCGGAGCCGTGAGGGGCCAGATGGTGAGGAACCGGTCGGAAGGAGCCCCACGGTTGAGGCCGCTCATCGGCCCGTAGTAGTCGGGCAGCAGGGTCTCGGCGTAAGCTCCCAGCTTGCTCAGGTTGAAACGGGCGTTGGGTCCTCTGAGGGGATCAAAAGTCCAGCGGACCGTTCGGATGCCTCGGCTGAGGCACCAATCCCTTTGGTAGCGCTTAAGTGCCAGGGCATAGGACTTTCCGCGGACCTCGGGCAGCACGCCGAGCATGTGGGAGTGTTGGAGCGTAGGGTCTTGGGTGGGAAAACCAAAGACAAAGCCCACCAGCTCCTGTTCAAAGGCTCCTGCCACCAGTCCCCCCTCGTCTTGGATCGCTCGGAGCAGGCCCTTGGGGACCACGTCCCGCTCATCTCGACCCCAGATCACCCGCTGGAGCTCCTCGACCCAGGCGAGCTCTTCGGGGCCTTGGAGTTCGCGGATCATCATCTGAGCTGGACCTCGCGCTGGGTCTTCTGACGGATCAGGTCCTTGCGCGGGTGAACCCCGATGCCAGGTCCAGCGGGAAGGGGCATGATCCCCTCCTTAGCTTCAAGGGCCTCCTCGATCAGGTCGACCTCCCAGTACCGGCTCGCCGAGGAGGTATCTCCGGGCTTGGAAAAGCCTTTGAGGCTAGCGTGGTGCAGGTTGTGGGCCCGGCCGATCCCGGTCTCCAGCATCCCTCCCATCCAGAGGGGTATGCCTGCCGCCTGGGCGAGGTCGTGGACTCGTCGGCTGGAAAGATGCCCGCCCATCCGGGCCGGTTTGATGTTGAAGACCCTCCCGGAGCCGAGCTCGATGGCCTTGCGGGCGCTTTCGGGAGAGACCAAAGACTCATCGAGGCAGATCGAGGTGGTGAGGAGCCGCTGGAGCTTGGCGTGGTCGTGGAGGTCGTCGTAGTCGAGAGGCTGCTCGATGTAGTCGAGTCTGAGCTCATCGAGCGCGCGGAGCACCGGAAGGTCGGCGAGCTGATAGGCGGAGTTGGCGTCGACGGTCAGGGTCGCTTCGGGAAATGCCTGGCGGACCGCCCGCAGAGGCTGGAGGTCCCAGCCGGGTCGGATCTTGAGCTTGATCCGCCGGTAGCCCTGCTGCAGATGGGTCTCCACCAGGGCCAGGGTGGCTTCGATGGAGAGCTGGATGCCCAGGCTGACCCCGACTTCGACCTCGCTGCGCAGACCCCCTAGGACTTTCCAGAGCGGCTGGCCGAGGCTCTTACTCCAGAGATCCCAGAAGGCCATCTCCAAGGTCGCCTTGGCCATGGGGTTGCCGCGAAAGGGTCGGAGCGCCTCCCAAAGGTGTTCCGGGTTGGCCCAGTCTCGACCCAGAACCTGGGGCAGCAGGGCCTCGCGGAGGAGGGCCCAGGCCCCTTCGAGGGTCTCTTCGCGGTAGAGGGGGAGGGTCTCCATGACCCCCTCGCCGAAGCCTTCCAGACCCTCGCCGTAGAGGGTGAGGAGGAGGACATGGCGCTCGGTCTGGACCCCGAAGGAGGTCTCGAAGCGGAACCGGAGGGGCATGTGGACGATGCGGAGTTCAGCGGCCTCTAGGCGCATGCCCCCATCTTAAAGCCTCGCGGCGGGTCTTTTTTCTGAAGGCTCGAGGAACGCCTTGCCCATATACGGCTGAAGGGCCTTAGGGATCCGCACGCTCCGGTCGGCCTGCTGGTGGTTTTCAAGGAGCATGACCAGGATCCTGGGGGTGGCCAAAGCGGTGTTGTTGAGCGTATAGGCGAAGTGGAGCTTGCCGTCTTGGCCTCGGTAGCGCAGGCCGGTCCGCCGAGCCTGCCAGTCGAGGAGCGCTGAGCAGGAGTGGGTCTCCCGATAGCGTCCCTCGGAGGGGACCCAGGTCTCGAGGTCGACCTGCCGGTATTTGCCGGGGCCCATATCGCCGGTGGCGATCTCCAGGACCCGATAGGGAAGCTCCAGCGCCTGGAGGAGCTCCTCGGCGTTGGCCAATAAACGCTCGAACCAGATCTGGTTCTGCTCCAGATCCGCGGGGATCATCACGTACTGCTCGACTTTGTAGAACTGGTGGACCCGCATGAGCCCCCGGGTATCCCGCCCAGCCGCCCCCGCTTCTGAGCGAAAGCAGCTGGAGAAGCCGGCGTACGTGAGGGGGAGCTCGGCTTCGGAGAGGATCTCTTCGGCGTGAAGGGCGTTCAGGATAACCTCCGCAGTCCCCGAGAGGAAGAGGTCGCTGCCGTCGAGGTGATAGACCTGATCGCGTCCGGCTGGAAAGTGGCCGGTGCCGATGAAGGCCTCCTCACGGGCTAGGGAAGGGACCGCTAAAGGGGTGAAGCCCCAGGCCACCATCCGGTCCATGGCAAAATGCCAGAGGGCCATCTCATAGAGCGCTAGATCCCCCCGTAGGGCATAAGAGCGGCTGCCGGAGACCCGGCTGATCCGCGCAAGCTCCCCCCAACCGTTCTGCTCGATGAGCTCGACGTGGCCGAGGGGCTCAAAGTCGAAGCGAGGGGGCTCACCGACCCTGCGGAGCTCTTGGTTGGCCTCTTCGGGGCCGATCGGCGCTCCCGGCCAGGGGATCTGGGGGACCTGGAGGAGGAGCTCGCGGAGCTTGGCCTCCCGCTCCTTGAGGAACGGCTCGCGCTGGCTCAGCGCCTCGGCGAGCTCTCGCCCCCGCTGGATGAGCGCCGGTCGCGCCTCGGGGGGAGCTTCACGAACCTGCTTGGCGTTGTGGTTCCGCTCCGCCTGCAGAGTCTCGAGTTCCCGTCGAAGCTGACTCACCTCGCGATCGAGGGTGAGGAGGGCCTCGAGGTCGAGGGAGAGCCCTTTGTCGACGATCGCTTGGCGCACGACCTCCGGGTGCTCACGGATAAACCTGAGATCCAGCATAGGCTCTAGCTTACTTGAGTTGGGGGAGGTGAGCTTCCAGCAGGGCCTTGAGGGAGCGACCGCGGTGGGAGAAGGCCTGCTTCTCTTCAGCCTCCATCTCCGCGAAGGTCTTGCCCGTCTCGGGGACCAGGAAGAGCGGATCGTAGCCAAAGCCCTTCTCGCCGCGAGGAGCTTCGAGGATGTAACCCTCGACTTCCCCCCGGTAGAGCTCGACCTCTCCGTCGGGATAAGCGAGGGCTAGGACCGAGACGAAGCGGGCCCTCCGGGCTTCGGGCGGCACCCCCTTGAGCCGCTCGAGGAGGTAGAGGTTGCGCTCGAGGTCGCTTCCCTTGTTGCCGTAGCGGGCCGAGTAGACCCCCGGCTCTCCGCCGAGGGCCTCGACCTCGAGGCCCGAGTCGTCGGCCAAGGCGGGAAGCTGGGTCCGGTGGGCGGCGTAGGCGGCTTTGAGGAGGGCGTTGTCCTCGAAGGTGGCCCCCTCTTCTGGGGGAAGCTGGAGGGGTCGCTCATTTAAGGAGAGGAGCTCCCAGCCCAGCAGCTTGAGTCCGAGCTGGAGCTCGCGGAGCTTGCCTGCATTGGAGGTAGCCACCAGAACCCGCACGGCTCTATTCTAGCCTGGTGGCTTCGCTGGAAGATCGCCTCCGCCCTCTCCTCGCAACCCTCCCTCCGGGCCTCTGGGTGGTGGGGGTCTCGGGTGGGGGTGACTCGGTGGCCCTCGTTCACCTCCTCCGCCGACTCGGTTACTCCTTTGTGGTGGCCCATCTCGATCACGGCCTCAGGGAGAGCTCAAAGGAGGATGCCCTTTGGGTGGAAGCTCTGGCCCGGCGCTTCGGGATTCCCTTCTATGGGAAGCGGGTCGAGCTGCGCGAGCTGGCCAGCAAGCGAGGTGCCAACCTCGAGGCCCTGGCCCGCACGGTCCGCTACAACTTCCTCTTCCACGTGGCCAAGCAGGTCCAGGCCCAGGCGGTGCTGACCGCTCATACCGCCGACGATCAGGCGGAGACCCTCTTCCTGCAGCTCCTCAGGGGGACCGGCAGAGCGCTCGGGATCCGCGCCCAGCAGGGCCACCTCTACCGTCCCCTCTTAGGGGTCCGGCGGGCCGAGCTCAGGGCCTATTTGGCCGAGCTGGGGGAGAGCTGGAAAGAGGATCCGACCAACGAGGAGCTCGATCGGGACCGAAACTATCTCCGCCATGAGGTCATGCCCCGCCTCGAGAAGCGCTTTCCTCAAGGGGTCGCCGCTCTGGCCCGCTTTGCCAGCGCGCGCCAGGCTGAGGAGGACCTCCTGGAGACCCAGGCTCGAGCTCGCCTCCTCTGGGATCTGCGCTGGCCGGTTCCCGCCCTGCGCGTAGCCCCGTTGCTCCAGGCTTCGCCCGCCCTCCGGCGCCGGGCTTTGAGGATCGCCTTGGAGGAACTCAAGCTTCCCGTCGAGGCCCGCTGGATCGAGCTTGTGGAGGCCGCTTTAGCTGGGCTTCCCGGCTGGCTTCCTCCGCGGGTGCGATTGCGGCGCACGCTGGGCAGCTTATTCTTCATCGATCGTGGGATCGATCTTCCTCCTGGCTTGCGCCGGCCTCAGCCGGAGGACCGCCTGCCTGGCGGCAAGCGCCTACGCCGGTTTTTGGCCGAGATGGGGGTTCCCCCCGAGCTCCGGGGAGCCTGGCCGGTCCGGGGGGAGGGTCTCCTCGAGGAGGTCTGGAGGCTCTGGCCACCCTCCGAAGAGCAGCGCTGGATGGCCCAGGCCCTCGAGCTGGCCCGAGCGGCAAGGACCCGTGGGGAGGTGCCGGTCGGCGCCCTGGCCGTCTTGGAGGGGAAGGTCCTCGCTCAGGCGAGCAATCGGGTCGAGGAGGGCGATCCTACCGCCCACGCCGAGATGCTTCTCCTTAGGGAGCTCCGCGATCCCGCCGTGCGAGCCCGAATGACCCTCTACGTGACGCTGGAGCCGTGCGGAATGTGTGCGGCGGCCCTGCGCGAGGCGGGGGTTCGCACGGTGGTCTATGGGGTGGAGAACCTCAAGCTCGGGGCCCGTACCGTTTTGGGCTGGCCAGCTCCTGAGTGGCGGGGTGGTATTCTGGAGGGGCAGTGTGCTAAAGTCCTAAAGGGGTTTTTTGCTGACCTTAGGGCCCATACGGAGAGGTGCCGGAGCGGTTGAACGGGCCGGTCTCGAAAACCGGTGTATCCCTTCGGGGGTACCGCGGGTTCGAATCCCGCCCTCTCCGCCAGCTTGGTACAATCGCTTCGATGAACGTCCTGGGTCGCTTCACGGTCATACCGGAGCTCCCGGCTCCTTTGAATCCTCTCCTCGATCTGGCTTCCAATCTTTGGTGGAGCTGGCATCCTGAGGCTCAGCAGCTCTTCGAAGAGCTGAACCCACAAGCCTGGAAGCGCTTCCGTAAAAATCCAATTAAGGTTCTCCTGGAGACCGATCCCCAGCGCTTGGATGCCTTGGCCCAGGAGCCGGCCTTTCTGGGCCGCCTCCAGGCGGTCGTGGAGCGCTTTCAGTCCTATCTGAGGGATCGAGCTTCCCTGAGCCCAGACATCGCTTACTTCTCGATGGAGTTTGGCTTTCACGAGTCGCTCCCTATCTACGCAGGAGGCTTGGGCATTCTGGCCGGCGATCACATCAAGTCGGCTTCCGACCTCAAGATCCCTCTGGTCGGCGTGGGCCTCTTCTTTCACCAGGGCTACTTTCACCAGGAGATCGACGAAGAGGGGCGCCAGAAGGAGTTTTACGAGGAGCTGGTGCCCGCTGAGCTTCCCCTGGACCTGGTTCGCGGAACTGATGGAAGGGCGTTAAAGATCCAGGTCGAGCTCCTCGGCGGCTCCCGTGACCTCATCGCCTATCGGGTCCGAGTCGGGGGGGTAGCAGTCTACTTGCTCAGCGCTGATCTTCCGGAAAATCCCCCGGAGGTGCGCCAGATCACCGCCCGCCTCTACGCCCCCGGCCAGGAGATGCGGATCCAACAGGAGATCCTCTTGGGCATCGGAGGGGTCCGCCTCCTGAGAGCGCTCGGCCTCGCCCCCAAGGTCTGGCACATGAACGAGGGGCATGCCGCCTTCATCACCTTGGAGCGGATCCGCGAGCGAGTCGCTGAAGGGGTGCCCTTTGCCGAGGCCCGCGAGGCCGTACGCGCCAGCACCCTCTTCACCACCCACACCCCGGTCCCGGCCGGGCACGATCGGTTCTCGCTGGAGCTGATCGGGCGCTATCTGGGGGGCTGGTGGGATCATCTGGGGATCAGCTACGAGGAGTTCATCCGTCTGGGTGAGGAGCAGCTCGAAGGTGGGCGGGTCTTCTCGATGTCCAACCTGGCCTTGCGCCTCTCGGCGGCGGCGAACGGGGTCTCGGCGCTTCACGGCGCTGTCTCCCGTCAGATGTTCCACCACTTCTGGGAGGGTCTCGAAGAGGAGGAGGTGCCGATTGGGTCGGTCAACAACGGGGTCCACCTAAGGAGCATCCTCCATCCTCGCCTCGCTGAGCTGTATGCCCAGAGCTTCGGCCTACCCGAGGAGGATCAAGTTCCCACCCTATGGGCGACCGAACGGTTGCCTGAAGGGAAGCTCTGGAAGGTGAAAGCCGCTTTGCGGGAGGAGCTGGTCAAGGAGGTCCGCGAGCGGCTCTATGCTCAGCGCTGGCGCAACGGGGAGAGCCCTGCCCGTCTGCGGCAGGCCGAGCGGGTCTTGGATCCCGGGGTCCTCACGATCGGTTTCGCCCGCCGCTTTGCCACGTATAAGCGAGCTCTCCTTCTTTTCAAAGATCCCGAACGGCTCAAGAAGATCTTCGAAGGTCCCTATCCTCTCCAGGTCCTCTTTGCCGGCAAGGCCCATCCGAGCGACGAGCCGGGGAAACAGTCCATCCAGAAGCTCATCGCCACGATCCGTGAGCTCGGCCTGGATGATCGGATCCTCTTCTTGGAGAACTACGATCTCGCCTTGGCCCGCCAGCTGGTCCAGGGAGTCGACCTCTGGATGAACACTCCTAGGCGCCCTCTGGAAGCCTCGGGTACCTCGGGGATGAAAGCGGCCCTCAACGGGGCACTCAACTTTAGCGTCCTCGATGGCTGGTGGGCGGAGGCCTACAACGGGCGCAACGGTTGGCGGATCGGAGACGATCGGAGCTACGCAAGCGAGGAGATCCAGGATCTGGCCGATGCCCAAAGCCTCTACGACACCTTGGAGCACGAGATCCTCCCGCTCTTCTACGCTCGGGGGGCTGATGGCATCCCTTCGGGGTGGCTCAGCATGGTCCGGGAGAGCATCCGGAGCGGAGGTGTCTACACTGCTTCCCGGATGGTCCTCGACTATGCCTCTCGCTACTACGAGCCCATCCAAGCTCGAGTTCGGACCCTCGAGGGAAGGCTCACGGAAGTGGTCCGCTGGCAGGAGGAGGTGGAGCGCCGCTGGCCGGAGGTGCGCCTCAGGGTCGAGGCCCCGGTGACAAGCTTCGTCGATGGAGCGCCGATCGAGGTCGAGGCCTGGCTCTGGCCAGCCGGGCTAGCTCCCGAGGACCTCAGGGTCGAGCTGGTGACCCGCCGGAGCCGGGGGGGCCTCGAGGTGATCCCCCTCGAGCTGGAGGCCTCAGGGGAAGAGCTCAAGTATCGCCTCAGCTATCGTCCTTCCCAGCCGGGGAGCTATGTCTATGGGATCCGGGTCGTCGCCGTCCACCCCTGGCTCTCCCGCTTCAAGGTCCGCTGGGCTTCCTGAGGGCCCGTTCGATGCGCTGAAGCGCCTCGGTCAAAAGGTCCTGGTTGGTGGCGAAGTTGAGGCGGACGAAGCCCTCGCCGCCGGGACCGAAGGTGGGCCCGTCGTTGAGGCCCACCCGGGCTTCCTGGAGGAGGAAGTCGACGATCGAGGGCTTGTGGAAGGCTCGGAAATCGAGCCAGGCGAGGTAGGTTCCCTCGGGGGGGACGAAGCCTACCTCGGGGAGGTGGGTGCGGAGGAAGTCGGCCATGAGGTCTCGGTTGCGCTTCAAATAGGCGAGGACCTCAGCGAGCCAGGTCCCTCCGCGCTCGAGGCCGGCTTGCCACATCGCCATGCTCAAGACGTTAGGGTTCCCGATCAGTCCCCGAGCAGCGGCCTTGACCCGCTCGAGGAGCCTGAGGTTCTCGCTGAGGGCCGCCCCGATGCCGAGGCCAGCGGTGTTGTAGGCCTTGCATGGGCCCACCAGGGTGAGGGTCCGCTGGCTCACCTCGGGGTCGAGCGAGGCGAAGGGGGTGTGGACTCCTTCCAGGACTAAGGGGCTGTGGAGCTCGTCTGAGATGACCCAGAGCTGGTGGCGGAGGACCAGCTCGCCGAGCGCCTCGAGCTCTTTGCGGCTCCAGACCCGACCGGTAGGGTTGTGGGGGTTGCAGAAGAGGAGGACCCGGGTGGCCGGCGTGATGCGGGCCTCGAGGTCCTCGAGGTCGAGCTCCCAGCGCTTCCGGAGGACCAGGGGGTTATAGACAGGAGCGCGGCCGTAGTCCCGGATCGCGCTGAGGAAGGGGGGATAGATGGGAACCTGCGTCAGGACCTCATCCCCCGGACTGCTTAGGCCGAGGACCCCCGCATAGAGGCCGGGAACCACCCCGGGGAGAAACCAAAGCCCCTCGGGGGCATAAGCCGGCCACCCTCGGGCGGCCAGATCGGCGAGGAGAGCCTCGACCAGGCCGGGATCGCCGCCCGGCTGGGGATAGCCGAGCCAGTGGTTGAGCCGTTCGTGCAAGGCAGCGAGGAGCTCGGAAGCGGGAGGAAAGTCCATATCGGCGACCCAGAGGGGTAGGACGCCTTCGGGATAGCGGTGCCACTTGTAGCTGTAGCCTTGAGGATCGCGAAGCTCCTGGGGGATAGAAAGGTCCATGGTCTCCTTACGGCGCGCTCCTGGCCTGTGGCCAGAGCGTTGAAAGCAGTGTAGTCCCAAAGGAGCTTAATAGGCCAATCCCACCCAGAAGCGAGGCTGGGGGTAGGGGTCTCAGTTGAGGGGAAGCCCTGAGGGAACCGGCCAGATCGCGAGGCTTTGGGGTGTGTTGAGCCCTTGAGTGAGCGTGAGGACGGGGGTGGCGGAGGTGAAGGGGGGCTGGAACTCCTGGACCTCGCTGACGACGGGATTACCGCTGATCTCCGAGACCCAAAGGTTTCCTGCAGCGTCGAAGGCCAGACCGAGCGGGAGGGCGGTCAAGCTGAAGAGCGTGGTGAAGTTAGGGCTTGTGGCGCTGCTCCCGGCTAGGAGCTCCTCGAGGGGGGCCGGGTTGTTCTCTT
>OGCG01001213.1_pt1 | contig 13225 bp, 8 predicted proteins | sample 1570061 | NCBI WGS metagenome assembly OGCG01 (sample SAMN06268698, study PRJEB24515) | hot springs metagenome | isolation source: Joseph's Coat, Yellowstone National Park, Washington, USA | place: USA:Joseph's Coat, Yellowstone National Park, Washington, USA
TCCATCATGACTAGAGGGTGCGACACTTACGCTCGGCTGAGACAACATCATCCATTCCGCTCAACAGTTGGCAGCCCTCGTGTCGTCACCTGCATTGCCTGCCCCATTGCATGGCTCCGGCATTGTCGGAATTGCGGGAACCGGGATGTGTGAAGAGGGATTTGGAGGCTTCGATCCTCTTCGGCCGGTTGGCTCACGCGGATGCCGCTCTTTGGCCTACGAGGCCGCCTAGCGCCTCCTCGGCAGCCTTGACCGCATGGTCCCAGGTGAACGAGTTCCGGATCCGCTCGGCACCCCGGCGGCCTCGCCTGGCGAGCTCGTCGCCCAAGCCAGGAAGGGCCCGAAGGAGGTCCCGCAGTTCGGACCAGTTGGGTTCTAGATACCAATAGCCCCTCCCAGCGGCCGGTCCTGCCCCCTCCACGCCTCCCAAGGGTCTGCGGGCCGCGCCGAGGAGCCAGCCGCAGTCGGCGTCGACGAAGTCGCTGGTGGCTCCAGCGCCGGTCACCACCACTGGGAGTCCAGATGCCATGGCCTCGGCCACGGGCAAGCCGAAGCCTTCCCCCCTGTAAGGGTGGATGAGCACATCGCAGCTCCGATAGAGCTGGGCCATGGCCTCCTCGTCCAGCTCCTCCTCGATCAGCTCTATCTTCGGGGCGTCTGGATCGTCGGCGAGCGCCCGGATACGGGCGTCCAAGTTGGAGTTCCGATAGAAGCTGGTTCCTCCAAAGCTCTTTATGACCAAGCACACATCGTCTTTGGGGCCAAAAGAGCCCAGGTAGGTGTCTATCAGGCCGTCGATACCCTTTCTCCAGATGGTTCCCCCCACGAACAAGAACCGGAACCGAGCCGGCTTCGCGAAACAAAAGCGCTTTCCCTCCGGCCTGTATAGGCCGGTGTCTACGCCGTTTGGCACCACCCTGACCAGGGAGGGAGGAATGCCGCTTTCTATGTAGCGTTCAGCCAACCACCGGGTGGGGACCCATGCTTGAGCTGCCACGGCGCGAATGGCAGACACCCATCCCACGGGCAGGCTCCCGAACTCCCAGGGCTGGATGATCACGAGTGAGTTGGCCTCCGATGCCCCGAGACGGGGGGGCCAGACGTGGCGCACCTCCACCTCGGGAGTGGTGAGGCTGCCCAGCGAGTTGGCGAGCTCGGAGAGCCTTTGGTTTCTGCGGGGAGAGCGGAAGGGAACCTCCTCCGTGAAGACCTCGAGATCTATCCAGCCCGCCTTGGCAAGCCTCGAGCAGATCTCCCGGTTGACCTTGGCCAGGCTGTGGTTGGCGAGGACGTCGCCCACCCATCGAAGCCTGAGAGGAGATGGGGTCCGAGGTCGTCTGTGGCAAATGGATACAGCCACCTCCTCCAGGCGCCGGCGAGCTTGGCGGGCCACCTCGGACCACTCGAGTTGCTGGCGGGCCTCCTCTGCGGCCGCTTCTGCTGCCTCGGCGCAGCGGACAGGATCGGAGATCGCTTTCAGGATCGCCTCGGCCACCGAGTCGGGGTCCGGGTGGACCCGGTCGGAGCCTTCCCGGAGCTCGTAGCTTGGGACCAGCATGCCAGTTCGTGGCGCGAGCTCCTCGGCGACGCCTGCTGGTGCCACGACCACTGCGACCCCAGCTGCAATGGCCTCGGCCAAAGCCGGCCACCACCAGGCGGGCTGGGAGAGGCTGGCGAAGGCGAGAGCGCGCTCGAAGAGCTTGCTCCGAAGCGAATCCGCTGCCACCTGGATCCCTGGGGCCAGCTCAATGGGAGCTTTCTCCTGGCGGGAGGCCTCCAGTGGGCCTTCCAGGTCGCCCCATGACCCGCGTCGAGACGCAGATCGCTCGAGCAGGGCCACCTCCAGGCCCGGCCGTCTGGCGATGAGCGCGCGAGCCAACGACATAGTTGAAGCGAGGTGGGCTGGCTGAGCGTCTACTTCGAGCACCAGGAGTTCTCCTCTTGCGTGCCTGGCGGATCCGAATGCTTGGCTTTGGAGGCCGGGCCGAATCAGCTTGGGCTCTCCTCCGAACGCCCTTGTCAGCCCTGCTGCCCAGGTGGATGGTACCCATACCTCATCTGCCCATTCGAGCCGGGAGAGGTTTTCTGGCATCTCCCAGGCGATCGCGATCTCGTAGGAAAAGCGATGAGGAATGGAGGTCCGATCCCAGCTCGCATTCCAGGCGGCGATGGTCGCCTCCGCATCGGCAGCCGACCAGCCTCGGGCCAGCTCCTCCCATAGGTAGCGGGCGCCATGGTCTTGGTCGGTGGGCTCGCCGAGCCAAGCGAGTCCCACTTGGCTCGGGGACCGGGCGGCAAGCTGGAGGATTTGCGCTCGGATAGTGCTTTTCGGCCGAGTCCCAGTTGGCTTGCTCTCAACGAGGGGCCTTTGGGGGGCGGGCGGTGCGCCATGCGGGGCCTTTGTTAGGTTCGGGCAAAGCAGTACCAACTCGGCCCGGAAGCGGTCCCTATCTGGACCCCGGAGCTCGCTTATGCGAGCTGCAAGCTCGTCTTTGGCCTTGGGGTCCTTGAAGCTGGCGAAGGCGACCGCAGCGGCCCGCGCCCGTTCGATTGGCGCCAAATGGGGGTTTCTGGCGGCGGCAAGGAGGGGACACGCATCCGCAAGGCCGAGTCCCCTTGCCCGTGCCGACCATTCGAGCGCTCTCTCCAGGGGACCGAACGCAACCAGGCCAACGGCGGCGGCGAGAGTGGCCAATGCCAGGCGTCGGTCCTGGTTCCAGGCCCGCCAGCAGGCGTCGAGGATCGGCTCGCCTTCCTCGGCTGAGAGCTGGCGGGCCTGAGCCAGGAACAGCACCACCTTGTCGGTAGGGATGGCAGGGGGAATCTCGTCCAGGCTCCGTTGGGCCTGGCGGAGGTAATAGGCGAGCTCGCCCAAGTGGAGGTCTAGATGGCCAGCTGCTCTGAGCGCGCCAAGCAGGGCGTCGGCAGCCTCGGAGAAGCGGCCGGTGGCGCTGAGCGCCTTCGCCCGAATGGCAGCCAGCTGGTGGGGTCCCCAAACGATGCCGAGGTTGTCCCTAGTCTCTTCCTTTAGCTGATCCAGGCAGGCGAGGGCAGCCTCGGGCTCTCCCATGCGCAGGCGGAGGCCAGCTTCGCTCACCAATACGACGGCGGGGCTGGAGCTGGTGCGCCGGAAGCGCTCGAGCTCCGAGAGAGCCTCCTCGTAGCGGCCGAGGGCACCGAGGCAGTCGACGATGGTCCGGAAGGCGAGCTCGGCGATGTAGGGAGGGGGAGAGAGCTCGATTGCCTGGCGGGCCCAGGTGACCGCCTCTGTTGGATCACCCGCCATCACCAGGCTGCGAGCCAGGTTCATCATCGCGTACGCCCGCTGGTCGGGGGGTTGGGAGGCGGAGTCTTCGACCGCCTGGCGTGCCAGGCGGAGGTTCCGCTCGGCCTTGTTGCGGCCCTCCATGGCAGATTGCATGTATCCGAAGTGGCGAATCCGGACCAAGTCGAGGTGGGTGGCCTCGAGGGGGCGGCGGTCGTCGAGGGTCCATACCTGTTCGTGCAGCCTTCCCCACCAGTGTCCGAGGGAGCGACGAAAGATGCGCACCGCCACGTGGATCATCTGGCTCTCTACGCCTGAGCCGGTCAGATTCTCTATTGAGAGAGCAAACGCTTCTTTGTCCGCAGAGCGCCACAGCAAGGGCCTAAGCGCCCGGATCTCTCCCACCAGCTGCTCGTCGGCATCCACCCAGAGGATCCATGCCCCCTTGCAATGGCTGAGCGCCTCGTTGCGGGCTCGGGCGAAGTCGTCGTCCCAGTACCCCTCGATCACCTCCGCGCCCAGAGAGCGGGCCAGGGTGGGGGTGGAATCCGTCGAGCCCGTGTCGTAGACGACTATCTGGTCTGCTATGTCGGAAATCGACTCCAGGCAGCTGGCCAGCCTGTCCTCCTCGTCCTTTACGATGAGGCAGGCCGAGACGAGACAGGGCCCCTCTTCATGAGCGGTGGGCGGCCGTCCCTCGGACCCGAGGTCCTGGGGGTGCCACCCCTCGTGGTGGACGAAGCAGTCTTGTCTCAGCCCAAGGCGGCCCCTCAGGTCGTCTGCTCCAAGCACCCCAGAGGCCGCCAGACCAGCAGATGCCTCGATGACTGGCTTGGCGGCCTCCACTCGGACGGCAACGCAGAAGCTGTCGAGAGCAGCTACCTGCTTCAACCCTTGCCCTCTCTCGACCCGCCAGGCCATGGCGAAGTCGCCGACGTGGCGTCTGTCGGTTTTGTAGAAGGCCTCTGGACGAGCTTGGTTTCCTGCTGCGAGATTGCTCACCGGACCCACCGCCAGGGCGTCTGATCCAAGGAGCGCTTCGGCCAGCATGTCGAGGGACTGCCTCGCCAAGACGACGTCGTCGTGGAGGACCACGGCCGCCTCGAAGCGGCCTTGGGCCGAAGAGAGGACCTCTTCTAGCTGATCGGGTCCAATGGAGAGCTCCCGGCTCGCCTTCGACCGATGGACCTCGCCAAGGCCGAAGTGCACCAGATGGTCGAAGGGACGCAAGGCCGACTTTATCGAGTCCAAGGCCGCACTGGAAGGTGCGTTAGAGGCAGGATTCGCGACCACGATGACAAGGAGGGGACCGCGGGGCTCGCCGATCAGACGATGGCTGCTCATGATTCTCGCCTCGAGACTGCCCCTCGGGCATGACGCAGGCAATCGGGGGCGCGCCGGGTTGCAAAATGCGGCCAGCCGGCCAGTTCTAAAGACGCCTTCAGGCATTGCACTCTGTGTTTATCGGACTGTGCGAGCCGGTGCTGAATCGACCTAATGCGCAAGCTGGAAGCTGACGATTAGCTCGATGTGCCCGAAAGCCGCGATCCATTGGCGAGTGTGGTCGTCTCCACCTACAACAGGCCGAGGTTTTTGGCGCGCGCCCTCGACAGCCTCGCTGCCCAGCTCTTTAGGGACTTCGAGGTAATAGTGGTGAACGATGGAGGGCTGAGCGTGGCCTCCGTGGTTAAGGCCCCGAGGCCGATCCAGATCCGGTTGTTCGAGCACGAGACAAACATGGGCCGCGCCAAGACCCAGAATCACGGCCTGGCCGAGGCGAAGGGACGCTGGGTCTGCTTTCTAAACGACGACGACATCTACTTCCCCCACCACCTCGCGGTGATGGTGACGACGGCCGAAGCCCTGGCGCGCCTCAGCGGCCAGCAAGCCGAACCGAAGCTGGCCATCTACAGCTACGCGATCGAGGTCACAGAGGACCAAGAGGGGCGGGCCTTGAGCCGAGTCGTCTGCCAAGACAGGGAGTTCTCCCGCGAACTTCTGCTGGTGGACAACCCGATCTGCCTTCCTTGCATGCTGGCCCCGACCAAGCTTCTATCGGGCTTGGGCGGCTTCGATCCTGACATAGAGCCGATAGACGACTGGGATCTCTGGCTCAGGCTCTCCGAGCTTTGCGAGATCCGCCACCTGTCGGTGCCCACAGCCGAGTGGAGGCGGAGGGACACCGCCGTAGCCGGCACCAATAGCACCCTCCGGGAGCGCTTCCGTTGGTATCAGGCATTGGTGAAGCTGTATGCGAAACACCCTTTGCCCGCCACGAGCCCGCTTCAGGTGCCACGGGCCATGCGCTTGGAGGCCGAGCGGCGGTTGGCCGAGCAGTTCGGCTATGAGTTCTCGGTATTGGTGGCCTGCAGGGACCCAGGTCCCGACGCGGTGAAGACCCTCGAGAGCGTCAAGGAGGCGATGGCGGGGCACAGCTACGAGGTGATCTTGCTCACCAAGAGACCGTGGGGATGGGAGGATTCGGTCGACCCAATGTCCTCCCATGTCCTGGTGAACGCGGTGGGCGAGGTCCCCTTGGACGAAGCCTGGAGACTCGGGCGAGAGAGGGCTTCTGGGGCCCGCCAGATACTGCTTTGCCAGGGTGAGCAGCTCGGCATGGAGGTCGTGGCGGAGCTGGAGAGACTACCGGTCGGATCCAGTGCGCGGGCCTCGGCAAAAAACGGCTGGGCCGCCTGAGTCGAAGGACCCTAAGGATCTTTTCCCACCCTGCTAGGGTGCTCGGCGAATATGGAACCTCGCGTGGCGGGCGCCGCTGGTCGCATCCGCATATCTCTCCTGGTGCGTGGAGTTGTTCAAGGGGTTGGCTTTCGGCCCTTCGTGGCACGCCTGGCGAGAGAACTGGGACTCGGCGGCTTTGTGCTCAATGCCACCGGCGGGGTGAAAATCGAGGTTGAAGGCCCCGAAGCAGCTGTCTTTAGCTTCGAAGAGCGCCTCGTATCGCAAGCGCCTCCGCTTTCGCGCATAGAAGGGATCAGACACCGAAGCCTCGATCCCCTCGGCGAGACGCGATTCGACATCGTGGCGAGCGAGTTGGCCCCTGAGGCAGATTCCACACTGCTTCCACCGGACGTGGCGCCCTGCCCGGAATGCGTCGCGGACATATTCGACCCAGCGGGCCGGCGTTTCGGGCATGCCTTTGCCAGCTGCACCTCCTGCGGTCCCCGCTTTAGCATCGTAGAGCGCCTCCCCTACGATCGACCGGCCACGACCATGGCTGGCTTTCCCATGTGCGAGGAGTGCCGGCGCGAATACACAGATCCAGCCGACAGGCGCTATCACGCACAGCCAATCTGCTGTCCAAGCTGCGGTCCTTGCCTCGAGCTGTTTGCGTGCCGCCTCGATGGCAGCGCCGAAGGGGGCCGCCTGGAAGGCCTTGGCGGAGGTCCCGAGGTGGTATGGGAGGTGCGCCGGGCACTGAGACAGGGTCGGATTGTTGGCGTGAAGGCGATCGGCGGCTACCAACTGGCCTGTGACGCCACCTCGGAGGAGGCCGTTTCAGAGCTGCGCAGGCGAAAGGCGAGGGACCACAAGCCCTTTGCCGTCATGGTCGCGGATCTGGACCAGGCGAGGGCCATGGCAGAGCTGAGCCCGGAGGAGGAGGCTCTGCTTTGCTCGCCAGCCAGGCCGATCGTGTTGGTCTCGGCGAGGCCTGGTTGCGGTCTCGCGGAATCAGTGGCGCCAGGCAACCCCCTCGTGGGGCTGATGCTTTGCTCTTCGCCCTTGCACCACCTCATCTTTCGGGGGTGGGGGGCCGAGACGGGGCTGCTCGGTCCCCTCGTAATGACGAGCGCGAACCTGAGCTCGGAGCCAATCTGCTATGACGAGGCGGAGGACGCGGCTCGCTTGGCCCGTCTGGCGGACTTGGTGGTGGGACACGATCGACAGATCGTGGTCCCCGCCGACGACTCGGTCGTCGGCGGCAAGCCGATGATGATCAGGCGGGCAAGGGGCTACGTTCCCCTCCCAGTGGAGCTGGCTTGCCCCGGCCCGGCGGTCCTGGCTGTCGGGGGAGAGCTGAAGAACGCCTTCTGTCTCACCCAGCGCGACCGGGCGTGGGTCAGCCAGCACATCGGCGATCTGGAGAGCCTGCGAGCCATGGAGATCTTCGAGCGGCTCCTTGTGCACTTCAAACGCCTATTCGGACTGGAGCCCGAGTTAGTGGCCTACGACGCGCACCCTGGCTATATCTCTTCGAACTGGGCCAGGATGCTCGAGTTGAGCTCCGTCGCCGTCTATCACCACCACGCTCACATAGCTGCGGTGCTGGCAGAGCATCGCGTCGATCCCCATGCCAAGGTGATCGGCTTCGCATTCGACGGCACCGGCTATGGCCCAGACGGCACCATATGGGGAGGTGAGGTGCTGGTGGCAGACGCGATGGGCTTCGAACGGGCCTATCACCTGAGCCCCTTTTTGCTGCCCGGAGGAGACGCTGCGGCGAGGGCGCCTGCCCGGTTGGCACTGGCGGAGCTGTGGTCAGCTGGAATCGACTGGGAGCGGGCCTCGGCGCCCCGGGAAGCCCTCGGAGCAGGCCTGGTGAGGCTGCTTCGCAGCCAGCTCGAGTCCAATCTGGCTTGCGTGCAGACCACCAGCATGGGGAGGCTATTCGATGCCGTTAGCTCGCTGGTCGGCTGCTGTCAGGTGGCGACCTACGAAGGCCAGGCGGCTGCTCAATTGGAGTATTTGGCGATGCAGGCTCGCAGCGAGCGCTCCTATCGCTTCGAGGTGGGAGGAGGGCTTATAGATCAGAGGCCCGTGCTGGAGGCGATCGTCGAGGATGTAGGCAGAGGGCTGGATCCCCGAGAAGTGGCAGCGGCCTTCCACAGAGGCCTGGCCTCTGCCGTGGTCGGGGTGGCATCGGAGCTCAGGGATCGATTGGGGCTTGGCACAGTGGTGCTCTCAGGCGGGGTTTTCCAGAACGCTCTCCTCACCCAGTGGGCGACCAGGGGGCTGAGCGAGGCGGGTTTCAGGGTGCTTAGGGCGGGCTTGCTTCCTCCAAACGACGGAGGCCTATCCCTGGGCCAGGCTTGGGTGGCGATTTCCAGGACGCAGGTCGAAGCAGTGCCCAGCAGGGGACTCGGCAACAACCAAGGAGGTCCTCAGTGTGTCTAGCAGTGCCGGGCCAAGTGGTGGAGGTGAGGGACAACCATGGGACCGCAATGGCCACCGTGGACTTCGCCGGCATACGAAAGGAGGTTTGTCTCGCGTATGTCCCGGAGGCCAAGTTGGGAGATTACGTCCTGGTCCACGTAGGCTTCGCGATCTCTGTAGTGGACCAGGACTCCGCTGCCCAGATGCTCGAGGCGCTCAGGGACATCGCCTCGATCGAGGCTGAGCTAGGCTCAGGGGTGGAGCCTGGGGAGGAGGGGGTCGGCGGGTGAAGTTCGTCGACGAGTTCAAGGACCCAGAGATCGCCCGGCAGCTCGTTGAGGAGATCCACCGGAAGGTGAGTCGGCCCTGGAGGATCATGGAGGTCTGCGGGGGCCAGACTCATTCGATAATCAAGAACGGCATCGACAAGCTCCTCCCGGATGAGGTTTCTTTGATTCACGGGCCAGGATGTCCGGTATGCGTGACTCCGGTCGCCATGATCGACAAGGCTTTGGCCATTGCCAGCCAGCCCGGGGTCTTGTTCTGCTCCTTCGGGGACATGCTCCGGGTGCCCGGGACGAAAGGCGATCTGTTCCAGGCCAAGGCGAAGGGCGCCCAAGTCCGCGTCGTCTATTCTCCTTTGGACGCTTTGAGGTTGGCGGAGGAGAACCCCTCCAGGCAGGTGGTCTTCTTCGCGATTGGCTTCGAGACCACGGCTCCCGCCAATGCCATGGCCGTCTGGCAGGCCCGGCAACGGGGAGTGAGGAACTTCTCGCTCTTGGTGAGCCATGTGCTGGTTCCACCTGCAATCGAGGCGATCCTCTCAGACCCCCGTTCCAGGGTGGAGGGTTTTCTGGCGGCGGGCCACGTCTGCAGCGTCATGGGAACCTGGCAGTATGGGCCGCTTGTGGAACGCTACCGTGTGCCGATCGTCGTGGCCGGCTTTGAGCCCCTGGATTTGCTCGAAGCGATTCGAAGGGTGGTGGTCCAGCTAGAGGCCGGCCGGGCCCGGCTCGAGAACGCCTATCCGAGGGCGGTCTCGGAGCAGGGCAACAGGCAAGCGCAAGCGATGCTCGCTCAAGTCTTCGAGGTCTGCGACCGACGCTGGAGGGGACTCGGGACCATTCCAGCTTCCGGCTGGCGCTTGGCCGACGCTTACCGAGACTTCGACGCTGAGGAGCGCTTCGGAGTGGGCCAGCTGGATGCCCCCGAATCCCCCGAATGCCACAGCGGAGAGGTTCTCCAGGGACTGCTCCGGCCGGATCAGTGCCCTGCCTTTGCCAAGACCTGCACTCCGGCGAATCCTCTCGGCGCGACCATGGTCTCGAGCGAGGGGGCCTGTGCCGCCTACTACCACTACCGAAGGTACGAGATCCTCGGAGCGGGAGGCGTCTAGATGTCCGAGTTGGATGGCCAAGAGGAAGCCTTGTCGTGTGGGCTGCCGACTTTTGGCTACGAGGAAGTGGTCATGGCCCACGGAGGGGGCGGCAGACTCTCACGAGACCTGATAGAGCAAGTCTTCTTGCCTGCGTTGGGCGTCGAATTCGAGGTTGCCCAGAGAGACTCGGCCGTGGTGGAGGTGGGGGGGACCCGCCTAGCCTTCAGCACGGACAGCTACGTGGTCCAGCCGCTTTTCTTCCCCGGTGGCTCCATCGGGGAGCTGGCCGTAAACGGGACGGTGAACGACTTGGCCATGAGCGGGGCCAAGCCGCTGGCGCTAAGCGTCGCATTCGTCGTCGAAGAGGGGATGCCCATCGAGACTCTTCGGGAGGTGGCCAGGCGGCTTGGCCAGGCGGCCCGGGAGGCTGGGGTGGCGGTGTTGACTGGCGACACCAAGGTCATAGAGCGTCGAGGGAGCTCGGGGGACCAGGCGGGGCTATATCTGAACACGGCGGGCATCGGTTTGGTCCCAGAAGGCATAGAAATCGGAGCATCGAGGGCGACCCCGGGGGACGTCGTCATCCTAAGCGGCCCCATAGGACTGCACGGGGTGGCGGTCATGGCCAAGCGGGCAGGGCTCGAGTTTGAGACCTTGGTCTCTTCCGACACCGCTCCTCTAGCGGGGCTGGTGGCTGAGATGCTGAAGGCCAACCGAGACATCCATGTGCTGCGGGACCCGACAAGGGGTGGTCTGGCCGCGACCCTGTGCGAGATTGCCCAGGCCGCCAAGGTCGGGATCGAATATGAAGAGTCGGTCCTCCCCATACCTCCCGAGGTGGAGGCAGCGTGCGCCTTCTTGGGCCTGGATCCGACAGAGGTGGCCAATGAGGGAAAGCTGGTGGCAGTGGTGCCGCCCGGTTCGAGTGACGACGTCTTGGCCGCCATGGCAAGCCACCCGCTTGGTCGGGACGCGGTCATAGTCGGCCGGGTGACCGACGCCCATCCGGGGATGGTGGTGGCAAGGACCGCCCTCGGGGTGACAAGGGTGGTGGACATGCCGCTCGGGGAGGCGCTTCCTCGCATCTGCTGATCGCCGTAGGCGCCCTAGTCCTTGCGTCTCGGTTTCTAGAAAGACTTGCTAGAAAAAGAGCCGGTTGGGTCCGCTCCGCTCGAAAGCGGACCGAGAGCCAAGGCCACCCTCCGCTCAGGCCCTGGCAACAGGTGCCGTTGGCCTGATAGGTGTCCTTGCGTCGAAGTTGCTTTGGTGCTGCACCACCTGGGCGCCGCGTCCCAAGGCCGGGTTGAGCACCAGCGGGCCCAGGAGGTTCGCGGTGGGCTCTTCGCCCTTTCGTGCTGTCACCACCACTAACACCACCGCGTCCTCCGGCCTCTTCAGCCCCAATCGCTCGGCGTCGGCCTCGGCGACCTCGATTGTGTAGTCGGGGAAGAACCTCCCCGGAGGCACCACTATGAAGGCGAGGTTGTCCTGGTTCAAGCAGACCATGCGCATGAAGGGACTCAACCCCTCGACTGGCTCGAAGACGAACTCTCGAGCCAAGGGAAAACCGGGTATGCCCGTCGGGAAGCTGAAGGTTATCCCGCGTAGCCTCTCTTCGGGCAAGGCCGCCAGGTTTGGGGGCGCTTGTTGTTTGGCAGCGGTGCTCTCTGTCATGTCTTGAGCCTCACCCAAGGAAACTTACCAGGGAGGGGAGGTTGGCCACCTTGGATGCCGCCCAAAGCGCAGCCTGATAGGTGTTCTCGGCAGTCTGGTAGTTCGTGGTCACCTGGGCCAGGTTTGCTCCCTGGAGGGAAGCTAGCTCGCTTTGGAGCTCTTGGCCGGCGGCAGTGGCTTGTGCCTGGAGGGTCTGCACCTGGTTATAGAGGGCGCCTGCTTGACCCGCGGCCGCGGTCACCTGGGAGATCGCCTGGTCCAGATTGGTGAGGTCGGATCCAGTGAGGGCAGTGGTGTTGCCGGCTTGGAGGTCGGAGATGATCTGGTTCAAGACCCCAAAGACATCGACTGTTGGCGGGGAGGCGGGAGACGTGGAACTCCCCGTTCCAAAAGGAGCTACCACCTCGTAGGGAACTTGTGCGCCCGGACCTAGGGTGATGGTCGGCACCCCCAGGTTTCCCTGGTAGGCATAGCTGCCGGGCGCGGAGCTCGACGGGGGGGAAGCCGCGTAAGCGGTGGCCGAGCCGCTGGTGCCTCCAAAGATGGCCACCCCCGCGTAGGTGGTGTTGGCAAGGCCAAGCAGGCCGGCTTCGATGCTCGATATCTGCTCTGCTGCCGTGGAGAGGGAGTTCTGGGTGGCCAAGGGGTTGGCCGTTCCTATCACCAAGGAGCGGACCTGCTGCAGCTGGGATAGGGCTGTGTTGAGGGTGCTTGTGGTAAGTCCAAGCACGCTCAGTGCGGTGTTGGCATTGGTCTGGTATGACTGGGTCTGGGCGAGCGCCCCCTGGAGGCTCAGTATCTCCGCCGCCCCCACTGGGTTGTCGGATGGCTTGTTTACCTGGTTCCCGGTGGAGAGCTGCTCTGAGTAGTTGGCTATCGAGGACAGGTCAGCCGATATTCCGCTTAGCACCTGGCCTTGGAGCTCGAGGGGGGTCACCCGGGATAGGGAGGGCAGATAAGACATCTTTGGGCTTGCACTCCTTTGGTCCTAGACCGTCGACAATAAATACTGGATGGTCGCATTCACGGTCGAGATCACCTTGGCAGCTGCCTCGTAGGCCTGCTGGGCCTGGAGCATGGCCACCATCTCCTCGTTCTGGTCGACTCCAGATACCGACTGCCAGGCCGACTGGGCTGTCTGGGAAGCAGCCTGTGCTGCCTTGGCGGCGGTTTGGGCGTTAGACACCGCGGTCCCAAGGTTGCTTACGAAACCTTGATAGAGGGCGCTTGGGGAGAGCATCGACTGATAGGTCGAAGCCGGAAGCTGGTAGCCGACTCCAGGTGAGCCTACGTAGTAGCCGGAGGAGTTGGTGGGCGCATTGCCAAGTGCGGCAAGTGCCTGGGCGTTTGAGCCATCGCCCGGCCCTGAGGTGGGCGATCCCGGAGGAGCCGACAGCGCGAGTTCGCCCGGGTTTGCTTGGAGGGCAGGGTTCACTGCGATGTTGGAGGCGGTGATGCTGGCCGATCCGTCGGATGCAACAAAGAGGGGGATGCCTGCCTGGGCCACCAGGGTCCCGCCCGAGCCGCTTGTGTAATAAGCGCCCGCTTCAAGCTGGGTGTTTACCACTTGGGCCAACGAAGAGGCGAAGGCGTTGAGCTGGCTCGTTATCGAGTTGGGAGCGACCGAGGCGAGGTAGGAGAGTCCCGCCACCAGCCCGCCCAGGCTGCCCTGGGGTGAGACCGACCCAAGAGGCGAGGTGGGATTGGAGGGGTCGGCTATGGTCACCTGGTTGCTTGAGGTCTGAAAGCCGAGCTGATCGGCCCTGCCGCCTTGCACCAGCTCGAATCCGTCCAGG
>OGCG01001215.1_pt1 | contig 13221 bp, 16 predicted proteins | sample 1570061 | NCBI WGS metagenome assembly OGCG01 (sample SAMN06268698, study PRJEB24515) | hot springs metagenome | isolation source: Joseph's Coat, Yellowstone National Park, Washington, USA | place: USA:Joseph's Coat, Yellowstone National Park, Washington, USA
TTTTTTATCTACAAGTTTAAGTGAAATGGCTGCCTATATGCCTGTTTCAGGTTCTTTTAGTATTTATGCAAGTAGATTTGTAGATCCAGCACTAGGTTTTGCTTTGGGTTGGAATTATTGGTTTAATTGGTCAATATCTATTGCAGCTGAAATAGTTTCTTGTAGTCTGTTAATGAAGTTTTGGTTTTTACATTTTCCAATATATGTTTGGAGTTTATTTTTTTTGCTTCTTATTTTGTTCTTAAATTTACTTAGTGTTTCTAAATTTGGAGAAGCAGAGTATTGGTTTGCTTTATTTAAAGTCCTTGTTATAGTTTTTTTTATTGTTTTTTGTTGTTGTGCTTTAGTTGGTGTGTTGGGTCCTGTGAAGCTATATTTTTCAAATTTTTCTTTAATTAAAAAAGTTCCTTTTGTTGTTTTCTTAAATTTATTAGTTATTGCAGGTTTTGCTTTTCAAGGAACAGAACTTGTAAGTATTGCTGCTTCTGAAACCAAAAATCCTTCCTTGGTGATTCCTAAAGTTACAAATAAAGTTTTTTTGATAGTTTTTTCTTTTTATATTTTAGCTCTTATATTGATTTCTTCTTTAATTCCTTTAGATAACGCTAAGTTAATGAGTGAGAATATATCTTCAAGTCCTTTTACTTTGGTTTTAGCAAAATTAGGTATACCTTTTGCAGCTTCTTTTATGAATATAGTTATTATTTTAGCTATTTTATCTGCTGCAAATTCTGGTATGTATGCTGCAACTAGAATGTTGTGGAGCCTTTCTAAAGAAGGGAAAGCTTATACCTTATTTGCAAAGTTAAATAAGAAAAAAGTTCCGATTTACGCTCTCTTTTTTACTTTTCTTATAGGCATCTTTTCGCTTCTTACTATTTTTTTTAATGATTTAAAAGTTTATGTTTGGTTGCTTAATTCTGCAGGTTTGTCTGGTTTTATCTCTTGGCTTGGGATTGCTTTAAGTCATTATCGTTTTAGGAAAGCCTTTTGTTTGCAAGGTAAAAAACTTTCTTCGCTGCCTTTTGTTGCTTCATTTTTCCCTTTGGGCCCTTATCTTACTTTTTTTGTAAGTTTAATTATTGTTGTTTTTCAAGGTTTGCTTATTTTTAAAGAGACTAAAGATTTTATAGGCTTATTTTTTTCTTATATTTCTCTTATGTTATTTTTTGTTTGTTATTTATATTTTAAATTTAAGTATAAAACAAAGGTTCTTTCTTTAAAGAATATAGATTTTGAAAACGTTGATAATAAAGAGTAGGATTTAATTTTTTAAGTTAACAAGGAGTATCTTTTTCCTAACAAGATGTTACATTTTCAGAAATATTTGTATAAACTTTATAGTCAGTATCTATATTACCTTAAAAGAAAGTGTTCAAGAAGAATATTTTTGCAGTTTTTTTCCTTTCTTTTAACCTCTTTGGTAAATTTGGTACCTTTTTTAAGAATTTTATTTAATAATTTTAGGTTTGTAAGAAGTGTTTTAGTTGCTAAAGATTGTTTTACCTTTCAAAGTAAGATTAATGTTTCTGAAGATATTTGTTCTGAGAATAAGAAAAAGGGTTGTGCAAATTGGAAAATTGTAAATCCTGGGATGCCTTATATTCAAGGGTATGTGTCACATATTTCTCTTTGCCCTAAGGAAAAAATGTTTATTTATGTAAATAGTCATCTCTCTTATCGCGTTGAGATTTATAGGATGGGTTATTATTCTGGTTTAGGAGCACGTTTGATGCATGTTATTGAAAATGTAGCTCCTTCTTTTCAAGAATATAGAGAAAAAGCTTACCTAAATGGTTGCAATTGGCATCCCTCTATTGAGTTTGAAATACCTTCAAATTGGCCAAGTGGTTTTTATTTAATAAAACTTATAGATAAGAAAGGGAGGGAAGCATATGCTTCTTTTATCTTAAGGCAAAAGATTCCTATTGCAGATTTTGTTGTCTTGCTTGCAAGTAACACTTATCATGCATATAACAATTGGGGTGGGAAAAGTTTATATTCTTACAACAGTTCTTATAATAAACAGGCTGTAGCCGTTTCTTTTAAAAGGCCCTATGCTGATTATAACGGTGCAGGTCTTTTTTTCCAGTATGAGTACAATTTAGTAAGATGGTTAGAAAAACATGGCTTTTCTATAACTTATGTTAGTGATTTGGATATACATAAAGGGGTTTTAAGTAAAGCGATTTTTAAAACTTTAATAATAGCTGGCCATAGTGAATATTGGACATTTAATATGAGGCAGGATGTTGAAAAGTTAAATATTAATATAGCTAATTTTTGTGCTAATGTTTGTTATTGGCAGGTAAGGCTAACTGAGAAGAATGATGGTATGGTTTGTTTTAAGCAATTTGCTTCCAAAGATCCTTATATTAAAAAAAATCCTAAGCTTACTACTACCCGTTTTAGACAATATCCTGTAAATATGCCAGAAGATAGTCTTTTTGGTATTATGTATAAAGGTATTGTAAAACAACAAAGTTCTTTTGTTGTAACAAATTCTAGGCATTTTTTGTATCAAGGAACAGGACTTAACAATGGTTATAAAATAGATGGTGTTATAGGTGGAGAGATAGATGGTTATTTTGGGAGGCCAAATGTTGAGATAATTGCAAAATCACCTGTTATGTTAACTAATAATAAAATTGGTGAGAGTTGTACTGTTTGGTATAGCCGTCCAAATGGTTGCAAGGTGTTCTCTGCAGGCACTTTTTGTTGGAATTGGTTTTTAGATAACATTCATTATCCCAAAGTTAAGGTTAGTGGTCATATTCAAAGAATAACTTATAATGCCTTGAAAGCATTAAATAGTTAATAGAGGTATAAATGCTTTTTAATGTTGGTACAGATCTTCTTGATATGAGACGAGTAGAAAAGATAGGTGTAGAAAGGCTTGCTAAAAAAATACTTACTTTAAATGAAGCTTTTCTTTTAGAAGGTAAATCTAAAAGGAGAAAATTAGAATTAGTAGCTGGCCGCTTTGTTGCAAAAGAAGCAATTTTTAAAGCAATGGGCAGTATTTTTAAAGAAGGCTTTTCTTTTCAAGATATAGAAGTTTTACCTGATTCTTTTGGAAAACCAGAAGTTTTTTTTAGCAAAGATTATAAAAAATATAGGGAGAAAGTAAAACTGTCTATATCTCATTGTAAAGATATTGTGATAGCTTTTGCTATTTTTTTAGTATAACTAATATCTTGGCTGCATATCTTACCATCTCCTCGAATAAGATGTACAAATTAAATTTAAGGACAATATTTCTTATTTGAAGTTGGTTTTAGGGCGTTATTTCAAGGGAGATGGTAAGATGTTTCGGAAAAAAATAGACTTTTTTACTTTTACTTTGCTTATTCTGGCTGTTTTTTGCTCTTTTATTTTATCTGGTTGTTTTAGGAAAGATGCTAATGAAGTTGTAAGTGATTTGTCAGAAAGACTTGAAGATATGAAGTCATATACTAGTCAAGGAAAAATGACTATAAAGACTGATGTAAGTAATCAAGTTTACAATATAGAAGTTTGGTACCAAAAACCTGATAACTATAGGGTTTTACTTAAAAATCTAAAAAAAGACGTTGTTCAAATCTTATTAAGAAATAAAGAAGGTGTTTATGTACTTACGCCTCATTTGAAGAAGAGTTTTAAGTTTAAAACTAATTGGCCCAATGCTTCTGGCCAAATATATTTATATCAGACTATAATTTCAAGTATTGTTGATGATAAAGCTCGTAAATTTAGTGCTTTAAAAAATGAATATAAATTTGAAGTTAATGCTAAATATTCTTTTAATTCAAATTTAAAAAAACAACATATAATTCTTGATAAGAAGTTGTACCCTAAAAGTGTTGTTGTGTTTGATGAAGAAAATAAGCCTGTTATAAATATGGAATTTAAAAAATTTGAAGAAGGTACTAATTTTAAAAATGATGCTTTTGAAATAAAAAGCAATATGAATGTTTTTGCAACTAAGTTACAAGAAACTTTTAAAAGTAAAGAAATAGTAGCTTTTATTCCAAGTTACATACCTTTAGGTAGCCAACTTGTTGATGAACAAAATTTAGAAAATAAAGAAGGCAATCTTGTTTTGATGAGGTTTAGTGGTAAAACACCTTTTACGTTGACACAAAGATATCCTCAATTTGCAGATTTAAATCTTCCTCATAGTGGTGAACTTGTTGATTTGAATAAAACTATAGGTGTGCTTACAAAGTCAGGTAAAAATAACGTTTTAACTTGGGTTGAAAATGATAGAGAGTTTGAGATTATAGGCAATATGGATGTAAGTAATATGGTTAAAATAGCTAATTCAATGTATTTTTCTATAGATAAATAAGTTAAATTAAGTTAAATTAAATAAAATAAAAATAAAATATTTTTTCAAAAAGAGTAAATAATTAATTATAGAGTATATTTTTATATAAATAAAAGTATATGGTGGGTTATTCTGCCATATTTTTATTTTTTAATTTAAAGCTTAAGGAGTTATGTTGTTGAGTTTTGGCAGGGATACTATTCTTGAAATAAATTTAGACAATTTAAAACATAATCTTTTGCAATTTAATCGTTTGCTAAAAGGTACAAAAATAATGGCTGTTGTTAAAGCAAATGCTTATGGCCATGGGGCCTTTCAGATTTCAAAAGCTGCCTTAGATTTTGGTGTTTCTTATTTAGGTGTTGCCTTTGTAGATGAGGGTATTTATTTAAGAAGAAGAGGTATTTTGGCTCCTATACTTATTTTAGGAGATCCGCCTTACCATGTATTAAGAGAAGCAATTTTAAATAATCTTACAATAACTGTTTATACAAAAGAACAGATAGATGTTTTAAAAACTCTTGTAAATACTATGAGAATGGTTGCAAAAGTACATTTTAAAGTAGATACAGGTATGGGGAGAATAGGTGCTAGTCCTTCCAATTCTTTAAAACTCATAGAAGAGCTTTCAAAAATTGAGAATATAAAGCTTGAAGGTATCTATACCCACCTAGCTACTGCAGATGAGGAAGATGATTCTTATTTCTTATTTCAAGAAGAGAAATTTTTAAAGGTTCTAAACTCTTTAGATGTAGAGGTGCCTTTTATACATATTGCTAATAGTGCTGCAACTTTGAAACTTTATCCTGCAAAAAGGCAATTTTATAATTTGGTAAGATTAGGTATTGGAATGTATGGCTATAATCCTTTGGGTAAACAAAAGAATATAGAATTAAAGCCTATTTTAAGTTTTAAATCAAAGATTAGTTATTTAAAGAAGTTAGAACCAGGATTTAAAATAAGTTATGGTGGTACTTATATTACTAAGGATTACGAATGGATTGCTACTGTTCCAGTAGGTTATGCTGATGGTATTGCTAGGGTGTTATCTAATAATTGGTATATGTTGGTTAAAGGTGTAAAAGTACCTATAGTAGGGAATATTTGTATGGATCAATTAATGTTAAATGTTTCTTGTGCAATGCCTTTAAAGATAGGTGATGAAGTTGTTATATATGGAAAACAATTAGATGAAGAGATTACTCTTGAAAGTGTTGCTTTAAAGTTAAAAAAAATTGTTTATGAACTTTTAACTTCTTTAAGTACAAGGATACCAAGAGTTTACTTTTATAAAGGGAAAAAGGTTGCTGAAGAAAACGTTTTAAAACAGCTTTAAATTTTTGGCATTATTTATTTTTTATAGAATAAGAATAAAGTTAAAATGAAATTGTTTTGCTTTAGCTTTTACACAGTGGTACTATTATGTTTGAGAGAGGTAAAATTATTTTGAATATATTTTAATTTTGAGTGTTTTTTGGATATTTATGGAGGTGCGTCATTTGTTAACAAAGAAAGTAATAATAGGGTTGCCTTGTAATTTATTAAATGAGATTGATGAGATGGCAAAAAGGGAAAAATTAAATAGAAGTGAGTTGATACGCCAAGCTATAAAGATGTATCTCCAAGATAGAAAGAGAAAAGTTATTAGAGAAATGATGCAACAAGGTTATATGGAAATGGCAAAAATAAATTTGAATATTGCTTCAGAAGCTTTTGTTGCAGAAGAAGAAGCTAAGAAAACTTTAGATAAGTTAGTTAGCGGGGTGTAAATTTTTGATTGTAAAACGCGGCGATGTGTATTATGCAGATTTGTCACCAGTCGTTGGTTCTGAACAAGGCGGTATAAGGCCTGTTCTTGTCATTCAAAATGATATAGGTAATCGTTTTAGCCCAACAGTTATTGTCGCCGCAATTACAGCTCAAATTGATAAGGCTAAGCTTCCTACACATGTTGAGATAGATGCGGATACACAAGGTTTTGATAGAAGGTCTGTTATTTTGTTAGAACAGATTAGAACTATAGATAAACAGCGTTTGACAGATAAAATAACACATCTTGATGAAAATACCATGCTTAAGGTAACAGAAGCTTTACAAATAAGTTTAGGTTTAATAGATTTTTAATTAGACAAAAATTGAAATGTTTTAAAATTTTGTTTTATTACTTAATGTATTTGCAAATGAAAACCAACATTCATTTAGAAATTTAATTTGTTTTCTATCTTTTAAATTAAATGCTTTCATAAGTTGCTTTAAGAGCCAACTTGGCATAAGATTTCACCTCTTATTTCTATTTTATTTTGTTTCATTTTTTTTGTGCTTCTTATTTTTATGTTTTAAAATATATTTTGTATTTGTTTTGTATAAGGAGGTTTTAGAAATTGGTCTCTTCCCAAGTAATTGTTGTTGAGAAACAAAGATTTTTTCAAAAGGTTTTTGGTTGGATGGTTGCTGGCCTTTTTATGACAGGAATTATTGCTTATTCTTTAACTTCAAATCCACTTGTTGTGAAATATTTTATAGACCATCCTTTTGTTTTTTGGGGTTTTATTCTTTCAGAGGCTCTTTTAGTTATTTTTTTATCTATTTTTATGTATAAGTTACCTCTTTTTCTTGTAACCCTTGGCTTTTTTGTTTATGCTGCTTTAAATGGTGTTACTTTAACTTTACTTCTTTCTTATTTTAAACAAGGCACTATTTTTTCTGCTTTTTTTATTACGGCAGGTATGTTTGCTGTGTTTGCCCTTTATGGTTTTTTTACTAAAACAGATTTGACGCGTTTTAGTTCTATTTTAGCTATGTTTGTTATAGGGCTTATACTTGCTTCACTTGTGAATTTACTTTTCTTTAAAAGTAGTTTTTTTGACTTGCTTGTTTCCTATATTACTGTTGGTTTATTCTGCATTATTACTGCTCTTGATATCCAATCTTTAAAGAAAATTTATGAGCAAGGTACTTATAATCAAGATTCTTTAGAGAGACTCTCTATCTTAGGTGCTTTAACTTTATATTTGGATTTTATAGTTATATTTCAAAATTTGCTAAATATTTTAGGTAGAGATGATTAAGCTTTAAAAAATTTTGAAGGGTAATAACTATAATGTTGTGGTATTTTAAGGATTTAATAATAGGTGTTATACTTGGTTTTGTAGAAGGGATAACAGAGTTTTTGCCAATATCTTCTACAGGTCATATGATAATTGTTGCAGAAAAAATTTTGCATATCTTGCAGGGTCCAAGAGTGAAAACTTTTGAAGTAGTTGTCCAACTTGGTTCTATTTTTGCTGTTATTTTTTTATTTAAAGAACGTATTTTAACTTTACTAGGTTTTGATATAAAAAAGAAAACTAGGATATTAGAAGGTAATTTAAATATAGCGCATATATTTTTAGCTATTTTCCCTGCAGCTATTATAGGTTTTTTTTTCCATAGTTTTATTAAAAGCTTATTTTCTACTAAAACAGTAATTGCTGCACTTATTATGGGAAGTATTTTGATGTTAGTTGCTGAAAAAATAAGTTCTAATCTTAAGAATAAGACTGTTTATTTAGATGAAATTTCTTATAGTCAAGCTTTTACTATAGGGCTTTTTCAATGTTTTGCTCTTTGGCCAGGATTTTCAAGGGCAGGTGCTACTATTTCTGGAGGATTAATAGCTGGTGTAAAACATAAAGCTGCTTCTGAGTTTAGTTTTATTATAGCTATACCTATGATGATAGGTGCTAGCGCTTTAGATTTAGTTAAAAACTTTAGTTTTTTAAGCTTAAATGATTTACCTTTTTTTATAGCAGGTTTTGTAACATCTTTTTTAGTAGCTATTTTTGCTATTAAGTTTTTTTTAAATATAATTTCAAATATTAATTTAGTTCCCTTTGCAATATATAGGTTTATTGTGGCTTTTGTGCTTTTGTTTATTTAAAGCAAAAATATTTAACTTAATTTGTTACTTTTTTGTTATGTTGAAGGGATATTGAAAATAAAGTATAATTAGTTAATGTCTTCCTCAATAGCTCAATTGGCAGAGCAACCGGCTGTTAACCGGTAGGTTGCAGGTTCAAGTCCTGCTTGAGGAGCCAGTTGGAGAGGTACTCAAGAGGCTGAAGAGGACGGTTTGCTAAACCGTTAGAGGATTTCGTCCTGCGAGGGTTCGAATCCCTCCCTCTCCGCCATTTTCAGTTTTAAAATAAAGGTTTTTTATGTGGAGCTGTGGTGTAGAGGCCTAACATGCCTGCCTGTCACGCAGGAGATCGCGGGTTCGAATCCCGTCAGCTCCGCCAATTTATTATGGCGATCGTGGCGAAGTGGTTAACGCACTGGATTGTGGCTCCAGCATTCGAGGGTTCGATTCCCTCCGATCGCCCCATTTTTTGCGGGTGTGGCGAAATTGGTATACGCACTAGACTTAGGATCTAGGGCTTTTAGCTTGGGGGTTCGAGTCCCTCCACCCGCACCAGTTATCTGCGGTCGTGGTGGAACAGGTAGACACGCTATCTTGAGGGGGTAGTAGCTTTTTGCTGTGCGAGTTCGAGTCTCGCCGACCGCACCATTTCTTTGGTGTTTAGATGGAGAATTGTTTTTTTATAACTAAGAGTAGCAGACAGACTATTCTTTTAGGTAGGGAAATAGCCTTAAAATTAAAGCCTTTTGATGTAGTTGTTTTAGAAGGTAATCTTGGTTCTGGTAAAACAACTTTTACAAAAGGTCTTGCTTTAGGCCTTGGTATAAAAGATGAAATAGAAAGCCCTTCTTTTAATATTGTGAAAGAGTATAATGGTAGGATACCTTTATATCACATAGATTTATATCGTTTGTCTTCTATAGACTATCTATTTTTAGAAGATTATTTTAATGCTGGAGGTATTTTAGTAATAGAATGGCCAGATCTTTTAAGGCACCTTTTACCAAAAGAGACTATTTTTCTTAATTTTTGTTTTTTAGAAAAAGCAAAGATTTCTTGTAGGAAAATATTTTTAAATTATGAGGGGAAAAGAGGTTTTTGTGATTCTTTACTAAAGAATGAGGATTCTTGCTATTGACACTACTACTAATATACTTGGTATGACTATTTTAGAAAGTAATGACTGTGGTAGTAGGAATGACATCATATTAAAAGGTAACGTTTTGCTAAATATTGGTAGAAATCACTCCAAGTGTTTACTTATTGTTCTTAGAGACCTTTTAAAGAGAGTTAATTTAAAAATAGATGACATAGATGTTTTAGGTGTTGCTAGTGGGCCAGGTTCTTATACTGGTATACGGATAGGGCTTGCTACATTAAAAGGTATTTCTTTTTGTTTAAAAAAGCCTATTTATGTTGCTTCAACTCTTGAACTTTTAGCTTTTAATTGTAGATTTTTTGAAGGTGTTATTTGTCCTATTTTAAGCGCAAGAAAAGGTTATGTATATACTTGTTGTTATGAAAGTTCTAAAGGTTTACTAAAAAAGCTTAGACCAGAACAACTTCTAGACATTGCTTCTCTTAGTTCTTTTCTTGGGAAACTACAAAAGCAGCTTATTTTTTTAGGAGATTATTTTGTTCTTCAGAACGAGCTTTGTGATTTAAAAGATGTCTTTTTTGGTTCTGTTGTTGAGAGTATTCCTAATACTTTAAATTTAGCTTATCTGACGTTTTTAAAGGTAAAGGGAAATAAAAAGCCTATAGCTTTTGACTATGTCCCAAATTATCTACAATACCCTTATGCATGAAGTATTATATTTTATTTAAGGTTGAAGTTTGTTATGGCTAAAGATACTTTAATTTTAGGAATAGAGACAAGTTGTGATGATACTTCCATAGCTGTTGTAAAAAATGGAAGAGAGTTACTTTCTAATGTTGTCTCTTCCCAACTTGTACATAAGGAATTTGGTGGAGTAATTCCAGAAGTTGCTGCAAGGCATCATGACGAGCGAATAATTTTTATTTTAGAGAAAGCATTAAAGGAAGCAGCTGTTGCTTTGAAAGATATAGATGCTATTGCAGTTACTAAGGGTCCTGGATTAGTAGGTTCACTTTTAATTGGTATTTCTTTGGCTAAAGCAATTTCCTTTTCGCTAGACCTTCCCCTTATAGCTGTAAATCATTTAGCTGGCCATATTTATGCAAGTAATTTTGTTAGTAATTTAGAGTTTCCTTTGATTTCTTTAATAGTTTCTGGTGGCCATACTCTGCTTGTTTATATGGCTAAACATTTATCTTTTGAGGTTCTTGGGAAAACCCTTGATGATGCTTGTGGAGAGGTTTTTGATAAAGTTGCAAGATTTCTTGATTTACCTTATCCAGGTGGCCCTTATATAGATAAGTTAAGTAAAAATGGGAAATTGAAATATTTTTTACCCAAAGCCCTTTTAAAGACTAAGAATTATAATTTTAGTTTTAGTGGTTTAAAGACAGCTGTAAGGAAGTTAGTAGAAGAACTTAAAGAAACAAAAGAATTTGAAGAAAATATAGAAAATATAGCTTATAGTTTTCAAGCAGCTGTTGTAGATGTTTTGGTTACAAAGACTATGGAAGCGGTTTACGCCATGGATGTAAAGAATTTGGTTTTAGGCGGAGGTGTTGCAGCAAATTCTTTTTTAAGAGAAAAGTTAATTGAAAGGAGTAAGAAACTTGGTTTGAAGGTCTTTATTCCTCCTTTAAATCTTTGTACAGATAATGCTGCTATGATAGCTTCTGTTGGTACTTATCAGTATTTAGAAAAAGATTTTTCAGATTTAGCTTTAAATCCAGATCCAAATTTTCCTTTATAAGGATGTATTTTTTGTGACTAAAAAAGAGTTAAGAAAACATTTTTTAACTTTGCGTAAATCTTTGCAAGATGACTATAGATTTTGGGCTTCTAAAAAAATAAGTGAGTCATTTTTTTTATTAGAAGCTTATTTAAAAGCAAAGACTATTCTTTTTTATATGCCTTTTAATTTTGAAGTTGATATTACTTTTTTAATTAAAGAAGCTTTGAAAGATAAAATAGTTGTGTTGCCAAAGATTAATAAAGAGACTACTTCCTTGCTTTTATTTAAAGTATGCCCTGATGATTTTGAAGCTTATAAAGGGTTTGTGAAAAATTCTTATGGTATTTTAGAACCTAAAGACGACAAAGAACAAGTAGCTGTAACTTGTTTAGATTTAGTAATTGTTCCAGGTGTTGCATTTGACTTTTGTGGTTATAGGTTAGGTTATGGCAAAGGTTATTACGATAGATTTTTGACTGGTAAAAAAGTAAGAAAAATTGGTGTTGCCTATAGTTGCCAAGTTACAGAAAATGTTTTAGCAACAGAATATGATTTAAAAGTTGATATTTTAGTTACTGAAAAAGACATTTTATTTTTTTAAAATTTTTTAAATAATTTTGTTTTAAAGGAAGATTAGAAGTGGCTAAATTTTTAACTATAGATGAACATTTAAAGGAGCTTAAATACCGTTTAATTCTAATTATATTCTTTTTTCTTATTTTTTTAATTATAAGTTTTTATTTTTCAGTCCCAATTTTTTCTTGGCTTAAAAAATATGCTTTTGTAGGAGATGTTATTTTTACACGTAGTCCTGCAGATTCTTTATTAGTATATCTCCAAATTTCTTTCCTTTTGGCTTTTTTCTTAACTTTTCCTTTTATAATTTTTCATTTTTTTAGGTTTATAAGCCCAGGGCTTACTGAAACTGAAAAAAGGTGGCTTTTTATTTATTTTCCTTTTGCTTTAGGTTTGTTTTTAATAGGGCTTTTGTTTAATTTCATGGTTGTTTTTCCTTTAGTTATGAAATTTTTGCAACAGTTAAATAAAAGTATGGGTTTAAAACAGATGTATAGTGTTTATGATGCTTTTCGTTTTTTATTAGGTATAGTCTTTCCTTTATCGTTGTTTTTTGAACTTCCCCTTATTACGATATTTCTTACTAAATTAGGTATCTTAAGTCCTTTAAAACTTAGTAAAGGGAGAAAATATAGCTATTTCATGTTAGTTATTTTAGCTGTCTTATTTGGGCCTCCAGATATTCTTTCGATTCTTATTGTTTTAATTCCACTTCTTCTTTTATATGAACTAAGTATTATCTTATGTAAAATTGTAGCTGATTAAATTTTTTAAGAAAAAGGCAAAAAAAATGTTGCAAAACTATATAGAACGTATTATATTAAATAGTGTTAGCACTCAGACTAAACGAGTGCTAATAAAAGAAGGTTTCTTAAAGCTTAAGATAAAAATAATATTTTATGTAGTAAAGGAGGTATTCCCTTGATCCAACCTTTAGGTGATCGCGTTGTTCTTGAAGCTATTGAAAGGGAAGAGAAAACCGCTGGAGGCATAGTTTTGCCAGAAACTGCTAAGGAGAAACCTCAAGAAGGTAAGGTAATAGCAGTTGGCCAAGGCCGCATAGATGATAACGGTAAGCATATCCCTATGCAGGTAAAAGAAGGAGATAGAGTAATATTTTCCAAATACTCTGGTACTGAAGTAAAGTATAACGACAAAGAATATTTAATTTTGCGCGAAAGTGATATCTTGGGAATTATTAAATAGAAATATGAAAGTTAATTTTTAAGCTTTTGTATAATTAATAAATTTACATAAAAGAAGAAAGGAGACTTTTGGTAGATGGCAAAGGATATAAGGTTTGATGAAGACGCCAGAAGAAGCATGCTACGTGGGGTAGATGCTTTAGCTGATGCTGTTAGAGTAACTTTGGGTCCTAAAGGTCGTAATGTTGTCCTTGAGAGGAAATTTGGTTCACCCTTAATAACTAATGATGGTGTTACTATTGCAAAAGAAATAGAATTGGAAAATCCTTTTGAAAATATGGGTGCACAACTTGTAAAAGAGGTGGCTACCAAAACAAATGATGTAGCAGGTGATGGTACTACAACTGCTACCGTTCTTGCCCAAGCAATTATTCGCGGAGGCCTAAAAAATGTAGCTGCTGG
>OGCG01001217.1_pt1 | contig 13217 bp, 8 predicted proteins | sample 1570061 | NCBI WGS metagenome assembly OGCG01 (sample SAMN06268698, study PRJEB24515) | hot springs metagenome | isolation source: Joseph's Coat, Yellowstone National Park, Washington, USA | place: USA:Joseph's Coat, Yellowstone National Park, Washington, USA
TGCCATTCGCCGTCAGAAATTTAAGAAGAGGGGTTGCCGCCTTTTGGCCGCGAAATCGTTTCCAACGGCTAATTCTTCGAAGAAGACCTTTAAATTGCGCCCGGCTTCATACAACCACCTTCCTTATCGGGCTGAATTACTCGAGTAAAAAAGGAGGCCAGCTATGGGAAAACTTCAAATCATAGAGAAAGAGTTACAACAGATGAGGCCCATGAAGGTAGGCAATCCCATTAAAAGGGGGACGCAGCATGTGCCTCAGGGGATCTGGTACACGACGTTTTCGAAGTTTCTTCACGCTAAAGCCATCGATGACTTAGATAGCCCATCTAGATCCGCACTATTTTGAGGGTTAGATGGGATTCCGCGGACAGTTCTACGCCCGCAGACCAGATTTGGGCCAGTGCTGGCCGGATAGGAGCGTCTTGAGCTCTTAGATGTGTCTAGATGCACAGCTGTACCTGGGATCATCCAATCATCCGCGTGCCGCTCTTCTCCGCATCTGCCCTCATCGTTCGGTGCTCAACATTCGGGGCAGCGCTTAACCATACGAGATAAGCGCGCGGATAAAAATATATCGACAGATCATTATATTCTCATCACTCGAATGTCACCAAAACCACAACGCGTAAACCCGCATCGCCACGAAGTCACTCTCTAGCAATCCAACCTCCTCGTTGTCGTTTCCCATTGAAACTCGATGTGCAAAGTTAGCGCTAGACTTCCAAAACTGTCCAAACTCCGTCTAAACTCATAATATAGAGAAAGAAAATCGTTACTCAAAAAATATAAATAAATACAGGTCATACGACCAACCCTTATCGAATCTAACCGCGAACGACCGCATCCAGCACCTAGATAACTCTCTAACTAAAGAGCCGTTAAAAGGCTGCTGTACCCATTACTACATATGAGCAAGAAAGCTCCGACCTTTAGGGAGGAGATGAATTGCCAACCGCAAAGTTCATCAATTCAGGCGATATTAAGATCAGTACCCGCGGGCAGTGGGGAATTCACGCCTGATAAGCCCATAAAAAAGGGCCTGAGATGGAATAAGACCTCCGGACTAGAAGGGCATGATGGGGGCACCGTCGATGAAGCAGGAACCTCCATCCTTCAGGGATGAGAGGATGTCAGAGTGACGTTCCATCGGAATAATGCGAAACGCACTCAGAACGTTTTTGGAGGACTTGCGCAAACCGCAGTAGTTCGATATAAAATGCCGCGCATCGGAGCAATTTTTCCCCCGCGCCGCAAAATTCTTTAAAGCGCACTAGCGGCTCAAGAGGCTCTTTCTTCTTCCAATAGCTTTTCTAATTTTCTTTTTCTATGCCTGCCGTAATATAGTGACGCAACCAGCACAGCAACACCCGAGCCTGCCAGTATCCAAGCGATTTGCGCCATCGTTATCGCGCCCTTTAAAAGGCCAAGATAATCGGTTTCCTGAACGGTTATCCGATTACCATCTAGAAAAATTCCGCTGTAATTAGGTTGGTCAGCCCACGACAACTCGTTGTTTCCGAAATAAAGCGCATAATAATCGTTTGGTTTTTTCCCGAATACAGAGGATAAAGTATTTACCGAAAAGTTGGCGATCAGGTGCGTAAATGCGCCGGAGGCGTTGTAAGAGCCGGGCAAAGGAGAATAAATGTAGCCCGGTATCATGCTACTCAGGCCGATCTTCGTAGATTGTTTGTCCTGGGACAGTATATAGAGCATCTGCGGGGTTACCTGCGTGGACGCATAGATGATGTACTTGTAGTTTTGTAGGATGGATGGATTGGAATAAACGTACGCCTCCGATGCGTAATCGAAAGGTATACCTAATACCGTGAGCGAATAGAATAACTCCTGCTGATAGTAGGCTGTCCAATTCTGGTAGCCCAAAGAAAAAGTCGGCCTTATGACGAGTACGGTTGCCCGCTCTATGGAAGGACTCGGCAAAGAACTAAGCTGGAGGGCCGGATCAAGCACGAACTCCTGCTGATTCACATAGTTACCCGAAGGATCGGCAAAAGCCATATTAATTATCGGGGTAGCGCCGGACAAGTACGTGGAGAGCTCGTTTAAAGTGAACTTATACACGCTCATCCCTATAGTATCGTCGCTAGAAGAAGTTATGGCGGCGAAAGAATCGCTGACCATAAGTTGCGCGTCAAGCGCCTTATAGTAAGAGGGATCCATGGGGAGCGTCAAAAGCACGAAGACGTAAGGATAACTCGTGAACCCTTTCGCAGGCACGGCGAGAGCTAAATTCATGGTTAAAACAAAATTCGGCCTTGCTATTTTTACGAAAGTATAAAGCGAACTGCTAGAGTTCGTGTCCTGAGCAATTGAATCGTACTGGCACAACCCGTATTCAAGGCCGGGCCTAACGCTCCTGCTAAAGTTAATGAGCTGGGCGGCTATGCTGGCGGAACTATTGACCGCCCACTGCGCGAATAAGGGCTCGTATACCGTGTTTACCGGATCGTAGGGTACTTTCGGCAGCCCCCTTTCGGCCAGCCAGGCGCTCCATGAGGCTTCCTCGGCCCGAGTTGGGGTACTCCAATCAAGAGACCAAGACCCACCGCCCATGGCTTCGATTTCTACGCATCTTTCGTTGCTCTGATTAAGGTCTAATATCGACGCTTTTAATTCCTGCTCGGCTTCCCTTAACTGGGTCCCATTATAAAGGTCCACCGACGGCGGGATAACAAACTGCACCATAAAAGTAACGTTAGGGTACTTGGAAGCCAACGAATTGACAACCGACAGGTCCTTCGAATCACCGACGGGTATATCCTCATAAAAAAAAGAATTGAAATCGCTGGAGAAGTGCGATAAATACCAGGCCGCCCCCTTTGGATTTTGATATGGGAGATAGCCCAGTACGCTTGCCTTTGAAAGTGGCCGCGAAACCGCCTGGGAAACCGAAGGAATTGGGAGTGCGGCCGCTCCAATCGTCAATAACAACAAAAAAAATGCTGCTTTCAAGACGAACCACCCAAGTATTTACTCCGCTGCTCGGGCCTCAAACCTCTCCAAAGTATTACCTGAGACCTCAAGTCATCGACGAATATTGGAGCCCTGGCAGACCAAAGACCTGTATCTCCCGTAACCAGTTTGAGCGTAGCGTATAGCACGTACTCTGACGCCGGAGTCTTAATGAAGCTAAGAATTACTTGTTGGACGATTCCTGATTCGTAGGGCGCCATTCTCACGTTAAACGTAACGTTGAGCGCCGTCTCGTCGATATTAACGTTGCCCTCCAAGCGGAAACTCGGCTTCTCGTAGCCTAGGCCGTTGTAATATTCGGCTAAGTACCTAAGTACCCCGACTGCCTCTTGTTCGTTGTTCACCTTCATCGGGAGCTCCATATCCCAATTCCTTCCCTTTGCTTTCGTGGTAGGTTTCCACTTCCTGCTCAATGAAGGAGTGATCATTTTACTCGAGACCCTGCTCGGATAGTAGCTACCCCCCAGCGTAGCAATTATAATCATCAAAAGCGATAGCAACATAGCCCAAGAAGTGAAGTTGAACGTAAACGATGAAGGAAGCACGCGGGCCGATATGAATACGTAGTCCATGGAGAATCCCAGGAGAAAGCCGAGCACAGCCCCGATTAGTGCATATACAAGGGCCTCGCTCACGAACATCATCGTAGCACCGCTTGGAGAGAGCCCTAGCGAAGCGTAAGTGTATATCTCCCTTCTCCTTATCTGAACGTTCTCGTACATGGCGTTTAAGATGGCTAGCGCTGCAATGACGAGCAGTATGAGAGTTAAAGAGAAACCTAGTACAGAATACGTGGCGATTGACGACAGGCCGACGGAACGACCATCATGCCCAACGTAAATGGTTGGGATTATCGGGTATCTCATTATAGAGGCTATATTTTTAAGCTGGGAATAAGTTACGTTGCTATTGGGCACGGCCTCGACGCTAGAAAGAAAACCACCTAAGTCTCTTGCATTCCTCCAGTTGATAAGGACAACTCCAGTCGGGGGGATGGGCTCGCCGAATTGCTCCGTGGTAAACTTAGTCGACCATCCCTCGTTGGCGGCCAGGCTGTAGGCCGGGTCTTCAGGAAGCGCAAAGAGGCCATCGTAGTTTGTGGGGGTAGCGTTATTCTGAAGTATGCCCACTACAGTAAACGTGCCGACCCCCATGAAATCGACCTTTTCTCCGACTTTAGCTCCGATCGATTCAGCGAGGTATTGCGGTATAACGGCGTCACCGTACCCCAGCGAGAAGTTCCCGGAAGATAAATAGGCGCCAAAAAGTTGTTTGGCATTCCCTGATGTTAGGCCCATAAATACGATTTCAGCGGCTGAAGATTCGTTGGTACCCGCCAACTCGTATGGAACAACTATCTGTGGAGAGTAAGTGAGATTTTTAAAAGTATACTTGTACAAAAGCGTCGGATAATAAAGGTACGTAGGCCAATAACTGAAGTTGGAACCTCCAACCCCAGCCAAGTAGTTCATAATCTGCGGGCCAAGGATCTGCGAAGGCGTATTTGGCATGCCGTATAACCATTTCGCTAGTATTGCGTCTTGCTTTGGTATCCCTGAAGCGGATACCGAGGCGGTCGATATACCGATGCTGCTAGTTGTAGAGGTGAGGGCTACGTTTCCAGCTGCGAATATGATTATTGTCGCCAGCGTTAGGGCTGTCATTAAGGGCCTTCTCCTCATATTCGCTACTGAGGTCGTCGCCGCGTGCATCGATGCCGCTCTCGTTGAGCTGGCCATCGTGTGGTAACCCAGCCTTTTTTCCGCGCCTTCCTTCATCATCTCCGCTATGTCGTTGTAAAACACCCATACGATGAACATGGCGAATATTAGGAGGCCCGCACCGAGTACAGCCATACTGGAATTGGTGATGACCGAAAGGCTGGGATTTATAGCGCTGAATATGAATACCAGCGCTGCAATAATTATGAAAATGCTTAAAATCTTTTTAAAGCCTCCGAATTGAAGTACGAGCTCTTCGAAGAAATAAGCAAATGGGATTATTAAGAACGAGAAGAACAGCATACTAGTCGAAATCTGGCCGTACATGGGCATAAGCTGCGTGGCGTATGCCTGCGACGAATATGCCCAAGAAACCAACGAATCGTTGTAAGCGGCCGCGTAGTTCATTTCCGTGAGGTTACCCTGGGCGTAGCCAAGGTATTGATTAGCAATCTCCATCAGCTTGACCAGAGCGGGCGACGTAGCGTAGTGCTTTTGCATATCAGCATACCTCTCATGAACTAGAAGGTACATGTCCTTCGCTTGTTCATAAAAGCTGTCGTGAATTTCGTATGGTCCGTTAATCGCGAAGCCTACACCCCCTGGCTGCGACCTGCTTGCGTTGTCGAGGATTATAAGCGGATCCGTTTGAGATGGGTTCGGATTGTACACAATGACTATCTTTTCGCCCTTCTGCACAAAACTTGTAAGCACGGTAGACGACGGTATAAGGTCCACGTAAGAGAACGTGGGAGGAGCTCTCGTAGCTTCCTTATAAACGGCTGCAGAAGCCGGCTCTGAATATATGGCTAAAGTCGGATTCCTATTATCGTAGACGGCCGCGGGTATCATGGTCCTGGGGTCGAATACGTCAAAAGTGGTGACCGGCTCGCATTGGAACACGGGGATAGACATGTACGAAACCTGCGATAATATGCTCGGAATGCTGTTTAGAAGCCCTCCGGAGACGCCCTGTGCCGTCCCGTAAACGCCGCTGTTAACCGAATAATCAAGCTGTCCGCTCGAAGAGTTTATCCCCCATGCATAAGCTGTAAAGGACCAGTAAGGCACTGCCCCGTAGTAAGTCAAAGTCCCTTGCCGATTAGCAATGAACCACTGGTTCACGAATTCCCAGTATAACGGATTACCAGCTCCGCCGGCCCAATTTGGCCTCGGTATCTGCACGAGCAAGTCTGGTATAGATGAATACCAGCCAGTCGTGTAATTGAATTCGACGGTCCTTATCTGTACGCTTGGGAATCCTAGACCCCCAACCACGTAAAGCGCCGACAGAATTTTAGCCATCGTCTGCGGGGCGTCGGAAGACCAGGCGATATTGAGGTTAGGGGTTTCAGCAAAGCCCGCGGCGGACGCCAAAAATATCCTTACCTGACTCATCACGTTAACCCAGTTCGTAGAATTTAAATCGTTGAGCGGCGTATTCCAGCTGGTCCTCCTGGCAAAGGAGGTCATCAGCGTAAAGCCGAGAGTATTCGTTTGAGTTACCGGCTCGGTGGGAAGCATGTAAAACGACGGCTCAGTCCCCCAGTCAAATCCTGCCCCGTACATAGGGAAATTGACAGCAGGCAACCCGTTGCGTAAGGTCGGTGAAAGCCCTCCGTCCTGGATAAATCCCTCTATTTCCGGCTGCAAATAATTAAGGTATTTGCTTTCGGTGCCCATTTGAAGACTGAAACCGTTAAGCCAACCGAAATAGAGCGCGTCCACTGAAGGAGATCCAGATGAAAGCGAAAGTCCTTCTACCATCCATATTTTTGTGGTGCCCGCTAGATTCTGAGGAGAATATAGATTCTTTTCTACAAACGCAAACGGACCCACTTCTCCCTCCCAGAAACCGGATAAGGCAACTATCCACAAAGTGCGGTAAGGCCTGTTCTGCGCAAAATACTTGGCGGCGGCCAAAAGCGTCGATATACCCAGTGCGTCCTGGCCTCCTGGCGCTACCGCGGGCACCGGGCTCCAAGAATCATAATTAGCCGCAAGCGCGATTATATCGTCGGGCTCGGTTGTGCCGTTGACTACCCCTATTATATTGTAAGAGGTAACGTTCTCCCACTGCATACCGTCGTGCACAGAAATTGTTATCCCTTTATTGGCGGCTTTCGTCAAAGCAACCGCAGCGTTTCCCTCCGCGTAAAGTCTGGGCATATAAAGCGGCTCCGAAATGGTCTTCTCCAAGCTCTGCAACTGAGTCGTAGAATTGGGTGCTAAGAAAATTATGGCCTTTGCCCCGAGATCTGCTGCGTAAAGCCAATTAGTTCCGGAGTTGAAATTCTCTAAAACTATGGACCCATTTATCTGCTTTCCGTCCATATCCGCTAGGCTCCCATTGCCAACGTAAACTAAAGGCCCTGACACATAAGTAGGCGTGGCACCGGGAACGGGTCCGTTCGGCCAAAGCGCGTAAACCGTATAATTGCTTCCGCCAATAACAGCCCAAGAACCCTCGTCAATGGGAACGGCCGCGGTAAAGCTCTGATTTATTACGTCAAGACCGTCAGCCCTCAATACAGATTCTATGTACTTTGCAGCTTCCAGGTTCCCTTTATAACCGGTGACCCTCGTGCCAAAGGCGGATAGGGCGCGCGCGTAGCCCATTATTTCGGATTGATTAACGGATGAAACTGCAGATGACAAGTAAGAGGATATAGGTTGCGCGGAAGAAGTTTGACTGGAAGTAGATTGGGCAGATGAAGGAATCATGAAAGATCCGGACAGTAATAGCGTCATAAGAGCTAAAAATGTTAATTTGATCGCTAAACTACGCACTTTTACCTGCGTTCTCGCAGACAGAAATAACCTGATTTTACTCATACGATTATTTTGCATTCGGATTTAAGGTTAATCCGGACGAATTTTCCAGTCAACCTTTAACATTTCAAAGACTTATATATCCATTTCTAGTACGGCCATTATAATTAATAATATTACATAACAAAAATTTTATATTAGATAATAAATAATAAAACTTGATTTTAATTATTAATCGATCATACAAATTGAATAATATAAATAAACCAAGAAATCTAATTGTTGCGCGCCTTCAACACCGTCTTGCCGGTTCTGACATCCTCTCCCCCCTGAAGGCTGAGGTCCCTGCACCACCGACGGTGCCCCTATCCTGTCTGGAGGCCTTGCTCCACCTCATCACTTTTGGGCTTTTAGGCGTTAATTCCACGGCCCGTGAGTGCAGTTTTAATACGATCCGAATTGATGAACTTTTCGGCTGGCAACTCATCTCCTCGCTGAAGGGCTTTCTCGCTCATATGTTGTAAACTTGCATAACGATTGATATTCGGATGACGTTGGATCTGCGAACTTCAAATCAACTTCTTCCGTAATATTAGCCTCAAAGGGCGCTTATCTGGCTACTAGGCTCGGACTGCTTATTCGTCTAAGACCAGTTTTCCGTTCTAAAGGTGGGCTTCTCAAAGCCTAATCCATTTTGGTTTTCGACCAGAAACCTCAAAACCCCCAAAGCCTCCTCTTTAGTAAGCACTTTCATGGGCATTTCAAGCTCCCATATTCTACCTTTCTCCTTAGTTGAGGGTTTTCAGCTACGAGTTAAGAAGGGAGTTATTAGCCACTAGACACCCTGCTCGGGTATAGGCTACCCCCATTTGCAAGGACTACTATAAGTATTTAATAACATCATTGACCTAGAAGCAAAGCTAAAGCTCGAGGGTAATGCTTGCACAATAATAAATCCATAGTCAAGACCAAAGCCTATCAGGAATCCCATAACCGCCCCAATGACGGCATCGCTCCCCAAGATGATCGACGCGTCAGAAAACCAAGATAAACCTAAGGTAGGCAGCAAAACCAGCTATAATCAATACTGCCGTACTGCCCTCTTGAAAAACATTGCCCCAGTTAGTCGCATTTAAATTATTTAGCGGAATTAAGGTATCTCCCGGATCAAAGGAAGTCCTAAAGGGAAAAGCCAAAACATTGCTCTGGACTACGGGATCTACGTCAAGCATGTATCATGGTTGCGTTCCCCGTTAGTGGGAGCAACTCGTATATATATAGAGATAGCAGGAAAACAGCCAGACAAACTCTTATTTTATGAAAAAAATTCTAATTTTACCAGGGCCAGAGCCAAGCCGATTTCGTCAGCATAGCCAGCACTGTTCCTATGAATAAGATCAAACCCTCTCCGAAAGCTTCTCCTGCTACGATGGGAGCCCTGTACTGGTTCCAGTTTTCCCGCCCGCCAATAAACCTTGGCATCACGTAAAAACCAATGAACGAACCCATGAAAAGGGAAAAGGCACCGGGAATACCTGCGAACAGCCCGAATAGAAAGCCGAAAGATGACCAAAGCATACCGGTAAACTTGTGCATCGCCTCCCCAACTATCATTATGGCCATTACTATGATCATCGAGTAGAACATAATTGGCGGGCTAAAGCTGAGCGATCTCGTCACGGTCAAGGCGTCGGCCAACGCGCTCGCAGGATAGGAGAAAATCGTCGCTGGGTAAACTCCTGAGGGTATTGGGGCTATCCCCCAGAAGTAGTTAACCGACACCAATCCCATAATTGTACCCATTATAGCGGTCAATAGAGACATCTTGACTAAATCGATTGGCTTTGTCTCCGTCAGCAGCGCGGACCTGACAGTTTGGGAGAAGCCACCAGCACCACCTCCTGGCATAATCGGCGATGAGTCAAAGCCGGCGTAACCCACATAAGGCGTAGTATACACGAGAGCTGACCAGGGGACTCCGATTCCCGGCGGCCCGAAACCGACCATACCCTGAGTCGAAGCGATTACTATACCGACCAAAAAGCCCAACAAAAGTGAAGCCACTAAGGGTAACCAGAGGGGGAGGGTTGGGACCAGGTAATGAAATATAGCAACTGACGAAAGCGTTGAAAACAGATAAAGTAGCAATAGAGTCAGGGTCGATGGGAAGCCGAGGATCGAAACCCTATTCTTACCGCTCTTAGCAAGCCCGCGAAATATCACCACAAACCCTTTTCTCGCTTTCCAAATGAGCACCGCTGCGCCTCCCAGCATGAACCCTACACTCGGGGAGAACCACAGCGTCGGACCGGAACGCATAGTTATCGCGATGTAGCCCATTCCCTTGAAGTATGAACTGCTCCAAAGAGGAAAAACCTTAGGCCAGGTAGTCACGAATAGGGATTGAAATACGTCCAGAACTACAGCTGTAATTATCATAATCACCGCTGCGTCAAACGGAAACATAAATCCGCCTACGTACGCACCCAAGGGAGTTGGAAACGCAAGCAGCGCACCCGGGAGAATCCCCTGGATTAACCAACTCGCGTCAGCGTAAGGCAAAGGCAAGATGTAGACGCCAGTCACCGCAGGAGATAAATATATTAACATAGCGTAAAGCGCTCCTACAAGCATAGCGTATATGAAGGGCTTCATGTAAGATTTAGGCCTCTCGCTGAGAAATGTAACGAACGAGACGTCAACGTTGGCGAACGGAAAGGGATAGTTTTCAACCTCTACGAGCGCCCTTGCGATCATCATATCGACCGTTATCTCGCCTATCCAGCCCAGGGCAAGCATTACTACGGAGTAAGTTATCGCCGGCGCAAAAGCTGACTGAAATATTGTCCTGACGTTATAAGCTGGCGAGTTGTACGGGGGGGCCATCCATACCGGCACCCACTTCGCTATTGGTATACCCTGAATCTTATAGCTAAAGGCAAATGGCGAATGAAGAAAATACGTCCTGTAAAGGATACCACTCATTATTGTCCCTCCATAGGAAACCCCTCCTACACCCGCTCCGTAATAGAGTATCAAAGTCTCCTGCTTGGTCAAAGGCTGACGAAACAGCTTCGACAGCTCAACCATCAATATCGTGGTCGCGAAAACTGCGGGCCCGCCAAGTCCAGAGCCCAGCATAAGGCTCGCGTACATCGACACTGGAATAAAGATTACGGCAGAACCGATGATTCCAAGCGCAGAACGCCACGTAAATCCTGGCTTGAATTCTATCTTCTTTTGTGCTTCCGCCATAGAAATGAGATCACCATCAAATTTAAGCCTTACTTCATGCATATCTAGAATTACGAGGAATATAATAATGCATTTGTTTATAATTATATTAAAGTAAATTATATAAAAAGTATGTTTTAAAGTTAAGGCGTAAAAATTGGCTGTAAATTTAATAACGGGTTGGATGATTCAAGCTGGCTAAGCCACCTCAGCCCGATTCCTAGGCTCTAAACCATGAAGGGTAAGCAAGACGGCAACCATCGGCTACTTACCCCGTCCCTACAGTAATGCCGAGGAAAACGATGCAGTATATCGAGTTGAAGGAAAAAGCGATTACGAGAATATTACGTGACAAATCATGAAAATTTTAGTTGGTATCGGGAATAGCTCCAGAAACAGTTAAAAGCACAAAAATAATTATCACATGCCATTCGGCCTTGGTGAAAAAAAACAGGCAGCCCCAGTCGTAAGAGAAGAGCTCCTTAAATCTTACCCAGTAAGAAACCCCACGGTCAAAGCCGAGACCAACGAAAAAGGTCAAGTTACCATAACGATTCCCCTTAAATCTGCGCCCAGGTGGATGCGCTTTTTTATATCTCCCCCAGAAAAAAAGACACTAGTGCTGGATGACTTGGGTTCTTATGTGTGGCAAAGGTGCGATGGCTCGCACACGTTTGAGGATATAATAAACCAGATGGCCTCAGACTTTAAATTCACTAAAATAGAGGCTAGTGCTTCGCTAATAGAATTCATGAAGACATTGGTGAAGCGCGGGCTCATAGCTTTCGCCGTAAAGGAGGAATCAAAGGGATCACCCGCCGAACAGAAGAACTAATTATTTAAATCTCTTTATAGATGCTCGAGGCGAAATTCATGACCTTCTTGCCCTTCTCCTTTCCATTCCATCGGCAGCTTACGATCCATCAGCATTTCGTTGTTTAACTCTCGCGGGAAGTCCTCCTTCTAATGGTGCGAGCGAGGTTTATAATTTTTGTAAATCAAGCGTGCCCTACGGGGGCTTTCCCCTGAACGGATGACGATTTTTGCGAGCAACGCGCCAGAATACCCGAAAATTCCGCGCATGAAAGCATTTCTAATAAAGCCCCGAACAAGCGGGCGCGGTGGGGAGGGAAGCCGCGTCCGCCGGCGTGGGGTAGTTTACCCCGAATCAAGGCGAAACCCTTGCGTAAAGCGAACCGTCCATTAATACCATAAGGCCCCAGTTTGGACGGGGGAGGGCCGTAGTGGGCCATCCAAGCCGAAGAAAGTATAAAATTTGGTCGCGCTCGCCGCAATCGCCATAAAACCTTAATAATAAATCTAATTTAAGAAGAGTATTTCTTTATTAAGGCATTGACCTGTTTCGCAGGTCTAATTTTAAATCGTTTACCAGCTTGAAACGTGCAACTCATGAGTTATATTCCCATTTTCAGAAAATATAATATATCCTCAATGCCACGAGGAAACCCATTATCAGCATTATTATCGCGGTGTCTTTCACGCCGGCTTCGTAAGCCACTCTAACTGAGTATGCAGTCAAAAGACCCGTCCACAATTCCCCAATCCATCCTAGATACTCCCAAATCAGATAGGCGTAACTTCTATCGAGTAGAACGTGCACTAATGTGGCTTCTTCCAGACCTGACACGAACATCACGGGGAGCATGAAGGTGGCCAGTAGCGATAGTAAACCCGTAAGCACCATTGGTGCCATGGCATAAAAAGCCGCATTAAAAAGCAGGTGGCCGTTACCTTTTTTATTCGTGCGCTTTCCGTAAACCCAAGTTATTGCCCATAGCAAACCCAGATTAAAAAAGACCTCGAGAAAGAGAAATAAAGCTGCTTGAAAGAAATAATATGGGTAAATCGTAAGGGGAAGTTCGCGCGATAAAGGTATCAGTAACGTAGGGCCCTGCAGCCCTAATGGCGGAGAACTCACCAAATTGACCTTTTGGACCATGATCCACTCGTTTATTACGCTCAGGAAACTGATAATCAAAAACAGGAATATTGGCATCATCCCACCTTTTTCTTTGATTTGTGCGTAAGCAGAGCTGGGATTCTTTATCAAATCAGTGAACAGGCGAAGGCTGCTCGTCTGTTCAACATAAAAAGTCTGATCCATACAGCAAAAACCCAGTAGCATATATGCATTATACCTAAGTATCACCGCACTTGGGCCGAGGGCAGGGGCCGTTCTTCCCTCCCTTCACCCCGAACACGACTTCAAATTCTAATGACCCATCCAGCTGGAACTCACGTTTATAAGCTCAAGCCGCATAAACGGCCTATTTTAAGAAAAATTATTATCGGGGAAACGTTTATTTCTTGAAAAACGCTAAATCATTTGTGGCGCTTATAGGGAAGTTAGGGGCTTGGGGGAAATAAAACTCCGACCTTCAGGGAAGGGAGGAGATAGGCGGACTTCCCCCAATAGTAAGACTTTTTTAGCCCACATGGAATTAGTAATAGTAGGATCGGTGCGATCCGACTCTA
>OGCG01001221.1_pt1 | contig 13195 bp, 17 predicted proteins | sample 1570061 | NCBI WGS metagenome assembly OGCG01 (sample SAMN06268698, study PRJEB24515) | hot springs metagenome | isolation source: Joseph's Coat, Yellowstone National Park, Washington, USA | place: USA:Joseph's Coat, Yellowstone National Park, Washington, USA
GCCCAATAAAGGAAGTCAAACTTAAAAAACCCACAAAACTCCTCCTAACCCAAGGAGACTTAATAATAAAACTCCTAGATAGGGGAGTCGACTTTAATGTGTTGAAAAGGAACGCTTTGAAATGCTTATTACTTACCGCTCAAGTCTACCCCGATGCTTATCCTTTTTTAAGTAGTAAGAAAGTTATGGAAATGATGAAGGAGGAATTAAAGGACAGCGACGATTTAATAACAGTTATTAACGCTTTAAACGGTGTGGAGAGGGTCGATTTTTTGAATACTCATTCTCACACTTTATATTTGCACGACGGAATTATTTATATGGCACCGAAGTATGGGGAGGTAGACGGGATATTCGTGGAAAATGAGAACAGAATTAGGCAGGAGCACGTCATTGGTATAATTTATTTGAAAAAAGGAGGTAAGGTGGAAATCGAGCACCACGGAGAATATGCGCATAAGCCAATTACGATAACTGCAGAGGAAGAAGTTTACCAGCCATTTGAAGCAAGGTTAGAAAGTCAGTTTGTACTTAGGGGGGTTTAAGGTGTCGCTCGCATATTTAGAAGAATTGGAGAAAAATGGACTTGTATCCGATGTAGAGGTCCACTTTAGGATTGGCAAAACTTCGGTTCACGTTAATAACCCAAGTAAAAACCTTTTGCTCGCGTTAAATCTGGCATATCGGTACTCTCCATCGAGAGTATGGGTAGGCGACTGGTTGGTGTTAGAATTTGAAGAAAGAGTTAGGATTCAAATATTGAATTACGCTTATAGACCTATCAGTGTAGATGAAATAGTCGCAATTTCTAGGGAATTGAAAGGGGCAAGCATTGAGATAAACGCTTTGGAGTTTGATAAAGCAGTGGAGGACTTTTTGAAGGATATAGTTAACTACGCTAAGACTCATAGTGGTCGTGAGCAAATTCAATACGTTAATATTGGCCATCCGAAATACGATGAGTTTGATATTTCAACTAATATATGTAATATAACCCTAAAGAGGTGTAGACAACCGAAACTATTACCCAACGTGGAAGGAGAACTGGATTGTAGCGTGATATCGCCTTCTATTTTCGAAGGCCTAGAATTTACACATATGATGTTTACTGACGACGGAGTAAGCATCAGAGACGGCCAAAAATACTTGATAATATCTCCTATAACCGCGATAAACAGGGAAGGGCTAGAGAAATTTAAGAAGCTTAAAATGAAGCGCGTGAAAATTATTGTAGTGGATTCGGTCGTTCCGTTGGATAAAATAATGGACTACGTTAGTAAAATGAAGTACCGTGGGGATATATACATTTATGCTAGAGAGGATAAGTTATATGTAATGAACATGAAAACTCTAGGGGAGAAGTTAATAAAAGTTGTTAAAGTGAAAGGTCAGGATTCTTCACATTAATAGAATGAGTAAAAGTTGATTGAGGAGGTTATAAGTAGAGACATGAGTTCAACTGGGCTCAAAGTGGTTAAGGTATATGTACACTAGGTCAAAAGTGAGGTACAAACGGTAGAATGAAATAGAGTGACTTTAAGCTCTAACCTTTCAGCCTCTCTCCTAACGTAGAGAGTGTGATAAACTATCTTAAGGAGTGATTTTCTTTTTCTCATTCTTCTCTCTCCCTCTTTTCCTCTTCTTTTTTAAATAAAAAAATAATAAAATACCTTTAGTCAATTAGTAGTTCAGTCCTTCAACTACGCTAATTTTTACTTTCAACTTCTCCTTCACTATCCTCCTTATTTTACTCTTTAGCTCTTTGTCTCTTAGTCCCCTGAGATTATTGTAGAGGTACCATAGCACCATGTGCTCGTCGTCCTTCATTCTCATTAAATGTTTAGCCAAGCTATTTACTTCCTTATTGCATACTGGGCAATGATCAAGGTTTGAGTGATTCCTTATGAAGTGCCTTCTTACTCCGGGCATACTGTCAAATACTTTTCCACAAACTGGGCACTTATAACCCAGGGTGGACACCTCTTACTTCAAGCTTACTCTTCCAAACCCGTTCTTCCTTGAACTTCCAATACCCTTTGCGAGAGCGTTTTCTAGAACGGTGAAAATTTCCTCATCTTTCTCAAGGATTGTATATCTAAACTTACCCATTATTCCTACGACCTCCTTACCTGCGTAGATAACTCTTGCATATTCCATGGTTGAAGGCTCTTCCCTAACTTTTTCCTCTATCGACAATGCAATCTTTGCGTAATCTTCTCTAGACAACTTAAAGTGGTCCATGTAATTTACCGCAAATGTAACAAAGAAAGCGTTAGTAAACCTCTTCTTTTTATCTTTTCTAAATGGGTCAACTAATAACGCAGGGGTCAACAACTCCACCTCAATGAAGTCCTTTCTTTCCACTTTGGCTTCCCTCATTTTCACGTCCTCGACTTTCCAAGATGTGTTAAACACCTTCCTCTCCTGCAGGTCTGTCAACGCCTTCACGACGTCCTCGCTCTTTCCTCCGACTTCAAAAGAATAAGTTTCTCCTCCTTCAACTTCCATGAACGTTGGCAAATTAGAGTACTTCACTAAGTATTTCCCTCCTTTCTTCAGCGGTGAGACTGAAATTCCTTCTTTAACTCCTCCCAGCAACGTTTTCCCCACCTTTGAAGTGAACGGTGGTATGATTGCGTTGGTTAACGGTGTAATGTAAACCTCAGCTATTACGTACATTAAATTTCCCCGCCAGTTCTCTGAAGATTTCTCTCAGTATTATCCTAGCTTCTGCTTCAGTAATTATCGGCATGTGCATGAAGAGCACTGAGTAAACGTTTATCCCCGTAATTTTGCTTTCGCCATCGTGGGCTACGGATATTATTAAAGGCCTAACTCTTCTGAAAATCTTTGATTTTATTAGGGCTCTGGCGTAAAATAGGACTTGTAATGTTGCATATTGCAGGTTTTCTTCTGGCTTTATCTCAATTACTGCACTCCCCGCTATTGCGTCAGGGTAGGCTTCAGGCAATGGTAAGTAAATGGGGTTATAAATTATAGGACCTCTCCTTAAGTCCTTCATCTTTAGGTAGCTATTAACAACAGCAAGTATCATGTTCTTAGTAGTTTCATTAAAGGTGTACTGATACCTGCCATAAAGCTCCTTTACTAATTCTTCTGCAAAGTCCTTTACGCCTCTTTTCTTCAGCAATTTTACCTTTTCATTGACTGGAATATGCAAGATAAGCTTAGTAGAGGTAAGGTCTGAAATCATGGTCTCACGCTATGACTGGAATTGCGGGCCTTACTTCTTGCCTTGCACGTAGTAAACTTTGGATGAGATATTCTGCCTTGTACAATGTTATAACGTTGTTAGGCAAGCCCAGTCCTTTAATTTTTATATTCACGGAGTATATTTCCATTTTATTCAATATAGCAGTAAGGTTTTCGGAGTTTTTGTAATAACCTATTGCGAGGTAAAGCCTAGGGTAATGTATGATAATGCCGTATTTTTCCTTGTCCTTCATTACCTTCAATGCCCCGTAAATTGCGCTTTGAACTGAGCCTCTGCACATTGTTGACTCGGAAGGGCTATCCTTTGTCGTGGACTTTAATTCCATGATGTCGCCTTCCGCAGTTATTATATCTGGTGTCCCGTAAATTCCACTGTATTGTAGTTTTTTACTGAAATTAGGCACTTGTAGCCTCTTCTTCATAGCGTCTTCTATTGTGTAAGTTACCATAGGAGGAGTTGAATTACCGCATATAGTGTTGGCTATGCTCCACGCTGAATTAGTAGGAGGACTCTTTAATTCTATTCTCCTTACTTCCACTTCTTGGTTTACAATTATTTTCCTTTCTAGTATCGGCAGTAAGCTAACGTCGTCAGTGATAGAGTACTCCCTAAGGGGAGGGTTCATATTCATATCCCTCTCCCCTTTATTTCTTTTTCTCGTTAGTTGTATGACGTTCTAGAATTAGTTGCGAAATAGGTGGGAGAAAGTTACGAATTATACCAGCTAAGGACAGAGCCATAGCTATCACAAGAATAATAGATAAACTTTTCAACTTATAAAGTTTACTCTTCCTTATTTACCGTCCTTCATTAAAATATTTTAAAAGGTTAACCTTCCATCTTTAGCTATTAAAAGGGGTTTAAAAAACTGAAGGTAAAAAATTTCTCATTGTCGGAAAATCCTTCGCGAGATAATTCGCAAATTTCTTCACCTCTTTCAGTTCATATCGGTCAAAAACTATTATGCATGATTGCTTATAAGTGTTTGCTCTAGGCATTGAAGATTTTACCCACATAGCAACAGCGTACGGATTAAAGATACTCTCGAATTGCGAAAAATTAAGGAAGAAAAATAAGGGGGAATTTTTAAACTATTTAAAATTGTCAAAGTTTCTACACGTGTAGGTATTTAAAATAGAAATAAGGGAATCTTAGTTTTTAGATTTCAAACAGCATATCGTAGTCGTATGAAAATTGCCCATTAAATGAGCTAGAAAATTTTGGCTTCGAGTTAAGGATCTTCTAAGCAGACCTCCTTCCCTTTTCTAAATTCAATACGCAACATTTTTTGTAGCTCTCTTCCTATGAGGGAGATTTCCCTCCCCATAATAGGGCTTTCAACAAAGGCATCAAGTAGTTCTATTTTACCTATTTTTATAATAGCTTTAGCAACTCTAGTTTTAACAATTCCGTTAAGCGTGGCATAAGCTCTCTGATTTTCAAGTTCAATAGAGTTTATTTTATTGTAAACAGAAGGAGGAATTAAAAGATAACCCGAAAAGCCGGTATCTATTAAAGCTTCAATTTCCACTGAGTTTCTATTATAAGGATCTGTTACTTTAACTGGTAAAATAGGTTTATCGTCTATTCTAAAGCAATCGAGGACCATCCCCACTCTCCTACTCCTTGTTCGTAATTCTTACTTCCTAACATGCACTTTTTATGTCCCTTTCCTCTTTCGACAGCTTCTTTCTCGCTATCAAATGCACCAATGAATTCTCCGTCACAGGCTAAGACGTACTTTCCTTCATTATAAGCTTTTAATGCCCTGGGGTCAGTCTTAAGTACGACGTAATTATAATCGTTCATCCCTTCAGTAACGTTAAGCCACAAGGATATTGCTTGTTGTATTGCTTCGGATACGCTAATTCCCATTAGTGCAGCTTTCGCTTTCAGCATTCTATAAAGCTGCTCGTCCATGTTCTTTATTAGCACTTTTGTTGTCATATGTTTAACTTGGTAAGAAGTATAATAAAGTTTATCTCAAAGGTTACTAGAATTCTCAGATATTTGTCTGTAAAAATTCAACTCTCTAAGACTTAAAGGCTTAGATAATTCTACGGAAGAGTGAAATCTAACCGTAAAGTTCCTCCTATTTAAAGAGTAAAGCATTTAATATATCGCAAGTAAAACTTCATGTGTCTCAGCAGATATCTACACAAAAGCTCCTCGATATGGCGACTGAAATAGCTGTTTCAGGAAAAAGAGAAAGACTGTCCTCCTCTCAAATAAACTCCTTCCTGGAGTATGCTCAACAAAGTAGGGACATTAACTTACTTTCCCTTTTCATTATAAGGCAGTCTCAAAGAGGTCATTTTGTGAATACCGGAAAGCTACTAGTTAAGTACATTACTCAACTTAACGATATAAACAAGGTAATAGAACTTTTAGGATATGTAAAATGGTTAAACGAATCGATTGAGGAGACTAGAGTAGATTTCAACACTAAGACTTTCCAAGACCTATTAAAGCAATTAACTCAGTAGGTGATTTAATGGATTTTTCAACCTTTCAAGTCTTATACGAGATTACAGGGAAATTGACCAACTTATCTCCTTTAAGGATAGGAACTGGAAGAGTTTCACGATTTGACGAGCCTACGGATAATCCAATAATAACGATTAACGGTAAGCCTTACGTGCCAGGGTCTACAATGAAAGGGGCGTTAAGAAATCTAGTAGAAATGTATTCAAAGACTAAAGGGTGGAAAGTAATTTACCCTTACGAGTTCACGAAGACAGAAAGCGAATCAGAGATTTACAAGGACTGCGTCCCGTGTTATTTATTCGGCTCAACTGAAAGCGCTTCTAGAATTTTCGTCTTTGATTCTCCCATCTCTTCTGAGTACGTAAGGACCTATAGGACAATGGTTGCAATTAATAGGACTTTTGGAGCACAACAACCCAAGAACCTTTATAACCTGGACTTCATAGAGCCCGGTGCTTCCTTCGATTTTAGGATGAGGGTATTCAACTTGAATTTAGAGAACCCCACCGAGGATACGGAGAAGAAAGCCGTAGAGGCCTTTAGGTTTGCCTTGTCTCTTTTAATAAATGAAGGAATAATGATAGGGAATAGGAAGAGCATAGGCTTGGGATTAGTAAAACTGGAAAACCCTACTGTGAAGAAATTTACCCTAAAGGAAGGCGGATTACAAGAGGAGAAAATTGACGCTAAGAAAATCCTGGGTGAGAAGTAACGTTCATCCACGAGGTACTATTGAGGAGAGTTGAAATAAAAGGAGTAGTGAGGAACGTTTCCCCTCTGAGGATAGGGAATAGGGGTGTAGTTGACTTTACGTCAACAGCTACAGTCCAATTATTAAAGAACAGCAGAGGAATTCCTTACATTCCGGGCTCTTCTTGGAAAGGAGTATTTCGATCTACTGGGGAAGTTATAGCTAGAAAGAAAGGGCTAAGGGTCTGCACTGGATTAACCGGAGATACTTGCGTTGATAGAATTCCAGACTTTCAGAACCTCATTGAGAAGGACATTGAAAAGGCAAAGAAGGTCTTCTGGGAAAAGACTTGCTTAAATTGTAAAGTCTTTGGGGCACCTTCAATCTTATCATCCGTGTACTTCTTCGACTCCTACCCCTTTAATTATAAAATAGGAGTTAAGACGATCATTGCGATAAGTAGGGAAAACGGTGCAGTCTCGAGGGGAGCTTTAGCTACTGCAGAGTATCTAGAGCCAAACACAACTTTCTCTTTCCTTCTCTTAGGTGAAAATATGCCGAATTACGCCATAGGTTACATTCTATCAATAATGAAGGAAATTCACGACGGGCTTTCTCAGGTTGGAGGTTATAAGAGCAGGGGCTTCGGTTTCGTGAAATTTGATAAACTAGAGATGAGAATTACTCATTACTCAGAGAAGAGCGGTTCCGGTTCTTCTCTTTTACCTTTAGACGAATTCGACTCAAAGGCTGAGTACACGCAGGGTGAATTAAGTGGAGATGAATTTTTCAAGAAGAATTCCTCCCTCATAGAGGTGTTTAATAATGCAAGGATTCAGTACCCAATGTAAATCCGAGCCTACTCCTAGAAATATGGGAGAAAAGAGGAGAGTCCACGTAAAGATTAACGTAGTGTCTGAGTACTTTCACGTTTCTCAAAATCCTAAGCCAATGCCGTTAATAGAGGAAAAGAACGCAAACGCGATTATTTCTCAATTCCTGCAGACTGGAAGAGCCAACGTTTTCGTTGAGAGAGATGCAGTCTATTTTACCAGAGTAGGGGAAGATCTAGTTATCCCGGCAAACACTGTTAGAGGGGCAGTAAGGGCAAGGCTTGAAGTGCTCTTTGATTGCTCTTGTTATAATTCACTAGGTAATAGGCCTTCCACAACCATCTCTAGAAAATATAAGGAAATATTCAGACCGAGAAGAAAGTACAGCGACGACCTAGAAAGAGAAGGCAAAGTTTGTCCAGTTTGTAACGTTTTCGGCACTGCGGGTTTAGCTAGTAGGATAACTTTTACGGACTTTAAATTAACAGCTGGCAAAGTGGACTACGTTAATGTACAAGGTTTTACTTACGAGGTCGCAACTAAAGGTTCTGTATTTGAAGGTGATGTAATAGGTAACCTTAGCAGAGAGGAGTGGGGAATGGTTTTGTGGGGTATGGGTTGTAGGAAGGGTAAGTTTAAGGTGGTTTTGATGGGTAGGTTTAAGTTCCAGAGGAGGGACTTTGCCAGGGTAAAATTTGAGGTTAACGACCAAGACTTGATTAGTGCTTGTGTGGAATTTGAAACTAAGTACTCCAAGTACTTGCACGACGTGGAGGAGGATTGGAAATGAGGATTTGCATCAAGAGGGATCTTTCAATTACCTTTGAAGAGAAGGAATGCGTTAAGGTAGTTGAACTGGAGGAGAATGATGGAAAATTGAAAGTAGGAGAAGTTGAATACTTGAAGGGGTGATGAAGACGATAAGGGGAGTTTACCTTAACGGAGTAAAAATTACCAACGAGGAGAATAACAGGGAAGCTAGGGAGGAATTAAAGGGTCTAGTTATAAGGTTAATGCTCGCAAGTAGGAGTGACGACGTTGATTTATTAACTGATTACTTGTCGTTAATAATCAAGGCCCCTCTACTTCTACCTTATATACCTTACTCCGGAGAATCGTTATTAAATAACTTTGACTTCCTAACTTCGTATATTGCAATTAGGAAGAATAAGTATGTAGAAAGTGGAAAAGAACTCCTAGAAAGTTCAAATGTCACACCTAGAAGTTTCATAGAAATACTTTACGGAGGAGATAAGGTAGAGGCGTTTTACTCGTTAAGGAAAATATTTGAAGCGTTAAGTACAACTCCCGCAGACACAAGGCCGGGCTTAAATATTGCTCCGTTATCATCTCATCTAACGTTAACGTCGCTAATAGGTTGGCTAGAACAGCCTTACTCTAAAGATTTACCTTACTTAAGGTTAGCCTCTATACTGCACGATATCGGCAAATTAACTTCTCCTGCTCACCACTTGACTGAAGGAATAAAATTCATGGAAGAGGTTATTAGCGAACTGAGAAAGGAGAACGTAGAAGTAGAGAACCTTGAGAAGGCCTTGCACTTAATTGAAACCCACCATAGCAAGGACGATAGCATAGTTAGGAGAGCTGACGGTATTGCTTCATCCGTAGATAGGCTACTTGAGGAAGTGAAAGAGGTAATTCCTAGGATAGAAGAATGCAAGCCTTTCTTAAGTTGTTATGAACCAGAGGCTAAGGCTGAGTGCATGGAACAAATTAAATACGACGAGAAAGATTACAAAGCTTGTACCGAAAAATTGTATAAGGCTTTACATGAGAAGAAAAAAGGCGGGGAAAGAGATGACAAAGTTAGTAATGTTAAAGGTTACTTATACTACATTGATTTTCCGGGCGTGCAGTCGTTCATTAATTACTTCTCCAACTTGAGGGATTTATCAGCTGCAAGCTTCTTAGTTGATTTCTTATCATCAGCAGTTCCTTTCCTTCATTTAGATAATCTCCACAGAGGAAAGGCCTTCTTACCTCCTGAGGCTTTATTATCTTCAATGGGAGGTCATTCTTACCTAGTAGGCAGAGCAGACGTTGAACCGGAGAAGTTCATAAAGGCATTAGAGGAAGACGAAACATTTAAGGAACTCGACGTTACCTTGAGGGTAAGTTATGTCCCATTCTATTACAACGACCACGTTATTCAGTACGATTCCTTATCAGAAGTAATAAGGAAAGGCAACTTGAATTCCCTACTACTCGACTTTAAGGAAGAAGTATTATCTTACGGCTTACATAAGGTTTGCGACAGTTGCGGAATAAGGCCTGCAGTATACTTTGAAGGAGGTCAAGCTTACTGTAAGAGGTGTTACTTCGTTCATAAGCACTCCGGAAATAGGGGAGCAATGGCTAAACTAGGCTCAAAGTTCTACGTGGATGGTAAAATTTGGACATACAAGACGGAGGGAGGAATAGACCCAATGGAGGAAATTGCAGGAGAATCAAATTACGTTTCAGTAATAAAATTTGATGGAAATGGTGCAGGAGAGTACTTCAAGGACTCCTTGACCTTCGGTGAGTACACTGCAAAGAGCTTTTGGGTGGATTACGCTGTAAAGAAGGCATATTACGACGCTTTAAAGGAATTAGGTGATGAAGCTAAGAAGATTCCAGTAGGAACTTTATACCTTGGAGGAGATGAAGGAGTTATAATTTCTCCTTCCTCAATATCTTTACCTTTTGTTTCGTCTTTTATAAAGAAGGCTGAAGAATCAGGACTGACTTTCAAGGTGGGAGTAATTACAGCAAAGTACGACCATCCAATTCAGTTCTTGATAAATGCTACAGATAGGCTAATGGAGGAAAGCAAACATGAAAAGTCAACTATAGGAGTTTTAACTACCTCAAGTTTCTTATCAGATAAAGTAGTAAAGGAGGAGATGGAGGAGTTTAAGGAAATATACTCTCCTAAAATAACTTTGGAAGAAGTCAACGAGCTAATATTGCTTGCGAATAACCTGAAAGAGAAGGGCAAATTGAAACATGCAGTCTCCAGTCTAGATGACGCGTTGGAACTTTACTTAACTAGTGGAAAAGATTTGCTCAAACTTTTAGCTTACCTATTGAGGGAGAGGCAGAGGGTTGAAGATAATGACGAGAAGGAACTTTACAAGTTAATTCTAAAGACTTACAATGGGGAATCCGTAAATTTACTAGGTTATTATCATGTTTTAAAAACTTTCATTTTAGGTGAGAGGGAATGATAATAAGGGTGAAAGCAAAAACCCTCAACTCACTAACTGTAGGAGGGGGCACTTCAATAGGTTCTGTTGACGTTAGCTTTAACGAGCTAGGAATACCGGGGTCATCTATAAAAGGAGCAATGAGAACTGCAATAAGCAAAGCTATAGAGGAAGGAGAGGTAAAGGATTATACTTCCTGCGGAGAAATTGAGCCTTCAAAAATGAAGGACTGCGACGTTTGCAGAGTATTCGGTTATCCTAACCACGAGGGCATAGTTAACGTTCACGGAGTTAAAATTACTCCGCAAGCAGTGTTAACTAGAGTTGCAATAGATGATAAAACCTTGAAGGCGATGGAGAAATCCCTCTTCAAGCAGGAAGTTGTAAAACCAAACACAGAGTTTGAATTTATAGTGGAAGTGAAAGATAATGCATCTTGCAAAGAAATTAAATTAGTTCTCCTCTCATTGTTTTACTTAAGACTTTGGAGGTTAGGTAGAGGAGGAATGATTGATTTAAAGGTTGAAGAATTCCCTCAAGGTTGTGATTTCTCAGAACTGGAGAGTTTAAAGAGGTGGTTGTGGGAATGACGAAGGTAATAAAGCTGAAAATAAAGGAACCTATAGCGTTCTCTTCCAGGAGAATAAAAAGCTATTATTTCTCGTCAGCTGATTATTTACCAGCACAGACCATTAGAGGTGCAATAATTGACGCAAAGGGTGATTACTCCCTCTTGGACAGCTATTATACTTCCCCCGCTTATCCAGTGGTTGATAAGAAACCATCAGTTCCTTCTCACGCATTCTCTCCTGCAAAAAGTAGGAAGTGTAAGAAGTACTTGGAGGAAAAAGGTATCCTAGAGAGGTTAAAGAACGAGGGGGTAGAAAAGCTGTTAGTTAATTATCCCGTGGAAGCAAAGCCCAAGATAGGTGATTTAATATATCTAACAAGCGAAGATGAGAAGTATAATTATTACGAGAAGGTTGAAGTACCCTCAATAATTACCCAACACGTGGCCATCTCAAAGAAGACCGGCTCGAACGAAGGGGGAATGCTCTACGCTTACGAATACAAATTGCTTGACGAAGTTTGGTTTTTAGCCTCAGACGACCTAGGATTAAAGGAATTGAGGATAGGAAAGGGAAGGAATAGGGGCTTCGGCAGTGCCGAGGTTGAGAGCGTTAAAGAAGTAGATCTTAATGAGCCGAAGGAGGGTGATGTAGTTTACTGCCTTTCTCAATGCTTGCCTTTCTTCGGGAAGACTTTCTTCGATTACGACTTTATCGTCGGAAGGACTGAACTCTATTTAGGTTGGTTTACTAGGTACGACGGAAAATTGATCATGGGACAAAAGCCCGTAATTAAAGTACTGTCTGCAGGAAGCTTAGTAAAGTTGAAGAAAATTTACGACCTTGACTATTTAAAACCAGCAGGTTTGAATTTCATGGTCAAGATTTCCGACCTAGGAGAATTGATTAAGAAGGTGATGTAAATGGTCTCATACCTATTTAGGCTGTATTTCAAACCGTCCTCTCCACTTTTAATAGGAGGAATAAGGGACGGATACATCACTTACTTCCTAGACGAAGAAGGGGAGAAAATAATACCATTTAGCTCTTGGAAAGGATCTTTTAAGAGGGTTAGCGAATTAGTTGCCAAGTCATATAACGATCCTATCATTGCATCTCACCTTAACGACGATCACGAGAACCCGCCAACTAAAGCCGAGGCAGAGAAAATTACAGAAAAAGTTTGCGAGAAATCGTGTGAAGGAAGCGAACTGAAGAAAACCGAGTACGGTTTCCTTTTCTCAGCAGGAAGAACTTACTCGAAAGAGGACGTTGTTGACGCTATTTCCAAGTTTTTAGCTTATAAACAATGTCCTATAGAGGGAATCTACGGTTCTAAGCTATTTGCCGGGAAAATAGTTTTCTCCGATTCGTCGATCTCTTCCTCAACGCTTATTCAACTAACCAGAACTACTATAGATAGGGAAACCTGGACGGTGAAGGAAAGGCACCTTTACACAGAGGAGCTACTTTTCCCGGAGAAGATCGAGGTTAAAGTGTTATTAAGAAACCCTAATGAGAGAGAAACGAAGCTTTGGAAGGAAACATTAGGCCTTATAGAGAGGTTAGGTTTGCAAATAGGTAACGGAAAAAGTAAAGGACAAGGTTTATTAAACCTAGATGTAGAAGAAAGTACGTTTAGGAAGGTCGAAGGGACGAAAATAAGCCAAGAAGAGAATATAAAGAAGTTTTAGCTAGATCTCAATGATTTTTGCGACGCTCTGCTAATAGATTAATTTTTTAGTTCCTCATTCACAACGTCTGATCATGAACCTCAGCTAATAGATAGACTAATTTTTTGTACTATTTTTATATGTCTTATGAGTTAAAATAGAGCAAACATTTTTAAGAGGACCTTGTCAGTGTTTCAAAACCTACAACTACTCTATAAAATATTCAATAGAGTATTTTCTCCATATTTTTCTACTTTTCTTGATACTTTTTCATGTAGATTTGTTAGGGGATGAATTTCTCTATCTACTTCTAGTCTTTTTCCTAAATTTCCTTCATTCAATTGATCGTGAAAAGTAGGGGAATTAGGAATTATTTATTATTTAACAATGAATATAGATTATTCCAATTCACCTTCTTTTTACTTCTCATCCTTTCAATTTTATCTTCTTTTCCTTCTCTAGGATTTCTCTATCTACTTTGTCAATTTATTCTCT
>OGCG01001222.1_pt1 | contig 13180 bp, 10 predicted proteins | sample 1570061 | NCBI WGS metagenome assembly OGCG01 (sample SAMN06268698, study PRJEB24515) | hot springs metagenome | isolation source: Joseph's Coat, Yellowstone National Park, Washington, USA | place: USA:Joseph's Coat, Yellowstone National Park, Washington, USA
AGGAAGGCCAGTATTATGAAGCCCGTCACCCTGTGGAGCACGAAGGCGACCCTCTCGGGGTTGTCCCTGGTCCTGACGGTCCACGGGTTCAGGCTTGACCTCCAGAAGCCAGGCCTGTTGGGGAGCTCCTTTGAGTCCCTCTTGCCCTCAGCCAAGATAATCACCTCAGTACTTCCTCTCCACAGGCTTCCAGGTCGTGATCCTTACGGACCAGTATGTAAACGAAACGCCAAGGTTCGTACTTACGTCCTTTACTACAATTGTGTGCTTGAGCCAGTTAACGTCGTCCCTCTTGGGGTAGTCAGTCCTGTAGTGGGCGCCCCTGCTCTCGGTCCTGTTAAGGGCTGCCGCCGCGACGATCACGGCGTCCTGGAGCATGTTGTAGGTCTCTAGGGCGGCCACCAGGTCCGTGTTGTAAGTTGTCTCCTTGTCCTCAATGTAAACCGAGCTCAGGAAGGAGTCCCTGAGCTTGAGGAGCTCTGAGAGGCCCTCACTCATGTTGGTGCCGTCCCTGAAGATGTAGAAGTCCTTCATCATCGTGTTCTGAATCTTCTTCTTCACCTCATACGACGGCGTGCCGCTCTCCCTCTTCACCAGGCCCCACACGAAGTCCTCCTCCTGCTTGCTCCTTGCAGGGTCAGGCGGCGAGGGCTCAGGCGCCTTTAATGCATACTCGGCCGCGAGGGCCCCGGCGATCCTGCCGCTGGTCAGGCACTCAGCTGTCGAGTTGGTGCCAAGCCTGTTGGCCCCGTGCAATGAGGCCGCTGACGCCTCGCCGGCCACGAAGAGACCCCTTATCCACTTGTTGTCAGCACTCATGGCCCTGTAGAAGGAGTCCGTAGCTATGCCACCCATGTGATAGTGGGCTGCTGGGAATACTGGCAGAGGCTCCGAGGCTGGGTCTATACCGACATACCTTATGCCTATCTCCCTTATGCTCGGCAGCTTCTCGTTTACCTTCTCTTCCCCTAGGTGCGTCAGGTCAAGGAGCAGGTAGGGCATCCCTGTGGCCTCGTCTGTGAACGCCCTGCCCTGTAGGTACTCCGTGTACATGGCCCTGGAGACCACGTCCCTGGGCGCTAGGTCAAGGAACTTGGGCGCGTACCTAGCCATGAACCTCTCGCCGTTCTTGTTCCTGAGTACGCCCCCCTCGCCCCTGGCGCCCTCCGTTATCAGTATGCCAGTAGGTACAAGGCCCGTCGGGTGGAACTGGACGAACTCAGGGTCCTTAATGGCTATGCCGGCCCTGTAGGCCGCAGCCATGCCATCGCCGGTTGCTGTGTGCGAGTACGTCGTGAACGAGTAGAGCCTGCCTATGCCGCCCATGGCTATTATGGCCGCCTTGCTCCTGAACATGTACAGCTTGCCGTCCTTGAGGTTTATCGCGTAGAGGCCCTTGTAGGCGCCGTCCTCTATTATGAAGTTCGTCACGAACCACTCGTCGTATCGCTCCCAGCCGTCGTACTGGAGGAGCTTGTTGTAGAGAGTCCTCATCTCTGCGTGCCCAACCTTGTCAGCAGCCATAGTGGCCCTTGGAAAGCTGTGGCCTCCGAAGGGCCTCTGCATGATCCTTCCGTCAGGCCTGCGGCTCCACGGCATGCCCCAGTGGTCTAGCAGCATTATCTCCTCAGGCATCAGCTTCGCGAAGGTCCAGGCAACGTCCTGGTCACCCAGGAAGTCGGACCCCTTTACGGTGTCCCAGGCGTGGAGGGTCACGCTGTCGCCCTCCTGGGGGTAGAGAGCCGCTGCCGTGCCGCCCTCGGCGGCCACGCTGTGGCTCCTCATTAGCTGGACCTTACTTATTATTCCCACGTTAAGCTTGTCGCTGTACTTCCTCTTTATCTCGACGGCGGCCCTGAGGCCCGCTATGCCGGAGCCTACGATAACCACGTCATGATATATGGTCTCAACTGGCAAGGGGCTTGCGCCCTCGCTAGGCCCTTTCTCCTGAGATTATAAATAGAGTTAAGGAGAAGCTGTATGAACGCTGCTTAAAGCTAGGACGACCTCTTCTTGACGCTCTCAACGTAGGCCTTGTGGTCAAGGAGCTTGGACTTATCAAGGGGACTGGCGGGCTCTATCACCGCTATCCAGCCGCCGTCGTAGGGCTCCTTGTTTATCAGCTCGGGCTCGTCCAGGAGCCTCTCGTTGACCTCTACGACCTTGCCCGTCACAGGCGAGTAGATCTCGGCCGTGGCCTTCACGGACTCTAGCACTGCCAGGTCCATGCCCTCGTTGACCTCCTGCCCCACCTTAGGGAGGTCCACGCCAACTACGTCCTTCAGCTGCTTCTGGGCGTAGTCAGTTATGCCTACCCTGACCCTGCTACCCTCTACCCTCACCCACTCGTCGGTCTCCGTGTAGAGCAGGGAGTCGTCAACGATGAAAGACACCTTGCCCAGGCTGACCGTGTACCTGGCCACGTCAGGCTCCCCTGGGTGTACGGGCCGCTTGGTATTAATGCTAGTGCCCTAGCCAGACCAGGGGTCCCCCTTGCAGGAGGTCCTCGTGGAGGCCGAGAGGCTGGGCGCAGAGTTCGCCGACCTGAGGTATTATAGGGCCAGGACGCTTGCCGTGACGGCCAGCGAGTCAAGGGAGGTCGTGAACAACTACGGCGTCTCAGAGGGCTACGCCCTAAGGGTCCTCGTCAGGGGGGCCTGGGGCTACCTTACAGCCAACAGGGAGCTGAGGGCCTCAGACGCCCACGACGCCGTAAGGAGCTCTCCTGGGCAGGGAGGCGTGAGGGTGGCCCTGCTTAAGCCTAGGGTCGACAGGGTCACGGTGCCTGTCAAGCACCCCCTGACAAAGTCCCCTGACGAGGTCATGGAGGACGCCAGGAGGCTCAGGGACCAGGTCCTTAAGGCGGACCAGAGGGTCAGGGCGGTCACGGTCTCATACTCTCAGGTGGAGCTCAGCAAGGGCTACTGGAGCACGGACGGCAGGGACCTGGAGATGAGCTACACCATCTCCAGGCTCTCCATAACGGCCACCGCGAGGGAAGGGGACGTGGTGGCCAGCGCCTACTCGTCGGTCTCGACCTACATGGGCTACGCCTTCGAGGCCTTTGACGTCAACGAGCTGGCCGAGACCGTGCTCAAGAGGCTGAGGGGCCAGCTGAGGGGTGTGACGGTGAGGCCCGGCGAGTACACGGTGGTCCTGGGCCCTGAGGTCTCAGGCGTGTTCGCCCATGAGGCCCTCGGGCACCTGGCCGAGGCCGACCTGGCGACAGAGGGCATACTGGGCAGGCTGAGGGGGAAGAGGATAGCGAGGGAGTTCGTCAACGTCTCCGACTCGCCCTCCCTTGACCACCCCATGGCTATAGGCCTCACTCCGTATGACGATGAGGGCGTTGAGGGGAGGGAGGTCAAGATAATAGAGGGAGGCGTGGTCAAGGAGTTCATGAATGACAGGACCTACGCGGCCTCCCTCGGCGAGCAGCCGACTGGGAACGGGAGAGCTGAGGACTTCAGGAGCAGCGTCATAATAAGGATGAGGAACACCTACTTCAAGCCTGGTAGCCTAAGGCTTGACGAGCTGCTCAGGGACGTGAAGGAGGGCTACCTCATGCTCTCGGTCATGGGCGGCCAGACGAGCCCCGACGGGACGTTCCAGTTTGGGGTCCAGGAGGGCTACCACGTTGTCAACGGCGAGGTCAAGGAGCCCATAAGGGGGGCTGGCATAGCCGGCTACACCATAGAGACCATCTCCAACATAGACGCCGTCTCGAGGGACTTCGACGTGAGGCCCGGGGTCTGCGGCAAGTCAGGGCAGAGCGTCTTCGTCGGCACAGGGGGGCCTTACGTGAGGGTCTCCAGGCTGAAGGTGGGGTGACGAGGATGGCCGAGCTCAGCCTGGAGGGCCTCATCTCCAGGGCCAGGTCGCTGGGCTTTCAGGCGGAGGTCATGGCGGTTGACGTGAGCACCTACGAGCTGTCCTGGGAGAAGATGAGCTACTACGGGCTCACGTACAGGGAGGTAGGGTATGGGGTTCGGGTCATAGACGACCAGAGGAGGCTCGGGTTCGCCTACGGCAACTCCCTGACAGAGGACCTCCTCGAGATGGCAGTAAGGTCAGCGAGGGCGGGTAGGCCTGACCCCCATAACGCGCTACCGTCCCCTGAGCCGGTGACGCCCCTTGAAGGGGCCTACGACCCAGCCCTTGAGGAGCCCTACGAGGTCGTCAGGGGCCTCGTGAACGAGGTCCTCTCCTCCAGGCCAGGCAACCTCAACATAATAATGACGAGAGGCTGGGGAGGGACCTCCAGGGTCAGGGTCGTCAGCACTGAGGGCGTTGACGTGCAGCAGCAGGCATCCTTCGTAGGCCTGGCAGCGTCGGCCAACTACCTCAGCGAGGGCTACGTGGGTCCTGAGGTCTACGAGTTCGTTGACTCGAGGACTGTGAAGGGGATAAGTGCTGAGGCGCTCGTCAAGGAGCTCCACGAAAAGGTCTCCATGACCTCCTCAAGGAGGAGGGAGGACTTACGTGGCAGGCCTATTGTGCTGACGCCGAAGGCCGTTAACGAGCTCCTCTTCCCCCTCCTCAACCACGCCGTCAGCCTTGAGAACGTGTACAGGGGCAAGAGCCCCCTGAGGCCAGGGGAGGACCTGGGGTCTAAGGTGAGCGTCACCGATGACCCCAGGCTGCCCGGAGGCACCTGGTCAAGGGCCTTTGACGGCGAGGGCCTCCCCACTAGGGCCGTTAACGTCATGGCCTCTGGCGTCTTCAGGACCGCCCTCTCAAACACGTACTGGTCAGCCAGGGCAGGGGCTGAGAACACCCACTCGTCCTGGAGGACATACATGACCCTCCCGGCGATCTCAGCCACATACATGGTGGTAGAGGCGCCCCCGCTCAGCGACGTAGGCGACGCAGTAGTGGTTGACCAGGTTGAAGGGGTTCACACGAGCAACTTCGACACAGGCGAGTTCTCGGTGACGGCCTCCGTGGCCTGGGACGGCAAGGGCGGCCTGAGGGAGTTCGTCCTCTCGGGCGACCTGAGGTCCCTGCTCAGGGGTATAGCTGAGGCCGCAGGCGAGAGGAGGAGGTACGGAAGGGTGGTCAGCGCCCCGCTGCTAGTTCAGGGGCTGAGGGTCTCTTCTTAAACCGCGGGGTCAGAGAGTCCGCGGGAGCCTTGGCAGCCTCTAGGATCTTCGCAGCGCTGCTCATAACTGTATTCCTGATAGCCACTTTCTCGGCCCTGGCCTACTACGCCTCCCAGGCCCCCAGCGGCCGCCAGAGGACGGCCACAACTTTGACCCACCCCACGTCAACTACCTCAGCGCCAAGGACAACGACAACTACTACGTCTTCGACCACGACCAGCTATACCCCAGTCGGCAGCAACCTCTCAATAGTTTCTGTGAGCCCTGAGGACGTGAACGGTGAGCTCAAGGTCTCAGCCATACTCTTTTACGACGGGCCTGGCGAGGTCAACATAACCTACGCCCAGGTGACCTGGCCTAACGGGACCCTTGCCTGCTCCCAGCGCCTCAGCGTGCCCATAAGGCACTACTCAAACGCGATGATAGACCTCAACTGCGGGGTCCGCTACGTGGCGGGCGACGTTATGGTCCTCACAGTCAGCGACTCCGCTGACGAGAACGCCACGGCCTCCTTCAGGCTTCCATGACGCGGTGAAGTCCCTTAAAGGGGCTCGCCTAACAGCTAGGCTGAGAGCTTGACGCCCCTTAAGCCTGCCGTGTCCCTGGCCGTGCTGGCGGTCTCCCTCTGGCTCCTCATGAGCAGAAGGCTGAGGCATGACCTTGTCGGCGTGCTGTCCGCCCTAGTGCTCGTCGCGACAGGCGTCGTGACCCCGCTCGCGCTCCTTCAGGACCTCTCCTCGACGGCAGTCATAGTTGTGGCCAGCGCTATGATACTGGCCGGCGTGCTGTCCGAGTCGGGCTTCCTCGACTTAGTAGGGGACAGGCTGGCCATGGCCATAGGGAACGAGTACGCCTCGGCCCTGGTAGTCATGCTGCTTACAGCCCTCCTCTCGGGCTTCGTCAGCGACGTGGCGCTCGTGTTGATGTTCATGCCCCTCATCTACTCCCTGGCCTCGAGGTTCAGGAAGCCGGCCTCCAGGTACCTCCTGGCCCTCTCCTACGCGGCCATACTGGGGGGCAGGTACACGATGATAGGCACCTCCTCAAACGTCGTCCTGGAGTCCCTCTGGATCCAGAGGTTCGGCAGAACCCTTGACATATTTGCGCCCACGGCCCTCGGCCTCGAGGAGGCCCTCCTGGGCGCCCTGGTCGCCGCCCTGGCGGTGCCCCTGCTTGTGAAGTCAAGTAGGGGGGCCCAGCCAAAGCTTGAGGAGCTGGGGCCTCGCTCCTACCTGATTGAGGCCGAGGTCCCGAGCGGGAGCCCCCTCGTGGGCATGACCGTCAAGGAGCTGAGGAAAAAGCTCGGCGTGAGGGTGAGGAGGGTCAGGAGGACGGGCCGCGCCATAATCTTGAGGGGAGGGTCAAGCGTCCTCGGAGAAGGGATGACGCTGCTCCTTCAGGTCCCTAAGGACAAGGTGCCCATGCTACTCAGCGAGAAGGGCCTCAGGACCCCACTGACCGGCAAGCCGCTCTACGAGCTGCTGGTCCCCTCGGGCTCCTCACTGGTCAACAACACAGTATATGAAGTCAACATGAAGCTAGGCGAGGTCAGGGTCGTAGGGGTCTCAACTACTAGGAGCGTGAGGAGACTTAGCTCGTACTCGCTGGCCCCAGGCGACGCGCTCCTCGTAGAGGGAGAAGAGGAGAAGGTGGCCAGGGCGGCCTCGGCCTACGGCCTGATGCCTGTCAGGGGCAGGCCCCTTAAGGGCCTCAACCCGAGGCTCGCTGTGGCCGCGGTCAGCGGCCTGGGCCTGGCCGTGGGGGCCTCGCTGGCGGGCCTCAACATGGCCCTCAGCTTCCTCGCCGGCGCCGCTGTGGCTGTCGCCTTGGCGCCGGCGGCCCTCAGGAGGGCCTACACTTACATAGAGTGGCCGACGATAGTCTTCGTGGGCACCTACGTGGCCGTCGGGCAGGCCCTCGTCCTCTCAGGCCTCTCCTCCTACCTGACCCCCCTGTCCTCAAGTCCCTTCCTGCTCTTCCTGACCTCCCTCGTACTGGCTAACCTAGTGGGCAACGTGGCCTCGGCCGCCCTCCTGGGCCCGCTGGCTGTAAGCTCCCCTCACCCGATTACATCAGTCCTCGCTGTGGCCATGGGGGCCTCCTCAACATTCCTCACGCCCTTCTCCCACCCGGCCAACCTGATAGCCTACTCGGCGGGCGGCTACGAGCCCAGGGACTTTGCGATAGCCGGGACCGTTGTGGTGATCCTAATAGGCCTGCTCACGGCCCTAACGCTGCACTGAAGCGTTGTTTGCCGACAGCCTTTGAAGGGCCTGCCTGTGACCTGGAAGAGATTATGGCAGTTCAAAAGGCCCTTTGACGAGCCAGTTTGGCCTGAAGGGCGCTACGACCTTCCTGGCTGGCACGCCTTGAGCGCCCTGGCTATCTGGGACGCGGCCAGCATAAAGTCCCTTAGCGTGTGCAGTGCCAGCGTTATAGGGACATAGGGGGAGTCGTCCTGATGCGATGGCGCCCTAGTCCTCCCCGGCCAAGTGACCCTGAGGCCGCGCCCTGGGTGATCGACTATGGCAGGCCCTGCGCGAGGACGCTTGAGCTCAGGCAGCTCGTGCTCCGGTCATCGCGGCCCCGCGCTCACCAGAGGTGCATCCTCCTCATCGCATGGTTAGACCTTCTCAGCGGCCTAATAAGCCTCAGCTGACCTCAGGCCCCCTGAGGTACCAGGCTATCGACGCCGCTGCCCCCACGCCCCAGAGGCCCACATTGTAGACCATGTACTGGAGCTGCGTGAAGTTCGCCAGGTAGAAGACGGAGGCCGCGTAGAGGGCGTACGGGACGACCCTGACTATGGCTATCGCCGTGCCCCTGTAGCCAACTGGGAAGGCCAGGGGCTCAAGGACAACCCTGGCGGCCCAGGCCATCTCGCCGAAGACCCCGTTGACCAGGAGGAGGTAGCTGAAGAGCGTGAAGCTATGGGCCACGTAGCCCAGGGCGACGGCTGCCAAAGCCATGGTCAGAAGGCCTCCTAAGTAGCTTAGCGCTGTGAGGCCCCTGCTCCCCAAGGGCTTAAGCAGGGCCAGCGCGATGGGGCCCCCTATGAGCTCGCCAACGTTGTAGATCACCAGCAGGAGGCCGGTCCTGTTGGGGAACAGGTAGGGCCCTATTGTTAGCGCCAGGAAGGCGTAGGTCAGGGCTGTAGCTATTACGAGCGAGGTTAGCACGGCCACCCTGAAGGCGAGCCCAGGCCTCTCGCCGGGCCTCGTGATCTTCCCCCTCTCAGTGGCAGGCACTGACTCCCACTCAGGCGACTCCGGGAGCATGAACCTTGTGACAAGTATCACCGCCACGATGGCTATGAGCGCCAGGGCTAGTGCATAGACGGCGCTGCTCACAGGTATCACGCTGCTCTGGTAGAACATCATGACGAGGCCGTCTATCAGGACCCCCAGGTTGGCCACGTCAGTTATGAGTATCAGGGCCGCGGCCCTGCGCCAGCCCCTGAAGACCTCCGCCAGGTAGGCCAGCACCGCTGGCATCTCGCCTCCCAGGCCCACCTGGGTGACCGCGAGGCTGGCCAGGAGGACGTAGAGGGGCCACTCGAACCTGAGCGACAAGAGGGCAACGAAGGAGCCGAGGCCGTAAAGGGCCAGGGTCACCATGAACGAGGGCTTCCTGCCTATGATGTCCGTAAGCCTGCCTATTACCGCGTTGCCGGCGAGGGTCCCAACCGGTATCGTCAGGAACATCGTTATAACTGCCCACTGGGGAGCCGAGGACCATATGGCCACGTCAGGGATCAGGCCCAGGACCATGCCGTAGGCTATCATTGAGACCGTCATTGAGACCGCTATGAGCCTTCCGCCTCCCCTCAAGGCGAGCCCTAGCCTGAGGCCTTCAGGCGTGGGAAAAAGGCCCTGTTGAACGTTCAGTACCTGAAGCCCTCTAGGGCTGCAGCCGATGCCTCCTCGGGGCTCACTTTAAGGCCCAGATCCCTGAGGGCTGAGCCAAGGGCCCAGAAGGCCCTGGCCAGCTTCTCAGGTGAGGCCTGGACGCCCATGTGGCCGACCCTTATCACCTTGCCCTGCAGGGGTCCCCAGCTGCCGGCTATCATCGTGTTGTACCTCCTCCAAGTCAGCTCCCTGACCTTGGCCTCATCAACTCCCTTGGGGACCTCCATGGCTGTGACCGTGGGGCAGCTGTGCTCTATTATGTCAGGGTAGTGGGCCAGGCCCAGGGCGTCAACAGCTTTCCAGGCGGCTGCCCTCGCCGCCAGGTGCCTCCTGTAAACGCCCTCAAGGCCCTCAGAGAGTATGAGGTCTATGGACCTCGAGATGGCGTGGAGGAGGGGCTCGCTCATGGTGTAGGGGAACACCCCCTTCTCGTCAAGCCATGACTCCCACTGAAGGAGGCTCATGTAATAGCCCTGATAGCTGACCCTCCTGGCCCTCTCCATGGCGGCCTCACTGACGCTCATAAGGGTCACCCCGGCAGGCGCGTTGAGGGCCTTCTGGCTTCCCCCTATAGCTATGTCAACTCCCCAGTTGTCAACGTCAAGGGGCATAGCCCCAAGGGTCGAGACTACGTCAGCTATGACGAGAAGCCCGTAGGACTTGGCCACCTTGGCCACCCCCGCCAGGTTGTTGAGGAGGGCTGAGGGGGTGTCGCAGTGCACGACGGTGACGGCAACGGCTTCCCTGTTCTTCTCTATGGCCCTCTCGAGCTGGCCCAGGTCGACAGCCCTCCTCCAGTTGGCCCCCAGCTTGACCGGGATCCCGCCGTACCACCTGACCAGGTCTGCGAAGGAGTCGCCGTAGACGCCGTTATCGATGACTATCACCCTGTCCCCCCTGCTTACTAAGTTAGCTACAGCTGCTTCCAGGCCAAGCATGGCCTCCCCTATCATCAGGTAGACCCTTGACCTAGAGGCGCCGAAGAGCCTGGCAGCCCTCGACCTGAGGTCGTTGTAGAAGCTGAGGAACTCAGGGTCAAGGTCAGAGTTCGTCTCTGGCGTAAGCATGGCCGCCATGACCTCATAGGGGACCTCTGTGGGCCCAGGGGTCATTATTAGCCTGTCAGGGAAGCTCAAGACAGGTCACGTAACCCTTGGCTGGGCGGCAAAAACGCTTTGCTGAACGTTCAGTCCAGATGCTGGCCTGCGACTGTTAACGTGGACGCGAGGCCCAGGGACGCCTCTAAACGCCGAAGGCCTCTTTCAGGCCTCGACGAATGAGGCCTTAGCAGTAAGCTTTTGAGTCCTGGCCGCGATTCAAACAGAGGGCTGGGGCTCAGCCTGGACTGGGTTCATCATGATCAGCTGCCACGCAATACATCATCGCCCCAGCCCCTTGTGATTATCTGTGTAGTACTCTGTACTCTATAAGGCCCCTTGACTACCAGCTCTGGGCGAGTTCAGAAGCGGTCGATTGTTGACGCCTACTTGTCAATTATCCTTGACCTTGCGAGAGAAAAGCCAACCTGCGTTTCGAGATAGGCCTTCACACGGCAGAGCTACAGCGCTGGCCTCAGCGCTCAGCCCAGCTCGACCATCTTTATGTCTGCTAACAGGTTGAAGAGCTCCGTCAGCCTCTCAACCGAGACCGCGGCGGTCCCGTACTCAGCCGCGAGGAGCGACGCCACCTCCCCGAGCGTCCTGTCGGGCGTGGCCAGGAACACGCCCTCCAGCAGGTAGACAGTGTAGGCCTGCTGGCCCGCCGCTGCCATCATGCCGGCGACCCTCAGGGCTGCGTCAAGGGACCTCCTGGCTATGGCCCTCAGGCTCTCTATCATTGGCGGCCTCGACTTAACGGTAACGTCAACCTTGGGCGGCCAGCCCTCAGGGGCCCCTGAGGACTCCTGTAGGCCCATGGCCCTGGCCATAAGGCTCCTCGCTAGCCTGGCCGCCACCTCGTCGCCGGAGAGCAGGTGCCTTGATACTATTGTGTTGAGGAGCTGGGACCTGAAGGCCTTTGGGTCAGGTGGGGAGGAGGCCAGGGCATAGACAGATGCGGCCGCAACGGAGGCCGAGAGCCTCAACATCCTCCTCGAGACCCTGTCGAGGTCGTCGAGGTCCGTGTGGTAGTTCACGTCGGGCCAGCCGTTGAGCATGGCTGACGGCATGCCGAGCGCCGTGGCAACGTCGTGGTCGCTGCCCCCGTCATAAGCTACCAGCCTGTGGCCCTCGAAGCCCAGGGCCTCAGAGACGAGGTCCGTGGCCTCCGCAAGGGCTGCGTCCGCCTCCCCCATGGCTGAGAGGCTGCTCGCTACGACCCTCAGGGGCCCGTTGCCGTTCCCCGGCTCGACGCCAACCATGTCGAAGTTCAGGACCTGGGTTATGAGGCCCTTGAAGGTCTTAGTGAAGGCTACTGAGCTCCCTGTGTACTCGGGTATCCATATGAACCTTATGGTCGAGCTCGGCTGGGCGAGGGCGCCCCTGTCTATGAGCTTAGAGAGGGCTATGGCCGCCTCGGCGATGGCCGCTGAGCCGCTGCCGTTGTCGTTGGCCCCCGGCGTCGGGTGGCATATGTGGGCCACGGCCGCGGGCCCCTTTCCGTCCCTGTCCCCTATCCAGGCCACAACTATCGGGAACCCTGGGTCCCTCCTGACGTCGCTGTCCACCCTTACCGTGAGCCTCCTGCCCTCCCTAAGCGGGCCCAGGAGCGACCTGGGTATTGAGACGGCCGGAATAGTGCTGTTGGCAGCCTCGTTCCTGCTCAGGAAGAGACCCTTGTAGGGCACAGCGTCAGGGGGCGCGGACTCGCCATAGAGCGCCACCGCGACTGCCCCGGCCTCGGAGGCCAGCCTGTATACTATGTATGGGTTGCCGGGGCTCACCACTACCTTGCCCTTGGCGTTGGCGTACGACTCAGGCCTCCACCACTCCCTGTCAACGATCAGGGGCTCCCCGCTCACCTCTCCCCCGCTCGGCGGCGTGTGGGCAGCTGCGAGGGTCGGGTGGGCCTCAAGGGTGAGCTCGGTTCCCCCCTCGACCTTCACCGAGGCCTCGTGTATGGCCCAGCCCGTTGGCGCCGACATCCAGTCGGGCACGTTGGTCCCCCCGAACTTTATCAGCTCCACCTCAAGCGAGTCGCCGGCCTCCTGAAGCAGCACCTCCTGGACGTGCTTGGCCGCGTCGACGAGCCCTATGGTCCCCTGGACCCTGTTGTATGAGGTCAGCGAGGCCAGGACCCTCATGGCCCTGTGGTCGCTGACGGCGCTAAGCACCGCCCTAACGACGGCCTCCGTGGACAAGCCTACCCCAGGGCCGTGAGCGGGCTAAGGACTTTAAAAAGGTGGACCCCAGGACGTGGGGGCGCCGTGAGGGCTGAGGGCTTCGCTCTCTCATATGAGGTGAGAGGGGAGGAAGTAGTCATCAGGACTCCCTCAGGGGAAGTCGTGATTAGGGGGAGGGCCAGGCTTGGCAGTGCAAGCATCGGGGGTGGCAGGGCTGTTGCGGCCCTGGCGGCCTCCCTCCTCCTAATGGCGCTGCTCCTCACCGCTTACCCGCCTTGGTCGCTGAGGGCCGGCTTCGCCATCACGATAGCCTACTACGGCATCCTCCTAGCCCTCGTATTCGCTGCCTACCTGTCAGCTGACGCGGCCAGGCCCAGGAGGGCTGTGATAGTTGAGGGACCAGGCTACAGAAGGGCTTTCATAGTGATAAATAAAGTAGAAGAGGAAAAAAGACATCACAAATAAGTAGTGCCCTAGGGCTAGCTGGTAGTCGTGGTCGTGCTGTAGATGCTGTAATACGTTTCCACAGCCCTAGCCAGGGTGGCAGCGGCCTCCTGGAGGGCCTGCATGGGGTCCGATATGCTCCCCGTTATGTATTCGTACAGGTAGTTCCCGGCCTGGTTATAGACGGACCCCGTTAGCCCAGGGAAGTAGTGAGCTATGTAGGCAGTGGTGTTGGCGGCAGCTAAGGCGGCCTGGGCCCACTGCCTCAGGTAGAGCGGTATTGAGCTGTTCGACAGTATCAGCTTGTAGGCCTGCCTGGAGGACGGGAACACGTAGGTCTGCGCGAAGGCCATCTCCTGGAACTGAGGCGACTCGACCAGCTGGAGGAACTCAAGGGCGAGCTTCTTGTGGGCTGAGTACCTGCTGACACCTATGTAGGTTAGCCC
>OGCG01001224.1_pt1 | contig 13172 bp, 11 predicted proteins | sample 1570061 | NCBI WGS metagenome assembly OGCG01 (sample SAMN06268698, study PRJEB24515) | hot springs metagenome | isolation source: Joseph's Coat, Yellowstone National Park, Washington, USA | place: USA:Joseph's Coat, Yellowstone National Park, Washington, USA
ACTTGGCTGAATCGCCTCCGAAGAGCGCTCTGGAGGTATGGGCAAGTCCTCGGCCGGTTTCGTTTCCACGTTCCGCGGCGACATCCACAGAAAGACGGCGCAAAGGGCTGTCAATGCCGCCAATACGCCGTAGCCGATCGTCCAATCGATGCTCTGCTGGCCCAGGCGCAGGTTCGGCTCTATTACGGTTGGATAAGCAAGCAGCGCGAGCATACTGCCGAGATTGCTGGCGCCATAAAGGAAATACGGATCTTTGGCGGACGGATGCGAGGTGTCCGCGAACCATTTCTGCAACAAGGGAGCGCTGGCGCTGACTACGAACATCGGCAATCCTACCGTCCGCGACAACAGCAGCAATAAGCCGAGGATGGGATTTTCGCCGCCCTTAATGAGATCGGGGTTGACGGCCAACGGCAGAAACAGAAACGGCAGCAGCAAGAAGACCAGGTGCAGCGCCGCTTGCTTGCGAGCGCCGAGCCAGGACGTGCTGAAATGGGCGTAAGCGTAGCCGGCCAACAACACGGCTTGGTAGAACACCATGCACGTGTTCCACACCGCAGGCGTGCCGCCCAGAAGCGGCAGGATCATTTTGCCGATCATCGGCTCAACCAGGAATAACAGCGTGGCACTGGTGAAAAGCGTCCACGCAAAGACGAGCAGCATCGTAAGAGAGAAGCGCGGCAAGGTGTATCTCCAAGAGGCAATGCTTATAGGTCCCCGAACAGCCGTCTACGGGCTTACTGAGGGATGATAACTTGCTTCTAAGGTTGTCTGTCTAGCCGTTGTATTCATTTCTTAGCGCCGAAACAATACACGGTGCCTTTGGTTGTGCCAAGGACGAGACGACCCGCCGCGACGGCCGGCGAACCCAAGATGGGAGCATCCAGCGTGATCTTGTCGAGTTGTTTACCACTATCCAGATCGATAATATATAAGTTGCCATCCAGCGACGGAGCGAAAACCCGCGTGCCGGCCACCACCGGCGAAGCATCTACTTTTCCTTCCGTGGCAAAGCTCCACACTTCCTTGCCAGTCCGGCGGTCGAGTGCATGTAGACGGCGATCCCGGCTGCCGGCGAGGACGAGCCGATCCGTCACTGCCGCCGAAGCGTAGAACGGCTGCGGCCTTTCACTGGCCTGGAAGGTCCAAGCGAGCCGCCCTTGCTTCCAATTGATGGCGTCGAACTGATTGGTCATCGTACCGACATAGAGATACTCGCCGAAAACGGCCCCGGTGGCGCCGGTTTGGCCGCCGAGATCGACGCAACACTCTTCTTGGCCCGTAGCCACATCGAGGACGTGTAATTTGCTGTCGCAGCCGGCCACAAACGTCTTGCCCCCTACCACTGCCGCCGAGCCATACACCGGCCCCTGCGTCTTGAACCTCCACTTTTCCTTGCCGTCCTTGGTCAGGCAATATAGCGTCTCATCGTGTGAGCCGAACAGCAGCAAATCTCCAGCGAAATTCGCCCCCGATGTAATCTCGCCGTCCGTCTCAAAGCTCCAGCATTTCTCACCTTTAGTCGCATCGACACAGTGGAACACGCCATCCGCATTGCCGACATACACCCTTCCCGCACGTACTGCCGGCGACGCCTTGATGGGACCGGCTTTGTACCGCCATTTTTCCTTACCACTGCCAAGATCGAAAGCGTACAGATATTCATCAAACGATCCGATATAGACGACGCCACTGGAGATGGCAGGAGCGCCTTCGATACTGTCTTTTGTTGACTTTTTCCATAGCAATTCTATTTTATCCGGCAAAGCGGCGGCGGCGACGCCGGTCTGCTCGGCATTGCCGCGAAAGACGGGCCAATCGTGTAGGGCCGAATCGTCCGCCGTCCTGTCTGCTCTTAAGCTGAAAGACTGCACCAGCATCAAGACCAACATCGAGATGCCCAATCCACAAAGGACGCAACACTGTTTCACCGGCATGGCAACCTCCATGCATTCGGGGCATTCAGAGGGCTAACGACCTCTTGCTCAGGGTTTCGTCCACCAGCCTAGGATTGTTGGCATGGCAGCGCTTGCAAGCTGCTCGTTCCCGGCGGTAAGATCGCTTCCTCAACAAGCAGGCAGGGTAAACCTTCTTTAATGGGATATTTGAGCCGGCACCGCTGGCAAACTAAACCGTCTGCTTCCTCCTCCAAGCGTGCGCGGCGGGTCGGATCGAGAGGGCAACGGAGAATGTCGAGAAGTTCTTGCGAAATTTGATGCATCATGACATCCTCTGAGGGAAGGCTTTTCCTGTTCTGGAAGACTGCAACTCGCCTGGAGCAGTTTGGATCTTGCAAATGCGGTGCAATGAATCGTGCGGCGGTGCAATTTTCGAGGGAGACAACGGCAGATGGCGAAGGATGGTCCCGGACGCCAATTTTTTGCCTTCCTTTATCTCCGCAACTCCTTTCGTGGCAATGTATTATAATGACCCCGAGGGGATTCGAACCCCTGTTGCCGGCGTGAAAGACCGGTGTCCTGGGCCTCTAGACGACGGGGCCGTGTCGCCGACGGACGATAACTACCGTATCGTAGGCGGTCAGCGGGGCAACGTCAAGTTGAGCGGCTGTCTTAGGTAGCCTCGCGATTCGGCGATCCTCGATAATAAGTGGAAGCGCCTGGCCTAGCTATACTGCTTCCAGGGGACGCCTTGCATTCTTCCACCTGTCCCCTCGTCTGCTATCTTGAAAGTACGGTTACGTTCCCGGATCGTTAAGGAATGGACATGACCTTTATTATCGATCCCATTTGGCCGTGGTCGTACTTGCCGTCGTTTGTGGCGTCAGCGACTGCCGATGTCGTCGTCGCCATCGCGCTGTCTGGTCTGACAGCGTTGGTCCTGCCGATTCTCTGGCAAATACGGCCTTACGGCATCAGCTCGCGCCAGTTGGTGCGGGCGGGCGGAGGGATTTTAGCGATGGCCCTCGCCTGGGCGACGATCCACACTTGGAATTTCACTCCGCCAACTAGGATCGGCTTCTCGTCGGTCGCGGGAACCAGTGGGACGGGCGTCTCGCCGGTCGGCCATTTGCACGGCTTGGCGATGGCCGCACTCTTCATACTGCCTGCCGCTCTCCTCGGTATTACCATTGCCACCTATTTGGCCAACCCCGCAACGATGCGCAGCCGCACCCTCGCCATCCTTACTCTGCGTTTGTTGGCGTTTCTGTTGGTCGGCCTGGCGATCCTTCGCCCGTCGCTGGCTTCTCCGGAACCCAACTCCCTGCGTTCGCTGCTGCTCCTCGTCTGCGATCATTCCGGCAGCATGACTATCCAGGACGAGTCCGGCCATCAATCGCGCTGGGAGCTGCTCCTACGGACCGTACACGAGAGCATCCCGGAGCTGGATCGGCTGAGCGAAGAACAGCAAGTAGACGCACGTTTTTACAAATTCGCTGACGCGGTCGCTGCCTTTCAACCGGACGATCCCGGCGTAGCCGACGGTAAACGCACTGATATTGGGGCCGCACTCCGCACCCTCTACGAACAGCGCGACGGCCAACCACTGCGTTATCTGTTGCTGCTCAGCGACGGAGCCGACAACGGCAACGCCCGCTCGCCGGCCTTGTCCGAGGCGTCGCGCTGGCGCACCCTGCCTTGCCCTATTCACACCTTCGCCTGCGGCAATCCCACCACGGCTGATCACCAGAACGATGTAGCCATTACTTCCCTCACCACGGAACCAGCCCTGGTGCCTTGCAAAGGCAAGCTGACCGTCAAACTCGGCATTGACGCTCCGGGCTTCGAGAACAGCACCGTCCGTGTTCGCTTATTCCTCAACAACGAAGAAGTGCTGGCGCGTGATGAGGTGTTGACATTGACAAATGGCAATATGATCAAGCTGGCCTGCAACGCCCCAGCCAAGCCTGGCGAGGTCAAGCTGCGCGTCCAGGTCGATGATCCCAAGCACAAAGATGAAGCGCCCCAAGGCGATCTGTTCCCCCTCAACAATACAATCGAGACGTACATCACGGTGACCAAGGAAGGCGTCAGCGTTTTGTTGGTAGACAAGCAACGAGCCATGGAGCCGCAATTCATCTGCGATGCGCTGACAAAAGATCCTCGCATCCGTGTCACGCCCGTCTGGCTGCGTGGTGGACAGGCCATTGACGCCAATAGCGGCGATCTGTTCCACTTCGACCGCCAACCCTACGACGTCATCCTCCTGGGCGACGTGACGGCCGCGCAGATGCGGGCCGTCAACCCGCACGCGCTGGAGGCCATCGAACACCTGGTCTCGCGGGGGGCGGGCCTGCTTATGCTGGGCGGCTACTTCAGCTTTGGCAACAGTGATTGGCAAGATACCCCTTTGGCCAAGGTGCTGCCGATCGATATTGCGGCTTCGCGGGGACAAATTGAGGAAACGCGCAAAATGTTGCCGACCCAAGCCGGGCTCAGTAATTTCGCCTATCTCCTACGCCTGGACGATGGCGACAAGCCGGAGAAAGCCTGGGAAAGGCTGCCGGAACTGGAAGGCCTTTCCCGACTGCGCAAGTCGAACAAGGGAATCGAAACCGTGCTTGCTGAGTCCAACCACGGCGAGCCGATTCTGATCGCTCAGAACTACGGCGACGGCCGCGTCTTGGCCTTTGCCGGCGACACGACCTATCGCTGGGTGGTCGATCCGCAAAAACAACAGATGCACGGACGCTTTTGGCGGCAACTGGTGCTGTGGTTGGCTAAGCAGGAGAATGCCGAGGGCAGTGTATGGATTAAGCCGGACACGCGACGGCTGCCCATGCACAGCGAGCTTGGTTTCAGCGTCGGCATCCGCAGTCGCGGCGGCGTCGATCTCAAGGATGGCAGCTACACTGTCGCGGTTGTCAGTCCCGACGGCCTCAAAACGCCCGTGCCGACAGCCCGGACGGCCACCGACGAGCGCGGCACTTTCGTCAAAACCAATGCGCCCGGCGAATATCTCCTCACCGTCCACGGCAAGGCCAAAGATCCCAGCAGCGGCGAAATGATAGAAGGCGACGCCTCGGCGCACTTCCTCGTCTACGAGGAGGACGTGGAGATGATGCGCCGCGCTGCCGATCACGATTTCCTCAAAAAATTGGCCGCTGCCGGCGGCGGCGACTTTCACCGCATCGAAGAATTGCCGGCTTTTCTCCGCCGTATGCAAAGCGAGGAATGGACGCGCAACAAGCCGAAAATGGTCCTCCATCCCGACTGGCGGACGATGAGACGATCGTCGTTTTTGATGATCTTTTTTGTATTATTCGTGACGATGCTGTCTCTAGAATGGCTGCTGCGCCGCCGCTGGGGCATGGTGTGAGTCGCATCGGATGATACTTCGTTCCTCCTTTTTGGAGGCGGATCGAGACGAATGCAGCTTCCGGAGTCAAGGATTGCTGGCGTAGCCATATTGCCGGATGACGTGGCCCCAGCGGCGTTGGATTTCCGCCCGCAGTTCTGGGGTGAGGTTCGGATAGCGGTTCGTTTTGTAGCCGGCGTTGGCGTTCAGATACGCTTTCAAGCGCGGCAAAAATTCCTCGAAGCCGCCCAGTTCTAGACGCTCGTACAGCAGCCGCATTTGCCCGACTGGATCGGCAAGCAAATCCTCATAGCGCAATTCGTGGAAGCGATTGGCGGCGAGCAGCGGCTTGCTCTGCTCAAGCCGGGCGTATAAGTGCGTGAAGGTGTTGAAAACGTATTCTTCCAGGCCGGCGAACGTCGGCCGTTGTAGACCGTGCCAGGTGTACATCGCTTTCCACAAATTGACCGTCGAGGGGAAGACGACGAACGGATCGCGGACGATGTGGACAAAGCGCGCGTCGGGAAACAGCTCCAACAGGGTCGGGATACGGCAAGTATGTGTGGGCGACTTGAGAACCAGGCGGCGGGGATCTTTGAAAGTGAGGCGGCGCAGGAAGCGCAGAAACGCTTGTTTCCAGGCTTGCCGTACGCGCGGCGGCAGGTTGTCGAGGTCGAGCGCTTCCGGATCCTGCGGCGGATGATTGGGAAAAGCAATGGTCAGATACGGCGAAGGCTGGCCCATCATGCATAGGGCAAACTCGTCCTCTTGCGGCCGTTCCCAGCCGGCCGGCATATTGTCCATCGGCCGCCGCGACGGCAGCAGAAAGCGAAACCAACGCCGGAACAGTTTCTCCGTCAGGAGAAAATGGTTCGGCTCCAGGCATTGATAAGTGTTTGGATAGGTGTGACGCGGGTCGAGTATAAGTATTTCGTGCAATAGCGTGGTGCCGGTGCGCCAATGACCGATGATGAATAGGGGAGCATGGTTGATCGGTACGCGGTCGAGCCGGCTGCCGTACCACGCTTCCTGCACCCAGCGCAAGAACGTGTGGCCAAGGCTGACGAACGTGACGATGAAGGCCACGTACCACTGCGACGGGGCGACGGCCAAATGGTTGCGCAGAAGTAAACGGAGCCAAGCGAAGAAATCACACCCCTCCCAGATGTGCGGCATCCATTCCTGCGATTGCGAAGGGGTGGAATTGTGTGAGCGGCCAAGCGTAGGCATATTCGGTGTCTCGCAAAACGAGAGGTCAGCGAATCCATTTTGCCACAACCCTTCAGGCGGGCAAGACAAGTTTGCCGATTGTACTCTGCGCGGATGGTCTTGTGCTTTGGAAGTCCCCGGAGAAGTCCTCCGGGAACTTCCAAAGCAACCGTGCAGAGTATATTTTACCGATACGCATGATGCTGCCGCCGCCGTTCGCTGGTGAATTCTTCGACGGTGCCGCGCGTCACCACTTCGTACAAGAGCGCTTGCTTGTCGCCATGCTTTCGCAACAGACGGCCCAAACGTTGGACGTGTTCACGCACCGTGCCGGTGCCGGACAGAATAATACCGATGTTGGCCGCCGGCACATCGACGCCTTCGTTGAGGACGCGGCTGGTAACGACTACATTATATTCTCCCTTATGGAACGCCTGTAAAATGCGGCGGCGTTCCTTGGCCTTGGTTTGATGCGTGATGGCCGGCACCAAAAAACGCCGCGCGATTTGATAGACGGTAGCGTTGTCATAGGTGAATATAAGCACGCGATCCTGGCGATGGCGGGCGAGCAGTTTTTCCAAGCATAGCATTTTGGCCGGGGCCGCCAAGACTAAACGGCGCTGTTCGCGGTAGGCTTCAAAAGCGGCGCGGCCGTCGCGCGAGCGACACGTTTCTTGAATGAAGCGCTGCCAACCGTTGGGATTGCTGAGACTAATGCCGTGTTCGGAGCAGAAGCGGCGGTAGTGCTCGCGCGCCTGCTGATAGCGCTGCTGTTCCTGGGGCGTCAACTCGACATAGAGCCGTTCGGTGTGATAGGCAGCGAGGAAATCGCCGGCCAACTCTTTGATCTCGCGCCGATAGACGAGAGGGCCGATCAGCGATTCCAATACGTGTTCTTGGCCATCCTGGCGTTCGGGCGTGGCGGTCAGTCCCAAGCGGAAAGGCGCGATGCTCCCGCGCGCCGCCTCCAAGTACGATGGACCGGGCAGATGATGGCACTCATCGAAGACAACCAAACCGAAGCGGCTGCCCCAACGATCGAGATGGATGTGCGCCGAATCGTAGGTAGTGACGGTCAGCGGCTGAATCTCATAATGTCCGCCGCCGATAAGGCCGACGGGAACATCGAAGGCGACGAGCAGCTCGGCGTACCATTGATGAAGCAAATCGAGGGTCGGCGTGATGACGAGCGTCGGCCGGGCCGCTTTGTGGATGGCGAGGACAGCCAGGAACGTTTTGCCGGTGCCGGTCGGCAACACAACGATGCCCCGCGCCCCGCTTTTCCACCAGGCTTGGAGTGCTTCGATTTGATGCGGGAAGGGGTCACGGCTGGTGCGTAACGGCCACGGCGTCGGTTGATAGGCGCGGGCCTTGTCCTCGTAAGCGATGCCCTGGCGACGCAGGTGCTCAATCAGGGCGCGATAGTGGTAGGCCTCGGCACGGAAAACGCCGGTGCGCGGGTCGTACCGGCAGTAGGGCAGCTCCGCTAGCCGTTCCGGCGGAGCGCCGCTAACAGCCAGCGTGCCACCCTCGAAAACGAGTTGCAGGGGTGGTGCGTCCATGAACGGATTATACACCTCATGACCCAGGAGGTGCGTCCCAGGTCAAGCCGGCGGCTGCCAACTCCGCTGCACTGTGCCGCTGGAAATGCTGCAAGACGTAATCGCGGCCCCAATCTTCGTTCTCGACCGCTTCCAGCGGTGGCAATGAATGTCCGAAATGCTCCGTCACCAAGCGATAGGCTTCTTCCGTACTAAGCTCGTGGATGCTGCGCATGGGGAAAGCTCCTGTGTACAAATAGATACTCTTTACAGGATAATCCTTCGCCGAAGCCTCTACCAGCGGAGCTTCACGGGTGCGAAACGGCGCCGGCGATGCGATTGCGCGCCGCCGGAATGACCGGACCGCCGACACGGAAATCGAGTGTACAGTGGGCGATACGTCGCTCCGGCACCTGCTTAGCGTCGGGCGGCGCATCCGTCCAATCTTCGACGGTGATGCGCAATGTATACAGACCAGCCGGGCAGCTGAGCGGCACCTGGAAGTGAAAGTTGATGTAAAAATCTTGACGCGGCGAAGCGCTGACGTCGATGCGTCGGTCCGCCCAGGTTATCGGCGGGGCGTCACGACTATTCTCATCGTAAATCTCCAGTCGGCCTTTTAGCACCGTGACGTATTTATCCCCTTGGCGACGGCTGGAGAGGTTGCGCGCTTGCACATAGATTTTGACGTCCTCGCCGGGCTGGAAAAAAGTATGCTCCGGCGGCAACGGGGCAAAAACCCCAAAATTTTTGATGTAACTGCAAAAGCACATGCGCTCCAAAATCAACTGCGAGCGGCTGTGTAAGGAAGTTGTTAAGGTATTGAGGCGTTCTGTCCAAGCGGCCAGATCGCGGGGTGAAATCCGCGCCAAGCCGCCGCTCTGTTCCAGTTGGGCGATACTGGCCAGCAAGAGAAATATTACTTCGCGCGTGCTCGGGTCATAAGGCTTGAGTTTTTCCTTGATTTCCTCTTCAGGGTGTGCTTCCAACAAAGCGCGGAGAACTTGTACCGAGGGCGGATCAGGGCGGGTCAGGGGAGCAGGGCGGATTTCCATGTGCGGCGGCCCATTACTTGCATCTCCCTTTGTCAGGGGAGGGGCGGGGGGAGGGACTGGCAAAGATGGCTCCTCCGCTGGAATGCGCATTTCCACTGGCTCGACCAGCTTCTCCGGGGGTCTCTTTGGCTTGCTTACCTCTCCTCCCTTCTCTTCCAACTTAGGAGGCAGCGGAGCAGAAGTCTGCGATGTCAAGTAATCCGAGGGTGGAGGAGATGTCTGTTCCTTCTCTCCTTTCCCATTAAGGGAAGAGACAGGAGGAATGGCAGCGGAAGCCGCAGCAATTGGGGCGGTGGAGTAGGGCCGAGAGGTTTCTGGGGGCAGGGCAGCGCGCAGACAACCCGCCAGCAGGCAACTCCCCAAACCGAGTTTTCCAATCAGCAACCAGCGACACCCTCGCATTCCGTGCCCTCATCGCCCCTCCGTTCGGAGTTCTAAGCAGAACTCGGAAAAGAGAAGGGCGGAATAGTAGTATCCGACGGAGGACGGGTCAAGAGGAAGAACAGGAGCGAATCAACGGACAAAGGCTCACAGCCACAAACGAATGCGTTCGCGCAGCTGGGGCGGCAGCTTGGCTTCGACAATGCGCTGGACCTCCTGCGGATGATAACGGGTGCTCAAGTGAGCAAGGATGATGATCTCGTTATGAAAACGGTCCGCCCGCTCGATATAGTCGTCCAGATGCATATGGCCGAACTTGTGGATCTTGTCGCGGCGATGATTGGGACGAATAAAGCTCAACTCGGTGATGAGGATCTTGGCTTCGTAGATCGGCGGATAGGCATCCATGCCGGCAGGATTGGTGTCGCCGGTGTAGGCCAGGAGCGGTGTGCGTACCTCGCGCGTCACGGCTACGCCGGACAGGCGCAAGTCACGGATCCGTTCACCCGGCAAACCGTGATATTCCTCCTTGAGCTTGTTGCGCCGCTCCCAGACGACGTAGCCAAGCGAGGGAATAGTGTGCGTGGTGGCGAAGGCCGTGACGACATGCTCGCGCGATAGGGCGATTTCATCGCCGGGATTGACGCCGCGCATATCGCAGAGCATACGGCCGCGATCAAGGCGCTGATAAACGAGCAGCAAGCGACGTAGGTCTTCGACAGCGGCGGCGGGAACGTACAGCGTGGGCGGCTCCATGCGCATCATACGCCGCCGCGCCACGTACACCGGCAGAGCGGCGACGTGATCGAGATGAGTGTGCGACAACAGCCATGTCGGCGTTCCCATGAAATCCCATGGCTGAGCGCCGAAATCAAAGCCGATTTTTAGCTCTGGAATGCGCCAATAGGATTGCACGGCTGCGCGCGAATAACCCTCGATCGTCAGGCCGGCGTGATGACAGGAAAGAATAGGTGCATTTTCGATCATCTATATCTCCCAACGGAAAGCCCATCCCTTGCAAGGGATGGGCTTAGGATCCCGTTTTTTGAAAGCGTTTCTAAACATCGGATGCTGTGACCATGATCCGACGGATGGCCTGGCTCCGTCCAGTCGCGGGATCAATGTCCACCAAAGCGCCGGCGAGACGGGGATCGCCGTGGGCTACGTCAAAGGCGCTGGGGACGAATGTCAGGGTCGTCGGCAGGACGCGATCGATGCGGCGCCCCAAGATACTGTCATACGGCCCTGTCATGCCGACATCGCTGATAAAGGCAGTGCCACCCGCCAGGATCTGCTCGTCGGCTGTGGGTACGTGGGTATGCGTACCGAGTACAGCGCTGACCCGGCCCTTAAGATAATGGGCGAGCAAATATTTGTCCGCCGTCGCTTCCGCGTGAACGTCCACCACGATACAGCGCGTCTGTCCCGCCAGCACCGTCAACACGCGGTCGGCAGCGCGAAAAGGGCAATCCACCGGACGCATGAACGTGCGCCCCAGCAAACACACCACGGCCGCTGTTGTGCCGTCACGTGCTTTCGCCACCGCGAACTCACGCCCCGGTGCGTCGGGGGGGAAATTGGCCGGCTTGCAAATGTGTTCTTCCGTTGTCAAGGTGGCGATGATCTCGGCTTTCTTGTAAATGTGATCGCCCAACGTGATGAGATCGACGCCGGCTTCGCGGAGACGGTGATAGAGGTTCGGCGTCAGCCCGGAACCGTTGGCTGCGTTTTCCGCGTTGGCGATCACCAGGTCGACGCCCTCGCGCGCGAGCAGCACCGGCAACGCTTGGCGCACGAACGCCACCCCCGGCGAACCCACAATGTCCCCGATAAACAAGACGCGCATACTACTCCTGAAGGCAAAGACGAATGAATCCCAAAGACCCAGAGGAGAAGAGAAAAAGAAGCTCAAGCCCAGGCGGCCCTATTGATCGCCGCAAGACTATCTATTTTACTATCTATTTTCATGTTCTTCTTTGTTCCCTCCTCGTTTCGTCGCTGTGTTTCTGTGTCTTTGGGATTCATCGTCTTCAACGGGCGAACTCGACGGCGCGGGTTTCACGGACGACGGTGACCTTGATTTCACCGGGGTAGTGCAGCTGTTCCTCGATGGCCTTGGCGATGTCGTGGCAGACTTTGATGGCGTCGCTGTCAGTCGTCTGGGCGGCGTTGGCGATGACACGCACTTCCCGTCCGGCCTGGATGGCGTAGGCGTGCTCGACGCCGGGGAAGCCCGACGCCACCGCTTCCAATTCCTCTAGCCGCTTGACGTATTTCTCCAGTGTTTCCCGCCGTGCTCCTGGCCGTGAAGCACTGATGGCATCGGCAGCAGCGACAAGGACAGTGTAAATGTGGTCAATGGTCACGTCGTCGTGATGGCTGGCGATGGCGTGCAGCAACTCTTTGTTGGTTTCGCCGTAGCGGCTAGCCAGCTGGGCGCCGATTTTTGGATGTCCCCCTTCCATCTCATGGTCCGCGGCCTTGCCAATGTCGTGCAATAAGCCGCAGCGCCGCGCCAAGCGGCCGTCTAACCCCAGTTCTTCGGCCATCATGCCGGTCAGATGGCACACCTCCAGACTGTGCTGCAAAACGTTCTGGCTATAACTGGTGCGAAATTTCAGCCGGCCTAACAGCTGCACCAACTTGTCATGCAAAGGAGCGATGTTGGCTTCTTGCACCGCCTGCCGACCTACGTCCCAGATGTGTTTCTCCATTTCGGCCTGAGTTTCCGCAACCACTTCCTCGATGCGGGAGGGGTGGATACGGCCATCCTGAATCAACTTGGTCAAGGCCAATCGCGCAATTTCGCGGCGGACATTGTCGAAAGCGCTGACAATGACGACGCCGGGCGTGTCATCGACGATGACATCGACGCCGGTGCATTTCTCGAAGGTACGGATGTTGCGTCCTTCACGGCCGATAATGCGGCCTTTCATGTCATCGCTGGGGATGTCCACCGAGCTAACCGTGGTGTCGCAGGTGTGCTCGGCGGCATAGCGGTGAATGGCCGTCGCCAAGATACGGCGGCTGCGCTCTTCGCAGGTTTGCCGCAGTTGCTCTTCAAACTTTTGCAAGCGGGCCGCCAACGTCGTAGATAGCTCCCGTTCTAAGCGCTCCATTAAGAGCTTCTCGGCCCGTTCGCGGTTAAGGCCGCTGATTTCATACAACTTGCGTGTCTGAAGCTCGATGAGTTGCTCCATCTCCTGAGCGCGTTTCTCCACTTCGCTCTTGCGTTCGTTCAGTTTGCTTTTGAGATTATCCAGGGTGCGTTCGCGTTTGTTCAAGTCACGGGTCTTTTCCTCCAAGCTGTCTTCGCGGCGGAGCAAGCGGCGTTCATGTTCCCGCAGCTCACAGCGTATTTGCTCGGTCTCGCGTTTGAATTCTTCGCGTTGTCGATAGAGGTCGTCTTTGGCCTTCAGTTCCGCCTCTTTTTTTATTTTTTCGGCCTCTTCGCGGGCGCTCTTGGTGATCTGTTCCGCCTGCAGGTGGACGCTTTTCAGACGGTACCGATCCAGCAAACGGGCGCCGGCATGACCCAGCATCCCTCCGACCAGAGCCGCGAGACTGCTGATGAGGACCACAAGCAGCGGCTCCATTTAGCCCTCTCCTTCTAGAGAGGCCGCCGCGTCCGCGAACTCATTGCCTGCGCAGAAAGCAGAGAAGAAGACGCTTTCCGGCGGCGTCGAGACGCCGCCGGAAACAGGGAAAGGAACAGGCGGACGAGCAACCT
>OGCG01001225.1_pt1 | contig 13171 bp, 12 predicted proteins | sample 1570061 | NCBI WGS metagenome assembly OGCG01 (sample SAMN06268698, study PRJEB24515) | hot springs metagenome | isolation source: Joseph's Coat, Yellowstone National Park, Washington, USA | place: USA:Joseph's Coat, Yellowstone National Park, Washington, USA
CATGGGTTTGGGCTAAACCGCATCATCAGCACATCTTCGAACATAAGTTTCTAGATCAGCTTGTGGAAAGCGTCGGACTGACAATTGAAAGGCGAGCCAGTTACAGTTTTTATTGGTCGATGTGGTGGATTTTACTCTGGTCAGAGCCGAGTATAACTATGACAACTCAATTCGGCGGCGCACTCAAGCCCGTGTTGCGCTACTGGAACAAGACCTGGGGTGCTTTGCTAGCAGCCCCGGAAGGGATGCGCGTCAAGAACGCTCTGGATAAGGCCATGCCCAAAAGTCAATTTCTTCTCGCGCGCAAAGCTGCCTGACATCTGCATAGGGGGGGGAATGCAATGCTTTTCTGCTCCATTTCGTTCATGGTGTTCTTTGCGGTGCTTTTGTGCATTTATTGGGCGCTGCCTTGGCAGCGCGCCCGTGTGTGGTTGTTGATCGCCGCCAGCTTTTATTTTTACGCCACCTGGAACAAATGGCTTGCGGTCCTTCTTTGCATTTCCACGTTCATCGATTATCTTCTCGCCCTTGGCATCGAGAAATCACAGAAGAACAGAAGGCGGAAGTTATTATTATACATCAGTCTATTTGCTAATATAGGATTATTATGCTATTTTAAGTATACTAATTTCTTTTTGCTTTCTCTGGATGAAATGTTGATCGCTGCAGGCGCTTCATCTTGGTTTCGCAGCCTGCAAGTGATTGTACCCGTCGGCATTTCTTTCTACACGTTCGAAGCTATTAATTACATGGTGGACGTGTATCGCGGGAACATTCGGGCGGAGCGTAATTTTGGCAACTTTTTGTTGTTCATCTTATTTTTCCCTCATTTAGTTTCCGGTCCTATTGTTCGCGCCCGCGATTTTCTCCCGCAGATCAAACGGCCCAAACGCTTCGACTGGGTGCGTATGCACTTGGGTCTGCAATATTTTCTTATGGGATTGTTCAAGAAATTGGCGATCGCCGATCGTATGGCACTGTTCGCCGATCCCGTCTTCGACCATGCACTGGATTATCAAACGTCTGCCGCGTGGATCGCCATGTTCGCCTATGCTATGCAAGTGTATTGCGACTTCTCTGGTTATACGGACATGGCCATCGGTACGGCGCACATGCTCGGCTACAAGTTGGCTGAGAATTTCAACATGCCCTACCTGGCTGCGAACATTTCGGAATTTTGGAATCGCTGGCATATATCACTGTCAAGTTGGCTGCGTGATTATATATTTATTCCGCTGGGCGGCAGTCGCAACGGCGAGTGGAAAACTCGTCGCAACTTAATCATCACCATGACGCTATGTGGGCTTTGGCACGGAGCGGCCTGGCAATTCGTCGGTTTCGGCTTTCTCCAAGCATGGTTACTCATTATCCATCGTGCTTTTCATCGTTGGTGCAAGTATAAGCCGACGCTTGATGCCGCTCTGCGTTCGCAATTGGGCACGGTGTTTCGCATCACTTTCACCTTTGTGTGTTTCTGCCTTAGCTTGATCGTATTCCGTTCCTCCAGTTTCGGCCATGCTCTGGAGATGTACACGCGCCTTCTGACAGCGGCGCCTACCGCCTTGCCGACGCCCGTGCCGGAGCTTGGTTTCTGGCTGACAGTGGGCATTATGTTAGCTGGTCATCTACTTGGGCGCAGCGGTATATGGATTCGGCCGGCCCTGCGTTTGCCTGCGCCAATGCTCGGTTTTAGTTATGCTGTCTTGTTTGGCTTGGCGCTGCTGTTGGAGCCGCAGGGAGCCAAACCGTTTATTTATTTTCAATTCTAGACGGGAATGGGTCGGCCATGCCGCGTTTATTTCTCACACGTGCCAGCCAAGGCAAACGCATCATCTTTTGGACTTTATTCTGCGCTGTGATAAGTCAACCGGCTTTGTCGCTTTATCTCGACAAACGTCGTTTGGAAGTGCGCGACCCTTTATATGGACATCGTTTAAATCCCCTGCGTCGGCGATTGGCCGAATCACCTCATTCGCCGCTGTTTCTTATACTGGGCAGCTCGCGCGTCAAGTATAGTATTCGGCCTGCTGCCATGAAGATTCACTATGTCGAGAACGCCTCCCAGCCGATCGTATACAATTTTGGCATCAACGGTATGGGGACCATCCGCGCATTAATGCATTTTCGCCGTTTGTTGGCGGATGGCATTCGGCCAAAATGGCTGCTCGTGGAAATTTGGCCGCCGTTGTGGGCAGAGGCCGGTTTTTTCCGCGAATCGCGTATGGTCCAGGGCGAAGACGATCAGCATTGGCGCGATTTGCTTCTCTTGTGCCGCTATTTCCGCAACGACAGAGATGTGTTGCGTCAAGCGCTGCAAAAAAGTTTCACGCCCCTCCGCGCCTATCGAGACGTGCTGCTAGCGTTGTCCATGCAATCATTGCTCCCTCCCGAAAACCTTTGCGAATTCCAAAAACGCATTAACGATTCGTTGCCCGCCGACAGCGGCGGTTGGTTCCCGTTACCGTGGGAATCGACCACGCCGCAAGAAGACGATTTTGCGCATCGGGATGGCGAAGAAAACATCAAGCCGCTGCTGCAATCTTTACATATCGACCCGCGCAGTGATGCGGCCCTGCGCGAGTTGCTGCAAGAATGCCGACGACGTGATATCCAGCTTGCATTGATCCTCTTGCCCGAGCCGAGCTGGACACGCAGCTGGTATACACCCCAGACCCACACCGTCGTTCGCGAGTACTTGATCCGACTGCGACGCGATTATCCCGTCCCGATCATCGACGCGCGGACGTGGGTATCCGATGACGACTTCTCGGATTCCACCCACATGCGGAAAAAAGGCGTACCGGCGTTTTCCGAACGGCTGGGACGCGACGTGGTGCAGCCGATGATAAAAAACCAGCCTTTCGACGCGAAAATCCTTTTTCCTGGAGTTGGACAAAAACTTTGTGAAGAGCATTGATCTTTTTTCGTTTTAGGTGCAAGAAGCATCTCCAAGGTGATGGAGTGACTGTGATGAAAAGCTGTATCCGAGATATCATTCGGGAATCCCTACGTAAACTCCTTGGCAGGCGTCGCATGGAAGATTTGAGAACATTAATGCATACCTTTCATCCTACGACCTTACGTACACTATACAATGAGGTGGCTGCTGCCAACCGAGGGATACAGAAATTGTTGCAGCAACAGTATTGTGACATGGCACAACGTCAATCGTTTCCTAATTTATTCGATGTCGGCTTGCGGTGTTTTTCCCAAAATGAAGAGGATGGTTTGCTTCTTTATGTATTTTCCCTTGTGGGTGTGACTAATAAACGAGTAGTCGAGATATGCGCCGGTGATGGTATCGAATGCAATGCAGCAAATCTCATTATCAACCACGGTTGGTGTGGCCTGCTCGTAGATGGAGACGAACGCAATGTCACACGCGGCCGGCGATTTTACTTGCGGCGTCGTGACACTTTTTTTTATCCGCCTTTATTTACCTGTGCATGGATAACAGCGGAAAACGTCAATCAGGTACTTTTAGAGCATGGTTTCACCGGCGACATCGACTTGCTGTCTCTGGATCTGGACGGCATGGATTACTGGGTGTGGAAAGCCCTGACCTGTATTCGGCCGCGTGTCGTCATCTTGGAATTTACTTCGCGCTGGGGGCCTTATCGGGCCGTGACCATTCCATATCGGGCTGACTTTCGGGCTGATTGGGATCGCTTTCCTTGGTGCCATGGCGCTTCTTTGTCGGCCTTTGTCAAGCTGGGGCGGGAACGCGGATATCGACTGGTAGGCACAAACTGGCACGGCTTTAACGCCCTGTTCTTGCGCAACGACGTCGGAACCGACTTCTTCCCAGAAGTTTCACCGGCCGAATGTTTTGCGCGAACACCCTACCTGAACTTTTGGTCTCCGGAGTGGTTGCCATCTCGAGAGGAACGCCCTGAATGGTGGGATGTTGTCGAAGTTTAGGGTACCCGTCGGCCTTTTAATGGAAGCATTCATGCCTAAACTATTCTTGCCGCCGGTGTCCACAGGCCGACGAGCCGCCCTCTGGGGATTGTTCTTTTTCGCCTGCGCTCAGGTGGTGCTGAGTTTGTATCTTAACGAACGACGGCCGGAACTGCGTGATCCGGCCTTTGGGTTGCGTCTGCGCACGCTCCAGAAACGGCTACGGGAAAACCCTACTGCACCTCTGGTTATCCTCCTGGGCAGTTCGCGGGTCTTGAATGGCCTCGCGCCAGCCCATATGACCGTTACGCTCGACCAAGAAAGAGTGGCACCGTTGATTTTTAATTTCGCTTTTACAGGAGCAGGCAGCGTCCGCGAACTGATGACGTTTCGACGGCTTCGCGCCGCAGGTATCCGGCCGGATTGGCTGTTCCTGGAAACCTGGCCGGTGCTGTGGCCCGAAGAAGGTGCGTTCGCTGAACGCCGTCTTATCGTTGAAGAGGAACTACACTGGACCGACTTGACTGTGTTGTCCCGCTATCTACCGGGCAAATGCGACTTTTTCGCCAATGCCCTCAAGGGCAATCTGGTTCCGCTCCTGTGCTACCGCAGTCGGATGCTGCACGCCAGTGCACGTTTTCTCTTGTCCCGTGAACTCGAGCAGCGACTCGCCCAGGAGGAGGAAGACTGGGCCTGCCCCGACGGCACGGGCTGGCTGCCTTACCGAAAGATCCCCGCTGATCTCGCTGCTCAACGCCGCGAAGTGGAAAAGGGCCTCCTGGTTGCCGCCCCGTTGTTGAATCCACTACGTATTTCCCCCGACAGCGATCGCGCCTTGCGGGAATTGCTGGACCAATGTCGGGCCGACGGCATCAAGACGGCCCTCTTTCTCATGCCCGAACACAGTGCCTGCCGCAGCTGGTACACACCCCAGACGCGAGCTGTGGTCGGCAGCTATTTGCGGCAGTTGAGTCAAGACTACCAAGTCCCCGTCTTCGATACGCGCGACTGGGTTTCTGATGCGTATTTCGCCGATTTCTGTCATCTGACGCCTCAAGGAGTGGGACCGTTTTCCGAGCGGTTCGGCCGTGACGTGCTGCGTCCTTGGGTTCAGGGCAAACCGCTTGCCCCCGAAGTGCTCTTCCATGCCCACCCGTAGTACAAGCTAGGGCAAACCGTTCTCTCGCATTGCAGACGGATGAATTACAAAAACCGTATCACCTTTTCGGCAAGCAACCCGGCTTGTTCTACGCAATCGTTGAGGGACACGCCGCGGTAAGCATTGCCGCCGAGAAACAAGCCGGAGTGGCGCGTCAGCCGGTCCTCGATCCAGGCGAGCCGTTCGAGATGGCCCAGGTGATATTGCGGGATGGCCCGCGGCCAGCGAACAATGTGATGAAAAACGGGCGTCGCTTGAATTCCCATTGCAGATCGTAATTCTCTGCGAACGGCATGCAGCAACTTTTCGTCGTCCCAATCAAGCATCTCCGGCCGATTCCAGCCGCCGCACATGGCCCGCAGCAACACCAGCCCCGGCGGAGCGCGTTCGGGAAAGATCGAAGAACACCACTGTACGCCAAGCACATCGCGCCGCTGACACTGCGGGGATAAATAGCCAAAACCATCCAGGCGGCATGGGATCTCAGCGGCACGATAGCCGAGCGCCACAACGGCGAGGCGGTTATAGGGAATGCCGTCGATGGCTTTCGCCAAGTCCGCGTCTTCCTCCGCTAGCATTCTCGCTTGCTCATATGCCGGGCAGGTCAGCACCACTGCTTCCGCATCCCAGCCGTCGTGGCCGTCGCTCTGCACACGCCAATTGTTGTTGTTCCCACTCCGCCGTATCATTCGCACGTGGACGCCGGTCAGCGGCGCGAAACGGAGCCGAGCGCGGAGCGTATCGATTAAAAGTGTTAATCCCTCTCGAAAAGACCACATGCGCCCGGAGGGCGACTCGGTGGTCCTCTTGCGTTGCCGCGCTGCCTGGGCCATGCCGCGTAGGACGCTGCCGTATTCGCGCTCCAACTGGGCCAGGTGCGGCAAGGTGGCCTGGATGCTCAGCAACTTGGGATCGCCGGCGTAAATGCCGGTGACAAAAGCGTCCGCCAGTGTCTCGGCCAATTCACGGCCAACGCGGCGGCGGACAAAAGCGTCGATGGATTCGTCGCCGTCGTGTCGCCGCGGCGGACGAAAACGCTCGGCCAGCAAAAGGAAGCGTGTTCGCCAACTGATGACATCGCTGGTGAGAAAAGACGTCAAACTATTGGGCAGCAGATGCAACCGGCCATTGAGGAAAAGGTAACGGTTTCGTCGAGCCGCTTCGCTGGCGGGGACAAGGCGCTCGCCCAGCCCCAACTCGCGGCACAGGGTCAGGGTAAAAGGCTTGTTATCGAGAAAACCGTTAGGACCGATTTCGATTCGGAAACCGTTGCGCTGCTCGGTGCCGATCGTACCCCCCAACCGTGCGGCTTGTTCCAGGACGATCACCTCTGCATCGGAAGCGCGCTGCTCAAGCCGATAAGCAAGGGCCAGTCCCGAAATCCCTCCACCGACAATGACAACTCGTGGCATGACCGCATTGAGGAAAAAGAAGGGACCACGGATTACACGAACAATAAGTAGAAAGATATTTATTATTTTTTTATCCGTGTACCCGTTATTCTCTACTCTCATCAAGTATCGGCTGGTGCCTCGCTCGGTGCAACAACTTCGGCCGGCGGGGTTTCCGCCGCGGCCGCTGCTGTTGCTTTTTTCTTGGCCGAGCTGCGACGGCGCCGCGATTTCTTCTTGGCCGATTTGGCGCTGTCGCTGGACTGAGTGCGCAACTCATCGCCGAAGCGCGTCACTACGTAAGTTCGGCTGCGCTTGTCCGTCTCCAGTTCCAGCAGTCCTTCTCTCTGGGCGTCTTCGAGCAATTCGCTGAAGGTGCGATAGCCGTGGTAGGATTCGTTGAAGGACGGCTTTTTGCGTTTCATGGTATCCTTGATCATCGACGACCACAGCACTTCCTTGTTCTCGCGGCGCAAGGCCAACAACGATTCCAACAACAGAGCAAATGCCTTGCGTTTGGTCTCCGGTAGATGGGGACTCAGCGCCGGCGCTAACACGGGAGTCTGGCCGAGATCTTCATAGTAAATGAATTCGTCGCAGTTGTCGCGGAGCAAATCGGAAGTCGATTCCTGCATACCCAGGCCGATGACGTGTTTGCCCAGTTCTTTGAGTTTGGAAACCAGGGGCGAAAAATCACTGTCGCCGGAGACGATGACGAAGGTATCGATGTGTTCTTTCGAATAAGCTAGGTCCATGGCGTCGACGCACAAGCGAATGTCGGCGGAGTTTTTGCCGCTTTGCGCCCGGCGAGGAATTTCGATCAGTTCGATAGCGGCTTCATGCAGCTGGGTGGTGAAGCTGGCGAAGCGGTTCCAATCAGCATAGGCTTTTTTGCAAACGATCTTGCCTTTTTCCACCAAGCGTTCGAGAACGCGCTCGATGTCGAAGCGATCACGCCGGCCCTGAAAACCTAGGGCCAGGTTCTCGAAGTCAATGAAAATAGCCAGTGAACGGTCCCCGTCACTCACAATAATTCCTCACGATTCGTCGCCTACTGTGTCCTCCCCTGCCAATCTCCATTATAAGCCCAGGAGCACAAAAAACCGAGCCGCGACCGTGAAGCGGGTAGAGCTCTCCGCTCCTTCACGGTCGCGGCTCGGATGGACAAGCCGCTGCCGTCTCTAGCGATCGCGACTCGGATTAACGGGCGGAGTTGGATTAGCTGGCCGAGCGATCGGATTGCGATTTTCGCCAGCTACAAGTTTCCAGCCCGGCGGTGGCTGCGGCGCATCGAAGGTCCGGCGATCCAGCGCCATGCCCACTTGCAGGTTGGGAATGTCCCACAAGATCTCGCTGCCGTTGGCGTGCTCGAACCACAACTGCCGCGGCAAATAGTTGCTTTTGTTGAGGACCAGGCGGGCGCGTTGGAAGTCGGCCTTATCGGCGGGAGAACGCGGCGTAATATACACGTAGATGTAATACGCATCTTCCTTGTCCAATTTCAACTCGTAGCGCCGTTTGGCGTCTTCGGCTTTCATGCCGAACAGGAGCGAGAGCAAGTTATTTTCCTCAGCGGCTTGTCCCGGTTCTGGCTTGGGTAATTGGTAGTAGCGGATTTCCTTCTGCTCAGGGAGGAACTGATAGATGTACGCGCCGGTGCAGATAAACTTTTCCTTGAAATCCTTATGGCCTTCCAACTTCATTTCTAGCAGGGCCAAATTTTGTGCGCTGGGGCCACTGCCGGCCTTCATGTAATAGGCCACGCCCGTTAGTTTCTGCACGTGTTCGTAAACCGGATCTTTATCGATGCGCGTCAGTTGTGCACCAAGGGTTTCGATTTTTTTCATTGCCGCTTCCCATTTGCTCAGGTGCTCATCTAGCGCCTTGTTGTTATCCGCAGCCGGGGGAGCAGCAGGCGTTTGCTGCGCTTGTTGGGCGCGGGCCGGAAGAATTGCCAACATCAGGGCAGCCAAGACTAAGCCGTAACAACGCATTGGTTTCCTCCATCTGTTCTGAACCGACCGGCGGGACGGCGGTCCCACCGAACTGGCCGACATCTGTTCTGAACTGACCGGCGGGACGCCGATCCCACCGAACTAGCCGACCGCCGCCGGGTCGTGCGGCTGGCACGGCGGATCGAAGCGATCTGCTAGCGCCTTATAACATTCTCCGCAGCGGGCGCGAAGTGCGTCTGAGAAGAAAAAAGTCAACCTCCAGAGACACTGAGGCGCAGAGAAGAAAAAAAACAGAAGAACAACCCAAAGACTCGATTTGCAACTACTCTCTTCTTCTCCTTTTCCTCTTTATCTTCCCCGCGTCTCTGTGACTCTGTGGTTGGCCTTTCTTGTCTCATTCGCCCAGATTGACGTAAACCGTCTTGACCTCGGTATACAGTTCCAGAGCATATTCGCCCAGCTCACGGCCAAAACCGCTCATTTTGAAACCGCCGAACGGGGCGGCGCTATCGAAAACATCGTAACAGTTGACCCAAACCGTGCCGGCGCGAAGCCCGTTGGCCAAGCGATGCGCTTTGGTGATGTCGCGCGTCCATACGGCGGCAGCCAAGCCGTAGAATGTTTGATTGCCGCGGCGCAATACCTCGTCGACATCCTTAAACTTCAGAATGTTCATCACCGGTCCGAAAATCTCCTCGCGAGCGATTTTCATTTCGTCCTTGACCTCATCGAAGACGGTCGGTTCGATGAAGTAGCCGCGCTCGCCGAAGCGTTTGCCGCCGCACAGCAGCTTGGCCCCTTCTTTCTTGCCCGCTTCGATGTAGCCCATGATGCGATCAAACTGTTCCTGGGATACCTGCGGCCCTTGCGTCGTGTTTGGGTCGAACGGATCACCGACTTTTTGCGCTTTGGCTTTTTTCACCACTTTTTCCACAAATAGATCGTGGATCTTCTCTTCGACAAACAGCCGACTGCCGGCGCAGCAGCATTGTCCTTGGTTGAAGAACAAGCCGAAGTATGCACCTTCCACAGCGGCATCGAGATCGGCATCAGCGAAAACGATGTTGGGGCTTTTGCCGCCCAATTCCAGACTGACACGCTTGAGATTGCTCTTGGCAGCTGCAGCCATGACAATCTGGCCGGTGGTGTATTCGCCGGTGAAAGCGACTTTATCGATGTCCATATGCTCACTAATGGCGGCCCCAGCGGTTGGGCCGTAACCGGGCACAACGTTGATGACGCCGTCCGGAAAGCCGGCCTCTTGAGCGAGAGCGGCCACGCGCAGAGCGGTCAACGGTGTTTGCTCCGCCGGCTTCAAAACCACAGTGCAGCCGGTCGCCAGGGCCGGTCCCCATTTCCACGCTTGCATGAGCAGCGGGAAGTTCCACGGAATGATCTGGCCTACCACACCGACGGGTTCATGGCGGGTGTAGCAGAAGTACGGTCCTTCGACAGGGATTGTTTTGCCGTGGATCTTATCGGCCCAGCCAGCGTAGTAGCGATAGCACTTGATGACCAGGGGCAAATCCACGTTTTGCGAATCGCGCAGCGGCTTGCCGTTGTCGAGCGATTCCAGAGCGGCCAGTTCTTCTTTGTGCGCCTCGATGAGATCGGCGAGTTTGTTGAGCAGCCGGCCACGCTCCGAAGCGCTCATCTTCGGCCATGGTCCTTCCTCAAATGCTTTGCGGGCCGCCTTGACGGCCAAGTCCACATCGGCCTTGTCACCTTCGGCCACTTGACAGATGATTTCGCCAGTGGCCGGGTTGATGGTCGGAAACGTCTTGCCCGAGACACTGTTCTGCCATTTGCCGCCGATAAAAAGCTGCTGGTCCTTGACCTTGGGCGGCTTAACGGCAGGCTGTTTGATAGGGTTTGCAATAGCCATAACGTTTCGTCCTCCTGGGTAATTCGTGGCGAGGGAGAGATACGGGTTCACTACAGGCAATTATCGGAAGACGACGCAGCAAGGTCAAAAGGAGAAGGCCAAGCCTTTGCTTGGCGAAACGGCACGAAAGCTGCTATAAAATCCAATAGCAATCGCCTTCCTCCCAACCCGCGAGGAGATCATGGACCATAACTATTCACCGCGGCAGCAACAACGGCATGCCATGCTGACCGTTTTCCTCACGGTGTTGGCCTTGATCTTCTCTGGCCTGGTGCTGATCGTTATCAGCAACGGCTTGGTTCTTATTGTGATGTTGCTCAGCGGCGGCATGTTTCTGTTGGGCATGATCCATTATCTCTTATGGGGCCGTGCCTTCTCAGAGGAAACAGCTGGTGAGCGGGAGGAAGAACAGCTGCGCCGCCGCGCCGCCGGGCTGGAAGTGGAAGGAAATGGGCACCACCCGGATACGCGCATTCGGCGTTGAGGTTAACCGCAAACAGAGTGGGCACGCGTCCACACACCCCAAGGAGTCCGGATGCAGATGCGACCCGCTGCTATTTCGCCGCCGCCAACGCTTTGTTGAGGAAATCCGCAAACTCCTCGGGACTGTCGATCAACCCCTTGTCGTATTCAGCGATTTTCGTCAGCGTTTTGCCTTTCACCGTCAGCACCACGTAATAGGGTCGAGCATAATTGCCTAATTTTTGACTAGCAAAATCTTGTGCTTCTTCGGCGTCGGGTATTTGCTTCGTCCCCTGGGGAACGCGGTCCTCGTAGAGACGAACAGTCACGAACTGCTGAAAGAGGTTTTCGATGCTCGGCTGCGAGAGCACACGGCCCTCGTTTAACTTGCAGTTGTTTCAGCCCAGGCCCGTGAAGTCGATAAACAGCGGTTTGTTTTCGCGCTCCGCTTGCGCCAATGCAGCCGGCAGGTCCGTTCCCCATTCGGAATGTTCGTCCGGCAGCAGGAAGGCGCTGACCCATTCGTAGGCCACGCCGCGCGGCTTCTGCGCTCGGCCACGATCGTCCTTGAAAATGCCCGGCAACAAATAGAAGGCGAACGACAGAAATACCAAGCCGAAAATCAAACGCGGTACGCCGATCGATTCGGATGCCTCATGGTCGTGCGGCAGACGATACACGTTCAGCAGATACAACCCGCACGCTGCGGCCAAGGCCACGTAAACGCCTAACACCAAGTCGAAGGTGAAATATTTGCTCGCGGCGAAGAAGTTCAATTCAGCAGCGCGGACGAATTTGAACGCCGCCGCCAACTCCAGAAAGCCCATCACCACTTTGACCGAATTCATCCACGAGCCGCTTCTCGGCAACGAACGCAGCAAGGTGGGGAACAGCGCCAAAAGGAAGAACGGCGAAGCGAAAGCCAAAGCAAAGGCCAACGGACCAAGGATGCGCTGGAGCCAGCCGACCACCGATTGCGCGGCTTCCAAGGTGATGAAGGCGCCGTAGATGGGGCCAACGCAGGCGAAACTGATGATGCTGAACGTCAACGCCATGAAAATGATACCGACCAGGCCGCCTTTGCCTTCGCGCGAGCCGGTCAGGTTGGCCAGGCCCGATGGCAATTCGATTTCATACATGCCCAACAGACTCAGAGCGAAGAAGATAAATACGCCGGTGAGAAAAACGTTGGTGATCCAGTGCTGGCTGATGATTTGCAAGACGTGGACCAGAGCGACGCCGCCGGCGGTCAAGACGGCGACGATGGTGGCGCAATATACTGCCGCCATCGTCAAGGGGTGATAATGGGCGCGCTCGCCTTGCTTGAGGAAGAAGCTGACCGTCACCGGAATCATAGGGAAAACACATGGTGTTAACAGCGAGATGAATCCACCCAGGATGGCCGTGATGATCGTGGCCCACAAGCCCGTCTCAGCGCCGCCGCCGGAGACGCTTTGCAATTGAGGACTGTTGACGACCTGGTACTCTCGCCAGTCAAAGGCCGTCTGAGCGGGAGGTGTCTGCTCCTTAAGATTCGTTCGGAGGGCGTCGGTTCTCCGCTCAGGTGTTTCCATCCGCGCCGCATCGTAGTTTTTCAGCAACTTCTGGATCTCGGGCGAAAGAGGAACAGCTTCCGCCGTCGAGATGCGGACGGGAACGGTGAGTGTCTGCTTTTCCGTCCGGCAGCCCTTAGGATCGCAGACTTGCAAGCGAAGGTTGATCTCCAGATTGCGTGTTCCCGGCAAAGCCTCGGGGCGGGCCAGCACTTGCAGCGTCCAAGTGAACGGTTTCTCGTACTCGTAGATAAGTCCGCTGCTCTCCTCGGATTTTAGTTCTGGTTCGCTCTCCACGATAGGCCAGAGAACGGCGAATTCCTTGCTGTCATTCACGCGCACCTGACTGAGCTGAGCCGTGCTTTGGGATGGCGTGTGTTTGTTAATCGGATAGGTATGCCAGCCTTCTTGCGGCGTGCCCACAATCGTGACCAGGAACGACTCGCCGCGGCGGACTTCGAATTTGTTTTCGGCGCCGACAGTGTTCTGGTCCGAAAAAGGATCAACCGGCTCCAGATGCACTGTGAAGTTGATGTGTTTGGGCTGCTCTGGCTGGGTGGAGCGAACTATCGAGTTACAGGCAGCGCAGAGAAAAATACCGAGAAAAAAAACAGGTAGAAAGAAGGAAGTACGCATAGAAAGTCCTTTGAATGGCTTCTTTATTTTTTCTTTTCTGTGTTTTTCTCTGTGTTCTCTGGGGCTAATTCTTTTGCGGCGCTTCGACGCCTTGCAATCGCAGAGTTGTAATTGTTTTCGTCTTCACCTCGACAACGCGAATACGATGGGCATTGGTATCAGCGACGTAGAGCTTGCCGTCGGCGTAGCTGAGGCCGCCCGGCTCGCTCAACTGTGCTTCGCGGCCAAGG
>OGCG01001227.1_pt1 | contig 13163 bp, 8 predicted proteins | sample 1570061 | NCBI WGS metagenome assembly OGCG01 (sample SAMN06268698, study PRJEB24515) | hot springs metagenome | isolation source: Joseph's Coat, Yellowstone National Park, Washington, USA | place: USA:Joseph's Coat, Yellowstone National Park, Washington, USA
CCATCCCCAGCCGTAAGCCCGACAATTTGGCCGCCGCCGTCGCCCAACTTCAAGGTACCGGCGCGGACGTGCATCCCTTTGTTTGCCATCAGGGTGAACCCGATGCTATTGCGCACCTGTTCGAACAGCTCGATCAAGCGACTTTTACACCCGACATAGTTGTCCTTAACGCCGCCGTCAATCCTGTTCTTGGCCCGTTGCTGGATCTCGATCTCGACGCATGGCGGAAAATTCTCGACGTGAACCTTACCGGCGCCTTGCTGACGGCGCAGGCGGCAGCGCGACGTATGTTGTCCCACCGCCGTGGTTGCATTATCTTCATGGCCTCGATCGCCGGCATCGATCCGCTTCCCGGTCTCGGCGCTTACAGCATCAGCAAAGCGGGGCTACTGGGGCTGATGCGAGCCTTGGCCAAGGAACTGGGACCGAGCGGCATCCGCGTCAACGCCGTGGCGCCGGGACTAATCGAGACCCGCTTCTCGGCGGCCTTGTTTCAGGTCCGGGCGACGTATGAACAGATCCTCCGTCAGACGCCGTTGGGGCGTCATGGTCAACCGCAAGACGTCAGTGGCGCAGTCGTGTTCCTGGCCTCGGACGCCGCAGCCTACGTAACGGGACAGGTGCTGATCGTGGACGGGGGCGGACGCATGTGATTGGGCTTGGGCAACAAATAAAGTTCGAGGTTCATGGGGCGAACGCGGTAGCAACCTATCGCTTTGTCCACGAATATGGGCCTTCTCTCACCAATTCCACCTCATGAGCCACAAGAATTAACGCCCGCATCCGCAGTTTCACCAAACTTGCTCTCGGCGGCAATGCGTCTACAATGACCTCCGATTGTAAACGCCAATAACATCTTGACACGAGGCCGTTCCATGTCCGAAAACCGTGCTTTCACCAGCGTTACTCGCCTTTTGTCCCTGCACTTGACGCCCGGCAAGCTGCGCGGCTTGCAGCGCATCTGCAACGACAACGGCACCCTGACGATGGTGGCCACCGATCAGAACAATTCCATGATCCGCATGATCAAGGACAGCCTTAAAAAAAGGGGCGAACATCGCGAGCCGACCTATCATGAGTTGGTTGAGGCCAAGATCGCCTTGGCCGACGCGCTGAGCCAGCACGCCAGCGCCATCCTGGTCGATGGCTATTACGGCGCCTGGAACACTATCGCTAGCTTCCATCTGCCGCCCCATGTGGGCATGTTAGTGCGCGTGGAAAAGTCCGCTGCGCGGGAAAGCGCCGTGGGTGCTCCCCTGGGCGAAATTGAACCGGGTTGGGGTGTGGATAAGATCAAACGGATGGGCGCGGACGCGGTCAAACTGCTGGCCCAGTTTGAGCCGACTGAACCAGAAAGCGCCGAGCACCAATTCGCTCTGATTCAGCGGGTTTACGAAGAATGCCAAAAGCATGACATCCTGATGTTGCTGGAGACGATTGCTTTTCCCTTCGGCGGCGAAAAGAAGGACAGCAAAAGCTACCTCGACCGCAAGGCCGATACCGTGATCGAAAGCGCACGCCAGCTGTCCCGTTTCTGCGACATCTATAAGGCCGAGTTCCCTGGCTGGCTGGGCCGTGACAGTGAGAACAAGCTGATGGACAATCTCCGTCAGCTGGATGCAGCCTCGGAGCGTCCGTGGGTGTTGCTCAGTGCCGGTGTCGATTATCCGGCTTACAAGCAACAAGTGGAGATGGCGGTGGCTGCCGGGGCCAGCGGCGTATTAGGCGGCCGGGCCTTCTGGAAGGAGTATTTCCAGCAGGAGGGACCGGCGGCGCGCGAACGGTTCCTACGCGGTGAAGCCACGGAGCGTGTCCGCCAAATCGATGAGATCGTCAAAGCCAAGGCCAAACCGTGGTTTGTGCGCTATGGCTTGACGATGGACCAGCTGCATTCCATGCGCGCCGCCGAGGGTTGGCACTTCCGCTACGGCGGCGGAATGGCGCCGCTGCTCGGTACCGTGCAGGGCGAAGGATATTAAGGCTTCAAAGCGAACCACAGCAGCTACAGGAGCGCGGAGAAAAACGCAGGGGAAAAAAGCAACCAAACGGATAGCTAATATTATGTTAGCCGCTATCTGAGATTTTCACTTTTCCCTTTCGGCCTATTCTTCTCTGTTTTTCTCTGTGACTCTGTGGTTAGCCTTTTTTCTGGAGGATTCTGACTATGAATCGAGGCAATCTTTCGCGGCGTGGTTTTCTGCAACGTTCGCTGGCGGCTTTGAGCGCCGCAGGGCTGCCCCGCTGGTACGCCCAGCAGGTGCTGGCGGCTGAAGAGACAACCAAGAAAAAAGCGTCTGCCAACGACACATTGGCGATGGGCATTGTCGGCATCGGCAGTCCCGCCAGTCGTAGTCTCCAGGTCGTAAGTGAGTCTGCTCCGAGTGTGAAATCCAAGCAGCTGACTTTCGTCGTCGGCTGCGACGTAGATGGTCGGCATCGCCAACGTGCTGTCACGGTGATGCGGGAGAGGGGCTTCAAGGACTTCGACGCTCCGTACAAGGATTATCGCAAACTTCTCGACCACAAGGGACTTGATTGTCTGTTGATCGCCACGCCCGATCACTGGCACGCTCAAATCGCCATCGATGCCATGAAGGCTGGCAAAGACGTGTATTGTGAAAAACCGTTGACGTTGACCGTTGCCGAAGCGCTGGCTGTCATGAAAACGGCTAAGGAAACGGGGCGCATTTTGCAAACCGGCAGCCAGCAACGCACCGTCTATAACGGCATGTTCCGTTTGGCCGTCGAATTGGTGCGGGCCGGTCGGCTCGGTAAAATCAAGACCATCGAATGCCGCATCGGCGGCAATCCAACTAGCGGTCCCATTCCGGCGGTGCAACCGCCCAAGGAATTAGACTGGGACTTCTGGCTCGGCCCGACGCCGCAAGTCCCTTATCGCCTCAAAGACGACAAAACCAATTGCCACTATAATTTCCGCTGGTGGTACGAATACTCCGGCGGCAAGATGACCGACTGGGGTGCCCATCATCTCGACATCGCTCAATGGGCCTTGAACAAAGACGGCAGTGGCCCCATCGCCGTGGAAGTCCTTAAAGCGGATGAGCCTTACAAGGGCGGCGATGGCTACAATTGCCATCCGAACTTCCAGGTCCAGTACACCTACGATAATGGTACCCAGGTGCTCGCCCTGAGCGGCGGGGGCACAGACATGGGCGACAAGCTGGTCAACAAAGACGGCCAAGTCCCCAAACACCGGAATGGCAAACCTTGGCGCGTCGGCCCGGACGAGAACGGTGTTCTCTTTCTGGGTGAAAACGGCGCCCTCTTTGTCAGCCGCGGCGTGATTTTGGCCAGCGATGCCAAAATCCTCGCCGAACCACTCAAAGAAACGCCCAAAGTCTACGACGGCCGGCCGACGAACCACATGCAAAACTTCGTCGATTGCGTTAAGAGCCGCAAGACGCCGATCTGCGATGCGGTGGTGGGGGGCAGCTCGGTGATCGTCTGCCACCTCGGCGTCATCGCCCTGAGGACCGGCAAAAAACTCAAATGGGATCCACAAACACATCAATTCGACGATGCCGAGGCCAACGCCATGCTCACTCGTCCGCGCCGCGCGCCGTGGAAGCTGGAAGGCTAAGAGCTAACGGAAATAACTCCCTCCCCCTTCGCGGGGGAGGGAAAAGCCCGCTGGCCCTAAAAGAAAAGGACCATATGGAATGCGTTGCGAGTAATTCGTACAACGAGGCGCCTCTTTGTGTGTACAGACAACTATCGCTGGCAGCTGGTGGGCATGCTCTGGTTGGTTTGCCTGTTCAACTACGCAGATCGGCAGGCAATCTTCTCCGTTTTCCCGCTCTTGAAGGAAGAGATGCATCTCAACGATGTGCAACTTGGCGTCGTCGGCAGCGCCTTCATGTGGGTGTACGCGGCGGCGTTGCCGTTGGCCGGCCTCATCGGCGATCGCTGGAACCGGAAATTTCTCATCCTTGGTGGATTGACGTTCTGGTCGCTCATTACTTTGCTAACAGCCTGGTCCCGAAAATACGAACATCTTGTGCTGTTCCGCGGCTTGGAAGGACTGGGCGAAGCATTCTACATGCCTGCTTCGTTGTCGCTCATCAGCGCATATCATGGCCCCGAAACACGCTCGCGGGCGATGGGATTGCATCAATCGAGCGTGTACGCCGGCACTGTCTTGGGCGGCACAGTCGCTGGGATTTGCGCAGATCATTATGGCTGGCGCTCCGGCTTCTACTTGTTTGGCTGTGCGGGCATCGTTCTGGCGGCGATACTGTTACTCTTGCTGCGGGAGCCGCCTCGCCGAAGCGAGCTAATCGATTCAGCAAGCGGCGATTGCTCTCTCGCTTACGTTTCCGATGCATCTGCGGATTTTCATATACCAATGGTGTTGTTGCTCATGGCGGTGTTCATCGGTGCCAATTTTGTAGCGATGATTTTCCTCACTTGGCTGCCGTCGTACCTCAACCGGCGCTTTGCCATGAGCCTAACCTTGTCCGGTCTCAACGCCACACTCTGGCTGCAAACGGCGTCCGTCGTCGGCGTCCTCATCGGCGGCTGGCTGGCGGATCGCTGGACGCGCCGGCGACGCGGCGGGCGAATGCTTGTGCAAGCCATCGGCCTATTCGGGGGCGCACCTTTGATTTTTCTCACCGGCTGGACGCTGTCGGCGCCGGTCTTGGTCGTAGCCCTGGTCGGCTTCGGACTGTTCAAGGGCTTGTACGACGCCAACATCTGGGCTGCACTTTACGACTTCGTGCCGTCATGGCGCCGGGCTACAGCAATGGGTTTCATGAATGCTCTCGGTTGGCTCGGCGGCGGCGCTGCTCCTGTACTCATTGCACTGGCCGCTGAGCGCTTCGGCATGAGTGCCGCACTCTGTGCCACTTCACTCCTCTACGTTCTTTTTGGTGCTCTGTTGCTTCTTGGCATCGTCGCATTAGCGGCGAGGAATGCGCACACTTGGGGAGAGAAAAAACCATGAGATTTGCGTGGTTGTTCTTCGTATGGGGGCTGAGCGCGTTTTTGTGTCCTGACAACTGGCTCCACGCCGACGCGCCGGTCGTTGATCTGACGCAGGCATCGGTGGTTACTCCGCCGGGCCTGAATGGACCGGAGCAAAAGGCCGTGCAGATGCTCATTGAGGAAGTGGAAAAGCGCTCCCGGATACGCTGGGAACGTGCGAACGCTTGGCCGCGCCAGAAGCAAGCGCTCGTTGTCGTCGGTCCCGTAGCAGGCGTGCGTGCGTTGACGGCTGCGCACGGCATCGCCCTAGATGAAAAACAAGGATCCGGTGGCCGGGAAGGCTATCGCATTGGCGTCGCAGGCCAGAAGGATGCGCCGGTGGTGTGGGTGGCTGGAAATGATTCGCGTGGCGTGTTGTTCGGGGTTGGCCGATTACTGCGGGAATTGCGCTGCGAGCGCGATCGCGTCACGCTGCCGAAGGGTTTTCATGTAGCCACGGCGCCGCACACGCCGCTGCGCGGCCATCAACTCGGCTACCGCCCCAAGACCAATTCGTATGACGGCTGGACAGTTGCCCTGTGGGAGCAATACATCCGCGACTTAGCTGTTTTCGGCTGCAACGCCATCGAGTTGATTCCGCCGCGTTCCGATGATGCCGCGGATAGTCCGCACTTTCCGTTGCCGCCTTTGCGCATGATGACGGAGCAGGCGCGCTTGGCGGATGCCTACGGGCTGGATGTCTGGGTCTGGTATCCCGCGATGGACCGCGATTATTCCGATCCGGCCACGATTGCATTCGCCTTGAAAGAATGGGGCGAAGTTTTTCGAGCCTTGCCGCGTCTCGACGCTGTGTTCGTTCCCGGCGGCGATCCCGGACATACGCGGCCGCGCGTGTTGCTGCCGTTTCTGGAAAAACAGGCAGCCAACCTGCGCCGCTATCATCCCCAAGCCCAGATGTGGGTTTCCGGCCAAGGCTTCGACCGCGAAGAATTGGAAGAGTTTTTCACGTTGTTGCGCCAAGGGCCGGACTGGCTGACGGGCGTGGTCTATGGTCCACAGATTCGCGTGAGCTTGGCCGATTTCCGTAAGGCGGTGCCGCGCCGCTATCCGGTGCGCAATTATCCCGACATCACGCACAGCCGGCATTGCCAATATCCAGTACCTGATTGGGATCTCGCTTTCGCGCTGACTGAGGGACGCGAGGTCAGTAATCCTTGTCCGCTGCGCATGGCCCGCATCTTTCATCTCTGCCGCCCGCATACGGCCGGCTTTATCTCCTACTCCGAGGGATGTCACGACGATGTCAATAAATGCCTCTGGAGCGCGTTGGGATGGGATGAGCGCACGGAAGTGCGCGACATTCTCCGCGAATATGGGCGTTATTTCATCGGCCCTGCCTTCGCTGAGCGCTTCGCCGACGGCTTGCTCGGACTGGAAGCAAACTGGCGCGGGCCGCTTTTGAACAACACAAACGTCGAGGCCACGCTGCGCACGTTTCAGACCCTTGAAAAAGCCGGTGGCCCGCCGGTGAAACTGAACTGGCGCTTTCAGCAAGCTCTCTACCGTGCTTCCTACGATGCCTATGTCCAAAGACGGCTCCGATACGAAACCGAACTCGAATCCGCCGCCATGAAAACGCTTCAGCAGGCTCGCACTCTCGGCGCCCACAAGGCCCTCGCCCAGGCCGAGGCGATTCTGGATCGGGCCATCAAAGAGCCGGTTGCACGCGAATTGCGAGCACGTATTTCTGAATTGGCTGAAGCGTTGTTCCAGAGTATTCGCGCACAACTCAGCGTGCCGAAGTATCAAGCTTCGGCCGTAGAACGCGGGGCCAACCTGGATCAGATTGATCATCTGCTGAACAATGCAGGCTGGCTGAAACGGCGTTTCACCGCCATTCGCGCCTTAGACAGCGAAGCCGAGCAGCTGGCCCGGATCGAAGAGATCTTGCATCGCACGGATCCTGGTCCCGGCGGCTTCTACGATGAACTGGGCGATCCAACCCGTCGGCCGCATCTGCTTGTTGGCACTGGTGCAGACCAGGATCCTGACTTCTACACCACCGTGCTGACGGGTTTCGCCTTCCGCGGCGCCGGAGCAAACTTGTCTCAGCCGCGCGCCTGGTGGCACTACGCGGAGACGCTCTTCGACCAGCCGTTGCGACTGCGCTATCGAAACCTCGACCCGTCTGCAACCTATCGGCTGCGCGTTGTCTATGGCTGCGAGGATGACCGCGAGGAGCGAAGACGGAAGGTACGTTTGGTAGCCGGTGAGAGGCACCAGATTCACAATTATCTGAGCCGGCCCTATGAACCACTGGAGTTCGCTATCCCGAAAGAGTCAATTGTCGGCGGAGAATTGCTTCTCACTTGGAGTCCGGAACCGGGCCGCGGCGGCACCGGCCGCGGTCTACAAGTGGCGGAAGTGTGGCTGCTCAAGAAGCCGCCCTCTGCCGATCGACCTCCCGGTTTGCACGACCATTCTCCCTGCCAAGGACGGTAGACGTGAGAGATCGTAGAGGGCTGATAGGAAGAAGTGATATACTTATTTATACTACATCTGGTTAAATCGGTCACCGTATTTTCTCCCGCTTCTCAAGAGAGGCGGGAGAGAAAGGGGGCACAATCATCTGGACAGAGTATGTTTTTGATACCGCTCCCTCTCTCACACCAAGAACATAAAGTCCTGCTATAAAGTCCTGCTCACGTCCCTTTTCTGCGTCCTCCTTTCGAGTTCGGCAACGCTAAAACATAATGCTAAAGAAACAGTTTCCTAAAGCCCTGCCCACGGCCGTAGGTTAAGGCTTGGAGATACCTTTTTGCAATAGATGAGTGGCTAACACCCTTTCTATTTGGAAAAGTTCGCAACTTGGCAAACTTGGCGAACTTGAACTTGACAAAAAACAAAAAACTTTCTTGCCTTTGAGCGATTTGCCGATATACTTATTACACATCAAGGGGTGAAAGTACAACACTTTTCTTGGACATGAGGGCAAACGTTTATGTTAAGCAGTGTCGCGGTGGAGGTGGACTTGATTGAAGAGTTACGTCTGCGCCGGTGGGCGCGTGAACACTATGTTCCGCGCCACCAGCGGGAAATGTCTTGGCATCCGGTCATTCTTGATGAGATGGACCGGAAAGACCGCGAAATGGCCGAAGTGGAACCCGTCTTCACCTGCGCCTGAACAAAGCAGACAGAAAAGGAGGCCTCGCGAGAGGGAAGATGAGCATCCTTTCGCGAGGTCTCTTCTGTTTTCCTCTCTTGGCAGATAATTCTTGCTTGCTTATCCAATCTACGTTCTCTTCACGTCAACCTTTTTGAGGTTGCCTTGACGACAGCTGCCTCTGCAAGCGACAATAGAACTTCCGCGTTGGCGTTTTGGATTTCTTCCCTAGCCGGCTCATTAGAGCGGCGAGGGAAAGTTGTGTCCACACGAGCGCGGAAGAAAGGGATGGCGTCAAGACGCCTATTCACCGGAAAAACCTTGGCATGAACAACAATCCTCGCAAACGCGGAACGAGTTCAGCGAAAAACGATGATACCTCGCGTACCACTGACGATGCCACACCAGCTGTGGCAGGAATCATCGAAAACATGCGCGCAGGCGCGACTCTGGAGCAACACCTCAGCCGGGCCTTCGCGCGTCTGGGGCAGCCCTTCGACGCCTCTGGGGTCTCCTTGAGTTGGACGGGGGCCGAAAGGCTTGTGAAACGCTTGAATGCTCTAGGCTGCTATCTGGAGATTCAGACACACGCGAGCCATTGTTGTTGCCGCGTCCTGCATGTTTTGAAGGGCAATGCCGTTGCCAAGCAGCTGGCTAGTATGCAAGCACCCTCCCTGCCGGAAGCGGTCGCCAAGGCTGCCTTGCTGAGCATCTTGGAGATGCAGCCTCCTCTCTCCTAACAAGTTTTTAGGGGTGGCGGACAAAACCGACCTGCTGACAGGTCGATTTTGTCCGCCAGCTCCAAGTGGCCAATGAAACGGCGCACTCTTCATCGGCGAACCGGTTTGCGATCGAGGTGGCGATTCAATTCGTCGGGGCGCAGTTGGACCGGGGCGCCGTCTGGGGGTACTTCGAGCTTGGCTGTCCACAAAATGGCGTTGACGACCAGACGGCGGAAGTTTTCATTGCCCCAGTTATTGTGGAAGTGCGCGCCGGTGAAGCCGAATGAGCGCCCGCCGTTGGCGCGGGGGAAGGCCCAGGCAAGGATCTCCTCGCGACCTTTGTGTTCCTGGGCCGCTGGGGTTCGTCGCACCGCATCAGGTGGGGTAGCTTTAAGGATCGGCGTCACGCCTTCCAGTTCCGGCTTAAAACGAATGTTGAAATACCATTCGTCCTGAAGTGCGAACGGCTTGACGCCGCGGGTGATGGGGTGTTCCGGCAAAGTTTTGATCTCGGCTCTCCAGTGAGGATTGGTCGAGAAACCCGTCTCGTAATAGCCGCCCAGCCATTGCAGCACATGCTCGCTTTGGCTTTTAGGATATTCCACGGCGTAGTGCAAATTGACGAAGCCGACGCCCTCGTCCATGAGCTTTTGCACCACGGCGCGATGGTCTGGCTGGATGATCGGATGGCCGCTGCCGCCATCCATGTAAAAGACGATCGACTTTGCGCCTTCGAAGGTTTCGGGTTTTTTCGGCCAACCATCGCGGGCCATGACGGGAAAAACGCCGGGTGTTTGGTGAAGCATCTTCATGAGCAGAGCGCAGCCAGCGAAAAATTCGTGTTCGCCGGGACCGTGGCTCGGACGGCCGGCGACCAAGACGATCTTTGTCACCTTGGCATTGTCGGGCGGCTGCTTTTCCAGCGGCACGTCAGATTGATCGTAGGGATCGACATCAGTCGCCGCCCACGTTGCCCCGCAGAACGTGGGAATGAGAAATAGGGCTAGGCTAATTGCGAGCGTTCCCACGCAGAGTGTGAGAACGAGAGGAACGGCCAAAAGTGAGTTGCTTCGCATGATGTTCTCCTCGCTAGAAATTCGCAGGCACCGGCGCCGAACCATTGGGCCGGCCCACCTACAGCGGAAATTATATTGAGGAAGCATAGGCACGCGGAGGACACGGACGCAGCAGATCAGACATAGGTCGAGCCTGCGCGAATCTCCTATATCCGCATCGTCCGGGCACTCCTATAATGGAAAATGTTGCCCCCACCGCATACATGCCCTCTGGCCTCCCACCTTGGAGCGTGTCATTGATGTATCCCTCGCATCGTTGTTTCTGTCTCCTGTGCGTTATACTGACGGCGCAGCCCACGCGAGCCGGCGACTCCTCCAAGCCGGTCAGTTTCATCAAGGATGTTGCCCCTATTCTCAAAGAAAAATGTTTCGGCTGCCACGGAGCCAAGAATCCTAAGGGCAAGCTGGACATGACCAAGTACGCCAGTCTGCGCAAAGGGGGAACTAAGGGCGATCCCATCGTACCTGGCAATCCGGACGAGAGCTATCTGCTAACGGTGCTGACCGCTACGGACAAGAAGCGCATGCCGCCCAAAGAAAGCGGCGCTCCGTTGCCGCAAAGTCAGATCGAGTTGATCGAGCGCTGGATCGCACAGGGCGCTAAACTCGATGCGGATTTGAAGCCAGGCTCCGACCTCCTGCGTGAATTGCGGCTCCGGTGGGTTCCGCCGCTGCCGCCTGCCGCTTATCCCTATCCCGTCGCCGTCACCGCCCTTGCCTTCACGCCGGACAACAAAAAAATCGTCGTCAGCGGCCATCACGAGCTGACCGTTTGGGATCTCGCCAGCAGTAGGCTGGAAAAACGCATTTACACGCGCGCTCGCCGTGCCTTGGCGATGGTGTTTCTGCCCGATGGCAAATTAGCCGTCGCTGGCGGTCGGCCCGGCGAAGAGGGCGATGTACGTATTTATGACATCCATGGCGGAACAAACCGGCGAGATGCTGGCCCTTCCGGTGTTGTCGTCCTCGATGGCGTCCACGACAAGACCGTACTGGTCAAACAACTGCTTGACGCTGACGATGAAGTATTGTGTCTGGCCCTCAGCGCCGACGGCAAGAAACTGGCCTCTGGCGGCTGCGATCGGCTCGTTCACGTTTGGGACCTCAGCGGCGGCTACGCCAACATTAAAGAGCTGCCGCCTATTGAGAACCATGCCGATTGGGTGTTCGGCATCGCTTTCACGCCGAACGGCAAACGCCTGGCCACCGCCAGCCGCGACAAGACGGCCAAACTCTGGGACCTCGAGGCCAAGGAATCGATTTTGACTTTCCCAGATCATCAAAGTCCGGTTTACGGCGTTGCCTTCAAGGCCGACGGTATGGTTGGCTACTCGGTCGGCGAGGACAATCAACTGCGCTCGTGGAAGGCCGCAGCCGAAGGTAAACAGATTCACGCATCCGGCGGCCACGGCAAAGCCATTCTCAAGTTGGTGCCGCACCCCAAGCAGCCACTCTTGGCCACATGCAGCGCCGATCAGACAGTGCGTTTGTGGAACGCCGACAACGGCTCGCTGGTGCGGACACTGAAGGGTCACAATGATTACGTTTACGCCATTGCTATCAGTTCGGATGGCAATCTACTTGCTTCGGGAGCGTTCGACGGGGAAGTGCGCATCTGGAAAGTGCAAGACGGCAACCTGGTGAAATCGTTCAATGCTTCGCCGGGTTTGGCGAAGAAATAATCAGAGCTGTGAGAGACTGTTCCAAGAAACTCCCTTATGACAATGAGATGGACTGGAGAACCTTTTTGGCAAACTGTTTCTAAGCGTTCACTCTTGCGTTTGCAATAAGCGCAAACCGATCGGCAGCGAATCGCCGAACAGCTGTCCTTGTTCCTCCTGTTCCAATTCCGACACCTCTTCAACCATGCGCACCCAATGTTCCGGGACCGACTGGCCGCGCAGCACGCGCAACACGCTTTCGCGGTAGCTATCATCGATGTCGAGAGCGCGCTGGCCGGTGCGGCGTGCCAGCTGCGATAAGCAGAACGCCCAGGCTAGGCGTTCGCTCTGGTTGCCCGGCTCGAACGACAGGATTGCCTGCAGCCATTTCTCGACGACCTGATGATGGACCACGGCGTTGAGGGGGCCGTACAGTAGCGTTCGCGCCCCCAAGCGTGTCAGCGCCCAGAAACCATAAGTCGGCACGGGACTGCGGCGCAGTGATTTGAGCAAAGCGGCGCCCAGCGCTTCCTTGTGCTTGACATCAAGGCGCTCGAAAGCCGCAGCAGCGCGCCACATTTCGGCCAATTCATTAGCGCCTGGTTTGGCAATCCCTTTGCCTTTGGCCGGCAGCAGCACCGGACGCAACCGATCGTACAGCGCTTGCTGCAAGGAGGAATGCAATCCCCCGGCGACACGCCGCCACATGATCCAGGCATCGGCGCCTGTCTCGGTCAGGCGCGGTGCCGTGCCGCGCGCACCCTTGCCAGCATCAGCACGCGGCGGAGCGGCCATCATCTTCCACAACTGTTCGACGCGATATTTATCGAGTGGATCACCGAAACCGGGACGCAGACAATAGCCGGCTAGATTGTACCAACGGCTTAAGTGCGCCGGCGAACGACGGCGACCCTCGGCAACCTCGGCCAAAAACTCCCACAGACGACGACATAAGCCAGTCGGCCAAGCGTGCCGCGGGGCATCGAGCGCCGCTTCCAGCGCTTTGCTCAATTCATGCGGTGTCAAGCCACTGTCACTTGATTCGGTGGAATAGACCGTCCGAATGAGCTGTGCGGCTTTTTGCACTTGGGCTTCCGGCCAAACATCGGTGACAGTCTGCTCCGTCCGACCATCACCTTCTCCGCGCGCTGGCGGTTCCTGCACCAAGTCACGGACGTTGAATTCCAACCGCCAGCGATTATGGCCGTCGCGCGCCACACAGAATAGTTCCAATGTGCCGATGGCCGTTGAACGGACGGCCAGTGTCACCGGCACCGATTTCGTACCGCTGCGTTTGCCGCCGCGCAACACCGTATGCAACGGCGGCATGCGCAATAGTTGATCGGGAGCCACCGTCAGTAGATCGCCCGCTTTGTCGTCGCCGCGCACCGTCGAAGTGTACAGCGGGAACATCACAGGTTGGCCAAGCGCCAGTTCTAGCTCCGGTTTGTCGAGAATAAGATCTTGTCCTTCTTCCATGTGCTGCGGCACGACGCAGACGACTGTGAGGTCTTGTTCATCGCTGTTGTTGTCCGTTCGCTGCGGTTGTTGCACACCGACATAGTACGAACGGGCGATGCCGCCGCCGATGCGG
>OGCG01001229.1_pt1 | contig 13139 bp, 17 predicted proteins | sample 1570061 | NCBI WGS metagenome assembly OGCG01 (sample SAMN06268698, study PRJEB24515) | hot springs metagenome | isolation source: Joseph's Coat, Yellowstone National Park, Washington, USA | place: USA:Joseph's Coat, Yellowstone National Park, Washington, USA
CTTTGGCCCTGCACCACTCCTGACGCCAAGATTGGAGTAGTTGACAAGATTCACTGTTGATGAAAGATCCTTCCTGAGCACTGAAAGCGAAAGATATGCGCTGAGAAGCGCAGCGCCGAGCAGTGCAAGCTTGAGGGGGTAGGAGATGAAGATTGCAACAGAACACGTAATTATGAAAGACCAGAGCGGATACGTTGAGCGCCTTGCATCCCCGTATATCCTCAGGGATTGGGGCATCACAAGCTTTGAAAAGGTCCTTGAGATGAGCAGTGAGCTGAAGTATATTGAGTAAGGAATCTTTCTTCCAAGATAGTGAACCAGGCGCGTTGAATTCTTGAGCAGTGGGATTGCAATCAAATCCATTATCAGTGCAAACGGTGCCGCAACTGCGTAGAGACGGAGTGCATAGGAGCTGCCAACGGACCCTCCACCCACAGTGGCAAAGAGCATAGATTCTGCCCCCCTGAATGCGCTTGTGCTTCCAACAAAGAATGCGTGTCTGGATGGGAAACCTATCAGTATGGCGACTGCAGATGTAAGCAGAACGTCGCTGAAGAGCATGAGCGGTACAGCTATTGCTATGACTGGTAATATTGATAGGAGCACATCAGGGTTGATGAGCATTCCGAAATAAACGAAGAAAATGGCAACGAATGCATCCCGCATAGACATGAGCTTCGATTTCAGCTTCTCTGTCATGCGTGTCTCCGCAAACACCATGCCAATGAAAAAGGAGCCTATCAGCGACTGGACATAAAGTATCTGCGCAAGCGCAGCCGACATGAATACCATTCCAAGTGCAAAGAGGATGAAAAGTTCGTCATTTTTGATGCGGTCGAGCTTTGTTATCACCCTTGGAATCACCACAAGCGCGAGAAGCATGAAGATGGCGTAGAATGAGCTTATGGCACCTATCAGTGTGAGCAGGGAGGCGTGGGATGAGTGGTTAAGCACAAATCCGCCAGCTATTGTCAGCAGAAGCATTGCTATGAAATCCTCAACCACACTCATTCCTATGATGAAGTCTGTCTCAGGTGCAGTGAGACGTCCAATCTCCATCAGTGTCTTTGCAGCTACAGCTGATGAGCCTGTGGCTATTATGGCTGCAAGGAAAAAGGATTCCTCAACAGGCCATCCCAGGAAGACACCAAGCAGTATGCCTATGAACATATCCATTGCAAAATTGAATACTGCAAGTATTGTCGCCGCAGTCCTCGTCTTCTTCAGCTTGCTGACTGAAAATTCAAGGCCCACAAAGAACAGGAGAAGCACGAGCCCCATCTTTGCAAAATAGGAAAGGAGCACCGTGCTCTGTATGAGACCTGTATAGTGAAATCCGAACACGTTGAAACTTATGTAAGGGCCCATGAGTGCGCCCGCAGCTATGTAGCCCAGGATCATGGATTGCCTGAGTTTGGAAGCAAGAAGAGCGCCGAGGAAGGCGGCAACCATTACGAGTCCAAACTGAAGATAAAGTTCAGTGTCTGATATCATGTTTCTCTACCTGCTGTTAGAGTGCATCCCTTCTCCTGATCTTCGAATGGTTACTTAAGGATTGCTTAACTGCATGACAATTGTCAGACGGAACTGATTTAAACACACCTGATGCTACAGGAATCATGCCCAGACCATTTGTGGCTGTTAACTGCGCTTCATCCATAGATGGAAAGATATCAAGCGCTGCGAGAAGGAGGGTTCAGCTTTCCTCCCCTGAAGACAGGGAGAGGGTTATGAAGCTCAGAGAGGAGTTTGATGCAATCGCTGTGGGTGTGAACACAGTGCTTGCTGATGATCCGCTGCTGCTTCCTTCAGACAGCGAGCAATGGTCAGGGCGCATTAAAAGGGTTATCTTTGATTCCAGGCTGAGGACACCAGCAGGTGCAAGGGCTCTGAAATATGGAAATACAGTGATATTCGCATCCAGAAATGCGGAAGGGGAGATACCCGGCGCAAGCATCTTCAGGTACGGGGAGGAAAGGGTTGATTTGAAAAAGGCGCTTGCAAAATTGCATGAGATGGGTGTAAAGAGATTGCTTGTGGAAGGCGGTGGGGAGCTCATCTTTGAATTTTTCAGGTTCAGGCTTGTAGACCGTCTTATTGTGTACACTGCCCCTCTGATCATAGGAGGGCGCTCCTCTCCTACAATAGCAGATGGTGAGGGTTTCAGCGACCCATCTGAATTTATAAAGTTGAGGCTTATCAGCTTCAGGAAGATGGGTGAGGGTATTATTACAGAATATGAATCCATATGATGTGCAGGAAGGCATGCGTTTCCTTGCTGACAATATGCTCGGCAAGCTGGCCAGGTGGCTGCGTATCATGGGCTATGACACAGCATACGCTCAGAATGAAGAGGATGCGGAGCTTGTCGCAAGGGCTGAGGCCGAAAGCAGGATATTGCTCACCAGGGACAGGGAGCTTGCAAGAAGAAAGGGTCCTCAATCCCTGTTTATTGAGAGCATATTGCTGGATGAACAGCTCAGGCAGGTCATTGAAAAATTTCAACTCAGTGTAATGGAGGAGCTGAGATGCACCGAGTGCAATGGTGTTCTGGTCGGGGTACAGGCAACCACTCTGAAGGGAAAGATAGAGCAATCTGTGCTGGAAAGACAGAATGAATTTTACATGTGCAATGACTGTGGCAAGATTTACTGGAAGGGGACCCACTGGATACACATTGAGGAAAGGCTGAAGGGGCTGATGCAGGTGTTGAGATGAGGGCACGGGTTGCAATAACACTATTTCTCCTTCTTTTTGTAGTTGCAGCTGCAGTGCTTGTTGCAGGTGTACTGTCGGGCTCCCTTCACATTGGCTTCTTCCTGCTCTTCCCTGTGATCTATGGGACGGGCTTTACCCCACTCATAGCATTTATTCTTGTAATAATTGCATTCATGATACTCTTCTTCATTCCCTTTTCTGCGTATGAGAGAGAGCCTGCGCATTATGAGTATGAGGAGCAGCCCGTCCAGTATGTGGAAAGGGAGCCGCCGCCTCTTCAGCAGAGCAGGGAATTCGGTGGTGTGATTTTCATTGGTCCAATACCAATAGTATTTGGGAGCAGCAGAAGGATGACCAGATACATGATTATTGCAGCTGCTGCTGTGGCACTGTTGCTCTCAATTTATTTTCTCCTCCTTTTCTTCAAGTAGGCTTTTTGCAGCCTCCTCAACACCTGTGCGCATCTTCCTTGCCCTCTCTCTCACAGCACCTATGGTTTTTATGTAATCTTCATAAGAGAGCTTCATCCTTCTCATTGCCTTTCCCAGTGCTCTTTCAAAACTCTCCCCCTTTCTCTGTTTTTCAAGGGCCTGGCGAAGAGCATCTATGCAACTGTCAGCTATTTCCAACGCTCCACTTCCCTGAGAAAATTGATGAATATCTCCCTACCATGCTCTGTATCCTCCACTTCAGGGTGGAACTGAAGTCCGAATATTGGCCTCTCGATGGACATCATTGCCTCAACTCTGCATTCTTCACTTCCCGCAAGGAGCTCGAAACCAGGCGGAAGCTCCTTCACCTCATCTGAATGGGATTCCCATGCGATGAATCGTGAAGGAAGGCCATCAAGCACTCCCTTTGCCTCGTAAACCTGAATATAAGCTCTGCCGTATTCGCCCCCGCTTCCTCTTCCCGTTCGTCCCCCGAAGTGCTCTGCTATGAACTGATGTCCGACACAGATACCAAGGATGGGTTTTCTGAATGCATCAATATACTTTGAAAGCAGTCCAAGCCTCTCCCGCTCCCTGTATACACTGGGTGAACCACCGCTGAGCACCAGCCCATCAGCTTCCATTATCCTTTCAACAGGAGAGGTGTTCGGAACAACAGAGACATCTGCCCCCAGGTCCCGAAGCATTCTATACTCTCTGTGTGTCCACTGCCCTCCATTGTCTATAACCAGTATGCGCAATGAGCTGAAATCCATCTCAGCACTCCATAGTCAGGAATGTAAATAATCTTTAAGAGGATAAGCTGAAGTACTGACCCACACGTATACCCTGTGGTAATGAGATGCCAGATGATTTGATCACAAAGCTGGGGAAGGAATCTGCGAAGCTGATCGATACTGAGGGGCTCTTCGTACAGGCGATGCAGGAGATAGTGAGGGACGAGATAAAGAGGAGAATAAATGCAAGGATTGAGAGGGATCCTGCACTCAAGCAGGAGATAAAGGCTGCTGTCTCTGATCTGATTGAGGGGAGGATAAGGGAGGCTGTTGCTGTAATGCGCCTTGGAAAAATAGCGGCAAGGGTAGGTGTGGAGATGCTCCCCGAAGATCTCAAGGAAGAGGTTACAAAGGAATTTGCATCAATACTTGAAAGGGAGATATCTGAATTATTCCAGAAGATCTCCTGAAAGTGATACAATTGCATGAATTGTCTCCAGACCATCCAAGATATGCCTCCCTGATGACTAGGAAGAGGCTCGCCGAATTCATGGAGCAGGGGATTGTCCATCCCACAGGTCTTATAGCGCATGGCAGGGGGGAGGCATTCGACTACCTAATTGGCGAAAGGAGCCAGCCATTCTCCCTGATTTCAGAGGAGGTTGCAGCTTATGCGATAATGAACGCAAAACATCCTGTGATCTCTGTCAATGGGAACGTTGCTGCGCTCTGTGCCCCGGAAGTGGTTAGTCTTGCAAAGGCAACTTCAGCACATATTGAAGTGAATCTGTTCCACAGAAGTGAGGAGAGGGTCAGGAAGATAGAGGCACTGCTCAGGAATGCGGGCGCCGATGATGTGATAACAGAGGCAGATTACACTCTAAAGAATGTGCACAGCAGCAGAAGCATGTCCGCCCATCGGGGCACTGGTCTTGCGGACGTGATGCTCATACCGCTTGAGGACGGTGATAGGGCAGAAGCGCTTGCCTCCCTGGGGAAGTGTGTTATTTCAATTGATCTAAATCCACTTTCCAGAACATCGAGAGTGGCAACAATATCCATAGTGGATGAAGTCTCCAGAGCACTTGCCAATATCAGGCGCTTTGTGCAGGAGAATAAGGTGGAGGAGATGAGGGCGCGATTCAATTCATTCAACAACAAAAAAAATCTTGGTGAAGCACTTGAATTCATTGCCCGGAGGTTAAGATCCATTGCAGAAGAACAGGCCTGAAGGGGATGTTGAGGAGGGCGTCAGAAAGATAGAGTGGGCACGCGCTCACATGAAGCTCCTCGAAAGCGCAGAGGAGGAACTTGTGAGAGGAGGGCAACTCAGAGGGCTGCGCATCTCAATGGCCATGCATGTCGAGGCAAAAACAGGGTGCCTGGCCATTGCATTGCAGAAGGCAGGGGCAAAGGTGAGGCTTGCTGGATGCAATCCACTATCGACGGACAACGATGTTGCACTTACACTTGAAAGCAGATACGGCGTGGAGACACACGCAAGGAAGGGGGAGGCTGAGGAAGAATACTATGAGAACTTGAACAGGGTCCTTGATATAAATCCGCATCTCATAATAGATGATGGCGCAGATCTCATCTCCCTTGTCCACACAGAAAGAAGGGAGATGCTGGAGGACATCATAGGCGCAAACGAGGAGACTACAACTGGCGTCAACAGGCTGCGTGCAATGCATTCTGATGGTAAGCTTGAGTTTCCTGTTCTTGCAGTTAACGATTCAAAGATGAAGTATCTCTTCGATAACAGATACGGCACAGGCCAGTCAACTCTGGACGGTTTCATGAACGCTACCAATCTTCTGCTTGCAGGCAGGAATGCTGTGGTTGCAGGCTACGGATGGTGCGGAAGGGGAATAGCCTCCAGGTTAAAGGGGATGGGAGCCATAGTGAGTGTGACTGAGGTGGACCCCATCAAGGCTGTGGAGGCAAGAATGGATGGGTTCAGGGTTGGAAGAATGCGCGATATGATTGGGGATGCTGATCTTGTCATCACAGCGACAGGGTGCAGGGATGTGGTGACATATGAGGACATGCTCAGGGCAAAGGATGGCTGTATGCTTGCAAATGCAGGCCATTTCAATCTTGAGGTAGATGTAGAGAATCTCAGAAAGAAAGCGAAGTCCCGTCTCGTGAGAAGGTATGTGGAAGAGTTCAGACTTGAAAATGGAAAGAAACTGTATCTGCTTGCAGATGGAAGATTGCTCAACCTTGTATCAGGCCAGGGGCATCCGGTTGAGATAATGGATATGAGCTTTACCGTTCAGGCACTGGGTGCTGAATACATGGCTGTCAGGGGTAAAGAGATGGATCCGGGTGTCTACACAGTTCCCCAGGAGATAGATGTAAGGATAGCAAGAATGAAGCTGAAGGTGGAAGGGATAAAGATAGACAGACTCACTGCAGAACAGAAGGCATATTTGTCTGAATGGAAAGAAGGCACATGAGAGACTGGCAGAGGCTGGGAAAGGGAAGGAGACACAACTTTCTCTGCATCCTGGGACATGTTAACACAGATATTATCTACAGTGTTCCCAGGCTCCCGGAGAAGGGGCTTTCGATAAACACAATTTCAGTCAGTGAGAGGTTTGGGGGCACGGCTGGCAATATGGCAATAAATGCAGCAATGCTTGGCATTCCCACTGCACTCGGCACATACATAGGTTACGATTTCAGCGAAGAATTCACACGCATGCTGATTGCTGCCGGTATAGATGTCTATGACACAATAAAGCTCAGGGGGCACAGGACACCGCGCTGCCATATCTTTGATGACGGTACGGAACAATCGTATGTCATTGAGCAGGGTGCAATGGCGGCTGAAGGAAGATATCCATTGTGGAGGCATGCAATTGCCTCCTCCAGCTACGTGCATGTTTCCACAGGCGATCCGCTGAGATACTTAAGCGCCCTGAAAGGGAGAAGGTACAACTTTGATCCAGGACAGGAGATCAGCTATCGCTATACGCCCTCAGTTCTTAAAAGAATGATGAGGGGGTGTGACATATTCTTCTGCAACAGGATAGAGCTGCAGCATGCTGCAAGGTTGCTGAAACTGAGCAGGGCAGAGGAGATATGGAGATATTGCAGGGCAGCCATATGCACTGAAGGTGCTCGGGGCGCCGTCATCATCTCAAAAGATGGAATGAGAAGGATAAGGGCTGTTAAAACCAGGAAAGTCGAAGGGACAGTAGGGGCAGGGGATGCGTTCAGGGCTGGTTTTTATGCTGCACTCTTTCATGATATGGATATGGAGGCCGCAGTCGAAGTGGGCAATACAATGGCCTCGCTGCATATTGAGGGCCGGCGCACAACATGGGAATGGCTCAGGCGAAGATGGAAAAGGGAATACGGTTAGAGACATACTTTTTTTAATTCCCTGTTGCATGCAGTGTTAAGGTGGAAAGGTGGCAATTGGGTTCGTCCTCATAAGCACTGCACCTGCGAGAGAGCATGAAGTATATAACGAGCTGCTGAAGGTGAAGGAGATTGTTGAACTGCACCCTCTCTTTGGCGAATACGATCTCATAGCGAAGATAGAGGCTGAGGATTTCAATAAGCTCGGGCAGGTTGTGGTGGACAAGGTTCGTTCCATTCCAGGTGTGATAGATACGAAGACGCTGACTGGGATAAAGTTTTAATATTGAACAAATGTGCAGAGGTGAAATATGACATTGCTGTTCCTGCTTTCAGCTTCGAATGCGATACCCCCTGAAAATCTCGGCAACTTCATGACAGTGCTTCTGCTAACATTCAGCATCTTTATGATCCTCGCAGGTGCTTTTACCTCCTATTTCGGGACGGGGAAGAGCAGGGTGGTGGGTGTAATACTCCTAGTCGTTGGCATCATAGTTGCTGTTGCATGGCTTGCAGTCGCAAGCGTGAACAAGTACACGGACCCCGGGCTTGCAGATGTGATCTGGGGAGCCTTCCTGAGCATTGTTGCTGCAATCATAGGCGCTGTTGTGGCAGTATTTGTGTTTCTCTTCGCCATAATGAAGACATGAGCACTGCAATTGTTTATTAATTTAGAATATGTCCTGTGGCTGTGTTCAAGACACAGGAGTTTGTTGAAAAACAGGTTCGCTGGATCAGGGAGACTGTAAGGGGAAAGGCCATAGTTGCCTTATCCGGGGGTGTGGACAGCACTGTTGCAGCTGTGCTTGCAGAGAGGGCCATAGGCAGTGAGCTGCTTGGCATACATGTGGATACTGGTCTGATGCGCAAGGGGGAAAGCGAGAAGCTCAGAGCTGTATTCCAGAGGCTTGGCCTACATTTCAGGATAGTGAATGCATCCGAGAGATTTCTGAAGGCAATTGAAGGTGTTGCAGATCCTGAGGAAAAGAGGCGCATCATAGGGGCCGAGTTCATAAGGGTATTCGATGAAGAGGCGAAATCCTTTGGAGCTGAGTACCTGGTGCAGGGGACGATAGCCCCGGACTGGATAGAGAGCGGTGACACTGCGCGGGACAGGATAAAGTCGCACCATAACGTGGGAGGGCTTCCATCAACTCTCCAACTCAGGCTTGTTGAGCCGCTGCGCGATCTCTATAAAGATGAGGTCAGGGAGATTGCACGGTACCTGGGGGTTGAGACTTCTGAAAGGCAGCCATTTCCAGGGCCAGGACTTGCCATAAGGATTGCGGGAGAGGTGAATGAAGAGAGGCTGGAGACAGTCAGAGAGGCGTGTGCTATAGTGGAGGAGGAAATCGAGAAGGCTTACGCCTCCTCCATAATAACTGAACTTCCGTGGCAGTACTTCGCAGTGCTGCTTCCGATCCGAAGTGTTGGTGTGCAGGGGGATGTCAGGGCATATGGCTACACAATAGTGGTCAGGGCTGTTAGATCAAAGGATGCAATGACAGCACGCTTCTCAGACCTGCCCCGCGAGCTGCTAGAGCAGATATCTACAAGGATAACCAACAGGCTGTCGTCAAAGGTCACCAGGGTGCTGTTTGATATAACCAATAAGCCACCTGCCACAATAGAATGGGAATGATCTCATTCCCCGTTCACCTTTTGTTCTGCAGGCAGCTGCTCTGTTGTTGCACAGGGCAGCGTTCCATTACTGCATGTATTTTTATGTAAAAAATGGCAGAAATCTTCAGAAGCCAGGCTTCTCTATAGCAGGAAGACTCAATGCGCACAGAATGATGCACTGTTAATGGCCATTCAGCGGGATGATGATGTCAGAAATGGAGGCTTTACAACCACTCCCTGGGCCTCCTTACCATGTGATTTCAGCAGCACCTGGCTCCCAGCTTCAGGCCAGGGATAAAAATAACCCATGGCAATGGGGCATTTCAGCACCGGTGAATAGCCACCGCTTGTAACATTCCCCTCGCTTCCGTTACAGAGCACGCGGTCACCGTGCCGAGGAATGACCCTCCCATCTATCCTGAAAGGTGTGAGCCTCATGTATCTCCCTGATGACTTCTGCTCCATCAGTGCCTCCTTCCCGATGAAATCGTGTGACCAGGTGATGATCCATTCATAGCCTGTCTCAAGCGTTGTCTGATTTCCATCAAAATCTGTACCTGAGAGAAGATAGCATTTTTCAAGTCTCAGCGAATCCCTAGCACCAAGTCCTGCGGGCTTGAGCCCCAACGGCTGGCCCTTTTTCAATATCTCTCTCCATATCTCTATTGCGCGTTCCCTGTTCACGAAGATTTCGAATCCATCCTCACCCGTGTAACCAGTCCTTGTGATAAGTGTGCTCCCTTTATCAGGCAATTTGCCCATGATCAGTGCCCTGAAACTTCTCAGATTCACTGCATCTGGAAAAAGTGCGGACATTATTTCAGCCGACTTTGGTCCCTGCAGTGCAATGCAGCATATCTCACTGCTCACATTCAACACATCACACTTAGAATGCTCCATGCACCAGTTGAATACCCTCTCCGTCGTTGCTGCATTTGGGACTGCAATGAACTCATCTGAAGAAAGGCGGGTTATTATTGTATCGTCTATTATCTTCCCCCTTTCGTCAAGGAAATGGGTGTAGACGCATGTGCCCACCGGGACACTGCTCACCTGCCTGGCTGATAACATATCGAGTGTCTCAGCTGCCCCGCTCCCACTGAGCAGTATCTCCCCCATGTGTGAAACATCAAAGATGCCCGCGCTTTCCCTCACTGCCATGTGCTCAGAGATGATTGATTCATAGTAGAGAGGCATCTCCCAGCCTGCAAACTCAACAAAATGTGCACCAAGCGCTTCATGCTCTGGATAGAGAGGTGTCCTCTTCACACTTCGTTTCCTCCCTTTTCAAGTATCTTTTCGAGCTGGCTCACCATGACATCTGCAGGCACATCCGGCATCGTAATAATATTTGCCATCCCTGCCACACTCCCCTTCTTCTGCCTTATCTCGAGGAGCCCTAGGCCTGCAAGTTCCTTTATGTGCGCATAGAATTGAGTGCGTGCCCTAGGCTTTTCATCGAATTCCTCACACGCCACCCTGTACCCCTTCTCTATCTCAGCGGTTTCAGCAAACGCCTTATTTCTCAGCACTCTGGCGGCTGAAAGCATTATGAGCATCTGCTCCTTACTGAGCCCTAAAATTTTTTCTTCCGTCACATATGCATATGTTGCAGCCTTTGCACCCCTCACATCCTCCACGCTGATTGAGGAAGCGCCCCTCTCATTTGCAAGCATGCCTGATTTCTCAAGCAGCTCTATTGCGAAGCGTGCATCCCCCCATTCACTTGCCGCTTCAGCAATCGCCTCAATTACTTCATCGCTGTAGCTTCCAGCAACAAGCGCCATCTCTGCTCTTGCCATGAGTATGTCATAGAGCTCTTCTGTGGTGTATTTTGTGAACTCAATTATATTCGACCTTTTGAATGTTGAAAGTGCAGCGGGATCCAGCATATCAAGCACGTGCCTTTGGGAGATGAGTATAATGGAGAGCTTGTTGCGCAGCGAATCCGATTCCTCAGAGAGCCTGCTCAGAAAATAGATGAGGTCACCTGCGTTTGCGCGAAGCAGAGCATCAGCCTCATCAATTATGAATATAATGTGCCCCTGTCTCTTTTCAATGTGCTTACGCAGCACCCTCCTGAGCTCCTGCGCTGAGAAACCCCTGTCAGGAAAATTCTGATCGAAGTAGTTTATCAGCTTCAGCAGCGTTGCAGTTTCGCTGTTTCTCTGCCTGCAGTTAACTATTGTCCATTCAATGAGCTTTCCCTGTCTTCCAGCCCTGAGTGCAAGCTCTGTGCAAAATCGTTTTGACGTTACAGTCTTCCCTGTCCCGACGCTTCCCACAAGGACAGCGTTCTGTGAATAGTTATTATCAATAACTGGAGAGAAGAGCATCTCAAGTCTGTGCAGCTGACGCTCCCTGTGAGGCAGCTTTTCAGGCACATAGTCGAACGATAGTTTTGAAATATCTTTGAAGACACCCTGTGACATGCCCGATCAAACTTAACGGCAACTTCTCTTATAAATAACGTCATTGCAGAAAATGGCCATGAACATTCTCGCTTCCTCCCCACGACGAAAATGAGATGCGGATAAAGGAGCACTTTGCAACTGCAAAAGATATATCTGATATCCATGAGTTGTTATCCAGTACCAGGAGGGGATATTTTCAACAGTGTCCTGGCCATCAGTGGAGGTCTTGTATTCTTTCATGTTTCTGATAGAATAACTCCATGAGTGGGATGTGCGGTTTAGGTAGTTTAGAGAAGCTGGACATAAATCACGAATACATTGAGAGCAGGGAGCAAAGTGTAAACTGTGTGGACATAAACATCATAATCTGGGATATATCTAGCATGGGATTGCTGTTAGGGGCGGTATCAGACGCATAACTTCTTTGAATATACAAGGCAGGAGTTAAACAACCGGAGCACAGAAAAACAAAAGACAAAATTATCTACATTGTCAAAGAAAGTTCAACATCATGCAAAGCTCAGCCCTGTGCATTGCCAGAACCATCTTTCCTGTATCTCCCTATCAAAAGTGAGATGTCCCTGCACACTGCATCCATCAGTTTGAGCTCTTCATTCCCGAACGGTGGAGGGGAATCGCGATAGAGCATGAGTGCCCCCAGCGTCGCATCTCCGGCTGTCAGAGGGATGCCAAGCACGCTCTCAAACGTCTCTACATTCGTTCCTGGTATGTGCACTCCCTTTGTTGGCTCATTTGTTGCATTTGATATGAGAACTGGAGCTCTGTTTTTTATTACTGAGCCCACTATGCCTGCACTTGCGCTGAACTCAAACCCTCTCAGGTTTTCAGAAATACCGCTCCTGTAGTACTCTGCGCATAAAGCTACCTTATCAGTCTCGCTGTTGTATTTCCACAGAAGAGTTACATCGGCGCCGACCATGTCATTTATCTCTGGCATGATGTCGTTCAGAGCATCATAGTCACTCTTGCCATAAGCCATTGCATTCACAATTGACTGCTCGATCTGCAGATGGCGAAGCCTGGAATAAAGTTCCTTGACAAGCGAGAGTTTACTCATTGTTGTGGAGGCCAATCTGGCAAGCTGAGAAAGTCGCTTTGCGTCAATTGATGTAAACCTTCTTCCATCCCTTCTTGTAAAAGCTACGAGCACCAGCACATCCTTATCATTGCTGATCTTCACAGCCATCATCTGCTGTCCATTGAGCTTTGCCCCCCACTCCTCCTCCAGAATCACATCCTCAAAGATCCTTGTCTCGAAAGGCGTATCATTGAAATGCAGACCTATTGGACCACTGTTGTATACCGCAGCTCCTGCATCGACTGTGGATAGAGTCGAATATTCTTGATACCACCATTTTCAGCAACTATGAGCACAGTTGAAGCGTTAAAGAGCTCCGAAACCTCCACCGCAAGCAATGAGACAAACTCCTTGAAGTTGCTGCTGGAATAGAGCTTAATTTCAGATTGCTGAAGTCTCTCAAAATCAAGCAGTAACTTTCTCTTTTCACCCCTTGCATTTATCCCCCTCAGTGCATTCTCTGCAATATACGATAGCATCTTCAGGTCGCTGAGCTCATCTGCAGTTAATCTGTCATATCTGCTGCCCACAGATATGTGCCCCTTCCTTCTGACATCAAGTCTGAAAGGCGCGCCCGCAAAGCTTTTGAAAATACCTCTGCCTGCTACCATTTCAACCTCATTTACAAGCTGAGGCTCCATGTTTGGTAGCATTCTCCAGATGAGTGTTTGCATTTCCTCAGTCAAAGCACTCACATGCTGTGCGGGCATGATGCTGAAGCTTGCAGATACTCATCTGGAGAATG
>OGCG01001231.1_pt1 | contig 13104 bp, 13 predicted proteins | sample 1570061 | NCBI WGS metagenome assembly OGCG01 (sample SAMN06268698, study PRJEB24515) | hot springs metagenome | isolation source: Joseph's Coat, Yellowstone National Park, Washington, USA | place: USA:Joseph's Coat, Yellowstone National Park, Washington, USA
AGAGGTGGCTGCCGAGCGGGCGACCCTGGAGGCGATCGCCCGGAACGAGAACAAGCCTGAGGCGGCTATCCCGAAGATCGTGGAAGGCCGCCTCGCAGCCTGGTACAAGGACGCGGTGCTCTTGGATCAGCCCTACGTGCGGGACGAGAAGAAGACCATAGCCGAGCTGTTGGGAGATGCTCGGGTAAGGCGCTTCGACGTGGTGCGGGTCGGCTCCTAGGAAACCAGAGGCAAGAGATGGCGAAGGCGCGCTGGTCGCGAGTGGTGCTCAAGATCTCCGGCGAGGCGCTGGCGGGGGAACGCCGTATCGACACCATCGATGCCGAGGCGGTGGACCGGATCGCCAAGGAAGTGGCAGAAGCCCGTGCTGACCTCGGAGTGGAGATAGCGATAGTGGTCGGTGGCGGCAACATCTGGCGAGGCGACCGGGGCGCAGCGGTGGGCATGGACCACACCACCTCGGACCACATGGGCATGCTTGCCACGGTGATCAACGCCCTTGCCTTGCAAGATGCCCTCGAGCGGAGGGGTCAGCCAACCAGGGTGCAGTCGGCTCTGCCGATGGCAGCCGTGGCCGAGCCCTACATTCGTCGCCGAGCCGTTCGTCATCTCGAGAAGGGTCGAGTGGTCGTCTTCGCCGCGGGCATGGGGAATCCTTACTTCAGCACAGACTCCGCGGCCGCTCTGCGGGCAGCAGAGATTGGGGCCCAGGTTGTCTTGAAGGGTACTCACTCGGGGGTGGATGGCGTCTACAGCGCAGACCCATTGGTCGACCCGGCAGCGGAGCGCTTTGACGAGATCTCCTACGCCGAGGTGATGGCCCGAGACCTTAGGGTCATGGACATGACCGCAATCACCTTCGGCAAGGACAATGGCCTCGAGATATTGGTCTTCGACCTGATGAGGCCGGGCAACGTGAGAGCCGCGCTCGAAGGTCTCCCGATCGGTACGCTGGTCAGGTGAACGAGGACTCCATTGTCGATGAAGCGCTGGCGGAGGCTCGCCAGCGGATGGCAAAGGTGGTGAGCCACCTACAGGGCGAGTTTGCCTCCATTCGCGGAGGTAGGGCTTCGCCTGCCTTGGTAGACAGGATCAAGGTCGACTACTACGGCTCCGAGGTTCCCCTGAAGCAGCTCGCCTCGATTACCGCACCAGAGGCCCGACTCCTTGTCATACACCCCTACGACAAGTCCTCGCTGAAGTCAATTGAGAAGGCCATCTTGGCGTCCGACCTCGGAGTGAATCCGACCGACGACGGCCAGGTGATCCGCTTGAGCTTCCCTCAGCTAACCGCAGAGCGGCGCAAGGAGCTTGTCAAGCTGGCTCGTGCCCGAGCCGAGGAGGCTCGGGTAGCGGTGCGGAACCTCCGTCGTGCGATCCGCCACGAGCTGGAGGCGCACACCAAGAAAGAGGAGGGCGGCATCTCCGAGGACGAGGTCGAGAGGGCCGAGAGGGAGCTCGAGCGGGTCACCCACGAGTTCGTGGCCGAGATCGACCGCATGCTCGAGCACAAAGAGCAAGAGCTCCTCGAGATCTAAGCGAGCCTAGGGCTCGCGCTGGAGGAGGGTAGTGGATCCCACGAGCGAGGGTTCGAGCGAGGTGCGCAGGGACTCGCCCAGGGTGCGCATAATTGGGGCCGCCGAGGCGTCTGGGGAGCTCTCGCGAGTGGAGGTTGATCTCACTGAGAGCGCGCCAGCTTCGCCCTCCGAGCAGCGAGCTTCGGGCGAGGCCTTCGAGGCCGAGGCTTCTTCTCCGGGGATGGAAGCGCCTGCCTGGCTGGAGACGCAGTCGGCTGAGGCGCCTTTAGCCGCTTGGGTCGAGGACAGCCACACGGACGGGGGCGCCAAGCAACCCGAGCCAAGCGGCCCGGATGCGAAGGAGTTGGGGAAGGCTTCCCGAGACGAGGGGGCCGAGGAGCCTCAAGGCTTTGCGCAGCCTCCGGGCCAAGCAGAAGGTGTTCTCTCTCCTAGTGAGAGCCGAGCAGATACTTCTCCTGAGAGCGAATCTTTGCTCCATGGCGGCCGGGCGACTTCCTCGCTTGGCGAAAGCCTTCCGAGGAGAGCCGCCAAGCGGGGGGGGAAGAGAGCTGTCGAGCGGTTGGGGGTGGGCATTGTCCTCGGCGGCGTGGCCATTGGGGCTTTCCTGGTCGGCAGCGCCGCCTCATTGGCTCTAGTCAGCTTGGTGGTTGTGGGCGCCGAAGCCGAGGCCTACGCAGCGCTGAGCAAGGCCGGCCGGCGCCCTGCCAGTCTGATTGGCTTGGTAGGGGCGGCCTCTGGCGTGGTTGGGGCATATTTGAAAGGCCCCGATGTGCTTCCGCTGGTCGTGGCTCTCGTGATTGTTGCCAGCTTCGTCTGGTATCTGTCGGGGGTGACCAAGGCGAGAGCGTCACGCGGGATCGGGGCTACCCTCTTTGGCTTCGGGTGGGTGGGTCTCCTGGGATCCTACGCGGGGCTGCTGTTGGATCCGAAGGCATTCCCAGACCGCCATGGGATTGCCTATTTGCTTGGGACTCTTGCTGTGACCGTGGCTTACGACGTCGGTGGCTATGCCGTCGGGTCGGCTTTGGGGCGCCACCAGATGGCTCCTGCTGTTAGTCCCAACAAGACCTGGGAGGGCCTCGCTGGAGGAAGCATAGCGGCCATCGCAGTAGCGATCGAGGTGATCACCAGGATCCACCCCTGGACGTTGTCGGAAGCGGTCGCCCTCGGGGTGGCAGTGATCGTGCTGGCGCCCCTAGGGGATCTGGCGGAGTCCATGATCAAGCGAGAGATTGGACTAAAGGACATGGGCTCGGTGCTCAGGGGTCATGGCGGCTTGTTGGACCGCATCGACGCGGTCCTATTCGTCCTCCCAGCTGCCTATTACATACTGGAGGTCTCCCATGCGCACTGACGGAGCCTTGGCCAGCCTGAAGCCGAAGGTCTCTGCGCCTGGGCGCCGCAGCGTCTACGTAGCCGGATCCACTGGATCGATCGGCCGCCAGGCTCTGGAAGTAATAGAAGCCCTCCCGGAGCACTTTGAGTTGTATGCGCTCTCCGCCGGCTCCAACGTGGCGGGCTTGAGGGACCAAGCTCTCAGGTATAGGCCGCGAGTGGTAGCCGTCGCCGAAGCCGAGCGGCTAAGGGAGCTGAAGGGGGCCTTGCCGGCAGGTGTCAGGGCCGTGGGAGGGCCAGGGGCGCTGGCGGAGCTGGCTGGGGAGGCCGACGTCGTTTTGAATGCAATCGTGGGGTTCGCGGGTCTGCCGGTTAGTCTGGCTGCTCTCGAAGCGGGGCGGCGCCTGGCTCTGGCCAACAAGGAGTCGCTGGTGGCGGCAGGTCCCCTGGTGGCCAAGGCCTTGGAGGGTGGTGGAGAGCTCGTTCCGGTCGACTCGGAGCATTCGGCAATCCATCAATGCCTCTCGGGGGGCAAGCTCGAGGAGGTGGCCCGCTTGGTGCTCACGGCAAGCGGCGGGCCTTTCCGGGGGAGGCCCAAAGAAGAGCTGGAGGATGCGGGCCCAAAGGAGGCACTCGCGCATCCCACCTGGCGGATGGGGGCCAAGATAACGGTTGACTCCTCTACGCTTATGAACAAGGGACTTGAGGTGATAGAGGCGCATGTGCTCTTCGGCCTCCCTTACGAGCGCATCGAGGTGGTCGTACATCCGCAGTCGATCGTCCACTCCATGGTTGTCTGGAGGGATGGCTCGGTGATGGCGCAGCTATCTCGACCCGACATGCGACTCCCGATTGGCTACGCCCTTGGCTGGCCCCGTCGTCTCGATCGCGCCTATGGTTCTTTGGACTTCGATGCCCCAATGAAGCTTGAGTTCGAGCGGCCCTCCTTCGAGGTGTTCCGTTGCCTCGGGCTCGCTTACGAGGCGGGCAAAAGAGGAGGCCTAGCGCCCACATGGCTCAATGCCGCTAACGAAGTCGCCGTCGAGGCCTTCCTGGCTGGCCGGATTGGCTGGGGGGCGATAGCCGATGTGGTCGAGGGGGCCCTTGCCAGCTGCAATGGTGGCGAAGTGAGAGACTTAGAGGACGTGATCGAGGCCGACGGCGCGGCGCGTGAAGTAGCGCTAGAGCTGGTTGGAAAGCGGAGTAGGGTCTGCTGAGCGAGGCGAGATCTCCCCAGGGCAGTCGCAGTGGTGCTGGGTGGGAGCCCGGCTCGCTCGGTGCTGCTCTTCGTCTGGTTGTCTTCTTGGCGATTGGTCTCGGGGCAGCCGCATTCACCCACGAGCTGGTAGTTGTCTTGGTCGTGGTGTCGTTTGTGGCCATGGTGATGCTGCACGAGTTCGGCCACTTCGTGGTGGCCAAGCTCTCCGGAATGAAGGTCACCGAGTACTTCGTGGGCTTTGGTCCCGTTCTTTGGTCCGTGAGGCGAAAGGACACCACCTACGGAGTGAAGGCGATACCTGCAGGTGGCTACGTCAAGATCGCTGGCATGACCAATCTCGAAGTGGTCGATCCAAAAGACGAGCCACGAACCTATCGCCAGGCGAGCTTTCCTCGCCGCCTGGCGGTTGGACTCGCGGGTTCCATGGTCCATTTCTTCTTGGCCTTCGTGCTTTTGTGGTCGATCCTGGTGTTCGCCGGGACAGAGAAAGTTGCCTCGGGGATGGAGGTTGTGGGATTCGCTCCGCTGGCCGGGGTCAAAGATCCCGCGCGCGAGGCGGGAGTCAGGTTGGGGGACGTGATCGTCTCGGTGGACGGTCACCCCGTAGGCAACGGCTCCGTTCTCGACCAGGTTATAGGAACTCACGCCGGCCGGCCGGTGAGGCTGGAGGTGGAAAGGAGAGGCCGGAAGTTCACCTTGGTGGTGATACCTGTCAACCGGCGCCTCCATGCCGAGCAGGGGGCGCCCGCCTTGGCGCCCAAGGGCCCCCCCGTCGGTGCCATAGGTGTCGTAGTGCAGTCGCCTCTGGTGATTCTGCACTACAACCCCATAGAGGGGGTGGCCAAGGCTGGATTCGCCTTTGGCTCTCTTGTATCCGAGATGGCAGGCGCCCTCGGCTCGTTCTTCTCGCTTCATGGGCTTGCCGCTTATGTAGAGCAGGTGGTGGGCAAGCACGTCTCCTCGGCTCGGGCCGCCTCTCGGCCGCTTTCGGTGGTGGGTGCTGGCGAGCTCGCCGTTGACGCAGCGCGCGCCGGGGCTCGCTACTTCCTCTTGGTCCTGGCCGAGGTGAACCTATTTGTCGGCATCTTCAACTTGGTGCCCTTGCTACCGCTGGACGGCGGCCACGTCGCCATAGCTATCTATGAGCGGATCCGCTCAAGGCGCGGCCGGCGATACCATGCCGACGTGGCCAAGTTGATGCCGGCTACTTACGTGGTGGTGCTATTGGTGCTCCTGCTCGGTATCACTGCTGCATATCTGGACGTAACACACCCTCTCCCCAATCCGTTCCAGTGAGGTGAAGCCATGACTCGGCCAACGGTCCAACTAGCCAAACGTCGGCCCACCCGCCAGATCATGGTGGGCAAGGTCCCTGTAGGGGGGGGTGCCCCGATCAGCGTGCAGTCGATGACCACTACGAAAACAGCCGACGTGGAGGGGACCCTTGCCCAGATCTACGCCCTGGCGGCTGCGGGCGCCGACATAGTGCGCTGCACCTGCAACGAACCCGAGGCAGCAGAGGGGCTCGCCCGCATCGTGCCCCGATCGCCGGTGCCCATAGTGGCGGACGTTCACTTCCACCACGAGATGGCCTTGGCCGCGCTGGAGGCGGGAGTGGCTTGCCTCAGGCTGAACCCCGGCAATCTGCGCAAGCCCGAGGAGATCAAGCACATTGCCGCGGAGGCTCGGGATCGCAAGGTCCCCATCCGCATAGGGGTGAACGCGGGGTCCCTCCACCCCGACCTATACGCCAAGCACGGTGGGGCTACTCCGGAGGCATTGGTCGAGTCCGCCTTGATGGAGCTGGAGTACTTCCGAGAGGTCGGCTTCGAGGACGTAAAGATATCCGTGAAGGCCTCGCAGGTGCCGGTGATGATAGAGGCGTATCGCCTCCTCTCGGAGAAGGTGGATCATCCTTTGCACCTAGGCGTTACAGAGGCTGGCCCTCCCCCGGGCGGGCTGATCAAGGCCACCGCTGGTATCGCCACCTTGCTCGCTGAGGGCATCGGGGACACCATCCGCTATTCGCTCACTGCCGACCCCGTCGAGGAGGCTCGGGCCGGGAGGATGCTTCTAGAGGCACTGGGCCTTCGGGAGCGGCGCAGCCTCGATCTAATCGCCTGTCCTTCTTGTGGAAGGGCGGAAATCGATGTGATCAAGGTGGCCCAAGAGGCCCAAGCCGCCCTGCAGGAGCGAAACATTCCACTGCAGATAGCGGTGATGGGCTGCGTCGTGAATGGCCCGGGAGAGGCCAGGGAGGCGGACCTTGGGATTGCTGCCGGACGCCACAGGGGCCATCTGTTCATAAAGGGCAAAATCGTGCGGGTGGTCCGGGAGGAAGACATGGTCTCCGCGTTGGTAGAGGAGGCCGAACGCATCATGGCGGAGGGCCTCGAGGCCCGGCTTCGGGCCGCGGACCAAGGCGCCGAGGCCGAGGCTCGAGCGGACCGCCAGGCACTTCTGGAGGCGAAGGGTCCTGACGCCAATTCCGCAGAGGCGAAGGTGGCGACGATACGCCAGAAGCTGGCGGAGGAGGCTTGAGAGCTGTAGAGGTTGTGGCTTCGGCTCTTGCAGCCGACCCCACCAGGCTAGGTCTGGAGCTGGAAGCCGCTGAGCACGCTGGGGCCGATCGGGTCCAGTGGGACATAATGGACGGGCATTTCGTGCCCAACTTCACCTTTGGACCCCACGTGGTGGCGGCAGCTAGGCAGGTGAGCCGGCTCCCATTCGAGGCTCACCTCATGGTGGAGGAGCCAGGGGAACTGCTGGGGGCCTTCGTGGACGCTGGCTGCGAGCGCCTCATCGTGCACGCGGAGGCGTGTCGGCAGCTTCACCGGGTGCTCGGGCGCATAGGGGAGTTGGGTGCCAAGGCGGGGGTCGCGCTCAACCCCGCCACGCCCGTTTCAGCGGTCCGCCACGTACTGGATCTGGTGGACCTGGTACTCGTGATGACCGTCAATCCCGGATTCGGGGGCCAGAGCTATCTCTCCTCGATGGAGGAAAAGATAGGCGAGGCCGCCAGGCTTGTGACCGAGAGAGGTCTGGAGATACAAATCGAGGTGGACGGAGGCATAGCCCCCGAGACCGCTCCCGGTGTCGTCCGGTCGGGTGCCAGGGCTCTCGTCGCTGGTACTGCGGTGTTTGGCGCTGCTGGGGGACCGGCGGTCGGTGTCAGAGCCCTACGGGAGGCTGCTCGGAAGGGACTGGTTGGGGCCTGACCAAGCCCGCCGCCTTGCCGGCGGAGATTTTTTTGGCTTTGGAGATAGGCTCCTTCGGTCGTCTGGGCTTGCCTGGGATGCGTTTTGTCGCGCTCCCTACAGGACGGAGATGGCACGAGACGGCCCCAATGGATGGTGAGCTGCCCAAAGCAGACCGACCTCAGATGACCCCAAGGCGGCCGATAACACGGGGGTGTTGGCTGGAGGTTTGCGATGCTTGGATCAAGGGGCGAGAGGGGGGTCAGTGGCAGTTCCTGCGACAAGCAAGGACAACAGATGGAGGCCTTCGGAGCTCGGCCAGTCGTGGCGTTATGGGGTCGCCATATAATGGAGCCGCCGTGGTCCCGGAATGGTTAGGGCTGCTCGAGAGGATTGGCCGTGACCGCTGGCGTGGTATTGGACCCACGCGTGTGGCGTGCGCGGTGGCCTCGGAGGCGCTTGGCGCCGCTCGATAGCCGCCGGGACGCAAGCCCCGGGGCAGGGAGGAGCTAGCGCCAAGGACGAGGAGGAGTCACATGGACCGGAGGGCAGGGCTGGCCACGGTCGTTGAGCGGGCCCTAGTGGGCTCCGGGCTGGAGATCGTCGAGGTCACCTCTGGTCCAGGCAGGGTTCGCGTGGTCTTGGACCGCCCCGGAGGGGTCGACCTGGATGCCCTCTCCGAGGCCAATCGCTTGGTCTCTGCCGAGCTGGATCTACACCCCGAAGTGGCACCTGAAGGTCGCTACCAACTGGAAGTGACCAGTCCTGGCTTGGAGCGGCCCCTCAAGACGCCCGAGCACTTCGCTCGTGCCGTGGGGAGAGAGGTTGCAATCAAGTTCTCTGGTCCTGATGGGGTCAGACGGGTCTCTGGCCTGCTGCGCCGGGCCGATGAAGGGAAAGTATTGATAGAGGCGGAGGACGGCGAAGCCCTGGAGGTGGCCTACGAGTCGATCCTCCAGGCGAGGACTGTTTTCAGATGGGGTCGGGAGGGCAGCCAGGCAAGGCCGAGGCCCCGCCAGAGGAGGTCGCAGCGGGCATGAGCGCCACCAACTTCGAGCTGATGGAGGCGGTCTCGCAGATCGCCAGGGACAAGGGCATAAGCGTAGACACTCTTCTAGAGGCCCTGGTCAACGCCTTGGCTGCTGCATACAAGCGCCTGCCCAACGCGGCCGAAGAGGCGGTCGTGACCATAGACCCCGAGTCGGGCGAGATCCACGTATATGCGCAAGAGCTCGATGAGGAGGGCAACGTAATTAGGGAGTGGGACGACACCCCCGAGGACTTCGGACGTATTGCAGCACAGACGGCCAAGCAGGTGATCCTCTCCCGTATTCGCGAAGCCGAGCGGGACCTCAAATACGAAGAGTACGCCGGAAGAGAAGGCGACATAGTCACGGGGATCATTCAGCAAAGTGACAACCGCTATACCCTGTTGGACCTGGGCAAGGTGGAGGCCTTGATGCCCCAGGCCGAACAGGTCCCCTTTGAGCGCTACGAGCAAGGCGCTCGAATAAAGGCCTACATTGTCGAGGTGCGTCGCACGGCCAAGGGACCCCAGATAGTGGTGAGCCGGACCCACCCCGGCCTGATCAAGAGGCTCTTTGAGCTCGAGGTGCCTGAGATCGCTTCAGGAGTGGTAGAGATCAAGGCCTGCGCGCGGGAGCCGGGCCATCGCACCAAAATTGCTGTCTGGTCTAACGATCCCAACGTCGATCCGGTGGGGGCCTGCGTCGGGGCGCGAGGGGCGCGGGTGCGCATGGTGACCAACGAACTGAGGGGCGAGAAGATCGACATTGTTCCCTACTCCGAGGACCCTGCGGAGTTCGTGCAGAGGGCGCTCCAGCCGGCTCGGGTGAAAGAGGTGCGCTTGGACGAAGAGAGCGGGACCGCAACGGTGATAGTGGACGACTACCAGCTCTCGTTGGCCATTGGACGGGAGGGCCAAAACGCCCGTCTGGCTGCCCGTCTGACTGGCTGGCGCATCGACATAAAAAGTGAAAGCGAGCTTGCGGCAGAGGAGGAGGGCTGGGCCGAGGGAGAGTGGGTTGCTGACGAGGGAGGGGAGATGATCTGGCGGCCGGCGGACGGTGGCGAGCCCTTGAGTGCCTCTGAGTGGTCCGAGGACCAGGCTGGGGGCGGGCAAGGTGGCAACGGGGGAGGCGGAGACTAAGAAGGGTCCGGTCCGTACCTGCGTGGGCTGCCGACGTAAGGCTTTGGCCGCCGAGCTGTTTAGGGTGGTGTTGGAACCCGGAGGAGTGGTCGTAGGAGGCAACCGAAGGCCGGGCAGAGGCGCGTGGCTTTGCGCGGCCGAAGGAGGGCCATCCGAGGACTGCCTGACGAGGGCGATCCGAACTGGAGCCCTAGCCAGGGCCCTCAGGGCTGACAGGAAGGAACTGCGCTGGCAAGCAGCTGAGGACTGAGAGCGAGGCAGTTGTCGACAAACCTGCCAAGAGGCCGTCCCTGTGCGAATAATTACCGACAGGAAGAAGAAGGGAGCAGTTGACCAGAAAGATCCGCGTCTATGAGCTAGCCGCCGAGCTCGGGCTCACCAACAAAGAGGCGTTGGAGCTCTGTCTCCAGCTGGGCATCGGGGTTCGCAGCCACTCCTCGAGCATCGAGGAGGCGCAAGCAGACCGAGTACGCCGGCGGGTTGACGCGGCGGGGCTGCGCCGGGCTCCGGCGCAGCAGTCCTCTGGGGGGGAGCCTGCCCAAAAGGAGACCTCCGCGCCGGTCGAGGAGGCCAGCCGCTCCACGGAGCCACCGAGGGAGGCTCAGGTGTCTGTGTTGGCCAGGCAGGGCGAGCACCGTCTCGTGACTGGAAGGGTAGGGGGCGCTGCGACTCTTGTGCGCAAGGCGGCGGGCCAAAGGGAGCTTGAAGTGGCGGAAACGCCTGCGCCCGAGGCCACCTCATCGGCTGAGCCAGCAAGCAGCCCCGGAAGAGAGCTCGCCTCCTCAGCCGCAAGCCCGCTAGCAGGACAGGCTGTGCCAAGCGCGGCAGCAGCCCCTCTGCCTGGCGAGGCCAAAGCGCCCGAGGCAGCCGCAAGCGCCTTGGCTGCCCCAGCTGCTCCGCCAGAGGCTCCTAGTCCGCCGCCTGCGGCGAGCAGACCCCCTTTGCCTCCGCTGAACCTGCCTCGCTCGCCGTCCGGGAGGCCGATTCCGCCGCCTCCCCGGCCTCCGGCAGGAAAGCCAGTTCCTCCGCCTCGCTCGCCGTCCGGGAGGCCGATTCCGCCGCCTCCCCGGCCTCCGGCAGGAAAGCCAGTTCCTCCACCTCCAGGAGCTGGAGGACAGAGTTCTCGGCCGTCAGGTCAGAGAAGCGGCCAAGGCCGTCCTGGCTCTGAGAGGCCGAGGGGGCCATATGGGCCAGGAGGTCGCCAGGGAGGCGCAGGGGGCGGGGGCCGGCTCTCCGGAGCCCCCTCCAGGCCTTCCATCCCAAGGAGTCCAGCTCCGAGTGTTCCGCCTCCTTCCCGCAACTTTGGCCGCGGGCGGCCCCCTCAGAGGGCACCGAGGCGCAGGCGGCGGAGCATGGAGGAGATAGAGCCGACTCAGATTACGGTCTATACACCCTCTAACGCTCCGGTCCCAGATCATGAAGTGATAATTGAAAGGGGATCGACTGCCCAGGAGGTGGGGCCGAAGCTCAACCGCTCGGCCGGCGACGTGGTGCGGTTCCTTTTGCTCCAAGGAGAGATGGTGACTGCCACCCAGCCGCTCTCCGACGAGATGATCGAGCTCTTCGCCGCGGAGATAGGGGCGCGAGTGCGCCTGGTGGACCCAGGCGAGGAGCAGGAGGCCGAGCTGGAGGCACGCCTGGCCGAGGAGGAGCCCGAGGATCCCTCAGAGCTGGTGCCGAGGCCCCCGGTGGTGACGGTCATGGGGCACGTGGACCATGGCAAGACGCTTCTTTTGGACCGGATTCGCCAGACCAACGTCGTAGCTGGGGAGGCAGGCGGGATAACCCAGCACATTGGTGCCTACCAGGTCCAGCTGCCGGGCGGAGAGCTGATTACCTTCATCGACACCCCCGGACATGAGGCATTCACCGCCATGCGCGCGCGGGGGGCGAAGGTCACCGACATAGTCGTGCTGGTAGTGGCCGCCGACGACGGAGTCATGCCGCAAACCGTGGAGGCTATTGACCACGCCAAGGCGGCAGGCGTGCCGATAGTGGTGGCCGTGAACAAGATCGACCGGCCCGACGCGGATGTCAACCGCACGCTTCAGCAGCTGGCCGAGCACGGGCTCGTCCCTGAGGCGTGGGGAGGCGACACGATCACCGTGGAGATCTCCGCGCTTCAGAACCTCGGCATAGACGAGCTCTTGGAGCAGATCCTCGTGCTCGCGGAGGTGATGGAGCTCAAGGCGAACCCGCACGGTCGGGCGAGGGGAGTAGTCCTCGAGGCCAACCTCGATGTGGGCAGGGGTCCGGTGGCGACCGTGATCGTGCAAAAGGGCTGCCTCGAGGTAGGGGACTGGATCGTGGCTGGCGCTGCATGGGGACGCGTGAAGGCGCTCCTCGATGAGCGGGGCAACCAGGTGAAACAGGCACTGCCGTCCACCCCTGTGCAGGTGCTCGGATTCTCGGACGTTCCGGCGGCGGGAGACCAGTTCTGGGTGACCCAAGACCAGGCCACGGCCAAGGCGGTCGGAGAGGCGAGAGCTCGTCGCCAGCGCCTGGCCGGCCATGCCGCGGCGGCACCTAGTGCGGGGGCCCGGTTGCAGGACCTAATCGAGCAGGTGAGGCGCGGAGAGACCGCGACTTTGAACGTGATCCTGAAGGCCGACGCGCAGGGGTCCCTGGAGGCCCTGAGCGAAGCCCTTCGCAAGCTCGAGCGGGAGGACGTGAAGCTGTCGATCATCCACAAGGCGGTGGGCGGAATAAACGAGAACAACGTGATGCTCGCGGCAGCCTCCAATGCCACCATCATCGGCTTCAATGTCCGTCCAGACCGCAATGCAAGGGAGCTGGCGGCTGCCCAGAAGGTTGAGATCCGGACCTACGACGTGATCTACAAACTGATCGAGGACCTAGAGGCAGCCATGGCCGGGCTGCTCACGCCGCAGTATGAGGAGGTCGTGACCGGCGAGGCCGAAGTGAGAGAGATCTTCAGAGTGCCTCGAGTTGGTGCAGTGGCCGGCTGCTATGTGCGGTCGGGGTCCATTCAGCGCGGTGCCCCGGTCCGCTTCCTTCGGGATGGCGTTGTAATCTGGAAGGGAAACATATCCTCGCTGAAGCGCTTCAAGGAGGACGTCCGGGAGGTCCAGGCTGGCTTCGAGTGCGGAGTGGGTCTGTCGGACTTCCAAGATTTGCGTCGCGGGGACATAATCGAGACCTATGAGCTGAGGGAGGTCCCACGCACTTAGCTCTCCTTGAGCTGGACCTGCATTTCCCGACGGCACGCTCGCTAAAGGAGAAGAGGGCGCTGGTGAAGCCAATAGTGATGGGGGCGCGCCAGCGCTTTGGGGTGTCCGCGTCCGAGGTCGACTACCACGATCTCCATCAGAGGGCGGCAATTGCGATGGCTTACGTCGGCCCCCAGGCGAGTCAAGTGGAGGCGGTCCTCGACGAGCTGGAGCGGTGGATCTGGAGGCATGCGGACTTGGAGGTGGTCTCGTGCGTGCGCAAATGGCTCGACGTGGGGGAATAGAGGTCTTTGAGGGGCGTCCGAAGAGACTGGCCAGGGTGAACGAGCTCTTGAGGGAGGTAATCGCGGAGGAGCTCGAGAGACTGGCCGACTCAGACGAGGACCTGGGGCTGGTAACCGTGACCGCGGTCGAGGTCACAGCCGACCTCCAGCACGCCGACGTCTACTTTGCG